>Ga0194131_10000542_pt1 | contig 63859 bp, 68 predicted proteins | sample TA2KigO120mmetaG_FD_148631 | JGI IMG/M metagenome (GOLD analysis project Ga0194131, IMG submission 148631) | Freshwater microbial communities from Lake Tanganyika, Tanzania - TA2015053 Kigoma Offshore 120m | ecosystem: Environmental > Aquatic > Freshwater > Lake | place: Tanzania: Lake... | reverse complement strand
GTCGAAGAACCTGCCAGTTCCTTCAGGAGCGGAACGGCGTTCTGACTGCGCAGGTCACCCAGCTTGGCCGCAGCCGCAGCCTTGACGGCCGGGTCACTCCCGGCCAGCTTGATCAAGCTGATGGACTCCTCGATCGTATAGCGCGCCCACCGATCCGGCTCGCTCGCCAGCGCAGCCTCCAGCCACGTCAAGGCGACCGGTTTCCCGATTGTCGCCAGATCGGCGGCGGCTGATCGCCGCTCTTCCGGCCGGCGGCTCCGGAGTTTTTCTTTGTTCTTGAGCAGGTCAATGACCGACTTGATGGCCAGCCGCAGGCTCCGGTCGCCGTTGAGCCGCATCTCTTCCAGCCTGGGAAGCACGCCGGCATCACCTTGCGCAATCAAGGTCTGGACGGCCGCCTCCTGGACCGCCGCGTCTTCGCTCGCCAGGTCCTTCAGCGCCTGCTCGATCTCCGTCGAGGCAGCAGCCGGCGGAGGGGCTGCCTCCGACCCCTCCGCCATTACTACTCCTCTTTCACTCCACCAGAAGAAAGTGAAGCTGATCAGCAGAACCCTGATCATAAGAGTCATCATTTCATTGTCTTTCTTCTCCGACAACGCCGCGAGGGTGGCCGGACCTTGAGCGGAATTTGCCGGAGGAACGGGGCGCCCGCCGAGGCTTTGTCGAACAGGAAAACCGGAACTGACCAAGGCACGGCTGGGGGACCCGTTGCTCCAAGTTGCGACGGGTGATGACCGCAGCCGAGGGAATTCCGGAAGCTTCCGTGCGACAAAGCCCGGAAGGGCCGTTCCGAAAGGCGCTGAAGCGAAGAGTCAGGCTACCCTCGGCATCAGGCTTTCTTCTGGTATGTCCCCTGGTGCTTCACCCAATCGCACCCCTTGTCCGGGTTCGTATATTCGCTCCAGGGTTCAGGCTTGACCAGCCCCTTGGATCGCGACACGACTTTGAACTGCCCGTCCTTCAGAATCTCCCCGATCAGGACCGGCTTGTGCGTATGGTGGTTGGCTTCGTCCATCTTAATCTCCCCGCCCGGCGCGAGGAACTTCTGCCCGTAGACCGCCTTGCGGACCGCATCCACGTCTGTCTTGCCGGCCTTCTCCACCGCCTGCTTCCAGACATGCACCCCGAAGTAGGCTGCCTCGATCGGATCGTCCGTCACGCGCTTGTCTCCATCAGGCAGGTTGTTCTTTTTGCAATAGGCTTTGAAATTGGCCACGAACTGCTTGTTCTGAGGCGTGTCTACGCTCTGGTAATAGTTCCAGGCAGCCAAGTGCCCCACCAGCGCCGTGGTGTCCATGCCGCGCAGCTCATCCTCGGCCACGCTGAAGGCCATGATCGGGGCGTCCTCGGCCCTCAATCCTTGATTGGCAAATTCCTTGTAGAAGGGGACGTTGCTGTCCCCGTTGATCGTGCTGATCACGGCAGCCCCGCCGCCGGCTGCGAACTTTTTGATCTTGCCGACGATGGTCTGGTAGTCCTGATGGTGGAAGGGCGTGTACTCTTCCATGATGTTGGCCGCCGGCACCTTCTTGGCCAGCAGCATGGCTCGCAGAATTTTGTTCGTCGTGCGGGGGTACACGTAGTCCGTGCCCAGAAGGTAGAATTTCTTGAACCCGCCCCCTTCCTTGCTCATCAGATATTCCACGGCCGGCACCGCCTGCTGGTTGACCGCCGCGCCCGTGTAGAAGACGTTGCGGGAGCATTCCTCCCCTTCGTACTGCACAGGATAGAAAAGCAAGCCGTTGTTCTTCTCGAAGACCGGCAGGACGGACTTGCGGCTGACCGAGGTCCAACAGCCGAAAACCACCGCCACCTTGTCCACCAGCAGTAACTGCTTGGCCTTCTCCGCAAACAGATCCCAGTTGGAGGCTGGGTCCACCACCACCGGCTGGATCTTGCGGCCCATGACCCCGCCCTTCGCGTTGATCTCTTCCACCGCCATCAGGACCACGTCGCGGAGGGACACCTCGCTGATTGCCATCGTACCGCTCAAGGAATGGAGCACACCGATCTTGATCGGCTCCTTATCCGCCGCATAAGAGAGCGCCCAGTTCCCCAGGTTCCCCAACAGGGCTGCCACGCCGATGCCGGCTGCGACCCTGCCGCCGCTCGCCAGGAACTCACGGCGCGACTGATCCCCGCCTGTCTCCACTTCTTGTGACTTCTCTTTCTTATCAGCTTCTTTCATGGACATATCTCCTCATTGTTTTAGCTATCAGCTATTCGCCATCAGCGCTCGTTTAGAAGTTGTACCAGACCGACAGGTTATATTGCTGGCCGGAGAAGCGTGACTCATTGTCCGCCCAGGCGGTCCAGAGGTTCTGGAACTCCGCCCCGATGTAGAAGTCGGCCCAGATCGGACGGATCGCGGTCACGTACATCCGCTGGTTCTGCTGGTACTGCGTGTCGATCGCGGTCGTGCTGCCGCGCACGTCGGACTTCAGCGGACTGTCGAAGCCATAGCCGGCCAGGAAGGTGTAGCTTTTGGTCGGCGCATAGCTGAGCTGCGCCCATCCCACCCAGGTCCGGATCGGCTTCCCGGTGGTCAGGTTCAGCTCCTGATTCCACCGGAAGAACTCGTTCCCCAGGGCCTGGCCGTATGCGATCTCTCCTGAGAATTTCAATCTCTTCGAGATCGGCATCACGACTTCGGCGCCCACCAGGTATGAGTTGATGTCCTGTCCTCCGAATCCGGCGGGAGCATTCGCGCAGGTTCCCGCTATATTGCATCGGATCGGGGCCGACCGGTAATACCGATAGGCCGTGCTCAGGGAGACCATCATGCCCTGCAGGCTCCCCGTCCCGTTATAGGCCAGACGGGCTCCGTAGTACGGGTGCTGGGCCGGATCATTGAACGGATCGATATTGGAGCCTCCGCCACCAGGCGCTGAGCCGGAAGGCGGCGTATTCGGGCCGGGCCGAGCCTGCACGTTCCCGCAGCAGCCGGCCGACAGGCCGCGCTCAAACCGCATGACGGTGAACAAGCCTTCGATGTTGTCCGTGAACTTGTGGCGCACGGTGATCTGTGGAAGACGGTTCCAGAGATTCCCGCCGTATCCCATGATGGAGAAGTCGATCAGGTCCGGGTGCAGGGCCATGATCGGCGTCCAGTCCATGCCGATCGTGATGTTGGTCTTCGCGACCTCGTAGCGCACGTAGGCCAGACGGAGACGCGGCGGCAGGTTGTTGGCGTTGTCCGTCTGTCCGTAGAAGTCCACTTCGACCACGCCGGTCAGGCTGTGCTTGCCGTCGGTCCGCTCCGCGCGAACCCCGAACACGCTGTAGCGCGGGTTCAACGTGCTGGTCGCGTTTCCGCTCCGTCCGGCCGCGGTCGCGTATCCGTTGAACTGACCTGGGTCGAGCGGGTTGTTGTTCCGGCTGCTGTAGATCGCATCCAGCTCAACGCGGCCGTAAGGGATGATGCTGCCCTTGCTGCCTTCAGTAAAAATTGTGGACAAGCAGCCGGGGCAGATGTGCACCCCGCCTTCTTCTTTCCGAATCAATTGGCCGGCGCCCTCGGCCTGTTCCGGCTGGACTTCAACCGGGTGCGGCCCACCACCTGGTTGCTCTGCTGCCTTCTCCTGTGCAAACACAGGTATCGCGCCCGCGAAGAGCGCAATTGCGATCAGCCCTATGCTGATGCTCCCCCATTTGTACCTTTTGAATTGCATGACCCCCTCCGTGTCATGAACGGTTCACCGCATAGCAAGACCGGAGGGCCCTTGGGCAAAAAAAAGCGCCCTTCCGGTCCCGACCTGGACCAAAAGGACGCCATTGTCCTTGTTTCTTTGACGGAGGTGGGAGACGACCTTGTCCGACCCTCCTCCGCCTGCTGAATTTCGGGAGCCCTTATAGCAAGACCTCATCTCTCTGTCAACAGTTTGTTTGTCCTTCTCTCCTCTTGTGGTACTATAGCGCGCCCGACAACCCTTGACGTGCCGGAGGCAGCTAGGGTCAGCGCGACTATGGTCTCTCAACGAACAGACAGGTCTGGCTCCTTCTTGAAACGGACCGTCGCGGCAGGAGCACTCCTCTGCGCTTTCACAGCCGGCTGCGCCTCAACGCCCAAACCGGAGGACGTGATTCATGAGAGCCAACGGGGTGCCGTCTATCTGGAACCGCTGTCCAACCGGTATCTCCAGGCAGCTCACCCCATCTCTCTGCCTCCTGACACGATCTCGCGTGTGCTACGCGGCGTGCTGGTGCAGGGCCGCCAGACCGCGATCGAGACCATGTTTGAACCATCGGAACAGCTCCTTCGAGCCTTCTCGGACGAAGAAGCGGCCTTCCTCATTCCCCATGTCGTCACAGCCCTATCACGGGCAACGCCAACCCAGCAAGTTCGATTTCGCGTGACCCACCAGCCCAGAGGTCCGGGCAAGCTCTTCTCCATGTCCGAGACCGGAGGCGCGGCGGTCGGCTCATCCGACATGCCTCGGTATGGTCCGCAATTCGAGACCTCCTCCGGGACCCTCTATGTCTACGGTCTCTCCCTCTACCTCACCGTGACCGAGTATCGCCAGAAGCCCGGCCGTCCTGACGACATCAACATGCCCAACCGTCGTCTCCCCGACTCAGACAACCTGGACCGGTTGGAGTTCCTGTTCACGCCGAAAATAGCGCTGCGGCCCGAGTCCTATCAGGAGCCCGGCTTCTTGGGTGAGCCGCGCCTGACCCCGATCATCATCGACTATGATCTGTTGGCCAAGCTCCCCGCGCCCAAAGCGCCGGCCTCTCAGCCGGTCTCTCGACCAGCCCCGCCGACTCCAACCCAGCCTCCCGCCCAGCCGCTTCCTTCTTCGAGCGGGCCAGGGAAATCGGTCGAGACGGAACTGGATGCCTTGAAGGAGGAGTTGAAGACGATCAAGAAGCAGTTGGCCGAGCAGGAAACAGAACGGCAGAAGCCCAAGAAAAAGAATCCGACCTCACCACTACCCGGTCCCCAACCTTAAGTTAAATCCCAGCGGGTGGCGCCGACCAGGGATCCCGGCCGCCCGCAGCGTAGGGGGAGCGTAGCTATAAGACGCTCGCCCGGATACGGCCGCCAAAAGCTGAGGCGGCTCTGAATTGCAGACTGGCCCCCACGGGGGGATGGGCGGAGCGAGGACGGACGGCGATGGTCGGGGACAGGACCCGCTCTTGTTTAACTCACTTCGATCAATTCCTTCGCCAGCAGCACCACTTCACGGGACAGGGGCTCGCGGAAGTTCATGCGGCAGTAGCAGGCATAGGTCACGTAAGTATCTTGCAAGCAATAGTCGGCGATCTCCTTCCCCTGCCCCTTGGCCCACATCTCCGCCACCTGCTTCCCGCTGCCCGATTTGGTCTCGACCTGGAGTGCCCGAGCCAGCACGTCCAGCTTCACCCACCCGCGCGCCTCCCAGTTGCTCCAGACCGCCATCGTGTCGTAGACCGGGTCGGTCCGGAACTTGGCCAGGCTGATCTCGAAGCTCGGCTTGACTTGATGGATGATCGACCGCTTCTTAATGAACGGGAGATCGAACCCGAGGCCGTTGTGGGCGATGAACAGCGAGGGACGGAGCTGCGCCTGCTTGGCCCAGAACTGCCGCAGCAGTTCCTTTTCGTTCGCCCCGTACCAGGCCACAGCCCCTTGCGGCTCCATCTGGTCGGAAAACATGATCAGGCCGATGCAGACGATCCGGCTGAAGGTGCCGTCGAAGGAAGACTTTTCGTACAGCTCGTCTTCAGCCTGCTTCCGCTCAGAGCTTTCCCCGTACACAAGCAGCGGCTGACGGCTCTCGGCCCAATCGTCAGTCGCCGACGAGGAGCCTAGCCCGACCAGGCGCGCCCATTCCTCCCGCGGCGCCTGCACCGTCTCAATATCGAGCACAATCTTCATGAGCTTATGGCATATAGCGTATAGTTAATGGCCAGATGAAGAAGGTCCATTCTGGTTTCGTAGCATGTTCCCTACTATAGGCCATGTGCCATACGCTATAAGCTCTTCAAGGAAGGGACTTCCACATGATAATCGCATCCTGATACCGCCCGTCGTCCTTCCGCACGGCACCGGGGATGACGGCCGCCTCGGAAAAGCCCAGCTTTTTCCAGAGGTGCCGGGCTGCCAGATTCTCGGAGAACACCAAGTTGAACAGCACGCTCCTGTATCCCAGTTCCTCGGCATAGTGCAACATGGTCGCGCCCAATAGCCAACCCAACCCTTTTCTTCGCCAGTCCGGCGCCACGATGAACCCGGCGTTGGCGACCTGCCTGGCCCGTCCGGGCCAGTTCGGCTTGAGGTAGAAGGCCCCGATCATCTCTTCGCTCCGAAGACGGTCCAGCAGGTAGACAGCGACCGTGCTTTTTCCTCTGAACCAGTAGTCCAGAAAGTCTTCGTCGTCCGGAAACCGATCGTGCGGATAGGAGGTACCTTCCTCGACGATGATCCGGTACAGCGCGCGTAAGGGCTCCACGTCCTTCTGGTCAGCCAGAACCAGTTGGATCGGTGTGCCGTCTCTGAGCTTGGCGTCAACGGGGAAATGCATCGCGAGGCCACCGTTGCCCGTTATTCGTCACTCGTCACCCCCACCTGGCCTCCCCCTTCATGGGGGAGGGAAGGGAGGGGGTCGGATGCCGCGTGACAAGTGACGCCTTTCTGTAACAACTCGACCAGCGGACGATCCGCCGGCGGAAACTCGAAGCCGGCCAGTTCGCCGGCCGCCACCCAGCGCACCTCATCGCAGCCGAGTGCCCGCTCCTCTCCGGCCGCAATTGAACAACGGAAGAAATGCATCTCGACCGTTTTTTCCGGATAGGCATGGCTGATGATTCGAAAGAAAACCGGAGGCGTAACCTCGATGCCGAGTTCCTCCCGCAGCTCCCGTCGAAGGCAGGCTTCCAGCGACTCACCGGGTTCGCACTTGCCGCCGGGAAACTCCCAGAAACCTCCCAAGTGGACTCCCGCTTTCCTCCGAGCGATGAGGTAGCGTCCATCGCGGCTGATGAGCCCGGCGGCAACTTGAATTCGTGAGGCGTGAGGGGTGAGGGGTAAGGGGTGAGCAGGAATCTTTTCCTTTTTTCGTTTCGTGCACCTCACGCCTGACGCCTCACGTTTTACGCTTTGCTGGTTCGATCGAACGGATACGACTTGCAGAAATCCTTCATCGGGCAAAGCAGACAGTAGGGATCACGCGCCGTGCAGAGGAGGGCTCCGAAATCCATCAAGGCCTGGTTGAAATCATACCCTTTCCCCTTGGGGATCATGTGCTCGGACAGATTCCAGAGCTCGGTCTTCTGCGCCTTGGGATCGCCCGAGCCGATAAACACCCGGTGCAGCACCCGCATCACATTCGTGTCCAGGATCGGCGCGTCTTCGTTGAATGCAAACGACCGCACCGCGCCGGCCGTATATCGGCCGATCCCCTTGAACGAGAGCAATTCGTCGGAGTCCCGGGGAAGCGTTCCCCCGTATCGGGCCACCGTTTCGCAGGCAATACTGTGCAGGCGGTGTGGGCGGATGTTGTACCCGAGCGGGTACCAGGTCGCCCGCACCGCTTCCACCGGCGCCGCAGCCAGGTCCTTGAAAGAGGGATAGCGTTTCAGAAACTCGTGGTACTTGGGAATGACCCGGTCCACCTGAGTCTGCTGGAGCATGACCTCCGAAACCAAAACCTTGTAGGGATCGGTTGTCTTGCGCCAGGGAAGATCGCGACCATGTTGCTTGTACCATTTCAGGAGACGAGCCTGAAACCGCCGCTTGGCGCCCGCCACTATCGAGACCACCGGGTTTCGGCGGCCGGGCTTGGCAGAACTGGGTAGGCGTGAGCGGGAACCGTTTCGACGCGACATCGGCTGATCAGCTTTCCATCATCTCCAGCCTGGCGTCGAACTCATGCCCGCACCGCGTGCACCTGATGCAATCCGATTCAACGGTCTCCTCCTCGATCCTGACGCCCATCCCTCCACAGTCCGGACATCGGGCAAGAGGCAACCGGCGGTCTTCGAGGCTCTCATATCGGGACCCACGTAGACAGTAGACCGGCTGCCCGTCGAACTCCCACGGCTTGCCGGCATTATCCACTTCCGGCAAGACGACGTAGTGACGGGCCGCATACTCCCGGATGGCTTGCAGCGTCGGCAAACCCTCCTTGATCAGCTTGCCGGTCATGGCGTCATACAGCCCACTTCCCTTCACGATGACTTTGGTCGGTCCCATCTTGCACCTCCGGGTCGAGAAGAACCCTGGCTTGCTGTTTCGATCACTCAAAGATACTCCGGCAGTCCTGCCAAGATCAACGGCAGGATGCTTGGTGGGGTACGTCTGGGATCAGGAGTGTTCTAGCGATTCTTGGGGGCCTCGAAGAAGAGACAGGGGGCCTGTCTCGTCATTGCGACGAAACGTGCTCATCTCGTGGGAAGAACTGGCGCGCCCGGCAGGAATCGAACCTGCGACAACCGGCTTAGAAGGCCGGTGCTCTATCCAACTGAGCTACGGGCGCTCTCTTTAGCTCGTTGATCGGCAATGGCGATCGTTCCACCGACGCTCGCTAACCCATCGTACATGTCTATATGATTCCAAACCGGACAGGGTTGAAGCCCATTGATCCGACTTTTTAGCTCGTTGATCGGCAATGGCGATCGTTCCACCGACGCTCGCTACCCCTTACTCGCAGGGCTCATATAAACTAACACCGTTAAAGGTTGAAGCCCGTCTTCATCATAATAGATGAAGGTCGCGTAGCGACACCTTGCCCAGTGATCAAACGCCATGCCCCGCCGGTACTGCTGGCGCGACACTGCCTGATTAACAGCCGTCGGTGAGCACCTGTCGCGCCAAACGACGAGCAAGCGAGACGCGCAATCGCTTAAGATATTCGGCGGCGGCGCCTATCGGAGGGTGCGCCACCTCAATAGCCACGAGCGAAGCGAGGAGTGGTCGGGGCGAGAGGATTAGGTCTCCGGCGCCAGGCTCCGCCTGCGCCTCCGACCGGCCGGCTCGCTGCCGGGTATCAATGGCCTCTTCCTCCCTATTCGGTCGGCGCTCGTCGGCTTCAAATCCTCCCGACGGTCAACCGGATTATTTACACTTTGGTCGGGGCGAGAGGATTTGAACCTCCGACATCCTGCTCCCAAAGCAGGTGCGCTACCAGGCTGCGCTACGCCCCGACGTACTTAGCTCGTCCACAGGCAGTGATGTTCCACGACAGACGCTCGCTAACCCTTAGTTCGGGTCTCCGTGGCTCCACGCCGGAAAAGGTCGAAGCCCATTTATTCTTAGCTCGTTCATGGACAATGGCGATCGTTCAACCGACGCTCGCTAACCCATCCTGCAGGTCTATATGATTCAAGGCCGGACAAGGTTGAAGCCCATTTATCTGACTTGTTCTTAGCTCGTTGAGCGGCAGTGGTGATTTCACCACCGACGCTCGCTAACCCATCGTACAGGCCGACGTAGTTCCAGGCCGTTAAAGGTTGAAGCCATCGATTTCATTTACTACGAAGCTTTTGCCAAGAGTTCTTTGATCTTGGCGAACGCCTTTGCGCGATGACTGATCCGATTCTTTTCCTCCGGTGTTAGCTGTGCCAATGTCCTGCCCAGTTCGGGAACGAAAAACACCGGATCATAGCCAAAGCCCTTTATGCCGGCAGGCGCTTCGGCGATCACCCCCTCCAGGATACCCTCGGCGATTTTCACCTTTCCAGCAGGGGTGGCAATAGCGGCCACGGTTACGAAGCGGGCCCCGCGCTTCGCCCACGGAACGCCTGCCAGCTCCCGGAGCAACTTGCGCCAGTTGTCCTCGTAGGTTGCGCTTTCGCCTGCGTACCGGGCCGCATGGACACCGGGCCGTCCGCCCAGAGCTTCCACCATCAAGCCCGTATCATCAGACACAGCCGGAAGCCCTGTGTGACGCGCAATAGCCGTAGCTTTCTTCATCGCGTTGGCCTGACAGGTTTCTCCGTCCTCGATCACTTCGGGCGCATCCGGGAACTCGGCTAATGTATGGATCTTGATCTCCAGGCCACCCAGCAAGGCAGACAACTCCCCTCCTTTGTGAGGGTTCCTCGTCGCCAACACGAGTTCTTTGATCAGACCTTCGTCCCCTTCATGCCTTGATGACCATAGTCAGCGCGGGTGGCGTCGAGCGGGTGCCCAGCCGCGCGCAGCGCAAGGGACCCACTGGGGGATGGGTGGAGCGAGCACGGCTGGGCTGCTCGGCGACAGGACCCGCTTGTGTGCTTATTCAAGGCTCCCTATCAATTCCTTTTGCAGCTTCACCAAATCCTGAATCGCGCTCCATCCGACGGCCAGGAACTCGTCAAAATCATTTTTTCCAAAGGGGGTCCGTTCGGCGGTTCCCTGCACTTCCACATAACGGCCCCGTCCCGTCATCACCAGGTTCATGTCCACCTCGGCCATCGAATCTTCTTCATAGGCCAGGTCCACCAAGACCTCCCCCCCCACTTTTCCGACGCTGACGGCGGCGAGGTAGTCGGTCAGGGGACGTTTCTTGATCAGCTCTTTCTTCTTCAGCACCGCCAGCGCGTCGGCCAGCGCGATGAACGAACCGGTGATGGAGGCGGTCCTGGTTCCTCCGTCGGCCTGAATCACATCGCAATCGATCCAGATCGTGCGCTCGCCCATGTCCGCGGTATCGGTGACGGCGCGCAGGGCCCGCCCCACCAAGCGTTGAATTTCCAGCGTGCGACCGCCCTGCTTGCCCCGGACCGCTTCACGCTGGGTCCGGTCATGCGTCGCTCGCGGCAGCATGGCATATTCTGCCGTCACCCATCCGCGCCCCTTGTCCTTCAGGAACGGCGGGACCTTTTCCTCCACCGAGGCTGTACAGATGACCTTGGTCGCACCCATCTCGATCAGGACCGATCCCTCGGCGTACTTGATGAAGTCTCGAGTGACCTTCACCGGCCTGAGTTGGTCACGCCTACGCCCATCCTGCCGCAGGAGGCTTGCACCTCGATTCACAACTACTCTCCTTTTCCAATCAAATAAATCTCAAATAAATCGAATTATACGGGGCGGGGAATTAAAGATCAAACGATCCGTCAGCGCCGCCATCCCGATCGCTTCAACCATCTGATGGTCCCGGCTTCTCGGAACGCCGGCGCCGCCGCCGGACGAGCGCAAATCGGACCAGCAGGAGACTGACGATCAGCACGCTGGCGCCGACCACGAAGAGATTCTCATGTGGAAAGACATAGGGCACGGGTATTCGGTCGACTCACAATTTCATTGACAATCAGCGGGTTTTCTACTATAGTGGCACTCTGTTACGCCGGTGAGTCCTCAGGGTTGTCCTGCCAGGTACTGCATCCGGTCAGTCTTCAACCACAACTGAATCTACGCCCCAGGGCGAAGGAGTGTGCCATGCAGACGTGCGTTGCAACAAGGACTTCTCGTAATTGGATCGCCTATCTCTGCGAATCGCTGGTTTCCACCGGCGCGATGCCCTCGTGGGAAGCTGCCGCCTACTTCGCCGAGAATCTCTTCGGCGAAGCACCGAACCAGCGGCTGCATGAGTCAAAGGCTCCCTACGAATCGACGTCGCTGTTCTTGAACCGGGTTTACAGCCCCATCGTGGAAGCGGCGACGCGGGCGGTGGATCTCCCGGCTTCCGCGATGATCCACATCTTTACCGACATCAGTCTGATCGGCAATTCCGCCGTGCTGGTGGTCTATTTCCCCGGCGAGAACCGGCCCCATCAGTTGCTGCTCCTCGATGCAGCGCGCGCCTGGGACCTCGTATTCCCCGACGCCGACTCGTTCAATGCCTGGGCCGAAGAGCGCTACGGTTGGGTTGAAGCAGCCCTCAAGTCCGCCGTGGCCCGCCCGCTCGCTGAGCCGATGGCCGAGCCGCTTCCCGCCGGCGTCTAGCCGTCAGAAAAAGGGGAATGGTTGATGGTGAGTTGACGAGCAGCACATCCATCGTTCATGAGCCATCAGCCATTCACCCTTTTGCTTCATGCCGGGTCGTAGTTCAGGTTAGGCCCTAGCCACCGCTCGATCAACCGTACCTCCATCCGCTTGCGTCTCGCATAGTCCTGCACCTGATCCCGGTCGATCTTGCCCACTGCAAAGTATTTGGCCAATGGATGCGCGAAATAGAGCCCGCTTACCGAGCTGGCCGGGTACATGGCAAAGGTTTCAGTCAGGCGAATGCCGGCCTGCCGCTCGACCTGCAACAGATCGAACAGCGTCCGTTTCTCCGTATGGTCCGGGCAAGCAGGATAGCCGGGGGCCGGGCGGATGCCCCGGTACTTTTCTCTGATCAACTCCTCGTTGGCAAGCCGTTCATCCTTCCCGTAGCCCCAATCTTCGCGCGCCTGCTTATGCAGCCATTCCGCAAAAGCCTCCGCCAGGCGATCAGCCAGAGCCTTGGTCATGATCGAGTTGTAGTCGTCATGGTCCTTCTCGAACCGCTCGCAGATGGCCTCGATGCCGACCCCTGTCGTCACGGCGAAAGCGCCCAGATAATCCGCCAAGCCCGTTGACTTCGGTGCGATGAAATCAGCGAGGGCCTGGTTAGCCTGCCCTTCCGGTTTCTCAGCCTGCTGACGGAGCGTGTGAAAGGTCGCGAGCACCTCTATGCGAGACTCATCTTTGTACAGCTCAATATCGTCCCCGACACTATTGGCCGAAAAAAACCCGTAGACTCCCCGAGCAGTTAGCAATTTCTGCCCGACGATTTCGCCCAGGAGCTTCTGGGCATCGCTGAACAGTTCACGCGCCCTGCTCCCGATCCGCCCATCCTCAAGAATTTGAGGGTAATGGCCCTTTAATTCCCAGGTATGGAAGAAGGGAGACCAGTCAATAAAGGGCACGAGCTGGTCGAGCGGGAACCGGTCCAGCGTTCGGACGCCTGTAAAGGCCGGCTTGGGCAAGTCCGTCGCCTGCCATTCGATCGGCAGTTTCCGCAGCCGCGCCTGCTCCAAGGTCAGCAGCTTCCTGGCCTTGCTTCCCTGATGGGCCTGCCTGATCTGCTCCTGCTCCAGCCTCATCTTTTCGGCAAACGCCGTTTTTTGGTCTTGGCTGATAAGGCTGCTGACCACGCCGACCGCGCGGGAGGCGTCCAGCACATGGATGACCGGCCGGGAATAGGCCGGGGCAATCTTGACCGCCGTATGGGCCTTGCTGGTAGTGGCGCCGCCGATCAGCAGGGGCACCTGAAACCCCTCGCGCGTCATCTCGCTGGCCACGTGGACCATTTCATCCAGCGACGGGGTGATCAAGCCGCTGAGGCCGATCATGTCCGCTTTTAGCTCCCTGGCTGTCTGGAGGATCTTCTCACAGGGGACCATGACGCCCAGGTCCGTCACCTCGTAGTTGTTGCAACCCAGGACGACCCCCACGATGTTCTTGCCGATGTCATGCACGTCCCCCTTGACGGTGGCCAAGAGAATCTTCCCCTGCGCCCGGCTGAGGCCGAGCGCCTGCTTCTCCGCCTCCATGTATGGCAGCAGGTGCGCCACCGCTTTTTTCATCACGCGCGCGCTTTTGACCACTTGGGGAAGAAACATCTTGCCGGCCCCGAAGAGGTCGCCGACGATGTTCATCCCCGCCATGAGCGGACCTTCGATCACTTCCAGCGGCCGCGCATACTTTTTCCGCGCTTCCTCCACGTCCGCTTCGACGTACTCGACGATGCCCTTCACCAGCGCATGCGCCAGCCGCTCCTCGACCGCCCCTTGCCGCCAGGCTTCATCCTGTACGGCGGCCTTGCCCTTTTGCTTGACGGTCTCGGCAAAGACCACCAATCGCTCGGTCGCATCGGGACGCCGGTTCAGGAGCACGTCTTCCACCAGCTCGAGCAGGTCCTTGGGAATCTCCTCATACACCGCCAACTGGCCTGCGTTGACGATGCCCATGTCCATCCCCGCCTTGATCGCATGGTAGAGGAAGGCGCTGTGCATGGCTTCCCGCACCACGTTGTTCCCGCGGAACGAGAAGGAAATGTTGCTGATTCCTCCGCTGATCTTGCAGTGTGGCAGGGCCGCCTTGACCCGGCGGGTGGCCTCGATGAAATTCACCGCGTAGTTGTTGTGTTCCTCGATCCCGGTCGCCACGGTCAGGATGTTGGGGTCGAAGATGATGTCCTGCGGCTGGAAGCCGACTTCCTCGGTCAACAGACGGTAGGCCCTCGTGCAGATCTCGACCTTGCGCTCCAGCGTATCCGCCTGTCCCGCCTCGTCGAAGGCCATGACCACGACTGCAGCCCCGTAGCGCCTGACCAGCCTGGCCTGCCGTTTGAACGCCTCCTCCCCTTCCTTCAGGCTGATCGAATTGACGATTCCTTTGCCTTGGACACACTTGAGCCCAGCCTCGATCACCGACCACTTGGAACTGTCGATCATGATCGGCACGCGGGCGATGTCTGGTTCGGAGGCAATCAGGTGCAAGAATTTCACCATGGCCTCTTGCGAATCGAGCAGCCCTTCATCCATGTTCACGTCGATGACCTGGGCGCCGCCTTCGACCTGCTGCCGCGCCACGCTCAAGGCTCCCTCGTAATTGCCGTTCAGAATCAACTTGGCGAACGCCGGGGAGCCGGTCACGTTGGTCCGCTCCCCGATATTGACGAAGTTGGAGTCGGGACGGATCGTGAGCGCCTCCAGCCCGCTCAGGCGCGTGAGCGGCTCCGGCCGGCTCGGCGTACGCGGGGGCAGATCCCGCACCGCCTCCGCGATCGCCCTGATGTGGGCCGGGGTGGTCCCGCAGCAGCCGCCGACGATGTTCAGGAAACCCGCCTCGGCAAACTCCTGGAGGAGCCGCGACGTGATGTCCGGCGTTTCCGGGAAGTTGCCGAAGCCGTCGGGCAGGCCCGCGTTGGGATAGCAGCTCACATACACCGGTGCGAGATGTGACAGCTCCTCCAGGTACGGCCTCATCTCCTTCGCCCCGAGCGAGCAGTTCAGGCCGACGCTCAGGAGGTTCGCGTGCGAGATCGAGGTCCAGAACGCCTCGACAGTCTGTCCCGTCATCGTCCGACCGGAGAGATCGACGATGGTGCCCGAGGCCATCACCGGCAGCCGACGGCTGTGCTCCTCGAAATAGCGCTCGATCGCGAAAAGCGCCGCTTTCAGGTTCAGCGTGTCAAATGCGGTCTCGGCCAGCAGGATGTCCACGCCGCCGTCGACGAGCCCGCGCACCTGCTCGTAGTACGCCGACTCCAATTCGTCGAAGGTCACCAGCCGCGCACCGGGGTCGTTCATGTCGCGCGACATCGACGCACTGCGGGTCGTGGGGCCCAGAGCACCCGCCACGAAACAGCGCCGTCCCGGCTGCCCGTTCATCACGGCGTCCGCCGCACGACGGGCGGCCCGGGCCGCGGCCACGTTGATCTCGTAGGCATACGGCTCCAGCTTGTAGTCCACCAGCGCGATCCTCGTCGCGCCGAAGCTGTTGGTCTCGATGATATCCGCACCCGCCTCGAGATACTGCCTGTGGATCTTCTCGATGACCTGTGGCTGCGTGAGGCAAAGCAGGTCGGTCAAGTTCTTGAGGTCGGCGGGATGGTCGCGGAAGCGCTCGCCTCGGTAGTCGGCCTCGACCAGCCCCTCCCGATGGATCATCGTCCCCATCGCCCCGTCAATGACGACGATGCGGCGACTCAGGATGTTGGCTAACTCCCCGACCTTGTTTAGAGTTTCGCTCATTTTCGACATGTCCAAGACGTTGGGTCACTATACTGGAACCCCTCTATTCAAGCAACTTTGCCGGATGACGGCCCATGCGGTTCAATCCCTTGCCTGGCCCCTCCCCTCGCCTTGACGCTTCGACGGCGCCTGGTTCGACAGGCTCACCACCCTGAGCGCAGCCGAAGGGCACGCCCCGTTCGGAAGAGCAGGGTCACAGACGCGCTCGACTGAGCTCGTCGCAGGCCGCTCAGCGTCAATCCTGAGCAAGCCCCGCTCGTTCGACCCCGAGGCTCTCGACGGGCCGGGAGGGCGGGGTAGTCGAAGGATTGACTTTGCAAGGAGGCGGCGGATAGGATGCCTCCACCTCATAGGTACGTCCTTGATACCGCACACAGCCTCTACCTCCACCGTTGCCTGCCTCTTGCTGCTCTTCGTCGCCTCCTTGTCCTTCCCGTGGCCCTGGCAAGCTCTTGCCGGCCCTTATTTCGCCGACGGTTATCTGGGCCTAACCCAAACCGAGTTGCGCGCGAAGCTGGGTCCCCCCAACTCGGTCCGGGATCGGAAGGCCGCGCTCCGCGTGTTTAATTATTACTCCCTCCACGACTGGGAAAATTATTACAAGAAGCTCGTCTCTCCTCAGAACGGGGAAGACGTGTACAACTACAAGCGGAACGGGATCGACGTCCGGTATTCCTTCGGTTATGTCCTGGACCAGAATGACCCGTCGGATTCTCCCAACCTCTACGTGAACCTGGTGGACATCGAGTTCGGGAAGTCGGTTCCGATCGAGCAGATTCCGGCCTTCGTCCCTGAATTCCAACCGCCGACCGACGCGGCCGCTCCGGCCTTCCGGTCCAACCTCTGGGTGCTCATCTTCAAGGGCCAGCCCTCCAGCGAGGCGCGATTCATCATCCGCGAACAGGGAAAAGAGCGGTTGGATTGGACGTTGGCCTTCCAACTTTTCGCCCTGCAGGGCCTCCCGGAATTCCTGACGACCAAGGCCGGGATCGACCGGATGGAGATCAGCGCTCAAAGCATCCAGTTGGTCAAGCAACGTCAGCGCCTCACGCACGAGGCCATCCTAAACCCCTTCTCCCAGGAATTTGCCCGCCAGCCGGCTCCCCCGCCGCCGACCAAGAAGATACCCTTGCCCAAGTATGCGGATTAGCGCGAAGCCAGTGTGAACGATGAACGACTTTGAGCAAACAGTTCTCAGTTGACAGTTCTCAGTTTCTGAAATTTCCAGAACTGACAACTGATGACTGACGACGTTCGTCGCGCCTTATTCTGCATTCAGCGTTGCTTTTTAGCGTAGGCCCAGGCTGAGAGCCCCACAACCAGCAACGTCGCAATGAAGACAGCCAATGGAGAGACTTGGAGATACACCAGCCGTTCGGCGTAATGGGCGAGAAAATCCCCCGTATAGCCGAGAGATGGATCGTGCTGTCGGCGCAGCCAGACTTCCAGGTAGGTTAAGGGGCAGATCCAGCGAAATAGTTGCAGCAGCAGGCTGAAGACCAAGGCCCCCACATGGACCCACTTCACCCAGGCAATCCGCCGGCCGATCAGCGCGCCGAAGAGGAGGAACAGAATCCACGACAGGTGGAAGAGAACCATGAGGTCGGCAGCGACCTTGAAGATCATAGAGGCCTCGGACGCAACTGCCTCAGCAGGTTGCCGAAAAACGATTCTGAGATCCTGCGGGAACCACAGTGGCCGGATTCGCGACGGTTCAGCAATACCCCCCCCCAGGATGGTCAAAAAGGCCGTCCGGCAAGGCCGCAGCGAGTGAAAAGGCGAAGCGTACTCTTGTTGGTACGTTGAGCCTTTGACGGGTACCCATTGCGTGGCTTCGTGCAATGGGTGAACGAGAACGACGCTGGCGGCCTTTTTCAGCATCCTGTTAGGTGTCTGCGTAGCGAAGGTCCTTCGCATCCGCAAGCGACAGGTAGGGCTCGCCCCATTGATTCCGGCTCTCCAGGCTCCAATCCTCAGCCAGCATCACCGGCTTCAAACGGATGCCCCAGATGCCGCCGTAGACCAGATGGGCGAGCCCGGCCCCGGAATCTTCGACGGCCTGCGCGCGGGCGGGGCAGAGCGGCTGCGCCGGATCATCGCTCCAACCAGTGACCCAGCACCATTCCCCCTGGGAGCTGCGCTCGAAGCTCCTGACCTGGACCACCGGTCTGGCCGGCCCTGCTTCCTTGAACCGCGCGAAGATTGATTGCTCGCAGTTGGGATTGCTCTCAACCTCGACGAACATGCACTCAGTTCCCTTGACCTCGCTGCTTGGCCGTTGTTAGACTGCCGACGTGGTTATGATACCCCAGGCCCCGACAGAGGATCCGGCAATGCCCGCTGACCTCACATCCGCGAGCTTATTGACCGGTGCAGCCGAGCAGCCGTCGGACGAGTCGGCACAGGACAGCAAGCCTTTCCTCTGCCGCAAGCCGGTCCGGATTACGATCTATGCCTGCTTCGCGATCCTCTTCGCCGTGATGCTGGCCTGGCGGTTCCTGCCCGGACTACTGGATCCGACCTTTGAGAAGCACATCCAGAACAAGCAGGTCGTGGTCGGCATGACGCGGGAGCAGGTTCTGAAAGCCTGGGGCTCGCCCTATACGATCAACGTCAGCCACACAAAGGACGGCACCAGACGCGAGGAATGGATCTTCGAGGACTGGAAGGACGCCTCCACGATCAAGCACCGGTACCTCTACTTTGAAGAGGGCATCCTCGTCAGCGGCTGGTATTATCAGTAGCCTCCTCAGCCGGCCTGATCGGCGCCTTCATCCATTGTCAGCTTTCCCAACAGCGTCCCGGCCCGGCCGAGGTCCGATTCGTCCACCATCACCACGCGCCTATTAAAGGGAAGGGGGAGCCCCGGATAGAGGCTGCCAAAATGTTCGTTCTGCACAAAATACCGGATATTGTTGCCGTCCAGCAGGCTCTTGATCAGGGCTAATTCGCCCTCATCCTGGGGCTCGATGAGCGGGACGATCGCCATGCAATTAAGAAAGGCTTCCGCCGGCCTCAACTGTGGCCGGCTGACATGCGCATTTGCCGGTCGATCTCCTCAAACAAGACTCGGATGTTGCGCGCATTCTGGCCAAAATCGCCCCTGCCGATGCGCGAGGCCGACCGGACCAACACGACGGCCGCATTCCCCTCGCTCACCACGCGGATGTGAACGTCATCCACGAACCGGAACAGGCGGGTCCTCGCTTCTGCGCGAATTTCTCCGCTCTCCGGCTGATAGGACACAAGCGCCCAGCGAGGCAGTTGATTGACCGCATGGAGCGCCGCATCAAACACCTGCTCCACCTCAGCCTCGTAGCGGCGGGGCAGGATGTCGGGATACTCAGGTGTCCGACCGGTCTCGACGACATTGATCAGCGGCCAGCCAACCAGGATCGAGAAGCCGGCGACAGCCAGAACCGCCACGCCGACGACCAGGGTCGTGATGTGTCTGTGCAAAACCTGTCTCCGCGGCGAACGGCATGCCACGACCAGGACGCATCCATTCTAAGGAGGGACTGGCTGAACTGCAACCCGAACCCTGCCTGGTTGAATTTGACGGACCGACTCCCTACACTCGGCGCACAATGAGAAACCCTGTAGGGAATGTCCCGGCGGAAGGGCGGGAAAGAACCAAGGAAAAGTTAGATTAGGGCGTTTCGGTGATCTGGACGCGGCGCTCTTTGCCTGGACCACCTGAGATCGTCAGAACCCGTTTCCACTCCCGCACCTGGTAGGTGGCCCAAGCATTCGGTTGGTTTCTGTACAATGCGTCTGGGTCTTCCCCGGCGGCATTGAGATAGATCGGTTCCGTAAAACCTTCATCCAGGATATAGTCGAGCAGACAATCGGTGGTAAACCCCCTGCCTCGGAGTGAGACCTCCGCCAGGAAATTGAGGATTTCATCGGGCTTTTGAATGGTAATCGGGTCCATGGGCCACCTGAGGCAAGGCGATTGTAATGGCCGACTAAGAGTAAAGCAAGGTTCTCTCTGGAACAGGATCGTCGCCACAACCGGTAAGGCATCAGCATGAAGACACTCTCAACCATTCAATTCCGCGGGCGGCTGCTCAGCATCATGGAGCGCAAGCATCACTGGGCTTGGCCTTACTTGACAAACGGCCGTCTGACCAGGGAACAGCTCAAAATCCACTTTCAGCAGGAATATGCCGTGTACGTGCGCGATTTTCCCGTGTTCCTGGCCCGCATCCACGGACAGAACCCGCCCGCGCACGCTCGCACCCTCTTGGCCAGAAACATTTTCGAAGAGGATACAGGCGGGCTCTCATTCGGCCGCTCTCATCCTGACCTGTTTCTGACCATGATGGAGGGGCTGGGCTTCAAGACCGACGAGTTCAACCGGATCACACTCCTGCGGCCCAGCCGCATGTACCGGCGCTGGCTCGATACGGCGACGCAAAAGCGGGGGTGGCTGGTTGGGGCGGCCGTCATGACCGTCTTTGTGGAAGGCAGCGTCAATGACCGCGATGAACTGCTGAATCCAAGCGGCCGCAAAAGCCGAGACGAAATCGACGCCCTGGTCGCCCGCCATCCGCTGGTCCGGCATTACGGGGTCTCGCCAGCCCACATGGATCTCACCAGGGCTCACCATCTCGTGGAGGCCGGGCATCGGCATGATGCCTACGACATGGTTCTGGGCTATGCCGTGAGGGCGGTGCAGCAGCAAGCCGTGCTGGCTTCGCTCGCGAAAACCTTCTCGCTCTGGTCGCAGTATCGTGACGGCGTGGCCCGTGCCTGCGGGCTCAAGAAACCGTGACCAGCCGACGACTCCTGCTGGCTGCGCTGCTGCTCGGCCTCTCCGCCTGCCACCAGTCCCTGGTCCAATCAACAGCCGAACAGGACAGCATGGCCCTGATTCCCGCAGGGGAGTTTCTGATGGGTAGTCCGGAAGGAAGCGACAGCTTTTCGGACGAGCGGCCACAACGGACGGTTGTCCTCAGCGCCTTCTGGATGGATCGGTACGAAGTTACGAACATCCAGTATGAGCAGTTCGTCACGGCCACAGGACACCGACCACCGGAAAACACCAATCCGACTGTGACTCTGTGGGAGCGAGGCTACCCCTTGGCCGACAGTGAACGACATCCGGTCGTCAACGTCAGTTGGCATGACGCAGTCGCCTACTGCCGGTGGGCCGGCAAGCGCCTCCCGACCGAAGCAGAATGGGAAAAAGCCGCGCGGGGCACCGACGGCCGTCTCTATCCCTGGGGAAACGAATGGGACTTCAAGCGGGCCAACAGCGCCAGCTACTGGGCCGAACGCACCATCGAATTCAAAGACGGCTCGGCATGGAAAGCCTTTTGGGTGGCCGGCGAAGGGGCGCGCATCTCAAAAGAACGCGGCTTGAAAGGGGAAGTGCTCACAATGCCGGTCGGCAGCTTCCCGGACGGCGCCAGCCCATACGGGATTCTCGACATGGCGGGCAACGCCTCGGAATGGGTCCAGGACTGGTTTGAGCCCTACTACTATTTGAAAGCGCCTCAAACCGACCCCAGGGGTCCCGCAGGCATCTTGTTGAAAGTCGTGCGCGGAGGCTCCTGGCTGAAACCGGCGAAAAGCCTGCGAACCGCCGACCGCGATTACGGCTATCCGGACGACCGTCCCAGTGGGACCGGCTTTCGCTGCGCCAAGGACATTCGTTAGAAGAAAACCTCGCTAGGGAGATCGCGGTCAGTTATCGCACCAATAGATAATCAATCCGCTCGACCCGCACGACCGGCATGATAAGTCCACGACCTTCTTCTTCGTGCGAAAAGTCGTACACGATGGATTCCTCGGGGATCAGTTTGCCTGTCAGTGCAACCTGAACCTCGATTCGTTGGCCCTTCTCGAACTTGCGCCGCAATTTCTCGCGTTGGCTGGGATTCGGGACCGCCAGCAAGTTTGAAGGCAGCTCTTCCGGCTTGAACCGCACGATGCCCCAGCTGGTCGGAGTGAACTTCGGTCCGACGGCCACGCTGAACCCGCCGCTCTTGGGATCATATCCGGACAATTCGCCCGGCCACAGAAACGTCACTGTCCACTGAAGCGTGGCCTTTCCTTCCCGCAACCGGTCCCGCTCGCGATTGAGATTGAAGAGCCGTTCATCATGTCCGGGATCATGGTGACCATGCCCATAGACAGACGCCCAGTCCGGCGGCGTGCCGTCCAGTTGATCCAGGAATCGCTCGATCGCGCCCGATTCAACGAGGAGATGGGTGTCCGACGGAAGAAGGGAAGGCAGCTTGCCAGGCTCCAGTGCCACCAGCGGCCGCGCACCGATAAGATCCTGCCCGGCGAGAACTGCGAAAGCCGATAGGCCGGCCATGACTAGACCAACGACCGCTAGGGCAGCCAGCATGCGCATGGTGCGACCACCTATCGCGCGCCGGCGAGCGCTTGTTCAAAGGCTGCGCTGAGTGACAAGACTGCCGGATGGTCGGCGGGAATGACTCCCACTGTAATCAGTACCTCCAGGCGCGGCAAAGGATTCAGACGATGGAGCGCGTTCCGGTCCACACCGTTGGACGATTGCAGCACCTGACGGTACGTACCCAACCAGGCTTCTGTGATCGCGCGCAGCCCCTTGTCGGTCGGCTGCATCCGGCCCAGCTTGACCTCCTGGAGCAGCTTGATGATGGGGTCCGACTGAGACAGGGTTGCGATGGCCCGCTGAAGATATTCCTCGCCTGATTCGCTCATCGCCTGACGACTGGCTGGCTAGTTCATCGAGCAGGAACCAGGCCCGCGGGGATCGCCGCAGGTGCCGCAAGGGCCGGGACCGGCGGGAGAAGACCAATCGCTCGTGGAACCAACTGCGAAAGCCGAAATCTGCTTTTCCAGCTTCGTGGCCTTGCAGGAAGGACAGGCGGGACTCGCCGTCCCTTGGACAATCACTTCGAAACGATGACGGCACTCCTGGCAGATGTATTCAAAAATCGGCATGGATTCCTCTCCCCTGTTGACGTGACGGATGGTATTATAGGGCCTCGGCCCGCTCACCGCAACGGGGACCTGGACAGTCCGACAAGCTCACTTGAGGTAAACTAACTATCCGCCCGCATCTGATCGAAGCGGGCGGCTCAAGCAAGCTTGGTATGGAGGTACTATGTTTCAGGAAGAAAAATCCTTCACCTTCCGCATCAGCCTGGAAGCAAACTTCCCGGACGATTACGAAGGGAACGAGGACAATTATGCCTGGCTCCAGGAATGGGAGCGGCTCGTCAAGCCGGAACTGCTGCGGGTGCTGTTCGATTCGCTCCGCCGGCACCAGACCTGGTCGGCTCACGTTCGCAATCGCGGGCTCTCCCCGCTCGATGAAATCGAGATTGCCTTGGTCAAAGACTTCTCCAGGAACTCTCTGAGATTGAGCTGAGCACGGATGTCTGTAGGCCTGTACATCCATGTCCCCTTTTGCCGGACCCGCTGCCATTTCTGTGCCTTCTATCTTCAGATCCACCGTCACGACAAAGCCCTCGCCTACCTCGAGGCGTTGAGGCGTGAGATTCACCTCCACACGTCGCTCAACAGCTTTGGCGGGCAATGTCCCAGCACCCTCTACTTCGGCGGAGGCACACCAACCACTCTCAGCCCGGATCAATTGGACGCGATCGTTGCCCGGGTCAGGACCTGCTTCGGACTTCAAGAGGGTGCGGAAATCACCCTGGAAGCCCACCCTGATACGGTGACCGAGGAAGGGTTGAGACATCTGGTTCAGACTGGATGTAACCGGATCAGCTTCGGCGCTCAGTCGATGGATGAAGAGGAGTTGATCAAAATCGGCCGGCGGACCTCAGCAAAAGCGACCAGCAGGGCTGTTGAGTGGGCCCGCGCAGCCGGATTCTCGAACATCAATCTCGATCTGATCTATGGCCTGCCGGGACAGACCATGGAAAGCTGGATCGCCACGCTGGGCGACGCGCTGATCCTGGAACCCACCCACCTCTCCTGCTATGCGCTGACGGTTGAAGAGGACACCAGACTGGCAGTTGATCTGCGGCGTGGCGACCGAACGGAGCCGGATGCCCTCTTGCAGAATGCGATGGAAGACGAGGCGGCTCTCCGCCTGACGAAAGCAGGATTCCAGCGCTATGAGATCTCCAACTACTGCCGGCCGGGCTATGCCTGTCGCCATAACCTGCTCTACTGGCAGGACGGCGACTACCTTGGCCTCGGGCCCAGCGCCCAGTCCTACCTCGATGGCGTCCGCTTTGGGAACGTGGAAGACCTGGCGGCCTACCAGAAGGCCTTGGAGAAAGGACAGCTCCCGACCGGAGAGGAAGAAAAGCTGAGTCTGCGGCAGCGTCAACGGGAAGCGCTGGTGTTCGGCCTTCGCCTCACAGAAGGAGTGGATCTCCAGGCATTGGGAAAGCAGTCTCAGGACAGTGGTGGGAAAGAAGCCCTCTACTGTCTGACCCAGCAGGGGTTTCTGGAAGAGCGATCAGGCCGTATTAAACTGACGGCTCTCGGCCGTCGCTATGCCGACAGCGTCGCGGTTTCGTTGCTCTAGCCCGCATTATTCATGAACGCTTCTGCTGCAATCGCGGTTCTGCTGCTGGGCACCCATTGCAATCCTGGAGCAATGGGTCCCGGCTTGGCTGCGGGTTTCCTGCGGCCAAGCGGGCGGGCTCGCCGTTCGGTCGGTCAACATACTGTTTCAAGTATGCCTCCCTCCCTCCCTCGCGGCTCCACGCGCCTGTATCGCGACGCGGCCCCGCAATTTCGCGACGAACCGCCATGAATAATGCGGGCTAAGACCACGAGTCCCTTTCTGATCTGACAAGGACTCAACGAGTCAGCATGTAGTGGAGCGCCGTGTCGGCGAGGATGGCGCCCCAGGCAACCATGTTCAGGGTCACAAGCGGACGATCCTTGCCCCACATGTGAATGAGAGCCAACGCGATGACGAGTTGGGTCAGGAGGGAAAAAGGACGGTGGACGTTGGCGGATAAGGCCCCGCGTTCGCTGGCGACTGCGGCCACCGCTGCCAGCAGGTAGCCGCCGAGCGCCGCCCCCTGGAGCCAAATAGCCGTGGATCCTTGGGAGCGACGGACCGTGTGAACAAAGGCCCAGGTGAGACAGACCACCACGACCAGCAGCAAGAGCGGAAACAGGGGCCAGAGGACCTTGGCGCTCAGGACCATCCAACAACCTTACGGGCGCGCAACCTTACGGGGAAAACTGGCGCCCACTGTAACAGCCGTCCTACCATGAGTCAACAGACCCCGAAAGGCGTGTAGCAAGAGGCACGTGGCTTCTCTCCCTCTACTCCCTTTCACCCCATACTTGACAAGGCTTCACCCGCGGCTGTAGGACTTATGACAAGTGAGCACCCTTGTAGCTCGGGAGTTACCCATGCCTGTGAACATGGACCCCCAGAAGCGTCGGAAGAAACGGGCATCACAAGAGGCTCAGTCGGCGAACCGGACGGACGCTCAGGCCAAGCCCAAGCCCAAGACCGACAAACTGGATGAAGTGACCGAACGGGACCGCGAGCAGGCCCTCGCCGATGCGGAATGGAAACATCTCTGGGAGGCGACAGAGGTGATCGACATGGACAAGTGGTAAACCAAGCCGGTTCCGCGTTTATGAACGGTCAAGAGTCTATGAAGTCTGTAAAGTCATCAAGTCCGAGGACTTTTGACTTGAAGACTTTACGACTTTCAGACTATGGTCACGCCGGAAGAAAATAGAAGGCCACCGCCAGGATCAGATAGACCCCCACCAGCATTGCCCCCTCCATCCAGTGTGACTCACCGTCCAACGCCACGAACCCAACGGCCAGCACAGAGATCGCCACGGCCGCGACCTCAAACGGCGTGAAGATCAGGTCCAGCGGCGCCCCCCCCAAATAGCTCGCAAATACGAGGATCGGAGCCACAAACAGCGCAATCTGCAGGCTGGACCCGACCGCGATTCCCAAGGCCAAGTCCATCTTGTTTTTCATGGCGACCAGAACGGCCGTCGAATGTTCCGCCGCGTTGCCGACAAGGGCCACCAGAATCACTCCCACGAACACCTGGGTCAGACCCAGGCTGGCCGCAGCAGGCTGGATAGCGCCGACGAGCAATTCGCTCATGACTGCCACCGCCACGGTGGCCAGCGTCAGGACTCCGATCGACCGGCGCAGGGCCCAGGGCCGTTCCCCCATATCATCCGCACCGGGCGCCTCGCCGACAAAGAGGTGGCGGTGCGTCTTCAATGAAAAGACCAGGCTCAGCAGATAGATGGCAAAGAGGATGATGGCGATTTCCAGGCTCAGCCCCTGTTCCTTCCCACCCCCCTGGTCCAATGCGGTAAAATGAAATAACGCCGGCACAACCAACCCGACCGCCGAGAGCAGCAACAGGCTGCTCCCCATCCCCGCCGCCGTCCGGTTGAATTGCTGGCGCTCATAACGAAGGCCTCCCGCCACCATTGAGAAGCCCAGGACCAACAGGACGTTCCCGATGATGGAGCCGGTGAGAGAGGCTTTGACCACATCGTGCAGCCCTTCTTTGAGCGCGACCAGCGCGATGATCAGCTCGGCGGCGTTGCCCAACGAGGCGTTCAGCAATCCCCCGAGGCCCGCGCCCACGTGGCTGGTCAAATGCTCGGTGGCCTTGCCCATCCAGCCGGCCAGCGGCACAATGGCAAGAGCCGACGCGAAAAAAATCAACATCGGGTCGGCGTGAATCCATTCGAGCGCCAGCGCGACCGGAATCAGGAGGAGCAACAGGTTGAGACTGAAGTACCGGCTGAGCCGTCGCATAAGCCCGGCCAACGTAGCACAGCCCCGCGGGACTTGTCGATGAGCGAGCCAGCAGCGCGAAGCGCCCTCTATTATCCCTTCCACCTCTGCCATGAGCGCACCCTGACGCGGCTCCTGGAGTCCTATGCTTCCATCCACTTCAGGGACTATATGGCCCTGCAAATCAGCCCGATGAGCGGGACAACCGCTTACATGGACCGGATGGGAGACCGGCACGGAGACCTGGTGCGGGCCGGACGGATCGTTCAGGGCTATCACGTCAGCGGTTCCCTCGACGCCGAGATAGTTGCATCGGTCAACCGGGATCTTGCCGATCCCGCCTGGCGGTCGCTGTTTCACCGGGTGCTGGCGGATGACCGCCGATTCCAGCGCGGGTTGTTTGACCTGTCCCATGCGATGATGATCGGCGGTTCGACAGTGCCGGGTCCTGCGGCCCTCCTTCGCTTGATCGAGGAGGAGCGAGCACAACGGCCTGTGACGGTCCAGGATCTCCAGAGAATGAGCGGGCGGCGGCTCTCGCTTGAGGAAGGCTATGACTGCGAGTATGCCTTGGCACTGGTTAAGACGTCGGCAGCCCTAGCCTATACGATCAGGCTGAGTCTCCGGCATGGATTGAACGCGGTCACGGACTCCGAAGGCCATTTCCGGCTGCTTGAATGCACCAGGTTACGGGACAGGCCGGCCTTCGTGAATCGGCTGGTTCCCCGGGAAGGCTATTGAGTGGACCCGTGGCCGGAGCACCCGGATTAGGACATGGGGCGGGGCGATATTTTGCACAAGCAGCCTGAGGTTGCTAAAATGTGACTTATGCCTGACCCTTCAACCCCGGTTGCCATACCGGAGACAGTTGAAGAGCAGAGTACCGGCGCGGGCGATGGACTGGAAGCCCGCGTGATCGTCTTCAACTGCAACTGCCACACCTATCAACAGGTCATCCAGCTTTTTTGCGAGGCGATTCCCGGCATGACCTCCGCCAAAGCCTTTGAACTGGCCTGGCGCATTGACCATGAGGGAAGCGCGAAGGTGTATGAGGGCGAGTGGAAGACTGCTGAAGGAATCGCCAAGCACCTGGCGGCAGGAGGCTTGCGCGTCGCGCTTCAGTAAGCAAAGACAAGGCCCCTTCCTTTTGTCCAGGAAGGGGCCTTGAGTAGATGCGATGTGAACGAGGCTACCGTCTGCCCCGACGAGCGGATTTTCGCCTTGCCGAGCGGCGCGACTTCAGAACGGCCAGCCGGCTGGGCTTTCGTGCAGCCATACGCCTGGCTGCACGAGCAGGGCGTCGAACGATCCTCTTCCTTGCAGCCATCTTTCCCGGCTTTTGATGTCCCTTGCCTGGCTGCTCGTGAGCGGAAGGCCACTGTGGCAACCTCCCTTTCCTATGCATCAGGAGTTCGCCACTGTACACCCGAACCTGATAGAGTTCGAACAGCCGGTTAATGGCCTTGGGATCGCCTTTCTTGGCCGAATTGAGCAATCGCCTGCGCTGATTCAACTCTTCTTCTTCTGTATGGGAAGCAGCCCGTCTCTCCATCGCGCAACGCCTTTCTCCAGTCGATCATGCTCTGGATTAGGTCAAGTTTTGATCAATCTGACGGCCATTATAACTGAAATCCAGCGATTCACCAAGAAAATTGACCAAAATCATGGAGATTTTCTCAAATCCTCTTGGATTCACTTACAATTTTTGATTCGTCAATTTCTCGAAAGGCATTGATATATCTTAATTTTTACATATCGGTTCACCATTTCACTGTCAAGGCTGTATAATCCACCAGCACCATGCCGAGACTATCAGTCCAAGACCTTCCCCTCGCTCAAACCCTGGCTGGCTACACCGGGCAAGCAGCACCCGAACTCGTCCAGCCACAACCAGGCAACGAGGTGGTCTGTTACGCCTGCGGTCATCGGTGTCTGATCCGAGATGGTCGAGTCGGCATCTGCAAGGTGCGGTTCAACGAGGGAGGAACTCTGAAGGTCCCAACCGGCTATGTCGGGGCCCTTCAATGTGATCCTATTGAAAAGAAACCTTTTTTTCACGTTTTGCCAGGCTCCAATGCCCTGAGCTTCGGCATGTTGGGGTGCGATTACCATTGCAGTTACTGTCAGAATTGGGTGACCTCCCAGGCCATCCGTGACCCTGAGGCGGTCAGTTCTATCATCCCCACTACTGCGGCTCAGTTAGTGGCCCTGGCGTTCGAGCAAGGGGCCCCCGTCATTGCCAGCACGTACAACGAACCGCTCATTACCAGTGAATGGGCTGTCGAGGTGTTCCAGGAAGCAAAGCGGCGGGGCCTCAGGACCGCCTACATTTCAAATGGGAACGGGACCCCTGAGGTGTTGGCCTATTTGAAGCCCTGGGTGGATTTCTACAAGGTCGACTTGAAGGGGTTCTCGCAGGAAGAGTACCGCAAACTGGGCGGCCAACTTGCCGGCGTGTTGGAGACCATCAAGCACCTGGTGCAGATGGGATTCTGGACGGAGATTGTCACCTTGATCATTCCAGGCTTTAACGACAGTGAACAGGAACTCAAGGCGATGACCGAATTTCTGGCTTCGATTTCCCCAGATCTCCCCTGGCACGTCACTGCGTTCCACAAGGACTACAAAATGCTGGAGCCGGACAACACGACCGCCCGTTCCCTTATCCGTGCGGCCGAGATCGGGCAACGGAGCGGGCTGCGCTATGTCTACGCGGGAAACCTGCCGGGGCTGGTCGGGCCCCACGAACATACCTTCTGCCCAAGCTGCGGCACAGCCGTCGTGAGGCGACGCGGGTACCGGATTCTGGAAGTGGCCCTGAAACACGGGGCCTGCGCAAGCTGCGGCACCGCCATCCCAGGGTTCTGGACCTGAACCAGCCAGCAGGTTGTTGAAAACGCTTTAGAACCCCCTGTGGGGGAATCCAGCGCCCAGTCCGTGATGGACTAGCATGGACCACGCAGGATGTTCAAAAAGGCTGCCCAGCAAGGCCGCAGCGAGCGAAAAGGCGACGCGTACTCTTGTCTGTACGTTGAGCCTTTGACGGGTACCCATTGCGTGGCTTCGTGCAATGGGTGAACGAGAACGACGCTGGCGGCCTTTTTCAACATCTTGCCAGTTGTGCCCCCGCGGAGTCTCGCCTTATAATCATCCACGAGAGAGACGCATTCCTGACAGAACATTTTTCCGTAAAGGAGCCGGATTATGGAAATGTATAAGCGGGAAGAAGCCAAGACCGACGTGAAGGACGATCCCAAGGCGCGCGCGCTGCTGCGCCAGGCGTTTGAAAAGACGGCCCGTTGGCAGCCGGACTTCAAGGGCTTCTCGGCTGACCTGAAAGTCAACGTGAACGGCAAGGAGGTACGGGGGACCGTGACGGTGAAAGGCCCGCGGGACGTGAGCGTCTCCCTCCCCGACCCGGATCTCCAGAAATGGGCGGAGGGTCAGATCGCCATGATTGCTGTGCACCGGGGGCCTCGCAGTTTCGAGGAATCGGACGGCAAGTATGCCTTGACCCTGGGCGATGATGCTGACCATCCGCTGGGGCCCCGGCTGATCATCCACGGTGACGGCATGCACTCGTTCTACCGGGTCAAGGGGGACCGGATTACCCAGATCAACCGGAAGACGCCGCAGATGGCTTTCACGATCAACGTGGAAGACAGCGTTGTCACGCAGGACAACAAGTTCCTCACCACACGCTATACCGTCTATTACTACTCGCCCCAGGACAGCAAGCTAACCAACGTCGAAAGCTTCACTGATACCCATACGAGAGTCAGCTCATCCGACCTCCCGGCCACCAGACGCATCATCTCGTATGAGAACAACGACGTGGCGGTCCGGTCGCTGTCGTTTGAAAACCACAAGATGCTCTGATGGATCTGAGGACTTCGTACCCCAGGAGCATCAGAGACAAGCTCGCCGGCTATGTCCACCTGGCCCGGATGATCGACAAGTGCCGTGCCACGCTGGCGGGCACCCAGGGCGAGTACATCTACCCCTGCCCACTGGACAAGCGACTGCTGGACTTTGCCGGCATCACGCCGGAGCAATTCGCTGAAGCGGTGCGCGGGAAGACCGATCAGGCAATCGCCGACTGGTTCCGCAAGGCCGCCAAGCCCCACAGCCACGCCGAGATCGAGCAATGGAATACCATGATGCTGACGCGTGGGCCGGACACACCGGAGAAATGGGAATACTTCCGCACCCTCCGGGATGCAGTAGACCCCACGCGGACCGACATCACCAGTTGGGCGGACCTGTTGGACTTGGATGAGAAACGACCAGTGCCGACTCGAAAGACCGTTGCCGCAGGAGGACAACGATGAAAGCCTTGAAGTGGATGGGACTGTTTTCTCTAGCCGTCATGGTAAGCGGCATGAACGTTGCCGTTGCCGAAGAGTTGCCGCGGGAAGCGGTGCTGCCGCTCGCGTTGGCCAATAAAGCGGCTGCTGCTGCTTTGGACAAGTGCAAGCAGGATGGCTACCGCGTGAGCGTCGCGGTCGTGGACCGGGCCGGGGTGCTCAGAGTGCTGATGCGAGGAGACGGAGCCGGCCCTCATACGACGGACAGCAGCAGCAAGAAAGCCTACACGGCCGCGAGCCTGGGCAGGCCCACAAGTGAACTGGCTGACCTGATCACCAAGGTACCCTTTCTCCAGGCCTTGCGGGAAATGAACGACAGAATCCTCATCCTCGGCGGCGGGCTCCCGATCCAGTTTGGCAACGAAGTGGTGGGCGGGATCGGCGTGGGTGGCGCGCCTGGCGCGCATCTGGACGACGCCTGCGCCCAAGCCGGGCTAGATGCGATCGGCGCCGCTCCCAAAGCACCGGCAGCGAAATGAAAGCCGGTCGAAGCAATCGGCTCGGATCGAGAATCACTGGAGGTAAAGTAACTCTTCGGTCACAGCAAAGAAAAAGTTATCAGTCCTCAGTTTTCAGTTTCATACCTGAAGACTGATGACTGAAAACTGACTACTCCTACAAGCTCGGTATGGAGGCAGCTGTGATGGTACAAGACGTCATGTCAACCGGAGTCGTCACCGCGAAACGGACAGATACAGTCAGGTCGGTTGTGTTCAAGATGACCATGCGCCGCTGTGGAGCGATTCCCATAGTGGAGAATGACCAGACGTTAGTGGGGGTGGTCACCCTGCTCGACGTCCCTCCCCGCCCATTCCACCCCCGAATCCCCGAAGTTGCCGCCGAAGCCGCCTTGGCCGCTGCCCATGCCTCGCCTTAATCTCTATGGGAGCAACACGAATTTTCCGATCTTGGCGGGACGATACACAGAAAAGTCCTTCCGATCCAGCGTAAACACCCTCCTAATCTTTTCCCGCTCGGCAACTCGGACCAGCGCGGCATCGGCCATGTCCATCGGCAAAGACCGGTATTTTTTCATGAGTTCCCGCAGCCGCAAGAAATCCTCATCCCCCAGCGGAGCGAGCGTCACCATGCCTTCGATGAGCATTTCCCACAGAGCTTCTTGCCCTTCCCATGAGAAATGCAACAAGTACATGGCCTCGGTCACAGCCGGCCAGACCGTCACCAGCGGGTCGGTCAATTCGGCCAAGGTTTTAACACACAGATGATGAGCGTGATCGTTCTTGTTCAAAAGGGCAACGAACGGGCCGGCGTCAACCAAAACAGCGGTTTTCACCGAGACTGCCTTGCGCGCAGGAGCTTTCGGAATGTTTCCCCTGTCTTTTGAGATAAATCGGGCGGGCCGTTCTTGACGCATCCCAACAGATGCTTCATCGCCTGGTAGGGGGTATGCCGCCGCACGGAAGAGGCATCCTCTCCCAGCAAGGTGACAAGGGCACTCCGAATGACCTCGGACTTCGACTGCCTGCGTCGCTTGGCCAGGCGAGAGACGAGATGATCAAGTTCGGGCGAGAGTCTGAGACTGGTAGCCATCGGTCAGCCTCCACTTGTATGACGATATTGTAATACGTGGTCGTTTTTTGCGCAAGGAGCAATAACAAAGAAGGCTCACCTTAACCCTTCCCCGCCCATTCCGCCGCCGAACCCCCCGAAGTTGCCGCCGAAGCCGCCCTGCCCGCCGCCCCAAAACTCTCCCCGTCTGATCCGTCCATAGGGGTGCCGGAGGTCGGGACGGCTGATCCACCAGAGGAAGGCCAGTGAGCCGGCGATGGTCGCAATCGTGATCACGAGGCCGAGGCCCTTGACGTGAGCGCGAAGCGGCGTGCCGACGCGAACCTCCTGCGCGGCAGAAGCCAATGCTACGGTGGTGCGATAGAGGCCTTCCCCAAACTGGCCCTTGCGGAAGGCCGGCTCCATGTACTCGCTTCCGACCTTCCCCAACAGGTCAGGCCTGATGACCGGATAGAGACTCCGCCCCAGCGTCACCGTAGCCTGCCGCTGCTCCACCGCCACCAGCACCAGGGCTCCGTGGTCCTGCTGCGCAGTCCCGATCCCCCAGCGCTGATAGAGGGCCTCGGCATAGTCCTTGGCCGTGGCATAGGGTTTGAGGGTCTTGACCGTCACCACCACCAGTTCTACCCCGGTTTTTCGCTCCAGGTCCTGGCACACAGACCGGATCCGAGCTTTCCAGTCCGCATCCAAGACTTCTCCATGATCGCTCACATAGCCCAGAGGCTCTGGGAGCAGCGGCCTGTCCGTGGACCGACCCATGGCCGCTCCCGGCATGAAGAAGGTCGCTCCGATCAGGACCACGCCCAAGAACGTGCGGTACGCTGACTCGCCCATTTTCCCACTATCTTTTGCCTTACATTTCACGCTTCACGCTTCTCGCCCATATTCACAGCCGCCCCTCTGTCTTCAACTGAGCCACCCGTTGAACGAGCGCTTGCAGCGAGGAGACATACCGTTCGAAGAGCCGAGGGGTCTCGATCGGGCCGGGGCTGATCTGTCCCTGTTTCAGCTTCAAGACTTCCTGAAACACCGTTGAGTCAAACCCGAGGCTGGACGGAAGCTCCTTGAGCAGGGCTTCCGTTCCCTTCGGAACAGGACCGCCCAGGAGCCGCAGCAGTCCTCTGAAGCAGGGCAGCAGCGCTGTCAGGGAGAGGGGCAGGAGGATCGTGAGGGCTTCTTGCTTGCCTCCACCCTCCACATACCGCTGTCTCAGTCGCACCAGATTGCCGTGGATTTCCTGCTCACATTGCAACGACAAATTTCGCTGGTCGACGTGGAGCGTGGGAAAGGGATCACGGCCGGCAAGCAGGACGTGCTGTTCCTTGATTTCAAGATATTCCAAGGGAAACAGGTTTGCGGACGTCTGCACTTCCGCTTCGCTGAGCAACAGCGGCACCACGATGCCTTCTTTGCTCCACCGCCGATGGACCCTGGCATATTGCTGGAGCACCGACGGCTCGCACGGCGACAGCAGCAGGAGCACATTGATATTCGACCGTCCCGGCAGGAAGTCGCCTCTTGCCGCGCTGCCGTAGAGGATCGTCCCCTGCAGGGCTGATCCGAAGAGCGCCGTCACCTCCTTCAGGTAGGAACGGAGCGTTTGGCGCACCTCCGCCGGTAACTCCTGAAGCATTCCTTCCGTCAAAGCCACAAGAGAATCTCCCTCATCTGCCTGGAACAACCGCCTCCGTCGGCAGATGATCAGCCTGAGGGTCCGGCAGGAAGCCCGCCGCCATCAGCCGGTCCAGCAGCCCGAAGGGAGCCTGGGTGCTGAGGCCGGCCGTGACCGCCAGGACTCGATAGCCGAGGCGCTTGTTGCGATCCAGCGTCCGAAACACCCGGTCGCGCAACAGGGCCAGCAGGGGGTTGCCGGTATTCCAGAACAGGACCTGCTCATCCGCCATCTTCTGGAGCATGTCTACCTGTGGCCGGCGTGACCGTTCATAGGCCGCCAGCGCCGAGGCGGACCAGTCCCCCCGCTCCATGCAGGCTGGGATGAGCTCGGCCAGGGTCATCGCATCCATCATGGCCTGCATCCGGCCCTGAGAGGCGTGGGGGTTCATGGCATGAGCCGCATCTCCGATCAACACCGCCCCATCGGCTACCCACCGGGAGGCCCGGACCCGTCCTGTGGGCATGTACGCGGTCTGCTCCCAGTCCACTAGACTTTGGACCGTCTTCTCCAAGCTCGGATCAATGTTCAGCCATCTCCCACGGAGGACTTCAAGCCCGTCAGCTTTGATCTGGGCCATAGACCCGGCGGGGATCATGTAAAACAAGTAGGCTTTACCGGCAGCCGCGGGAAAAGTTCCCAGGATCGTCTGCCGGCCGACGAAATAGCGGGCTTCCTCCATCTCGGCCGGCCTGTCCAAAATGGCAATCAGGTAGCCTTCGTTGTAAAGATGCAGCTTGAAGGGAATGGCCAAGGCTTCCCGGACCTTCGACAGGGCCCCATCCGCCCCCACTACCAATTTAGCTGAGACGGTCAGTGGGCTCCCCTCCCATTTCGCTTCCACCCCGACGACTTGAGTGCCTTCCCGCAGGAGCCGCGTGAACGTGGCGCCATACCGGAGTCCGCCTGGGACCCGCGATTCCAACGTATGCAGGATCGCATGGTGGGCCACGTTTGGGAGCGTGACGATGGCCCGGTTGTAGGGCGGCGGCAACATGCCGTAATCGACTGTGCAGAGTCTTTCCCGCCCACCTTCACACCCTCCCGCCCCAGGCGTCGATGCACCCACCCACCCCGCTCCTGCCAAGACAGGCTTCTCTCCACGGGGACGCGCCCCTTCCCGTGGCCCGCCCGCACGGTAGAAATGAAATAATCGCACCGGCTTAACGGCCTCGGATGGAAGAGCGCCCAACAGACCGAGTCGATCTAGCACCTGCTGTCCGTTGGGCTGCAAAATCTCGCCCCGCAGCCCGCCGGGCGGCCCAGCAGCCTGCTCCAGCACGAGCGTCCTGATACCCTTCTGGGCCAAGGCCAGGCCCAGCACGGCACCCCCGCCGCCAGCCCCGACGATCACCACATCGGTACGGACCTGCTCAGCGCCGGGCTTCACGTCTGATCGAGTCCTTCCACATCACTAGGAACTTGCCCCCTGCCGTGGCAAGGTCGTACAGTCCCAGAGCGACGGTAAGAGGGCGCGTGGCCTTTGTCATGGAGTCAGTCGCTGAAGAGGTCCCGAAAATGGTCTTCCGAAGCTTCCCAGGCTCGCGGAAAGGTCCGGCTGAGCCAGCCCTTCAGGTAGGCTTTTTGCCCCGGCGTCAGCATCTGCTTGATCTGGTGAGAGCGTCCTTGCAGCGGCTGCAGAAATCCCGCCCGCTTGTTGAAATCGAGGGTGGCGGTCCGAACATAAATGTTGGTATAGACAGTGGGCGCGTCATCCCCTTGCCCTTGTCCCTGTCCTTCCCCTTGAATCCAGACCGAGATGAACTTCTCCAGATTGAGCCCGGCACTGTCCAAGGCCGGCTCCGTATCATGAAAGAGCTCATTTTCCGACTGCTTCAGCGGCTCTGCCTCCTGGTATCGGAACAGGAAATTGTGATTCCACATGCAACTGGTTCCCCTCCGCGCGAATCCTTTGCTTCTCCTGCCTCTCAAAGGGCTCAAAAAGTGGCCATACTGTAGGGGAAACCACAGGCTTGTCAAGCCGGTCTCCTTGACAAGAACGTGTTGAGTTTGTTAGCGTTTTGGAATTCTCTTGTCTTCTAGCTGAGTTGGAACGGTCGATGCACGTCAAAATCAATGGAAAATCAGAAGAAGTCCAGGGAGCAACGATCCTGGATTTGCTGAAAGCCAAAAACATTGATCCCCATATGGTCGCGGTCGAGCTGAACAGCGCCATGCTGGAACGGGACCGCTTAGCCACCACCCCCGTGAAGGAGGGAGATCAGGTGGAGTTTCTCTTTTATATGGGGGGTGGCCGGTGACGGTGAAGGCGCACAAGCAGATCACCGAGTTGATCGGGGGAACCCCGCTTGTTCGCTTGAACCAGCTGTCGCGTGAAGGGGCCGCCACGATCTATGCCAAGGTGGAGTCCTTCAACCCCGGCGGGAGCGTCAAGGATCGCATCTGCCTGAGCATGGTCGAGGAGGCAGAGCATCAGGGTCGCCTCAAGCTCGGTTCCACGATTGTGGAGCCCACCAGCGGGAACACGGGGATCGGCCTGGCGTTGGTCTCCGCCGTTCGCGGATACAAGCTGATTTTAGTCATGCCCGAAAGCATGAGCATGGAACGGGCCAGCCTCCTCTCCTCCTACGGAGCGCAGCTCGTGCTGACCGCGGCTTGGGAAGGGATGAAGGGGTCCATCAAGGAAGCAGAGACCATCGTGACGCAGAACCCGTCTTATTTCATGCCGGATCAGTTTTCCAATCCCGCGAACCCCGCGATACACCGGAAGACGACCGCGGTGGAGATCTGGGATGCGCTGGACGGCAAGATCGACGCTTTTGTCACAGCCGTCGGCACGGGTGGGACGATCACCGGCTGCGGCGAAGTGTTCAAAGAACGGAATGCCAAGGCTCTGGTGATCGCTGTCGAGCCGGCCGGCTCCCCGGTCCTCTCCGGAGGAGACCCCGGCCCCCACAAGATTCAGGGGATCGGAGCCGGCTTCATCCCCAAGGTCCTGAACCGGTCGATCCTGGATCGGGTCATCACGGTCACAGACGATGAGGCCTACCAGACCTCCAAGCTGCTGGCCAAGAAAGAGGGGCTGCTGGTCGGCATCTCGGCCGGCGCGAACGTCTTCGCCGCCCAGAAGGTGGCGGACGAGCTGGGCCCTGGCAAGAATGTCGTCACGATCCTTCCCGACACGGGTGAGCGTTATATCAGCGTGGAGAAGTATTTCAATATCTAGGAGCAAGTGACCAAGTGACAAGTTGCAAGGACGATGATCTCTCGGTTGCTTGTCAGCTTGCTCGCTTGCTAACTTGAGGTACTTGTGGAGTTTTCGGACGAACAGGTCACTCGCTACAGCCGGCATATCCTGTTGCCTGAGGTCGGCGGGAAGGGACAGAAGAAGATCGCCAAGTCCCGGATCCTGATCGTGGGCGCCGGCGGCCTGGGCTCGCCCGCCGCCTTCTACTTGGCGGCTGCCGGAGTCGGCACCATCGGGCTCATCGACAGCGACGCGGTGGACCTTTCGAACCTCCAGCGCCAGGTCATCCACCAGACGACGGACCTGGGCCGTCCCAAGGTGCTGTCGGCCAAGGAAAAGATCAACGCGCTCAACCCCGACGTCGAGGTCGTCACGTACGAAGACCGCTTCACGTCCAAGAACGCGCTGGAGTTGGTCGCGAAGTACGACGTCGTGATCGACGGCGTGGACAATTTCCCGGCCAAGTTCCTGATCAACGATGCCTGTTTCTTCGCCGACAAGCCGCTCGTGCACGGCGGCATCCTCCGCTTCGACGGCCGCGTCACCACGATCGTGCCCAGGAAGTCGGCCTGCTACCGCTGCGTGTTCAAGCATCCTCCCCCGCCGGGCCTGGTGGCCAGTTGCCAGGAAGCCGGGGTGATCGGAGTCCTGGCCGGAATCATCGGGACCATCCAGGCGACTGAAGCCCTGAAGCTGGTGCTGGGGATCGGCCGCCCGCTGACGGACCGGATGCTGGATTTCGACGCGCGCCGGACGGCCTTCCGTGAGATCAGGACCAGGAAGAATCCCCACTGTCCGCTCTGCGGCGAGCATCCGACGATCACGGAACTGTTCGATCACGAGCCGGAGACCTGCGCAGTCAACGTGACAAGTGGTGCGTCATGAGTCGCGCCCATTCATCACTCATCGCCCATCACTCATCACTGCTTTTGAGACGGTGATGCCATGACCAAGATGAAAGCGCTTGTGTGCCGGGAATGCGGGAAAGAATACCCGACCAAAGCGATCCACGTCTGCGAGCTCTGCTTCGGCCCCCTGGAGGTCAAGTACGACTACGACGAGATCAAGAAAGTCATCTCCCGGAAAAAGATCGAAGCCGGCCCGCACAGTATGTGGCGGTATGGCGATCTCCTGCCGGTCGAAGGGACAAGCAGCCACTCGATCATCGGACCCCATGCGGGGTTCACCCCCATGGTACGGGCGAAAAACCTCGGGGCCTATCTGGGCCTGGATGAACTGTACATCAAGAACGACACGGTCAATCACCCCACTCTGTCCTTCAAGGACCGCGTGGTCTCCGTCGCCCTCACCAGGGCGCGGGAACTGGGGTTTGAAACCGTGGCCTGCGCTTCAACCGGCAACCTCGCCAACTCCGTCGCCGCCCACGCGGCGGCCGCCAGCATGCAGTGTTACGTTTTCATCCCCGGCGATTTGGAAGCGGCCAAGGTGCTGGGCAACCTGATTTACCGGCCCAACGTGGTCGAGGTGGACGGCCACTATGACGATGTGAACCGCCTCTGCAGCGAGATCGCGGGCGAGCACGGCTGGGCCTTTGTGAACATCAATATTCGCCCCTACTATGCGGAAGGCTCTAAGACTCTGGCCTTCGAGACGGTGGAGCAACTCGGCTGGCGGGCGCCGGATCAGGTGGTCATTCCCATGGCTTCCGGGTCGCTCCTCACGAAGATCAAGAAGGGCTTGCAAGAAATGCAGGCCCTGGGACTGGTGGACAGGGTCCGGACCAGGATCAACGGAGCCCAGGCGGAAGGCTGCTCTCCCATCGCGACTGCCTACAAGGAGGGGCGGGATTTCTTCCGACCGGTGAAGCCCAAAACCATCGCCAAGTCGCTGGCGATCGGCAACCCGGCTGACGGCTACTACGCCTTGAAGGCCACAGCCGAAACCGGCGGCGCGATGGACATGGTATCCGACGAGGAAATCGTCGAGGGGATCAAGCTGCTGGCTCAGACCGAAGGGATCTTTGCCGAGACCGCCGGCGGCGTGACGATCGGCGTGCTTCGGAAGTTGGTCAAGCAGGGCACCATCAAGAAGAGCGATGTGACAGTCGCCTACATCACGGGCAATGGACTGAAGACCCAGGAGGCGGTCGTCGACGCGGTGGGCCGTCCGGTCCGCATCCAGCCCAGCCTGGTGAGCTTTGAGAAGACGTTTAAGATGGGCAAGAACGGACAAGGGTGACGCATGATCAAAGTCCGCATCCCGACCCCGCTACGACCCCTGACGAAGGGTCAGGGCGAAGTGGAAGCGAAAGGCTCCAGCATCGAGGAGATAATCACCAACCTGGACCAGACCCATCCGGGCCTGAGGGGCCGGCTCTGCGATGAGAAGGGCGAGCTGCGCCGGTTCGTAAACATTTACGTGAACGAAGAGGACATCCGTTTTCTGAAGGGCAAGGAGACGGCCCTGAAGGACGGGGACGAAGTTTCCATCGTTCCAGCGATTGCGGGAGGCCGGTAATGCCCAGCTTGCGATTTCACATCCGGTTCCCCGAAGAAAAGGTCAAGGAACCGATCATCTATCAGATCGGCCACGAGTATAAGGTCGTGACGAACGTCCGCCGGGCCGATGTCCGGGAGACAACAGGCTGGATGGACGTGGAACTGACCGGAGAGACCAGCGAAATCGAGCGGGCGGTCGAAGGACTCCGGAAAAAGGGGGTCCTGGTAGACCCCATCGAGCTGAACATCGTCGAGTAACAAGTTGCCAAGTGGCAAGCTGACAAGTGAGAGCTCTGATGCAGCCACCTGCTAACTTGCCACCTGCCCGCTTGCTAACTTGCAACTAATTTCTATGGACTTCACCGACGCCCAAATCCAACGATACAGCCGCCACATCATCCTGCCGGAAGTCGGCGGCAAGGGGCAGAAGAAACTGTCCAGGGCCAAGGTCCTGATCATTGGAGCCGGGGGCTTAGGGTCGCCTGCCGCCCTCTACCTGGCGGCCGCAGGCGTAGGCACGATCGGACTCATGGACGGGGACGTGGTGGACCTGTCGAACTTGCAGCGGCAGATCCTGCATACGACTGCCACAGTCGGCACGCCCAAGGTGGAATCAGGCCGGCACATGCTGGCCGCGCTGAACCCGGACGTGACGGTCAAGATCTACCAGGCGAACATTTCAGCCGACAACATCATGCGGTTTCTGCCGGACTACGACATCATCCTGGATGGGTCCGATAATTTCCCTACCCGATTCCTGGTGAACGACGCCTGCTACTTCGCCAAGAAGACGCTCATCTCCGGCAGCATCTTCCGCTTCGAGGGCCAGTTGACCACCATCAAGCCTCACGAAGGCTATCCCTGCTATCGCTGCCTCTATCCTGAACCCCCTCCGGCCGGACTCGTGCCGAATTGCCAGGAGGCCGGCGTGTTGGGCGTGCTGGCCGGAACGATCGGTGTCCTCCAGGCCACTGAGGCGATCAAGGAGATCCTCGGGATCGGAGAAACACTGGCCGACCGTCTCCTGATCTACGATGCCTTGGAGATGAAGTTCAGGAAGGTGAGCCGCCCGAAGGACTCGGCTTGCCCTCTCTGCGGCGCCCACCCCACCATCAAAGACCTGAGCGGCGATTACGCCGTGACCTGCACGATCTAATGCAGCCCGGTCTGAAAGTCACAAAGTCATCAAGTCGTAAAGTCTACCGAGAAGGCATGTCTATCAAGTCAGAAAGTCTGTAAAGTCATAACGTCAAGTCGACCTGAAGACTTTACGACCTTAAGACTTGATGAAGCCAAGACTTTATGACTTTCAGACTTTACGACTTTTGGACAAAATGACGCCTTCCCTCAAAATCCCTCGGCAGATCCTCGAGGACCTGGTCGCTCACGCGCGCGAGCTGGACCCGTTCGAGTGCTGCGGCCTGCTGGCCGGCGCAGACGGAACGGTCACGCGCCAGTACCGGATCACCAATCAGGTGGCCAAGGACCCCCAAGCGGTCACGGTCTTCAACGAAGCTAACGTCAAACAACTGGGACACCTCCCTGAAACAGCCCGGGCCGAGGTGGCCTACTTCATGGACCCAAAGGAAATGCTGGCAGCGTTCAAGGATATGCGGGAACAGCGCCTTGAATTAACCGTCATTTATCACTCCCATACCCACTCCCCTGCCTACCCCTCCATGACCGATGTCGGACTTGCCTATTATCCGGACGCAGCCTATCTCATCGTCTCCCTTGAAAATATGTCGCAGCCGGACATTCGCACCTACTGGATCAAGGACCGTCAAGTATCCCCCGCTGAATTCCAGGTGATCTGATTTCTCCCGAACTGCTTCTGCGAGAAAAATGACTAGAACGCCGCGGTAAAGGGTGGCATAATGGCTCGCCGATCGGTCAGAAGGAGGACTCCCGCGATGACTCGACCCCCGATCCACCGATGGAGCGTTCTACTCGCCGTGGTCGCCTGCTTGAGCTGGGCCGGATCGGCCTCGGCTGAAGAGAAAAGCATCTATAGCCCGATCATCTTGGTCGATAAGGACAAGGGCTACATCGTCGTGTCAAGTGACAGTGGAGTGATCGGCGTGGAAGCATCTGAAGCGGCCAAGCCTCACCTGGAGAAGCTTCCCGTCTCCGGCATGATCGACATTGTGGTGGAAATCAGGCCGGGCAATGCGCCGTTGCTGAAAAGCTGGAAACTGGCGTCTGGCGAGTCGGCCTGCAAAGTCTTCGACGGCAAGACCTGCAAGTAGGCAGAAGAGCGGCGAGTCGAAAAGTCTGAAAGTCATCAAGTCAAAAATGAGCGGAGACCGAAAACTTTCGACTTTTGGACTTTCAGACTTTGTAACTATTCAGAACTACCGAGCATATCATCAATCAGCGGCCGGTTGATGTCCGTGCAGCCGGGGCAGATCGTATCGAAGAGGGCTTCGTGGTCCGCCACGTAGTTGCGCCCATCCGCCAGCTTGTCGACGATGACGTGGTCATAGCAGGTCTCACAGAGCATCATCAGCCCGCGCGTGACCGAGACCGTCTTGCGCCCGCTGCTGCCCGACACGAACACCTCCTCCTGTCTTCACCCTAAGCTGGCAGAACCGCGAGCAAGCTAGACTGATCCTTTCAACTGGGCCATAAAGAAATCTTCCGTCTCCAGCTCGATTCCGCATCGGGGGCATTCATAAGGCTTCTCTGGAGGAGGAATCGACAGCGATGTCTGGTCAATCCTGCCCTGGCAGACATGATAGAAGTGCCCCCTGGCATGTTCGCTGTCCAGCGGCTCGTTTTCGTACACCAGCACCATCGCGACACTCCCACGGATGACGAAAAAGTATACTCAACCGTCCGCTCCTCCGCAACCAGCAGCCTAGAGCTGAAACTGGGCGTCGTAGAGCCCGGTGTACAAGCCGCCTCTGGCGAGGAGGCTTTCATGGTCGCCCTCCTCGACGATGGTGCCTCGGTCCACCACGAGGATCCGGTCCACGTCATGGAGAGTCGCAAGGCGGTGGGCGATGATGAAAGTCGTGCGTCCCTGGACCAGGCAGTGGAGAGCCTCCCGGATCCTGGCCTCTGTCTCCGTATCGATGTTCGAGGTCGCCTCGTCGAAGATCACGATCGGCGGGTCCTTGAGCAGCACGCGCGCGATCGACACGCGCTGCTTTTGCCCCACCGACAGCTTGACCCCCCGTTCGCCGATCCAGGTGCCATAGCCCTCCGGCAGCGCCGCGATGAATTCGTGCGCGCGGGCCGCCCACGCCACCTCTTCGATCCGCCCCTGGTCAGCCGTCAGGTCCCCGTAAGCGATGTTTTCCCGCACGGTCCCGTTGAACAAGAACGGCTCCTGCTGGACCATGCCGATCTGGCTGCGAAGAAAGGCCAGGGGCAGATCGCGAAGATCGTACCCGTCGATGAAAACCGCCCCCTCTGTCACATCGTAGAAGCGCATCAGCAGCTTCAGCATCGTGCTCTTCCCGGCTCCGCTGGGGCCGACCAGCGCAATACGTTCCCCCGGCTTCACGTCCAAGGTCACGTGGCGGAGAACGGGCACGTCGTGGCGATAATGAAATGCCACCCGGTCGAACCGGACCGCCCCATCCAGCCGCTCCTTGGGTTGTTTCGATCCCGGCCGATCGCGCACCTCCGGCGGCTGATCCAGGATGTCGAAGACGCGCTCGCTCGCGGCCATCGCATGCTGGAGCATGTGGTTCACCGAATGGATCTGGTTGATCGGCACATAAAAGAGCGCCAGGTAGGAGAGAAACATGACCAGTTCGCCGAGCGTGAGGGAACCGACTATGACCTCCTGGGCCCCGTACCAGAGGATCAGCAGGGTCCCGAGGCTGCCCACGAAGATCATGCCCGGCGAGTAGAGAGACCAGAGGTACATGGCTTTGAGATTGCTCTCGCTGTACTGCCGGCTCAGCGTGCCGAACCGCCGCACTTCATAGGCCTGCCGGTTGAACCCCATGGTCTCCCGGATGCCAGACAGAGCGTCTTGCAGGTACGCGTTCAGGTCTGCCGCGTTCCGCCTGATCGTACGGTAGTAGCCATGGACGCGCTTGGTAAACAAAGCGGCGGACAGGATCAGAACCGGGATGGGGACCATCGAGAGGATCGCCAGTTTCCAGTTCAACATAAACAGCATGATGGTAATGCCGATCAGGGTCAGCGAGGCGGTCAGCATTCCCTCCAGCCCGTCGATGAAGATCCGCTCCACATGTTCGGTGTCGCTGGACACCCGCGACATGATCTCCCCCGTGGAACGCTGCTCGTAATAGCTCACCGACAGCCGCTGAAGAGCGGCGAAGACCTGCTCGCGCAGATCGTGCACGACCCGCTGCTCCAGGCAGTTGTTGAACCGGATGCGGAGGGAGGCGAGCAGACTTTTGAGCCCGTAGGCTAGGAAGAGGGCGGCCACCACCCAGGGCAGCAGATGCGGCTGGCCCGCCTGGATCACATCATCGATGACGATCTTCACCAGCCAGGGTGGGACCAGATCCAGCGCCGTAGTCAGGGCGGCGCAGAGGAAGGTCGTGACGGCGAGGGTTCGATAAGGCCGGAGGTAGCGGATGACGCGGAATAGACTTTTCACGGTTGAGAGCTCTCAGCAGTCAGCATCCAGCCCTCAGCCATTGAGGTGCAGTCTTATCGGAAGAACCAGGCTGTACGATCGGGCCTCGATTCATAGTCTCGCTGATCGCTGACGGCTGACCGCTGATTGCTAAATGACTGCCGCATGCTCCTGCCGCCAGTACCGATCGAACTCGTCGAGCTGGGTCAGGGTGGAGAAATCGGTCATCCGGTCGAGGAACACTTTGCCGTTCAGATGGTCCATCTCATGCTGGATGCAGACGGCATAAAGGCCGGTGGCGTCGAACTCCAGGGGGCCGCCATGACGATCGAACGCGCGCACCCTGACCATCGAAGGCCTTGTCACCTTACCCCTGAGTCCGTCCACGCTGAGGCAGCCCTCCCACATCTCAACCTGCCTGGGCCCGTAGTAGACGATCTCAGGATTGACGAGCACCGTCCGGGGAAACCCGCCTTCCACCAGACACTCCATCACAACAATCTGCTGCAAGCGAGAAACCTGGGGGGCCGCCAATCCGATCCCTTCCGCATCGACCATCGTTTCGAGCATGTCGTCGATGAACTGCTGCATGGCCTGCCCCTTGATCTCGACAAGATCAACGGGCTGGGCGGGCTGGCGCAGGACCGGATTTCCAAGTTTAGCAATGGGCAACAGCGCCATGTTCTATAACCTTTGGATAGCCGCGTGATTTTTATACCACAGGGGCTCGCGCCCCGGCAAGGCCGGCTCCATGCCGGTGCTGACAAGGAATGGAGAAGCTGACAAGTTACAAGTTGACAAGTTTCATACTGACAAGAGATCGAATCTTACTTGTCAGCTTGTGCGCTTGTAACTTGTCAGCTTCTTCGTTACAGGGGTTTCCTCGGCTGGCGCGGCTCCGGCAGTTCAAAGGTTGCCTGGGCATCCTTCCACCAGTCCATCCATTCCTGGGTCCACTCCGCACGCTCCTGTTTGGTGGAACTATCCCAGTCATGGATCTCGCTCTCATGCCGTGTCAGCAGCCAGAGCGAGTTGATCGCGGTGATCGAGACAAACCGCTCTTCGTCGGGAATCAGCCCGATGAGCACCGGCACCACCGCCTTCTGTCGCACATACCGCGCTTCGAAGGCGGCAGTCTTCCTGATTGTCGGATTACGGTCTTTGGCCATAGCCTCGACTGCGGGCGGAGCCAAGGCTGGATTCAGCCGAACGGCCACCCGCAGGGCATGTTCGCGGATCCTCGGCATTTCGTTCGCCTCTTGCGCCACCTCGACCAACGCCGGCACCACGCTGGGATCTTTGATCATCAACAGGGTTTCGATCGCATTGAACCGGATCCTGGGAGCCGGCATTTTCAAGGCCTTGACCAAAATCGGCGTCGCCGACGGCCCCAGATGGACGAACTCTCCCATCGCCCAAAACTCCTGCTTCCCTTCCAGCAGCGGCAACAGCGCCTCAGCCCGCTTGAGCTCATCCGCATCCAGCGGCCTGGTGGAGGGAGGCACCGACGTATCGGGCATCACACCGGGCCTGGGAGGCGTCTCGTAAGGGACCTGCACGGGCAGGGCATAGGGTTTTTCGGCAAACGCCCTTACAACGAGCCCTGGCCCGGCAAGAGCAGCGACCAGAAACACCGCCGCTGCAAGCCAACCGCTTACTATGTTCTGTGCGCGCAGATCCGCCCTGGGCTTCATAGTCTCACGATCACCTCTTCACTCCCAGCTCATTTCCATTGTATCAACAGCCGAGTCTTGTTCGTGCGCCTGATCCTAACGGCTGCACCGCTGAAAAGCAACCGCGCAAAAACGTTCCTGGGGCGGGACCGTGTGAAGAAAGGACTGATTGCTAGAATGGATAATCGAGCCCTACGAAGGCGTTGCCTCCATCACGCCCGTAGGCCATATCCACCCGTCCCACCACGTTAGGACGGGCCATGACACGGAACCCCACGCCGGGGTTTACCTGAAAGCTGTGAAAATTGTCGCCCAAGTCACTCGCGACGCGGCCGATATCGATGGAGGGAGCCACCTGGAATTCCAGGTCATTGTTGAAGATCCGTTTCTTGAGCACGGTTATGCGCTCTTCAAAATTGACCAGAATCGCCTCGTCATCGATGTACCGCTGCAGACCGAACGCCCGCAGGGTGTTTTCCCCCCCCAACGTCGGCCGCTCGTAGAAGGGCACCCGACTCCCCGACACTGCTTGAAAGAGCAGGCGCGCGACGAACACTTTGCTGTCGGCATCATGGGGAACGAGATGCCTGGCATCCACGGTGAAGAATCCCCACCGGTTCGGTCCCGACTTCTTCACGTTTTGAACCAGCTCCACCGAGAGGTTTAGATAGGTGCCCCTGACCGGCGTCAGCAGATCGTCCCGTGTATCGTAGAGGAAGGCCAGTTGGTGGCCGAAAATGTGCGCCCCTTCGATGCCGGTCACGGAGGGGAACCGGTTTTTCGTCGAAGGGAGCGTCGAGATGATCCCGCCCTCGACCCGCACATCGCGGAACCGTTCGGTGAAGGTCAGCGAAGCCGCCGGGCCGAGATTGATACCGATGGTCACCTTGGCGATGCCCTCTCGGGACGTATAGTTCGTTTCGTCATAGAGGGGCGCCGTATTCCCGAACCCGAAAAACCGCGCAAACGGGTTCTTAAACCAACTGACCTGCGCGGAAAAGATGTACCGCCCGCCGCCGAAGCCAAAATTCTTGTAGGCAAAATCGAAGTACTTCGCGACCCTTTCCGAGTAAGAAGCCACCGCCCGGTACTGGACGGTGCTGGAGCGATAGCCGTAGTAATTGAGCGTGCCCTGGGCGCCGACGATCGGATTGTAGAGGAACTGGGGAGCGAAGATATCCTCAAGTTCTCCCTCGCGGTTCGTCTTCAACGTCGTCACGAGCCCGCCGATCCAGTATTCCTCGTTACGGGTGAAGCCGATGGCGGGCAGCGGGACGTAGGTCGTGCTGCGCTTGTCAGCGGGATCTTGCGATTCCTGCTGCTCCCTCGACGGACCCACCACCGTCCCCGCAGGCTCTCCCGGCTTGCGGCCCGGCGCGAGGTCCGGCGCTCCGATGGGCCTCGGGGGGCCCGGCGGGCCTTGCTCGCTCGCGGCCCAAGCCGGGCTTGGCTCTATGTGGGTCAGCAGCACCGCGGCCGACACGCAAAACAGACCAAGCCAGGTGGCCAGCCGGCTGGTCATGAGGGAAGGAGCCGGTCTCGCGCTCCGGACAAGCGGAGGGCGGGGAACGACGGAGTTGCAACAAGCGGAAAGGCGTGTAGCTCTCAGATGACACCGCTGTCGTACGCGCAGGGTTTGGGCACCCGGCATTCAGTCAGTTGTTAGCACCGCTCGTTCGCAGACCTTCCAGCCTAGCCCTCCGTACCGTCCGGCTCGGTTGTCTCACCCGCGTCCACCACCAGTTCCCGCCTGTGCAGGAGTTGGTAGAGGACCGGCAGCACCATCAAGATCAAGAACGCCGAGGTCAGCATGCCTCCGACCACTACTCGCGCAAGCGGCTGCTGCGACTGGGCTCCGATGCCGGTCGCCACGGCCGCGGGCAGCAGCCCGATAGCGGCAGCGAGGGTCGTCATCAGCACCGGGCGCATGCGCACGTCGGCGCTGGTCAAGATCGCGGCCCGCAGGTCGTAGCCCTCCTCCATGAGGTCGCGGATCCGAACGACCAGAATGAGTCCACCCTGGATCGCCACTCCGAACAATGAGATGAACCCCACCGCGGCCGAGATACTGAAGTCGGTCCCGGTGAACAGCAACGAGAAAATCCCGCCGACCAAGGCAAAGGGCACGGCCAGGAGCACCAACACCGCATCCTTGAAGGAATTAACCGCCAGGTAGACCAGGAACAGGACGACCATCAGGCTGACCGGCACGATCGCCGCCAGGCGCCTTTTTTCGTCCTGAAGCTGATCATATTCCCCATGCCATTCGAGCCGGTACCGCTCCGGCAGGGTGATCTGCCGGCGGATGAGTGCCTCCGCCTCCTTCACCGTGCTCTCGAGATCACGTCCCCGCACGCTGAACTTGATCGGGATATACCGTTCGTTGTTCTCTCGGTAAATGATGAAGGCGCCGGTCTGTAGAGAAATCGTCGCCAGTTGCTTGAGCGGAATCCTGGCCCCGTCCGGCGTACTGACCTGAATGTTTTCGATCGCCTCCACATCCTGGCGAAATTCCGGCATGAACCGCACGACGAGCGCGAACGACCGTTCCCCTTCGAACACCCGCGTCACGGCCTGGCCGCCGATCGCGGCCTGGATCACCTGGTTCACGTCCGCCACCAACAATCCGTACCGGGCGCAAGCCTGTCGGTCGACCTGGATCAAGAGGTTCGGCTGCCCCGTGAGGCGGAAAATACCCAGGTCCTTCACGCCCTGGACTTGCCGCATGACCTTCTCAATCTCCTGGGCCTTGGCTTCCAGGAGCTTCAGGTCCGTGCCGAACAGCTTGATCGAGTTCTCGCCCTTGACGCCGGACATGGCCTCCTGCACGTTATCCTGGATCACCTGGGAGAAGTTGAAGGTCACGCCGGGGATCTTTTCCAGCACGGCGTCGATGTCCCCGATCAGCTTTTCCTTCGTGACCGCCTCCGGCCCCCATTCCTTCTTGGGCTTGAGGTTCACGAGAAACTCCGCGTTGAAGAAGCTGGTCGGATCGGTGCCGTCGTCCGGCCGCCCGAGTTGCGAGACAATGCTCGTGACCTCCGGGAACTGGCGGAAGATGTTCCGCATCTCGCCGGTCAGCCGGCTGGCCTGCTCGAAGGAGATGTCCACCGGCATCGTCGCCCGTACCCACAGGTTGCCCTCCTCCAAGGCCGGCATGAACTCTCCGCCCAGGAACGGCACCGACAGCAGCGCCAGCACGAACAGGCCTCCCGCCACGCCGATCACGAGCAGCTCGTGCCCCAGGGCCCACGTGAGCGCTTTCATGTAACCGTGCCGCACCAGCCCCACCAGAGCCGTATCCTCCTCCTTGATCGGCCCGTTCAGCAACAACGTGCAGAGGGCCGGTGCAAGGGTAAAGGCCATCAGGAGCGCCCCGCTCAGGGCGAACCCGTAGGTCAGCGACATCGGCGCGAATATCTTACCAGGCACGCCGGTCATCGTGAACAGGGGGATAAAAGCCACGACGATGATGGTGGTCGCAAAGAAGATGGGCCGGCCCACCTCGCGCGCGGCCCGCATGACGTGCATCGGGACGGTCAGTCCGGCGGCGGAACGGTGCGCCAGGTGGGCGAAGATGCTTTCGACCATGATAAGCGTCGAGTCCACGATGATGCCGAAATCGATCGCACCGAGCGAGATCAGGTTGGCGGACTCCCCGACCATCACCATCATGCTGAACGTGAACAGCAGCGCCATCGGGACCGTCAGGGCCACGATCACGGCGGACCGGAGGTGGCCCAGAAAGACGTAGAGGATCACGAACACCAGGACAACCCCGCTGATCAGAATATCCATCACTGTCTCGATGGTCGTATGGATCAGGACGGTACGGTCGTAAAAGGTCTTGATCTGGACTCCTGAGGGAAGTTTCCAGGTGTTCAACTCCTCCACCTTTTTCTTGACCTTTTCCAGGACGGGGAAAGCCTTGGCCCCTCGTTGCAGCAGCACGACCCCCTCCACGACATCGTCCCGATCATCAATGCCGACCTTGCCTAGGCGCACACGGTTGCCGATGCTGACTTTCCCCAGATTTCTGATGAAGATCGGGGTTCCGTCTTTCTCGGCCACCATGATGTTCTCGATGTCTTCCAGGTTGTCGATCAGGCCCAGGCCGCGGATGTTATAGCTCTGGCCGCCGACGGTCAGGTAGTTGCCGCCCACATTGGCGTTGCTGTTGGCCAGCGCCGCGGTCACCTGGGACAAGCTGACTCCGTAGCTGATCAAGGCGCCGGGGTTGATGTGCACGTGGTATTCCTTGGTCGTCCCCCCAAAGGCCGTGACATCGATTACGCCGGGCACCCGCTTGAATTCCCGCTGCAACTTCCAATCCTGGATGGTCTTCAGCTCGGTCAGGGACGCTTGCTCGCCCGTCAGCTCGTACCGGTAGATCTCGGCGATAGCCCACCAGGGGGAGAGGGTCGGCTGGACATTGTCCGGCAGGGTCACCATGGCTAGGCGGTTGAGCACTTCCTGGCGGTCGAAGAAGTACTTGGTGTTGAAGTCGAAGTAGAACTTGATGTCGCTGAGCCCGAAGATGGAAAGCGAGCGGATGTCGGTGAGGCCCGGCATCCCGGTGAGCCCAATCTCGATGGGGACGGAGATCTGCCGTTCGATTTCTTCCGCCGACCAGCCCGGATACTGGGTGATCACCTCCACCATCGGCGGGGAAGGATCGGGATAGGCGACGACATCCAGGATGTGGAAGGCGTAGAGCCCGCCGAACAGGAGCATCAAGCCGAGCGCGCAGACGAAGACCCGTTGCTCGAGGGCGAACTCAACGATTCGTGGGATCATCTCACGTAACGCGTCACGGGCGCCCGTTGCTCCGGAGCATGCAGCGGGTCCCAGGCGTCACGAGTCACACCCCTGACGCTCATCCCTTGACTTCCTGCCCCTTGATCAATACCGCGCCCTTGGTGACGATCCGCTCCCCCGACTGGAGCCCTTCCAACACGCGCACCTGGTCCGCGGATACCGTGGCGACCTTGACCTCCCGCTTGACATAGCGCTCTCCCGCTTCGACCACGTAGACGAACTGTTTCCCGTCCGCCTCCAGCACGGCCTCCTTGGGGATGGTCAGGAACGAGGTCCCCTCACCCACCTGAATGTGGAGCCTGGCGAACATCTCCGGCTTGAGCTTGTGCTCGACGTTCGTCACCCAGGCCCGGACCTTGATCGTCCTCGAGATGGGGTCCACCACGTCACCTACAGCCGCAATGGCGGCGGGGAAGGTAGTCCCCGGGTAGGCCTCGACGGTCACCTTAGCCACCTGTCCCACCTTGACCAGAGCCAGATCCCGCTCGTAGACATCCGCTACTACCTGAAGCTTCTCCAGATCGGCCACCGTGAAGAGGACCTGGGTCGGATCGCCGCCCACCGACTGACCCGGCGTGACGGTCCGCTCCACCACCGTGCCCGCCAGTTGGCTCTTCATCTCAAAGCGCGAGATGACCCGCTGCTCGGCCAAGGGCTTGTCCAATTCAACCGCCGGAACCTTGAGCGAGAGCAGCCGCTCCTTGGCCCGGCGGAACTCCGCCCGCGCCTTGATCAGATCGTTTTCAGCCTGCTTGAGATCTTTGAGCGGGAGCGCCTTGGTCTCGTACAGGTCCTTGGCCAAGTCATAGGCGCGCGTTGAAAACTCAAGATCGGAGGCTTCTTTGATAAAATCCGAATAGGCCGCCGTGATGTCGGGGCTGTCGATCACCGTCAAGACATCGCCTGCCTTGACATGGTCCCCCAGCTTCACGCGCACCTCCACCACCCGGCCCTGTAAGGGGGAAGAGATTTTCGAGTACCGGTCCTCGCCGTACGCAACCTTCCCGGCCAGCGCGACGGTGGGGTTCACCGCGCTGGTGGACACGACGGCGGTTTCGACTCGGCTCTGCGGGACCGCGGAGGAACTCGGGGCGGCCCGCGACGGCGGCGCCGCAGCATTGGACGAGCTGGGCTCTTCGTGCCGGTCGCAGGCAACGGCCACCGCCAAGATCAGAAGAACTTGTATGGGAGCCAGCCGCCTGTTCATGAGGCAATGCCCTTGCCCACCGCGCTTTCGAGCAAAAAGAAATGGTGTTGATAATTGAAGAGGGACTCGACGTAGTTGAGCTGGATCGTCCGCGAGGTGCGCGCCGCATCGAGGAGGTCGAGAATGGTGGCCCCGCCCCGCTCGTAGGCCCGCTCCACGATGGTCAAGGTCGAGCGGGCATCATCCAGGACGCCGGCCCGATAGGCTTCCACCAGGCGGCGGCTTTGGAGCAGATTGCGATAGGCCACGTCCACCTGGTTTTCAACCTGATTCAACGTCTTTTGCAGATCCGCCTCGGCCTGCTGGACCCCCACTTCGGCTTGCACGATCCCGCCCTGGTTTCGGTTGAACAGGGGCAACGGCACGCCGAAGTTCAGGAGCACCTGTTGCTGGTTGTCGGGACCCCTCGGCCCCTGAACCGAGTACCCGGCCCCCAGGGTGACGTCCGGGATCGCCTGAGCCCTGGCCAGCTTCAGGTCGGCAATCCGCTGAGACTGCGCAAGACGCTTGGCCCGGATGTCCGGCCTGACGTCCAACGCCACGCGCCGGAGAGCCGCGATGTCCGGATCCACGGGCTTGTAATCCAGGTCCGTCGTCAGGTCCAGCTGCGTTAAGGGGGAGAGGCGGAGGAGCTGCCGGAGATCGGCACGGGCCGCGTCGGCCTCTTGAATGTACTGGATCACCTGTGATTGGAAATCCACGATCTGGAGACGGATCCGAATCAGATCGACCTCCGCGATGAACCCCTTCTTGAACCGAATCGTGTTCACCTCCAAAATCCTGGCGAATCGGTCGCGGTTCTCTTCGGCCAAGGCCAGCCGCCGTTGGGCCAACTGGACTCGAAAGTAGGCATCCTTCACGGCAAAGCTCAGCTGCCGGATCGCATCCTCGAAGTTGGCCTCGGCTGATTGCGTCCCGTACTCCGCGCTCTCGATGCGGAAGCCGCGCTTGCCGGCCATTTCAAAGAGCTGCTGGACCACCGTCGCCAGTTCGCTGCTGCTCGCGATCGTGTTGCGCGAGGTCATCGAGCTGATGGTTCCGACCGAGAGGGTGGGATTCGGAAAGAGTCCCGCCGTGATCCGCTGACCCTTGACATAATCGATGCCGAATTTCGTGATGAGCAGATCCAGGTTCTGCTTGAGGAAGACCGCCAACGCTTCACCTAGGCTCAGGCGTAAGGTCGGGGTCTCCGCCACTTCGAGCTTCTTTGCAGCCTCGGCTGCCAGCACCGACCTTCCTCCCACTATGCCCAGACCAACCGACATGAGCGCCATCAGCGCCACCCCCAGCAGGCCCATTGCCACCCCCTCGCGCAGAGAGTGCCTCTGTCCAGTCGGAGCCGAATTCCGGCTCCTGCCCGCAGAGGGCTTTTCAGAAGCCTTCAGCATAATTAATTATTATACCGGCTTTCTCCAAGCAGTTGATACCAGTAATTGACGGGCCTGCGAATCACACAAATGTTCTTCCTCCGGGAAGCCTTTCAGTCTCCGCGCAGAGCTACCCTCCGTGGCCTTAAGAAAAGGACAAATGATCAGCGATCAAAGGCCACAAGAGAAGCTAGGCGGCTGGAGGAGCACGAATAATGAGCGAGAAGGCAGCGTGGCGCTGGGGCAAGCTGAACCTCCTGGACCATCCAAGTCGCCGTTGCGGGTGAACGGCTTGGATGACCGGAGAAGAACCGACAGCATTTTGATTGTCATCGGACAACACCGAGAAGTCATTGGCCCTCGAGCGGTCCACCTCATCCTCATCCACCAGAGCGGCCTGCTGGAGTGGAGCACCTGGTTCCTCAGAGAAGGGGGCATCGAGCAGGGACAGGAAGGACAGGACCGCAAGAAACGGCACGGAGAAGCCGAGCCGAAGCATCCGGGGGCGGCTGAATCGCTGGCTTGTCAAGAACGGGGAGGGTTCAACCACGAGGCACGCCTCCTGCCGTTAGGTGATGTTCCGATGGACCCTGCAGATGGATCTTGAACCTGACGGTCCTTCCCTAACATAGAGTCCGTCAATAGTCAATCATCTTGCAAACTTCGATCATATCGGTTGTGACGAACCCAAGTGCTTACTCAAGTTTGAGTTCCGTCCACGCCCTGTCATACAGCCTGATCGCCTCACCCACATCGGCCATCCATTCCAGGCGATCCAAGGCTGCGCCGGGTGGATAGACCGCGGGGTTCTCACGGATCGTCGACTGTACGAGGTCCTTGGACTCCCGATTGGAGGAGGCAAAGAGCAGGCGATCAGTCGTCCTGGCCGCCACTTCCGAGTCCAGCAGATAGTTGATGAACTGCATGGCTAGATCCCTGTGGCGGGACGTCCTGAGCACCACAAGACAATCGGCCCAGACCGTGCCTCCTTCTTTGGGAATCACGTACTGGATCGAGGGCCTCTCAGCCATCGCCCGGGCTACCGCCCCTCCCCACCCCTGAGCCAGAACCACGTCTCCAAAGGCCAGCAGTTGGTGATAGGTCTCGCTGCTATACGTTTTGACCAACGGCTTTTGGGCTACCAGCTTCGCCTTGGCTTCCCCGATGACCCTCGGATCCTTGGCATTGATCGAATGGCCCATGGAGCGCAGGGCGGCGCCGAACACCTCCCGCTGGTCGTTCAACATGCTGATCTTTCCCTTATAGCGGGGGTCCCAAAGCACTGTCCAACTGTCCGGCGGACTGGCAATGACCTCTGAGTTGTAGCCGATCCCGACCGTTCCCCAGAGATAGGGAATCGAATAGCGGCTCTCCGGATCGAACGGAAGCTTCTGCAACCAATCAAGCACCAGCTTGCTGTTGGGGATCTTCGCCAAGTCCAGCTCGGCCAGCAGCCCCTGCTTGATCATGATGGAGACCATAAAGTCGGACGGGACGGCCAGGTCATAGCCGCTGGCCCCGCTCTGCAACTTGGCCAGCAGCTCTTCATTGCTGCCGAAGGTGTCCACCACGATCTTCACACCGGCCTTCCGCTCGAACGCTTCGATCAACTGCTCGTCCACATAATCCGACCAGGTGAAGTAATGCAGGGTGGCGCTGGGCCCGGCCGAGCCGCCGACTTGCGGGGCCTTCTTCGGCCCATCGTCCGGCGTCGGCCCGCAAGCAACGAAAAAGCACCATGCAACGTGCAACATGACCCAATGCCCGATCTGTCCTCTCGTACTCTGCATCGTCCTTACTTTTGCATGTGGCCTTTTAATCTTGCGTGGGGCTCTTTCTCTGCAAGACCAACGAGGAAGCAATCAACGACATGGAGACCAGAACCAGGATCGCGGAGAGTGCATTGATCTCCGGCGTCACGCTGGACCTGACCATCGAATAGACTTTCAGGGGCAGCGTCGTGGCTCCCGGACCGGCCGTAAAGAAAGTCACGATAAAGTCGTCCAGCGAGATCGTGAAGGCCATCAGCGCCGACCCCAAGATGGCCGGCATCAAAAGGGGCAGCGTCACGCGCCGGAAGGCCTGCCAGGCTGTTGCACCCAGATCGCGGGCGGCTTCTTCCAGCGTCGGGTCCAATTTCCTGAGCCTGGCCCGCACGATCACCGCCACGATCGGGAGGTTGAAGGCCGCATGCCCGATCGTGACCGTCACCAGGCTCAGCGGCACCTTGACCAGCGCAAAGAAAAGCATCAACGAGACGCCCATCATCACCTCGGGGATCACGAGCGGCAACAACAACGCCCCTTCGACCAGCTTCCGTCCCTTGAACGGAACCCGCTCCAAGCCAACCGCTGCACAGACTCCCAGCAGAGTCGCGACGAAGGTGGAGGCCAGGCCGACGAGCAGGCTGTTTTGCACGGCCGCCAGCAGCGCATGATCCTCAGCCAGCAGCCGGTACCACTGGAGGGTGAAGCCCCGCCAGGAAGCTGATAGCCGGGACGCGTTGAAGGAAAAGAAGATCAGGACGACGATGGGTGCATAGAGAAACAGCAGATCAGCCAGACTCGCGCCCAACAACCAGGCCCGCCGCCGGCTCATCGCTCTTCCCCCGGCTTGTTCATGGTTTCCTCCGTGCGGAGATAGGCCATGAGCCCCGTCAGCACCAGCCCCATCAGGACGAACGACACGGCTGAGCCGAACGGCCAATCCCGCACCACCAGATATTCATGCTGGATGAGGTTCCCCACCATCATCGATCTAGCACCCCCCAACAGGTCCGGAGTGATAAAGGCCCCGAGCGACGGGATGAACACCAGGATGCAGCCAGCCACCACTCCCGGCTTCGTCAATGGAAGAATCACTCGCCAGAACACAGCCCAGGCAGGGGCATAAAGATCCCAGGCTGCTTCCACCACCGACCGGGGAAGCCGTTCGATGGCCGCATAGAGCGGCAAGACCATGAAGGGCAGATAGCCGTAGACCAGCCCGATCAGAACCGCTGTATCCGAAAACAGTACCTCCAGCGGCTTGTCGATCAGCCCTGAGCCTATCAAGAGGCTGTTCAGCAATCCCTCCGTCCTCAGCATGAAAATCCAGGCATAGGTCCGGACCAGGAAATTGGTCCAGAAGGGAATCATGACCAGCAGAAGCCAGACCCCCTGCCAGCGAACCGGCAAGCGGGCGATGTAGTAGGCCAGCGGGAACCCCAGCACCAGACACAAGACCGTGGCAACCAGGGCGAGGACCAGCGAGTGGAGAAATATTTTCAGATAGAGGGGATCGGCCACGGTGGCGTAATTGGCCAGGCTGAAGGACCACTCGACCCCTCCGTACGTGCCCCGCGAGGCAAAACTGATGACCAGAACCAGCAACAGAGGGAGGAAGAAAAACGCTCCCATCCACAAGAGAGGGGGTGCGAGCAGCCACGCGACGCAGCTTATCTTCCTGGGCTGATCAGGGTGAGGCTCACCGTCGTGAGAGGAGAGGATGGGGCTCACTCGCTCAGGACCACTCCCTCATCCGCATTCCAGCGAATGAAGACTGCTTCACCTGGCAGGAACCGTTTCTGATTGGAGCTGGAATTCGAGAGTCGGGCTGCCCAAACGAGGTCGTCGGAGAGGGCCACCTGATACTGCATCCCGCTTCCGTTGTAGATGGCCTTGCTGATCCTGGCCGGCAGTTCATTGTCGTAGCTGCTCCGGCGGACCTCGCTGGAAAGACACAACCGCTCCGGACGGAGCAGCAGGGTCACCGGACTCCCCTCCCCCGCTCCAGCCGGCAGCCGGGCCAGGAGAGTCGGCTGGCCGGCAAGATCCACCGCCCTCACCAAGCAGTTGGCTTCATCCACCCGGTCGATCCGGCCCCGCAGGCTATTGGAAATCCCGATAAAGTTGGCCACAAACAAGGAGGCCGGGGTCTCATAGATCTCCTGCGGGCTCCCGACCTGCAGCAAGCGACCGTGGTTCATGACCGCCACGCGATCCGACATGGTGAGAGCTTCTTCCTGATGGTGCGTCACGCAGATGAAGGTGATGCCCACCTGCTCCTGGATGGCCTTGAGCTCGACCTGCATATCCAGGCGGAGTTGTTGGTCCAGAGCACCCAAGGGCTCATCCAGCAGAAGCACGGCAGGGCGATTGACCAAGGCGCGGGCCAGAGCCACCCGCTGTTGTTCACCGCCTGAGAGCTGCGCCGGCAGCCGATCCTGCTTGGGTCTGAGCTTGACCATGTCGAGGATGGTGCCGACTCGATCCTGGATCTCCGCAGTGGGAACCCGGCGCATCTCCAGCCCGAATGCAATGTTGCCCGCGACCGTGAGGTGAGGAAACAGGGCGTAATGCTGAAAGACCAAATTGACCGGCCGATGGTTGGGAGGCACCTGCCTCATCGAACGGCCTTCGATCAGAATGTCGCCCTGATCCGGCCGCTCGAAGCCGGCCAACATCCGTAAGGTCGTGGTCTTGCCGGCCCCGCTGGGCCCCAAGATAGAAAAGAACTCTCCCCTCCCGACCTCCAGCGACAGGCCATCCACCGCCAGCGTCGCCCCGTGGCGCTTTACCACATCGCGTAGTTCGACATGGTTGTCGGTCAAGGCATCCTGATCAGGCAAACTACCTCTTCGAGCCGGCGCTCTGCGACCGCTTCCGCACGGGGAGGAGCTTGGCTTGATGCTCGCCAAGCAGTTCCCGCCGTAAGACCTCGTGGTCTTCGCCGATGATTTGCACCAAACGGTCTTCATCCTCTGCATGGTCCCGGACCAGCTCCGACAGAGTCCGCACCTGCCGCTCGAGCCGGTCCAACCGCCACAGCAGGCTTTGCAGCAGAGGCTTGGCCCGCCCGCCTTTTAACCCCTTGGACTTGCGCAGGGGCTTTTTCGTCGCAGATCTCCTCGCCATCGCCTCCTCCATACCAAGCTTGCTAGAGAGTAGTCAGTTTTCAGTCATCAGTCGTCAGCCATGAAACTGAGAACCGAAAACTGAGGACTGACAGCGCACGACCAGAACCATGCACTGAGACGGATTGGGCTAGTATCGTCTGAGAGGCCGGCTCTGTCAATCTCCTCGAACCCTCTCCCCTCTCCGCAACCATATTCCTGTTCTTTCTATTTTGACCCTGTCCTGTTACAATTCGTCCACCATGGGCGACATCCTGACAATGGTACTGGCGGGCGGCAAGGGGGAACGGCTCAGTCCGCTCACCCTCCATCGGGCCAAGCCCGCCGTCCCCTTCGGGGGCAAGTATCGGATCATCGATTTTACCCTGAGCAACTGTCTCAACTCCGGCCTCCGGCGGATTGCCGTCCTGATCCAGTACAAGTCCCATTCCCTGGACCGCCACATCAGAACCGGCTGGAACATCCTGAACCCCGAGCTGGGCGAGTTCATCGCTTCCATCCCGCCGCAGCAACGGATCAGCGAGGACTGGTACCGAGGAACCGCCGACGCGGTCTACCAAAATCTGTTTCTGATCGAGACCGAGCCGCCGGACTTCGTGCTGATCTTGGCCGGCGACCATATCTACAAGATGAACTATGCCGACATGTACGACTTCCTCATCGCCAAGGAGGCCGACGCAGTGGTGGGCGCGATCGAGTTCCCGCTTGCGGAAGCCAGCCGGTTCGGCGTCATCGGGGTGGACGATGACTGCCGCATCCTGCGATTCGACGAGAAGCCGGAGCACCCGTTTCCGATTCCCAGCGACCCGGCCCAGGCCTTTGTCTCGATGGGCATCTACCTGTTCCGCACTGAGGTGCTCAAGGAACGTCTCATGGAAGATGCCGGCCTTGACTCCTTGCACGACTTCGGACGAAACATCATCCCCCGCATGATCGAGCAGAACCGCGTGTATGCCTTCAAATTCCAGGATGAGAACAGGAAAGCGGTCAAGTACTGGCGCGACATCGGCACCTTGGACGCCTACTGGGAAGCCAATATAGACCTGGTGGCGGTGGATCCTCTCTTCAACCTCTACGACGAGAACTGGCCGGTCCGCACTTACCAGGGCCAATTTCCCCCGGCCAAATTCGTCTTCGCCCAGGACTATGACGGAAGCCGGAAGGGGGTGGCCCTGGATTCGATCGTCTGCGGGGGCTGCATCATCTCAGGCGGTCGCGTGCAGAACTCGGTCCTCTCCCCCAACGTGCGGGTCCAGGACTATGCCGACGTGCGGGAGTCCATCGTGATGGAGAACGTGGTGATCGGCGAGCACGCCAGAATCAGGCGCGCGATCATCGACAAGGACGTGACCATCCCGCCCAAGACCGAGATCGGCTATGACATCGAGGCCGACCGCAAGCGGTTCACCGTGACCGAGTCTGGCCTCGTGGCTATTTCCAAGGGAATGAAACTGCATGCCCCCTTCGATCCATCCGGTTGACCTGATCGGAGCCCTGCGCCACAAGCACCTGACCCCGGCCATTGTCTTCCTGACTTCACGCCGCGCCTGCGACGACGCCATGCAGGCCTTCCAGCGGAGCCAGACCAATCTGCCGCCGGCCAGGCAACAGGCGATCGCGTCGGTCCTGGGGCAGCTCGTCGAGCAATACCCCAGCATCGCCGAGCATCCCCTCCTGCCGGTCGTCCAGCGGGTCGGGGTGGCGGCCCACCATGCGGGGCACCTGCCCTCCTGGAAGATCGCCATTGAGGAGCTGATGCGGCAGGGCTGTCTGGATGCGGTCTTCGCCACCACCACCCTGGCGGCCGGCGTGGACTTTCCCGCCCGGACCGTGGTGGTAACCCAATCGAGCGTCCGCAAGACCAGAGACTTTACCGACCTCACGATCGGGGAAATTCAGCAACTCGCCGGCCGGGCCGGCCGCCGGGGCAAAGATTTAGTCGGCTTCGCGGTGGTGACTCCCTCGCCCTACATCGACCTGGGCGTGATCACGAAAGGCCTCACCGGGCAGCCGGAGCCGATCGACAGCCAGTTCGTGATTTCCTACCCTATGGTGCTGAACCTGCTCAAGGCGCATCCGCTGGACCAGATCCAAGCGATCCTGGCGAGGAGCTTTGCGCAGTTCCAGCTCAACCGCCGCGCCGAGCAGTTGGAATGCAAGCTGGATCAACTCCACGTGCAGATGGAGCCCTACGGACCCCGCGTCTGCACGGACTGGATCACCCAGTGGCAGGTCTTCGACCATGCGCGCAAACAGAAGGCCTCTCGCGTGCACACCCGCCAGGCGGGGGGTACCCGCCTGGCGGGTCCAGGGCGCCGCGAGCCGCCTGAACTGGCCGCCCGCCTGCACTTCCTGACGCCGGGCCGCGTGATCGGCTTGTCGAAAGGGCGCGGGGTCGTGCTCCGGCAATACAGAAGTAAAGGGCAGCGGAGCCCGACGGTGACCGTCTTGCGCCCCGGCGGCGCCGTGACCGAGTGTCCCGCCGCAAGCGTCACGCAAATCTTTGACCGGATCTTCGAGGTCGAAGAAACTCCGGCCTATCCCTGGTGCACCGGCCAGAGCCTCGACAGCTTGACCCATCAGGTCTCGGAACTGCCCGTTCGAATGCCCGTCCTGCCTATCCTCGTGCAGGAAGAGCCGGAGGAAAGCGAGATCGTCCAGACCCTGACCGATGAGTTTCCATGCCCAACCTGCCCCTCGCGCCCGGCCTGCCAGAAAGACCACGCGGCTGCGCTGCGCCTGCGTCAGGAGGTCCACCGGAACCAGAAAACCATCCAGGCGCTCCACACCGGCCTGTGGCACCGGTTTCAGAAACGCGCCGAAGTGCTCCAGCAACGGGGCTACCTCACGCCGACCTGCCGCCTGACCGACGTGGGGGAATGGGCGCGGTTGATCCGCATCGACCACTCGCTCCTGATCACGGAGCTGATCCGGGCGGACGCGTTCAGCGGGGCCGAGCCGCAGATCCTGGCCGCCATCATGGCCAGCATCGCGCACGATGACGACCGGCCCGGGGCCTTCCCCCGCATGAGCCAGGGCCTGGCCTCCCTGCTGGGGCAGGTCCGCCAACTGGCCGAGTCGCTGGCTCCCGACGAGGACCCGCCCCTCTTGCGCGCCGATGTGGCCGCCTTGACGGAACGGTGGATCGGCGATCCTACCCTCACGTGGATCGGCCTCTGCCGTGTCACCACGATGGCGGAGGGGGACATCTATCGCCTCCTGGCTCGCACACTTGAATACCTGTCCCAGGTTTATCAGTTGCGGGAGACTCACCCGGGATTGGCAGACACGGCCAGCAAGGCAATCAAAGTCCTGCGGCGGGGGGTGCTTGAAGAATTGCCGTGATGAGAAAAATAGCTGACAAGCCTGCAAGTGACCAAGTTAACATCTGGACCCTGTCAACTTGCGACTTGTTACTTGCCAGCTTGTCACTGCTGGTACTCGATGACCACTGACGAACTCGAAAAATTACTCGCGGAGCAACCGGTGAGTCGGCTGCACCGGCTCGCTCACGGGCGGGTTTACCGGCATTTCCGGCTAGGGAAGCGCCGTTTGATCGAAACCTTGCTCCGCTGCACGCCGGAGCAGCGGTCGGGGTTGGAATCGGACCTGCAAGCGTTGATACAGGAAGAGTCCGGGACGCAGCAGCCGGCCCGCGAGCGGCAAAAACCGGCCATTTCACGGACCGGCCGGAGTGAGTGGTCACCGGCCAAACCGGCCAGTCCCGTTGAACCGGAACCGGCCGAATCGCCGGCCGATCTCACGGCGTTTCTGGAAGGGATCGGCGTACCGGAACCCAAGCCTTTTGTTCCCGACGCCTGGCAGGAGGAAGCCCTCGAAGCCCTGGCCGTAACGGACGTGGTCGTCAGCGTCCCGACCGGCAGCGGCAAGACCTATGTCGCGATCGAGGCGACGAAGCGAGCCATCGAGGCGGAGGAGACCGTCATCTACACATCCCCGCTCAAGGCCCTCTCGAACACCAAGTTCACGGAGTTCTCCCGCCTGTTCGGGGCGGACCAAGTGGGCATCCTGACCGGCGACCGGCGGGACAACGCGCAGGCGCCGCTGCTGATCATGACCACGGAAATTTTGCGGAACCTGCTCTATGATGCGGCGGGAGGGGAGATCGACGTGCGCCTCGATACCCTGGGGCTCGTCATCATGGACGAATCCCAATACATCGCCGACCCGGAGCGGGGGGTCGTCTGGGAGGAAACCATCGTCTTCTGTCCGACCCAGGCTCGGCTCCTGTTGCTCTCCGCCTCGATCGGCAACCCCCAGGACATTGCCGACTGGCTGACCAGCATCAGGCCTACGCCCTGCCACCTGATCCGGCACCATCGCCGGTCCGTGCCCTTGCGGGCCGGCTATCTCCATCCGAGCGGAAAGCTGACCCCGCTCTTCCGCTCGGTGGGCATTCCGCGTGCTCCGCACAGCCCGCTCCACCCCGAGGCCAAGCGCCTCTTCGCGCAATATGAAGAGGAGACGCTCAGGCCGGGGTCGAGATGAGCGACCGCTCGAAGAACCGAAGGGGACGCGGCCGGGGAACCTGAGCAGGTCGTTCACTTCGTAGTCTTCGTGGGTTTTCCCTCGGTCGTGGTGAGTTGTTCGACCTCCGCCCGGTCTATCGCGATTATCGCCAAGATGCGAGCCTTGTCTGAATCCTTTCCGCTGGTCGCAGCGACCTGCACGGCCTGTTGGAACGTGACCTCCGCCCCGCTCCTGTCGCCTGCCTTAGCCTGCGCCAGTCCGATTTTCCCCAAGACCCATCCCTTCTCGTACGCAGCTTCCGTTGCCTCGTGTCTCGTCTCATCGGTGGCTCCTTTCTTCTCGCAACCGTGGATTATTCCACATGGGAGCCACTCTTCAAAATTCAATGGACTTCAGTATAACCTCTGTGCCCATCAGCTGCTTGCTATTCATTCTGCAGGAGAGTAACTTATGCTGCCATACCTTATACGTGAGGCTTCTATGCCTCTCTTCCTTCTCGCGGCACTACTCACCGCTGCCTCTCCGTTCGTGAAACCGAGTGATACCAATGCGCAGAGCACCGATCCGGTAGTTGTTTCAGCCGATGCGGGACGAATTCAGGCAAATAAGATTGGGTTAGAATCATGGGCTGTGTGTTTTACACCTTCCGAGGACTGTACGGGAGAGATTGTGAAAGTTCTGGAGGCTGCGCATACGTCTATTTTGGTCCAAGCTTATTCTTTCACGTCAGCCCCAATTGCGAAGGCATTGGTTGATGCACATAAGCGCAATGTAAAAGTTGAAGTTATCCTGGATAGGAGTCAACGGACAGAGAAGTATTCATCAGCTGACTTCTTAGCTCATGCCGGAATACAAACTCTTATTGATACTGCTCATGCGATTGCACACAGTAAGGTTATGGTTATAGATAACAACACGGTCATAACCGGATCATTCAACTTTACAAGGAGCGCCCAGGAACGGAACGCAGAGAATCTTCTTGTTATACGAAATAAGTCGTTGGCAGATCGCTATACGGAAAACTGGAACATTCATGCAGATCACTCTGGCCCGTATTTGGGAAGAGACGCGGAGTGATGAGAAGTCTGTGGAAAATGGTCAACGTTCGAGGCCCCAGGGCTGTCGGCGACGCGCAATAATGAAGAGGGCCCTATGCTAGGCCGAACGCTCGGAAAGGTCAATCCTTCGCATTAGCTACTGGCATAGCAAATAACACAAACAGTATGATTGTTTTCACCGCGGTCATTGAG
>Ga0194131_10000539_pt1 | contig 64075 bp, 72 predicted proteins | sample TA2KigO120mmetaG_FD_148631 | JGI IMG/M metagenome (GOLD analysis project Ga0194131, IMG submission 148631) | Freshwater microbial communities from Lake Tanganyika, Tanzania - TA2015053 Kigoma Offshore 120m | ecosystem: Environmental > Aquatic > Freshwater > Lake | place: Tanzania: Lake... | reverse complement strand
CGCGCCGCATCTGATGAGGGATGTCTACGACGGAAAACTGTTCAAGGACGGAATCGCCGTGCGCACGAGGATCGAGCCGACAAGGAAAGCCGCCTGAATCTTTTTACACACCTATTGACAAGACCTCATCTGCTTACCCGGGCCTCCATACCACTACGGGTATAAGACTGTGAATACGAGAACCCGCAAGAACTCTTGCTTGCGGTCGTTGAGTTGACGGTCATCATCGTTGCCACTAGGAATCTGCGCGCCCGCTCCAAGGGGTTGGTGGCCGGAGCCCCGTATCGCGCGAGTTCGAATTCCTCGCGAGCATAGGGAGTAAGAGCTACCGCCTTGCAGAGTGCTTCGGAATTGGTGCGAAGCTGCTCAAAAACGTTTGTTACCTCGCCATCCAAATCGTTGATGACCTCGATTGGGGCAGCAGGCTTGGCAAGTGTTATGGCCGCAGACCCGCAAAAGGCCTCGACCCAGCAGTTGTGTGGAGGCAGCGATTCGATGATTTGGGACGCAATGCGCTGCTTAGCCCCGTAATAGCCGAAAGGAGGCTTTGTTCGTCCGACGCTTGTCGGTACCGCTGCCTCTGCAACCGAATGAGCAATTCCCCCTGATGTCACATCGCCTCCTTACAGCTTCTTTGAAAGAGCATTTTACGCATGCCGCCGTTCAATGGGTCGTTACCGTAATTTCATTGTCTATTCAGAGGCCCACCAGCCGGTTACCCTTCCACCGGTTTTTCGAAGAAAAAACACTCCGGCAGGAACGCCTGGGCCATGTATTCGACATCCCTCGCGGACACGCCGCAGGCGCGGAAATGCTCCCGCCAAGTGCGGACGATCGCTACGATGTTCTCGATCTCCTTCCTCGCTGCTTCAGCAGTCAGCCCGAACCGCTCGCACTGGGAAAGCAGGTTGTAAATGCTCGCTGTACGGCCTAAGCCAAGCCTTTAATGCCATGCCCTGCCCTTCCCCATCGCCACCATGTTCGGCAGCATGATCGGCATCATCATCGCCACCATGGTGGTGGTGATCGCCACCATGATCATGATCATCATGCCACCGACGTTCATGATGATGACGCTACAGGCCGGTTGAACCGCTGCTCGAACTCGCCGACGACCCTCAGAATTTCATCGAATTCGGGCGGTTCGCCGATAAACATGGTCTCGCGCATGGCGTCGTAATCGCGCCGCCAATCGGCGAGTCGTTCAGTCGACGGCAGCAGACACAGCGAGCCGGGACGCAGCGCGTCCTGCGCTTCCCTGCTGCGACGGAAAAATACCGAGCGATGCGCCACAACTCGACTGAACAGTTCCAGATCGGCGAGGGCGGCATCGCCCACACCGGCGCGGATCAGACACCACAAATCGTAATAATGTCGGGCAAGCCGAGCTGCTATCGGTCTGGCGTCTGCACGGTAGGTTTCTTCGTGCAGCAAACTCGATTTTTCCCAGAAAGTGCGCTTGGGATCCAGCGTCTGCACGGTAAAGGCACTGACGCCGAGCGCATCGGGCAGCACCTCCGCGATATAGGGTTGAACGCTGGGTGTTGCCGAGGGCTCGATGTCGGACCGCGCACCCATTTCGATCTTGACCGCCGGCCGTAGATAGTCGGACGCGGGAAAAACAGACGGGTAGGCAAATATCAGTGTCTGCCCATCCGGGTCATCAGAATCATTTGTCACTGTCCACGAGCTTTCGTCCGGCAGGCTTGCACGCAGCCGGCGTTCGAGTGCCGGCGCCAGCGATTCGTGTATATGTTTTTGTGCTGCCACTTTCAGCGCTTCAAGTCGCCGCTGGCGTTCTTTGCTGCCGGTGGTTGCTTCGGGCGAACGTTCACTCCCGAACCCGAGAAACCCGCGATCGATGACGACGTCGATGTCCTCGGAGAAGCGCTCGATCAGCTTCCAGCATTTTGAAAGCGAGGTGCCGCCCTTGAACGTCAGGTGCGGCCCGGTCTCGGGCAATGCGAACAGTTCGCGCAACGTCCAGCACACCCAGAAATCCTTTTCGATGCTGACGGCCCGAACTCCCAAAGCCGTGCCGGCGACCTCGCACAGTTGGCGGCGCTCGTCGGGCGACATGGTCAGGTAGGCGTCCATGTCCCCTGTCTATGCCGGTTTTTCCGGTTGCGCGACTTTGCGCATGACCTCGGCTATCCATGCCGGCGCATAGCGCAGGTCTTTGAGCAGTTGCTGCTTGTCGCTGTCGGCGAGCTTGCGCCGCAGGCTTGCAACCGTGCGGTCGTCAATGTGACGCTGCCCTATCCAGCGCAGGGCCTGGATAACCGTGCCGCTGATTCGGCCGGCGGTGGCCATCTGACGCAACGAGGTGTTTTTGAGAACGATCGCGCGCTTGCCGAGCTTGATCCTGCGCGTGCGGCCATCGGTCAGGAATACGCTGCGCACAGGCACCTGCGTGGACAACCCCAGCACGTTGGCCGCGTATGCGCCGGATGCCTGAATGCGTGCATCGTCGCGCCCCTTCAGCGCGTTGGCGATGGCTTCGTCTGACGGCGGGACCGCTCCAAATCGGGGGCTTTGGATCGGATAGTCGTAGAGCCCGCGCGCGAGCTGGCGGATAGTGCCTGCGCGGGCATGGCGCATGAGCGCCAGGCCAATGGCAACGCGGCTGCCGAGGTCCAGAAAGTCGGCCGGGGTGAACACCCAGCCCGGCCCGTTGGCAGTTATCCTGCCAATTACCTGACTATCAACCGATTTAGCGTGTTTCCCCATGGCAGATTTGAAACAAAAAATACCCTATATTTGTTTCAAAAACAAGCCATATTTTTCACGCCTTACGACGGCCCTCCGCTAGTTACGCGCCTGGTTCTCGGGCGGCTTTTCGAAGAAAAAAATCACTCCGGAGGCTCCGCGCGCGTCTCCGTCCGTGCTTCTCCGACCAGTGCGGGAATCTCAGGTTCTTTCTGTGGGCACCGCCCGGGACGGGCGCGAGCCCTCCGGTCGAGATCGAGTTGCAGTCGGATGGACTGCACATGATAGGCTTGCGCCGTAATCAGCGACGCTCGTCATTCACCGATGAAGATCTCCAATGCCAAAATCAAGAGGTTAATTGAAGAGGCGACCGTAGACGCCTACAACGAATCCGAGCAGCTCGTTGGGTTCCTGACCATGATCGAGGACAGCCTTGCGCTTCCTTTCACTACGCGCGTCCTGGACGTAGAGGTCTTGGTTGAGCGCATCGACATGACTGCTGCGAACGAGCTCGTCGCCGTTTGCCGGCGAGGCCGAACGCGCCAGGCAATCCCGATACTGGAACTGCCGCTGCCAAGGCCCGCCCCAAAGGGAGCGGAGTGGATCGAGGCGTACCGTCGCTGGGCAAAAGGCGGGTGAACGCAAGCCATGAGCGAGTACCAGTACTACGAATTTCAGGCGATCGATCATCCGCTCACGCAATCCCAGATGCGGGAGCTTCGGGGTTTCTCCACCCGCGCAAAAATCACCCCGACGCGCTTCGTCAATGAATACCACTGGGGCGACTTCAAGGGCGATCCGGCGCTCTGGATCGAGAAATACTTCGACGCGTTTTTCTACTACGCCAACTGGGGTTCGCGGGACTTCATGCTGCGCCTGCCCGGTCGTCTCTTCGACTACGAGATTGCCCGGCGCTACTGCTGCGGAGACTCGGCGCTGGCCCGGCGCAAGGCGCAGCACGTCATACTCGAATTTCACTCGGAAGATGACGAGGCCGAGGACTGGGTCGAGGACGACGCCGAGCTTTCGGCCCTGGTCCCCCTCCGTGCAGACCTTACCCAGGGTGACCATCGGTGTCTCTACCTTGCCTGGTTGCTATGCGTTCAGGCGGGCGAGGTCAACGATGACGCGGAAGAGCCACCCGTTCCGGCCGGGCTTCGCGCACTCACCGGTTCCCTTCGCGCATTTGCCGAATTCCTGCGAATTGACGGTGATCTGATCGAGGTGGCGGTCGAGGGCAGTCCGGACCACGAGGGTCCGATCTCGAAGGAGGACATGAAGCGATGCATCGAGTCCCTTCCGGACGCAGAGAAGACCAGGATGCTGCTCGAGTCGGCGCTGGACGGAACGAATCCGCAGTCAGAATTGCTGAAAAAATTCCGGGGCACCCGGACCCTTGGAATGCCGCGCCCGGAACAGGCGCGCACCGTCGCTCAACTTCGGAAGGGCGCCTTGGAACGTGCCGAAGCGCGAAGGCGCCAGGCAAGGGAACGAGCCGAGCGCGAACGCGTCCGCCGCGAGCAGGAGGCTCGGGCAGCGCGCGTGCGCTATCTCGACGATCTGGCGAAGCGAGGAGAGGGAGCCTGGGCCAGGGTTGATCAGCTGATTGCGACCAAGCAACCGAAGAAATACGACGAGGCGGTGGCGCTGCTCGGCGACCTCCGAGAGCTTGCGGCGCGCGACGGGAGAGTCCAGGAGCATTCGGCCCGCCTGCGGCGGATCCAGGAGCAGCACGAGGGAAAACCGACCTTCATCAGCCGGCTCCGCAAGGCGGGTCTCCTCGATTCCGTCTGATGACAGCGCAGAACCGCGCTACAGCTGCTGTAAGGGCAGATTCGAGCTTGCGTCTCCAGTACCTTCGGCAACCAGATAGCCCATCGCTCGATAGCCGCGCAGCCGTTTGCTGAACATGCGCGTAAGCGTCGGCACGCCGGCATCGACGTAGTCATAAATCCGGATCTCCCGCTTGTCGGCGTGGTCCCGGTGCAATCGGCCCGCGTATTGCTGGAGCGTGCCGCGCCACGAGATCGGGTTCGCGAGAAAGAGGGTGTCGAGCCGCGGATCGTCAAAGCCTTCTCCGGGTAAGGCTAAATGGGTGACGATTCTTTGCCAACGCCGCTTTGGCGCCAGACGATGGACGGAACGGGCCTAAAGCGCCACTTCAAGCGGTTGATCGCGGAGCGCGCTGACCTTCATGACCGAGAAGCCGAGCACGTTGCCCTTCTCGTCCACTTTCTCCATGACGTGGGGGTTGGCGGTCTCGCGAAAGAAACCGGCGCGTCGCTCAAACATGACTTCGAGGTAGTCGCCCTCCTTGTCGTACCAGATCTTTACGTGCTTTTCGGCCATATTTGCGTTCCTCCCGTCGGTTTGCTAACGAGGTAAGCAGTCAGAATGAATGCATCATTCTGCGCCAACTTGACGACGACGCAAAGGTGCTTGTCGCCCACCCGGGTTCCAACGTAGAAACGGTAGTGCAAGCGCGCCTCGGGATCGCTCAGCGACTGGATCACCCGCTCCGGGTTGGCGATGGGAACACATGCACCTCGCCCATTCCCTGCCGGGAAGTCAGTAGCGCGACGGCCTGCCGTGGAAGCATCACGTCATGGGGCTCGCTGTTCTTCGTCTCGCGAATTGTCCAAACGCCGCGGTCGAGGTCTATGTCGCGCCAGAGCGCGGCAACGACTTCTCCCGAACGGCAACCGGTTAGGAGCACAAGCGACAGCGCCTCGCGCACGGTGCGGCTGTACGGGCTGTGGGGCAGCCACTTCAGAAAGGTCGCGAGCTCGGCGTCCGTCAGAACGCGCTTTCTGCGGACCTGCGGCGCACCCTTGATGCCGAGCGTCGACGGCATGAAGTCGTCGGGCAGCCGCCCCTGCTCGATCGCATGGGCGTAGGCGCACCTGACCCGTGAGAGCAGTTGCGTCGCCACCCGCGGCGCCTTCGCCATCTTCGGTCGGAGCACTTCGTCCCGCAGTTCGCGCCGCGTAATCTGGATTGCCGGCCGATGGCCAAGCACCGGCAGGAGGTCCTGGCGCAGTATCCGGGCGCTCTCGGCGCCGCGCTTCTGGCTGTCCAGCACCTCCTCGATGTACTCGTTCACCATGTCCTCAAGCGTATACGCTGTCTGTCGCTGGGCGGCGCGCGCGCGCGCCGCCTCTTCCTTCTGCTTGCGCTTTTCGAGCTGGGGGGCCTTCCCCTCCTCCCGTTCCAGCCGCTTTCTTTCCACGGCTTTACGGGCCTTGGCGAGCGTCAGGGCGTGGAATTCACCCAGCTTGATCTGCCGCAACGCCCCGTCCCGGCTACGATACCGATAGAAGAAGATCTTCCGGCCAGAGGCCGAACAACGCACGCGCAAACCCGCGCACTGCGCGTCCGCGCGCTCCTCGTCCGGTTTCATGTACGCGATAATCGCCGCAGTGAGGGGCTGTGGTTTCTTGGATCGAGTTTTTTGCGGCGTCGAGCCTCCCAAAGGACCATCAACACGACGACCTATACTAAAACCTATACTGAATTTCCGGACAAGAACTTGCAAAGACTTGCCCGGACTTGACCAGAAAAGCAGCGGCCCGAGGCCTATTTCCCTTGGAACGACAAAGAGTTGCACCGAAAAACGAGAAGCCGGACAAGGGGTCGGGTTCGTCGGAAATTTCTCGACACACCCCGATGATGCAGCAGTACCTGCGCATCAAGGCGCAGCATCCCGGGATGCTCGTGTTCTACCGCATGGGGGATTTCTACGAGCTGTTCTTCGAGGATGCGGAGCGCGCGGCGCGGCTGCTCGACATCACGCTCACGCGGCGCGGGGAATCCGCCGGAGAGCCGATCAAGATGGCGGGGGTGCCGCATCACGCGGTGGAACAGTACCTGGCGAAGCTCGTGAAGCTCGGGGAATCGGTCGCGATCTGCGAGCAGATCGGCGATCCGGGCGCCTCGCGCGGGCCGGTCGAGCGCAAGGTCACGCGCATCGTCACCCCGGGAACGCTGACGGATGCCGCACTGCTCGATTCAAAGCGCGACAATCTGCTGCTCGCGCTTTTTCCCCAGCGCTCGACGCTCGGGCTCGCCTGGCTGTCGCTCTCTTCGGGCCGTTTCACGGTGATGGAGACCGCAGCCGGCAACCTCTCTCTGGAGCTGGAGCGGCTCGCGCCCGCCGAGATTCTGGTTCCCGAGGACGCGCCGGCCGGCGAGCTGAACGGCCGCGCCGCCGCGCTCAGGCGGCTGCCGCCGTGGCAGTTCGACCGCGAGGCTGCCGTGCGCACGCTCACGCGCCAGTTCGAGACGCTCGATCTCGCGGGTTTCGGCGCCGGAGGCCTGACCGCGGCGGTTTCGGCGGCCGGCGCGCTGCTCGAATACGCGCGCGCGACGCAGGGCACGGCGATCGCGCACGTGAAGTCGCTCGTCGTGGAGCAGGAGCGCGGCTATGTGCGCATGGATCCCGCGACGCGCCGCAACCTCGAGATCACCGAGACCATCCGCGGCGACCCCGCGCCCACCCTCTACTCCGTGCTCGACACCTGCGCAACGGGCATGGGTAGCCGCTTTTTGCGCCACAGCCTGCATCATCCGCTGACCGACCGCGCCGCGATCGCGGCGAGGCTCGAAGCCGTCGGAGCATTGATCCGCGGGAGCGGCGCCGGAGCGGCGAGCCCGCTGCACGCCATGCTCGGCCCATGCGTGGACGTCGAGCGCATCACGGCACGCATCGCATTGAAGTCGGCCCGCCCGCGCGATCTCTCCGGGTTGCGTGACACGCTCAAGCGCCTGCCCGAGATCGGCGCAGTGCTCGCCGCCTTTGCCGAGCGCGCGGCCGGGCGCATCGCCGAACTCGCCCGTGCGCTCGCTCCGCAGGACGATCTTCTCGCCATGCTCGATACGGCGATCAAGCCCGAACCGGGCGCGCTGGTGCGCGAAGGCGGGGTGATCGCGGACGGCTATGACGCCGAGCTCGACGAGCTGCGCGCGATCCAGGAGAACTGCGGAGAGTTCCTGACGCAGCTCGAGGCGCGCGAGCGCGCCCGCACCGGCATCGCGAACCTCCGGGTCGAATACAACCGGGTGCACGGCTTCTATATCGAGGTCACGCGCGCGCAGTCCGAAAATGTTCCCGACGACTATCGCCGGCGCCAGACGCTGAAGAACGCCGAGCGCTACATCACGCCGGAATTGAAGGCCTTCGAGGACAAGGCGCTCTCCGCGCAGGAACGCGCGCTCGCCCGGGAGAAATTCCTCTACGACAGGCTGCTCGATGCGCTCGCGGCTCACATCGCACCGCTGCAGGCAGCGGCCGTCGCACTCGCCGAGCTGGACATGCTCGCCACCTTTGCCGAGCGCGCGGCCGCGCTCGACTACTGCGCGCCCGAGTTCACGGGCGAGCCGGTGATCGAGATCGAGGCCGGCCGGCACCCCGTCGTCGAACGCGAAGTCGAGAACTTCATCGCCAATGACACGCGCATGTCGGGCTCGCGCCAGATGCTGATCGTCACCGGCCCCAACATGGGCGGCAAGTCCACCTACATGCGCCAGGCGGCGCTGATCGCATTGCTCGCACACTGCGGGTCGTTCGTGCCGGCGAAGCGAGCCCGCCTCGCGCTACTCGACCAGATCTACACCCGCATCGGCGCGGCCGACGATCTGGCGGGCGGACGCTCCACCTTCATGGTGGAGATGACCGAGGCGGCCTACATCCTGCATCACGCCTCGCCGGCGAGCCTCGTGCTGATGGACGAGATCGGGCGCGGCACGTCCACTTTGGACGGGCTCGCTCTGGCATGGGCCATCGCGCGCCACCTCGCGGAGAAGAACCGCTCCTTCACGCTGTTCGCGACGCACTATTTCGAGCTCACGCGGCTCGCCGAGGACTTCCCGCAGATCGTGAACGTGCACCTCGATGCGGTGGAGCACAAGGACAAGATCGTGTTCCTGCACAGCGTCGAGGACGGACCGGCGAGCCGGAGCTACGGCCTGCAGGTGGCCGCCCTTGCCGGCGTTCCGGGCGGCGTGATCCGCGCGGCGCGCCGCCGGCTCGGAGAGCTCGAGGAGCATGGCCTCGCCGCGGGTCCGCAGCGCGACCTGTTCGGGGAAACAGCGGGCGCGCCCGGCGCACCTCAGGAGGAGCATCCGCTGCTGCAGCTCGTGCGCGAGCTCGATCCCGATGCGCTCACGCCGAAGGAAGCTCTGGAATTCCTCTACCGCCTGAAGAATTGGTGCGAGAAGTGACCGTGCGCGCGAACTGATCGCTGCGCGCGGAACCCCAGGGAGAATTGCATGGAAGCGCAGGACAAAGAAGACAAGGCCAGGGTGCTCGCGCTGCTGCAGGAGGCGCTGGTCGATGGCACGCCGGAACAGGTGTCCAGGGCGGTGAAAGACCTGCATCCCGCGCAGCTCGCCGACCTGCTCGAATCGCTGCCGGCGGAAGACCGCGCGCGCCTGTGGAAGCTGACCGACTCGAGCGTGAAGGGCGACATCCTCGTCGAGGCGCACGGGGAAGTGCGCCGGCAGCTGATCGAGGAGAGCGCGCTCGACGAGCTCGCCGACGCCGTGAAGCGGCTCGACCTCGACGAGCTCTCCGACATTTACGACGAATTGCCGCCGGAAGTGATCGAAGCGGTGCAGCGCGCGATGGACGGGCAGCGCCGCACGCGCTTCGAGGTGGTGCGCACCTATCCCGAGCATACCGCGGGCGGCCTGATGGACGTGGACGCCATATCGGTGCGGCCGGACGTGACGCTGCGGATGGTGCTCAACTATCTCGCGCGCTACCGGGCCGAGTACCGGCAGATGCCGGAGCACACCGACGCGGTGATGGTCGTGGATCTGGGCGGGCGCTACCTCGGCAGCCTCGCGCTCACCGACCTCGTGTCGCTCGATCCCGAAGAAAAAGTCCAGGACGTGATGGATCGCAAGGCCGAGCCCGTCACGGCGGACGCGACGGCCGCCCACGTCGCCCGCCTGTTCCAGGACCGCGACCTCGTATCCGCGGCCGTCGTGGACGAGCAGGGCAAGCTGATCGGGCGCATCACGGTGGACGACGTCGTGGACTTCATCCGCGAGGAGGCGGAGCACTCGGTGATGGCCACTGCGGGACTCGACGAGGAAGCCGACACGTTCGCGCCCGCGATCGCGAGCGCCCGGCGCCGCGCCATCTGGCTCGGGATCAACCTCGTCAACGCGTTGGCCGCCGCGTGGGTGATCAGCCTGTTCGACCACACCATAGACCGGCTCGTGGCGCTCGCCGTGCTCATGCCGGTGGTGGCGAGCATGGGCGGTGTCGCCGGGATGCAGAGCCTGACGCTCGTCATCCGCGGCATCGCGCTCGACCAGGTGAAGGGCGCGAACCGCTGGCAGCTGTTGAAAAAGGAACTCTCGGTGGGCGCAATCAACGGCATCCTTTGGGCGCTCGCCGTGGGGCTGATTACAAGCCTGTGGTTCGAGAACTTCAATCTCGCGCTGGTCTTCGGCGCCGCGCTCACGCTCAACCTGCTCGCGGGCGTCGCCACGGGCACGCTGATCCCGATGGCGTTGCAGCGGCTGCGCATCGACCCGGCGCTTGCCGGCGGGGTGATCCTGGTGGCGTTGACCGACGCGTTCGGCTTCTTCGTCTTTCTCGGGCTCGCCGCGACGTTCCTCGTCTAGAGCGCCCGCCATGGGCCGGCTTGCGCGCGCGTCCCTGCGGCTGCTCGGCGCGGCCGCCGCCACCCTTGCGCTATGCGGAGCCATGCCGCAGGGCGCCGGCGAAGGCGGGAAAACGCTCGTCACGTTCGCCGCGCTCGGCGACACGCCCTACACGCGCGAGGAGGAGGCCCGCTTTCCCGATCTCATCGCGGAGTTGAACCGCGAAGAGCTCGCCTTCGTCGTGCACGTGGGCGACTTCAAGAGCGCGCTTTCCGCCTGCACCGACGAGCTTTTTCTGGAGCGGCGCGCCTGGTTCGGGCTCTCCCACCACGCCTTCGTGTACGTTCCGGGCGACAACGAGTGGACCGACTGCGCGCGGCCGGTGGGCGCAGCCTATGATCCGCTCGAGCGGCTGCGCAAGCTGCGCGAGCTCTTCTTCGCCGGCTCAGCGAGCCTCGGGCAGCGCCCGATCGCGCTCGAGCGCCAGTCCGCCGTTTCGCGGCGCATCCACGACTATCCCGAGCATGCGCGCTGGGAGCACAGGGGCGTCGTGTTCGTGACGCTCAACGCGCCCGGCCCGACCAACAACGTGCGCGCGCAAGCGGAGCACTCGCAGCGCAGCGCGGCCATCCGCAACTGGCTGACCGGCTCGTTTCGACTGGCGCGCGAGCGCCAGGCGCGCGCCGTGGTCGTGGTGATGCACGCCAATCCGTGGGGCCGCTCGGGCGAGCCGCGCCGGGGCTTCCCGGAACTCCTCGAGAGGCTCGCTGCCGAGGTGCGCGGGTTCGGCGGCGAAGTGCTGCTCGTGCACGGCGACACGCACCGCTACCGCGTGGACCAACCGCTGCGCGATCCCGCGACGGGCGCTGCGCCGCCCAATTTCTCCCGCGTGGAAGTATTCGGCAGCCCGGAGATGAACTGGGTGCGCGTGCGCGTCAGCGAAGAAGACGGGCGCGTCAGGTTCGAGGTGACGCCCGGCAGCTGACTCTCGGAAAGCGTGACATGGTACGGCGTGACGTGAAACGACGTGACGAGGTGGGGCGTGACGTGATCAAGCGTGACTCGTGAGCCAAGTCAACAGACTCGCTTCACCAAGTCACGCTTCATCTGTCACGTATTATCATGTCACGCTATTTAGTGATGGTGGCCACCATCACCGTGCACGTGGCCGTGCTCGACTTCCGCTGCAGTCGCCGCGCGCACCCCCGTCACGGTGCAGGCGAAATGCAGCGTCTGGCCGGCAAGCGGATGGTTGCCGTCCACCACCACCTTGTCCTCGGCGATGTCAGTGACGGTGTAGACGACCGTCTCCCCGGAATCCGCGTTCTCGCCTTCGAACTGCATGCCCATCGCGAGGTCGTCGGGAAACTTGCTGCGCGGCTCGAGGTGCACGAGCTCGGCTTCGTATTCTCCGAACGCGTCCTCGGGCTCGAGCTTGAGGCGGCAGCCCTCGCCGGCGGACTTGCCCGCGAGCGCCTGTTCCACCGGCTGGAAAATGCCGTGATAGCCGCCGTGGAGATACTCCACCGGCGATTCCGATTTCTCGATGAGTTTGCCATCCACGCCGTAGAGCTCGTAGGTGAGCGCCACGACGGTGTTTTTCCCTATTTGCATTTTCCGGAGACGTCCTTCAGCAGGCCGAGCACGGTCGCAGCGTGACCGCGCGGATTGACGCCGTAGAGCACGTGCCGCACCAGTCCCTTGCGGTCGATGATGAACGTGGAGCGCACGATGCAGGTTTTTTTCCGGCCATCGACCTCCTTGTCGTGCAGCACGCCGTAGCTGCGGCACACCTCGCCGTCCACGTCTGCGAGCAGCTGCACGGACAGCCCGTGCTTGTCGCGGAAGGCGCCGTGCTTCAGGCAGTCGTCCATGCTCACGCCCAGCACCACCGTCTTCAACGCCCCGAAGTCGTCGTCGAGCTCGCTGAAGTCGATCGCCTCCATCGTGCAGCCCGGCGTATCGTCTTTCGGGTAGAAATACAGCACGACGTTACGGCGGTTCCTGAAGCTCGCCAGGCTCACCATGTTCATGTCGGCGTCAGGAAGATCAAAGCCCGGCGCGGACTGACCCGGCTGAAGCCCGGCAACGCCATGAACTGGATCCGGCAACATGCGCAAGGCAATTGTGTGAACAACCACCGCCGCGGTCAAGCGCTTTTGCGCAGACGATCGTCGGGCGCGTGATATCATGGTTTCGGATGCCGATACAGCGACTCGCGGGACTGCCGGTCGACGAGTTCTTGCGCCGTCACTGGCAGAAGCGGCCTCTGCTGGCGCGCAGCGCCCTGCCGCAGTACGCCGGGCTCGTGGATCGGGACACCCTTTTCGAGCTGGCCGCGCGCGACGACCTGGAATCGCGCGTCGTGCTGCGCGGCGGCCGGCGCTGGCGGGTGCGCCACGGCCCGTTTTCGCCGCGCGAGCTCGCGCGCCTGCCGCGGCGCGGCTGGACGCTCCTCGTGCAGGGGGTAAACCACGCGCTCCCCGCCGCACAGGATCTGCTGCTCGAATTCGCGTTCATTCCCTACGCGCGGCTGGACGACCTGATGGTGAGCTACGCGCCGGCAGGCGGCGGCGTCGGCCCTCATTTCGACAGCTACGACGTGTTCCTGCTGCAGGGACAGGGCGCGCGGCGCTGGCGCACGAGCCGTCAGCGCGATCTCGCGCAGGTGCCGGGGGCGCCGCTGCGGCTGCTGCGGCGATTCCGCGCCACGGGCGAATGGGTATTGCGTCCGGGCGACATGCTCTACCTCCCGCCGCGCTGCGCGCACGACGGGGTGGCGCTCGGCGAGTCGGTCACCTACTCCGTCGGGTTCCGCGCCCCGAGCGCGCAGGAGCTCGGTTCGCGCTTCCTGGAGCACCTGCAGGATCACCTGCAACTGGACGGGATGTACGAGGATCCCGACCTGAGACGGCTGCGCCACCCCGCGCAACTCGATCATCGCATGGTACGCAAGGCGGAGCGCCTGCTGCGGGACGTGCGCTGGACCGGCGCGGATACAGCCCGATTCCTCGGCGGTTATCTCACCGAGCCCAAGGCCCACGTGTTCTTTTCCCGGCCGTCGCGGACGCTCGCCCCGCGCGCCTTTGCCGCACGCGCGGCGCGCCACGGGCTGCGCCTGGCGCTGCGGACGCGGATGCTGTTTCGCGGCGACACGATCTTCATGAACGGCGAGGCGCACACCGTGGGTGCGCCCGCCGCGCGTCTGCTGGCGCGGCTCGCCGACCGGCGCCGGCTGCCCCCGCTCGCCTTGTCCGGCGGCGAATCCGCGCGTCTGCTTTACGAGTGGTACCGCGCTGGCTATATTGAATTCGGTGAGCGGTAAGCGGCGAGTGGTGGACCAAGCGCCCGGGAACCGTTTTTCCGCTTGCCGCTAACCGCTTACGGCTCTCGATGGAACATTCCGGCAACCTGCCGAACGCCGAATACCGCCGCTTCGAAGGCATGCGCGAGTACGAGGCGCTGATCGACGCGCTGATCCCCCAGACGCACCGTTTCATCCGAATTTTTGACAAGACGCTCTCGCGTGCCTACAACTCCGTTGCGCGCTACGACGCGTTGCGAACGTTCCTGCTGGATAGCCGGACGAACCGGCTGCTGATCGTGGTGCATGACGCCCAGTCCATCGAGCGCGCCTGTCCGCGGCTGCTCGAGCTGATGACGCAATTCAGCGCCGCCATGAAGATCCATGAGACCCTGCGGGCGGCCAGGCACGTGTACGATCCGTTCGTGGTGTTCGATGCCAGCCATTACGTGCACCGCTTCCACTATGATCACCTGCGGGCCGCGCACGGCAGCAACGACGTGAACGGCGCCCAGCTGCTGCTGGACCGCTACGCTGAGATCTGGGAGGCTTCGGCCCCGGCGCTCACGGTCACCCGGACCGGGCTTTGACGCAAGGCTGGGACGGGTCCGGCCCTCTCGAATAATGATAGACTCCTGTCAACGGCCATGCACCGTCAGCCGTTAATAGCCGGTCGGCCTGTGCCGACCGTTGGTTTTTGGGATTAACCCGTTACATACTCTGAGGGAAAACAACCATGATACGTTCGCTCCTCGTCGCCACACTCGTGGCTCTCGGACTAAGCGCTTGCGGAGAAAAGCCAGCGCCACCGCCGCCCCCGAAAGCGGCTCCGGCCCCAGCTCCTGCACCGGCTCCGGCGCCTGCCCCCAAGGCTGAGGCCCCCGCGCCCGCTCCGGCGCCTGCTCCGGCTCCGGCACCTGCTCCGGAAATGAAGAAAGACGAGAAGAAGTAATCTCGCAGCAGTGCAACGAAAAAGCCGGCCTTCGGGCCGGCTTTTTTTTAGGGATGAGGAATGAGGGATTCCGATCGTCAGCATGCGTTTTCAGGGCGCGTCGACCACAATGGTTTTGTTGAGCTGCGGATTCGCGATACGGGTCACTTTGCCGCCCGGCCACTCGATGACGAGCCCAGACAGCGCCGATCCGCTCTGCGGCACGCCGATCGTGAACTGTGCAGTGCGGTCGGAGGTGAGCCCTTCGCCGGCGATCACGTGACGCACCGGCGCGCGCACGCCCTCGAGCCGGACACGTGCGCCGATACTCACCGGCCCATCGGGCAGGCGTACCGCGAGAAACCGCCCTTCCGTGCGGTTAAGGTAGGCGCGCGCCCGCCCATCCATGTTCGCCCACAGAATGTCATTGCGCCCGTCTCCGTCAAGATCGGCGATCAGCGGCACATGGCCATAGCTCTCGTTCGAACCGGCGCTCGACGTGTAAAACCGTGGCGACGCGCCCCGCGCGCCGAGCAGGACCTTGCCGGGCAGCTTAAACAGCCTGTGCACGGGCCACTTCACGTAGTTCTCGGCGACCAGCAGGTCAAGCACGCCGTCGAGATTGATGTCTTCGAAAAAACCGCCCCAGCCAAAACCAAACCCGGAAACGCCGGCCTCCATGGTGATGTCGGTGAATCGCATGCCGCCTTCGTTGCGCAGCAACAACCACTCGTGGGCGGCCTTCTGCTCGTCGCGCCGGTCGCCCTTGGTGAGCCAGGCGGGGATCGAATTGCCGGCGTTGCTGAGAAAGATGTCGAGATTGCCGTCACCGTGCAGGTCGCCGAACGCGAGCCCCATCCAGAAACCGAAACCCGTGCGCAGCGGAAGGCGCGCAAACTTGCCGTTGCCGAGGTTGCGCAGGATTTCCGCCTCGCCCGTGTTCTGCGCGAGCACGAGATCCAGCCATCCGTCGCGGTCCAGATCGACGAACGATGCGGTAAAGGTATTCTGCAGTCCGCCCGTCACGGCGTCGGTCACATCGCGAAAGACTAACCCGCCCTCGTTGCGCAGCAGGATGTTTCGCTTCGCGTGCGCCGGATCGTTGAATACTGGCGAGCGGAACAGCTTCGGCGCGACGAACATGCTCAGATAGAGGTCCACATGGCCGTCGCGATCGTAGTCACCGGCAGCTACCGCCATCGGCACCGCATCGTCCGGGAGCTTGACCGCGATCGGCTTGCGCTCGAATCGTCCATTCCGGTTGAGCCACAGGATCAGGCCGGCATGGCCGACCGTCAACAGGTCCACGCGTCCGTCCCCGTCAAGATCGAGCGACAACGCGCCGTAGGTCGCTTCCGTATCGCCGATGCCCGCCTGCGCGGCGATGTCGACCAGTTTGCCGTCCCGCCACGCGATCAGCGCATCCGGCTGCCCGTCCGATCCGCCGAGAAAAACTTCATCGCGCCCGTCGCCGTCGATATCTATCGCCGCAGCCGCCAGCAATGGATGACTGGTCGCGCGCGACCAACGGTGCACAAAGGGCACATCTACGGCCGCGAGCACGGGGTCCGCGAGCCCCGGCGGCGGCGGCCGCTTCGCTTCGCCGGCAACAAGGACAGCGCAAGCCGCCAAGGCCAGCAGAACGAGCAACGCGGCAAGGCCGCCCGTCAACTTACGCCATGTCATGACATCCCTCTCATTCCCGCCAAGTCAAACATTCGCAGCCGGGTATTCCGCTGCCCCTGCAGCCGAGGTCGTATACGTGGCAGAAACTGTTTCTGCTCCTAGAAACTGCTTTTGACTCCTTCGGCGTTCATCGGCGGCTGATCAAAGTATCTCCCGCCAGGCGAAGCCCTCGCCCTGCGTCGCGACGCCGATCCATTCCGGCTCGCAGCCGAGGGCTCCCGCCAGCGCGGCACGCGCGGCCTCGGGCGTGTTGTTCTGCTGCGACAGGTGCGCGGCAACGAGATGCTGCAGCCGGCTGCAATCGATCCCGCGCACGAGACCGGCCGCCGCCGCGTTGTCGAGATGCCCGAAACGGCCGGCAATGCGGCTCTTCAAGCTGGCCCGATAAGGCCCGTTCTCGAGCATTTCGCGATCGTGATTGCACTCGAGCACGAGCGCCTCCAGCCCCGACAGCATCTTCGAAACGTGCGGGGTCACCTCACCGATGTCGGTGAGCACGCCGAGGCTCGCCGCGCCGTCGCCGACCACGAACTGCACCGGCTCGCGCGCATCGTGAGGCACCGGATAGGGCCTCACCTCGAGCGCGCCGATCGAGAACGGCGCATGCGTATCGATGAGGACCGCCCCGGGCGGTTCATCCTGCGACGCCGCGAGCGCGCTCAGCGTGCCATGAGTGAGGTAGACGGGAACGTCGAAGCGGCGCGCCAGGCGCGCCACGCCGCCGCCATGGTCGTCATGCTCGTGGGTGACGAGGATCGCGTCGAGATCGGCGCCGGCGAGCCCGAGCCGCTCGAGCCGTGCGTTCATTTCCGACGCGCCGAAGCCGCAATCGATCAGGATGCGGGTGTTCCGTGCTTCGACCAGAAGGGCGTTGCCCTGGCTGCCGCTGCCCAATGATGCGAAGCGCATCACCGGCCGTGAACAGTGAACAGTAAACGGTGAACGGTCGGTTGGGACTGCCGGTGAGAGTTACGGAGCTTGCCGTTCACTGTTCACCGATTACCGTTCACTTCAATTGCTCGTAGAGCAGCGACAGTATGCGCCCGGCGACCGCCGAATTTTCCTGCGCGCCGTCCTTGTTGAGCACGGTCACCCGGGAACCCGTGGCCGCGTCCTTCACTTCGATGCGGTACTGCTCGGACTTCGCCTTCGCGTCACCACCGCCCCAGAACTTGAGCCTGGAGAGGAGGCCGGGTTTGGCCGGAGCGGCCTGGACGTCGATCTGCGGATCGATATAGCGCACGAAGTAGAGCCCCTTCGAGCGGTCGCGATCTTCGACGGTGAACCCGACCCGGTCCAGCGCCAGCCCGACGCGGCGCCACGCGCGGTCGAACTGTTCGTGCACCGCGAGCGTTCTTCCGCCATCGCTTCCCTGCGACAGCGTGGCCCGCGCTTCCGACGTCGCGGGGGTCGCGATCTGCGCCTTGGCCCTGACCTCCTGCACGCCGAAGCGCACCATCATCCGGCGCAGCATCTCGGCCTCGAGGCTCGGGTCCGGCGGGCGCGGCTGCCAGCGCGTCTGGTCCTTGCCCTCAGAGATGTAGACCTCTTCCATGCCGCGGTGGCTGACGTAGATTTCGGTGCTGCCCGGTTCGGACCCGCGCTCGAGCCGCGTGCGGAACTTGTCCCGCTCCGCGGTCGAATACACCGAGTCGAGCAGCCTGCCGAGAAACCCGCGTATTGCCCCGTCGGGGACCCTCGCGCGATTCTCCGCCCAGTCGGTCTCCATCACACCCGCCTCGGGGATCTCGAGATTCACGATGAAGCCGCTTTCCTGCCAGAAATCCTTCACCACCGGCCATATTTGCTGTGGCGAGCCTTTCACCACCAGCCAGCGCTGATTGCCGGCGCGCTCGACGCGGGCGTCCTCCTGCGTCGGCAGCACGGCGGACGTGCTCGCGCGCTGCGGACCGGAGCGCTCGCGACTGTACTCGGAATAGGTCGCCGTGCCACCCGGATTCACGTCGGGAACGACGAAGCGGTCGCTGCCGCTCGGGCGCATGAGGTCGGGCGGCACGTCGAGCGGCGGAAGCTTGCCCGCGGACTTGTAGTCGACCTTTTGCGACTGGATCTCGATCCTGGGCAAGGCGCCGCACGCCGCGAGCCCGATGCCGGCGAGCAGGCACAGCCCGTACTGAAGCAGCCTACGCGGCGGCATAACGCCCTTCCCTGGCGTCCACGCCGATCCCCGCATGCCGCATCGCCTCGCGCACCTGCTCGTGGCAGGCGGCCGAAAGAGGGGTGAGCGGAAGCCGTATGCCCCCCTTGATCAACCCCATCTGCTGCACGGCCCATTTGACCGGAATGGGGTTGGCCTCAACGAAGAGATGATGGTGCAGCGGAAGCAGCCGGTTGTTCGATTCGCGCGCCTTGGCCGCGTCTCCGGCGAGCGCCGCCGCGCACATCTCGCGCATCAGCCGGGGCGCCACGTTGGCGGTCACCGAAATGACCCCGTGGCCGCCCACGAGCATCAGGGCAAGCGCGGTCGCGTCGTCCCCGCTGTACACCCGGAATTCCCGCGGCTTGCGCCGGATGAGGTCCGAGCCCCGCTCGAGATTCGCGGTGGCGTCCTTGATCCCCACGATGTTGGGAACCTGCGCAAGCTTCAGCACGGTCTCGTTCTGAAGATCGGCGACGGTGCGCCCGGGCACGTTGTAGAGGACGCACGGGATATCCACCGCCTCGGCGATTGCCTTGAAGTGGCGATAGAGCCCTTCCTGCGTGGGCTTGTTGTAGTACGGGACCACGGAAAGGCTCAGGTCCGCGCCCGCCTGCTTCGCGTACGCCGCGAGCTCGATCGCTTCCCGCGTGGAGTTGGCCCCGGTACCGGCGATCACGGGCACGCGCCGCGCCGCGTGGTCCACGGCGGTCTTGATCAGCAGCCGGTGCTCGTCGACGTCCACCGTGGGCGACTCGCCGGTGGTGCCCACCACCACGATCCCGTTGGTGCCTTCCTTGATGTGCCAGTCGATCAGTCGGCGAAACGCGTCGAGGTCGAGACCGCCGTCTTCCTGCATCGGCGTCACGATCGCAACCAGGCTGCCCTGCGGATGGGTCATTTAACGGAATTTCCTTACAAATCAGGCACGGTCACCGTTAATTTGGGTGATTTTACTCCAATCGGCTCGGGCTGTGACCGGCAAATTGGGGGTTGGTTGCCGCGGACGTTACAGGCCGGCGAGTCGAGCACCGCCGTGGCCGGTCGGCTCCCTGCCGGTCAGCCCCATTCAAACGGACCGGAACCGCCCGGTTTTGCCCTGGAGCCGGGAAGAGCGAGGCGCGCGGGCATGGAGTTCAGTTTGGCACGGGGTCAGCCCTGCTGGCAGCGGTAGAACCGGTTCAGGAAGGTCTCGGCGTCCGCGTTGGCCAGGTCGGCGACGAGCTCCCCGCACGCATCGGCCATTGGCTCGATCAGAGTGGTGGCATGCGGATTCCAGCCGGCACACAGCACCTCGGTGCCGTATCCGCCGGGATGGTTGGCCTCGGTGTCGCGGTTCGGGTCCATGCCGGCTCTAACGCACCGACCCGCAAAAAGGTTGATCCAGGAATGCACCGGGTTTCACCCCGGCGCATTCCTTATCGATAACAGGCTGGTCACCCTTTCTTTTATTTATGCGCGATCGGCCTCCGAGGGGCGGATGGCGCAGATGCGCTGGACGAGGGCCGCCCGGGGCTCCTGCACGTCGAGCTCTTCGTACGCGATGACCCGCAGCCGACCCCGTACCACCTCGAGCAGCTCGCCGGGCTTGAGCAGAAAGTCCGGGTTCGAGGGCCGGCCGTAGCGCTCGTGGCCGACGACGAAAGTCTCGTAGATCAGCACCCCCTCCGAAGCGAGGTTCGCGAGCAGCGAAGGGAAGAGCGGGCGGTGCAGGAAGTTCGCGACCACGATGCCGGCAAACTGCTCGCCTTCATAAGGCCAGGGCCCGCCTTCGATGTCCGCGCAACGGGTGTGGATCCCCGCGACCTCCGCCAGATGGGAGAGCAGCGCCGGATCACGGTCCACCGCCTCCACCGGGTGGCCGCGCGCGGCGAAATAGCGCGCATGCCGCCCGTTGCCGCACGCAACGTCGAGCACTCGCCCACGCGGCGGCACGCGCTCCGCCCAGCGCACGATCCAGGCCGAGGGAACGTCCAGGTGATGACGGGGAGAATCCGACATGAGCTTCCGCATCCGCGCGGCTCGCGCCCGCCCGGAGGAACGTGGCGTGATTCGCGTTCATAGCATAGCATTGGGAAAAAGCCCGTGACGCCCGCCGCCCATGCCGAGTACCGAGTTCGAGCGCATCACCGTCCATCGCCTCCAGGTCCCGCTGACCGTACCGTACCGGCTCGCGTTCGGACCAGTCGAGTTCTACGACACCATCATCGCCGAGATCACGGCGCGCGACGGGCGCAGCGGTCTTGGCGAAGCCACGGTGCTCACCGGGTACACCGAAGAGACGATCGAGGACAGCTGGCGCGTCGCCCGCGAGGTCGCCTCGGAAATCGCCCGTCTCGGGCGCGGGGCCGTGCGCTCCCGGCTCGACGCGCTGGCGAAGAGCCATCCGTTCACCGCGACGGCCTTCGGCACGGCGCTCGAGATGCTGGAGGCGAGCCCTTTCCTCGAGGTGCGGGACCGCACGCCGGTGGCGCTGGTAGGCATGCTCAACGCGACCGGGGAGCGCGCGCGGCGCGAGGAGTTCGAGCGCCTGCTCGCCGCCGGCTACCGCACCGTCAAGCTCAAGGTCGGCTTCGACGTCGAGCGCGACCTCGAGCACGTGCGCGCCGTGCAGGCGCTCGCGCGCGGCAAGGCCGCCATTCGCATCGATGCGAATCAGGGCTACAGCTCCGGGCAGGGCGTCGCGTTCGTGCGCGCGCTCGACCCGGCGGGCATCGAGCTCTTCGAGCAGCCCTGCCCCGCCGGCGACTGGGACGCTCATCTCACCGTCGCGCGCGCCGCGGCGGTGCCCTTGATGCTCGACGAGTCCATATACGGGCTCGCCGACATCGAGCGCGCTGCGGAGCGCAAGGCCGCCACGTACGTGAAGGTCAAGCTCATGAAGCTCGGGACGATGCACGCGCTCGCCGGGGCGATCGAGCGCATCCGTTCGCTCGGGATGCGGCCGGTGCTCGGTAACGGGGTCGCATGCGATCTCGGCTGCTGGATGGAAGGATGCGTCGCGGCGCGGCACATTGACAACGCCGGGGAGATGAACGGGTTCCTCAAGGCGCGCCGCGCGCTCCTGACCGAGCCCCTCGAGTTTCACGACGGCGCGATGTGGCTCAAGCCCGGTTTTGCGCCGCGCCTCGATCCGGAGCGCCTGGAGGCTTTCCTCGTGGACTCGGTGACCTGCCCGGCGCGCACGGTGGTCGGCGCCGCCGGCGCGAGCGGAGGATCGCCGTGAGGGCGGCGGGAATCTCGGCATTCGGCGGGCCGGAGCGGCTCGAGCTGATGAACGTGCCGCAGCCCCTGCCCGCCCCAGGAGAGGCGCTCGTCAAGATCGAGTACGCCGGAATCAACTTCATCGACATCTATATGCGCAGCGGACACTATGCGCGGTCGCACACCTACCCGACGCCGCTGCCGATGACGCTCGGCATGGAGGCCGGCGGAACGGTCGCGGCTATCGGCGAGGGCGTGGGCCACCTCGGCGTTGGCGAGCGCGTCGCGTACTGCCCGGTGCGCGGCGCCTACGCCGAGTACGCGGCGGTGCCGGCCTGGAGGCTCGTGAAAGTTCCCGACGATGTGCCGATGCGCAGCGCGATCGCGCTGATGCTCCAGGGCCTCACCGCCCACTACCTCAGCCACTCCGTATTCGCCCTGGGAGCGGGCCACACCTGCCTGATCCACGCCGCCGCGGGCGGTGTCGGGCAGCTGCTCACGCAGCTCGCGAAGCTGCGCGGCGCGACGGTGATCGCCACCGCGGGCAGCCCGGAGAAGGTCCGTATTGCGACGAGCCGGGGCGCTGACCACGTGATCGCCTACCGCGAGCAGGATTTCCGGGAGTCGGTGATGCGCATCACCGGCGGGAAGGGGGTGGACGTCGTGTACGATGCGGTCGGGAAGGAAACCATCACGCGCAGCATTCGATGCCTGAAGCGCCGCGGGCTGTGCGTGAACTACGGCGGCGCATCCGGACTGGTGGAGGCGGTCAGTCCGCTCGAGCTCGCGGAAGCGGGCTCGGTGTTCTTCACGCGGCCGCACCTCGCCGACTACATCGCGACACCGGAGGAGCTCAACGCTCGCGCAGCGGATCTTTTCGCCGCGTGCCGCGCGGGCAAGCTCGCGGTGAACATCGACCGCGAATTCCCGCTCGCGGAAGTCGCGGCGGCGCACCGCTACCTCGAGGCGCGCAATGCCAGGGGCAAGCTCCTGCTCGGAATTTCCGGATGACGTTTCAATGAGCGCGCATCCCAGGACCATCGTCACCGGCGTGATCGGCTCCGATACCCACATCGTGGGCAACCGCATCCTCACCATGGCGCTCGAGAAGGCCGGCTACAAGGCCGTGGCGCTCGGTGCGCTCACGCCCGCCGCCGATTTCATCAAGGCCGCGGTCGAGACCGACGCCGACGCGATCCTCGTCTCCTCGCTCTACGGCCAGGGCGAGCTCGACTGCCGGGGCTTCCGTGATCTCTGCGTCGAGGCCGGGCTCGATGATATCCTGCTCTACGTCGGCGGCAACCTCGTCGTGGGCAAGCAGGCATGGCCCGATGTGGAGAAGCGCTTCCTCGAGATGGGCTTCGACCGGGCCGCCGCGCCGGGAACGCGCGTCGAGACCGTAATCGCATGGCTCGAGCACGACTTCGCCGCACGCGACCGCAATGCGCAAAAAGAGCCAGCCTGAAACCGCCGATAAACGCCGATGCACGCCGATTTTTCGAGTGATGAGTGATGGGTAAAAGCCTGTTATTCCTGCGCGAACCAACCCGATTCCCCATTACCCATTACCCATTCCCGGGCGCCATCGGCGTTGATCGGCGTCTATCGGCGGTTCCCTTATCGCATGAATGAAGCCGCGCTGCTTATCGACTTCGGCTCGACTTACACCAAGCTGCGCGCGGTGGACCTCGAGCGCCGCCGCATCCTTGGCTCCGGACAGGGCCCCTCAACCGTCGCCACCGACATCACCATCGGCATGAAGGCGGCGCTCGCCGATCTGGAGCGGCATGTCGGCGGCCTCCCGCGCTTCCAGTACCGGCTCGCCTCGAGCAGCGCCGCCAGCGGCCTGCGCATGGTCACGGTGGGGCTCGTGCGCGAGCTCACCGCGGAGGCCGCGCGCCAGGCCGCTCTCGGCGCGGGCGCGAAGCTCGTAGGCACTTTCGCCTACGGCCTGACCGAAGGCGATATTGCGGCGATCTCCGCGCTCGCTCCCGACATCATCCTCCTCGCCGGCGGCACCGACGGCGGCAACAGCACGGTGATCCTTCACAATGCGCGTGTGCTGGCGCAGAGCGCGCTCGATTGCCCGTTCGTCTATGCCGGCAACCGGGCCGCCGTGGACGAAGCGCGAGCGCTTCTCGCGGGGAAGAACGTCGCGTATACCGAGAACGTGATGGCGGAGCTCAACGTGCTCAACATCGAGCCCGCGCGCGCGGCAATCCGCAAAGTGTTCATCGAGCGCATCGTGCACGCCAAGGGCATCGACCGCGCGCGCGACGAATTCGACTCGGTGCTGATGCCGACGCCGGCGGCGGTGCTCGAAGGCGCCCGGCTCCTCGCGGACGGCATCCCCGGAGCGAGCGGCCTGGGTCCGCTGCTCGTGGTGGACCCGGGCGGCGCCACCACCGACGTGCACTCCGTGGCGAGCGGGGAGCCGGCCGCGGGCGTGGTCGCGCAGGGGCTGCCGGAGCCGCGCGTGAAACGCACCGTCGAAGGCGATCTCGGAATGCGCCACAACGCCGCCACCATCGTCGAGACGGCGGGGCTGGAGGCCATCGCCGCCGATGCCGGACTGGAAGCGGGGCGCGCCGCGCAGGTGCTTGCCGGGATCACCCGGGACTTCGAGCACCTGCCGCAGACGCCGGAAGAAGCCGCTTTCGACCAGGCGCTGGCGCGCGCGGCGGTGAAGATCGCGGTGCGCCGCCATTGCGGCACGGTGCAGACCGTGTACGGCGCGCTCGGCCCGGTCACGGTGCAGCACGGCAAGGACCTCACCCAGGTGAGCGCGGTGATCGGAACCGGCGGCGGGCTCGTCGCGAGCCGCGACCCGCGCGCGGTGCTGCAGATGGCGCTTGCCGACCCGTCCGAGCCCTTCGCGCTCAAGCCCCGCGCGCCGAAGCTGCTGCTCGACCGCGAGTACCTGCTGTATGCTTGCGGACTATTGGGACAGATCGAGCCCCAGGCCGCGCTGGAACTGGCGCTCGCCCACCTGGAACCGCTCGGCGAGGAGCACGCGCATGAACGCACCCGGATCGCGTGAAGCGACCCGATTGCCGCTGTCGGAGAAACGGATACCCGACGAGGTGTTCGCGCAGATGCGCGCGGAGAACCTCGCGCGCTGGCCGACCGGCGCGGGCGTGGACTTCGATGCGGCAGTCGAGCGCCACCGCTCGCTGCCCCCGCACAAGCAGCTCGCGTGGGTGATGCGCAAGGCCGACGCCGAGCGCCGCTGCCTCACGCAGCCGCGCGGCGGCTTCGGCACCTTCGAGCTGCAGAAGCAGCTGATGCAGGTGCTCGATCGCGACGGCCACGCCGACGTCGTGCCGACGACCACCGACAGCTACACCCGCAACGAGCACTGGCACCTCGCGCAGAAAGGCATCGAGGAGACGGAGAAGATGGGCCGCTCGATGCTGAACGGCTATCCGATGGTCAACTACGGCGTCGAGCGCGCGGCCGAGCTGGTCGACGCGATCAACAAGCCCGCGATCATGCTGACCGGCACGGCGATGCCCAGGCTCACCGGGGAGATCGGCTACGCCGGGGGCTACTCGGGCTACCTCGGCTCCGGCATCGCCTACACCGTCTCGTACATCAAGGAGCTGTCGATCGAGGAAGGCATCCGCAACTACCAGTACCTCGACCGCCTGGTCGCGATGTACCAGGACGCCGGGGTGGAGTTGCACCGGCGGCAACCCGGCTTCCTCACCGGCACCAACATCCCGCCCTCGATCGCGATTATCACCTGCGTGCTCGACTGCCTGCTCGCCGCGGCGCAGGGCGTGAAGAACTACGGCCTGGAGATGGGGCAGACGCTGCACCTCGTCCAGGACGCCGCCGCGACGGTGGTCTGCCGCGAGTTGTGCCAGGACTACCTCAGGCGGCGCGGGCACGAGGACGTCTTCACGTCGGTCACGCTGCTGCACTGGATGGGCGCCTGGCCGCACGATGACGCGCAGTCGGCGGCCCTCATCAGCTACGGCGGGACGCTCGCGGCGGTGGCGGGCGCGAACAGTGTCACCACGAAGAGCACGCACGAGGCGTTCGGCATCCCGACCCCGGAGATCAACGCCGAGGGGCTGCGCATGACGCGCACCGCGATCTATCTCGCGCGCAACATCCGCCTCGACGGACTGCCGGAATTCGAGCAGGAGAAGGAGTGGATCCGCCGCGAGGTGCGCGCCATCGTGGACAAGGTGCTGGAGATGGGCGACGGCGACGTCGCGGTCGGCACGATCCGCGCGTTCGAAGCGGGCGTGCTCGACATCCCGTGGTCGCCCAACCGCTATGTGAAGAGCCGGATCCTTCCCGCGCGCGACGCGGACGGTTGCCTGCGCATCCTCGATCCCGGCCTCATGCCCTTCCCGAGGGACGTGCTGGAATTCAACGAGGCGAAACTACGCCGGCGCGCGGAGAAAGAAAACGTGAGTTACGGCCCGGACCTGGCGGTGTCCAGTGTCTACGAGATGGCGGAGCCGATTGCGAAGCTCCTGCCCGACACCTGGAGTTGAAAGCGAAAGCTCGAAACCGCCGATAAGCGCCGATACACGCCGATTTTTCGGGTGATGAGTGATGGGGGATGAGTAATGGGCGAAAGCCCGTCATCCGCATTACCCGTTACCCGTTTCACATTACCGGTTTCCATCTGCGTTCATCGGCGTTCATCGGCGGTTGCGTTGCGCTTGTTCTTGCGATAGCTGACCCGCCGCTCACAGCGGCTTGAGCTCGGCGGGCGAGATGAGCACGTTGAACTGCTCGCACCAGATCACGACGCTTCCGTAGTTGGCGAGGTTCACGCCCGGCGGCACCGGGAAATTCTGGCTGCCCTTGAACGCCTTCAGGCGCCCGAGATCCACGTACATGGACTGCGCGACCTTGGTGTCGGTCGTCACCTTCTTCTCCGGCACCAGGTAGACGTGGAACTTCGGCCCCGGCCCCACCTCGAAATCGGCCTCCAGGTGCAGGAGATCCTGGTAGACCGTCACGCCGCCCTTGCCATAATGGATCGGGTCGCGCGGATTGGCGTGGATGAACGTCCCTTGCGCGACCGCTTTGCGCGCCGCGCGATCCTCCACCTTTTCCGTCGCCACGATGTCGGCGAGGAAGAGGTACGGATAGACGAAGATGCCCGCCGCGAAGCCGGCCGCGGCGCCGAGCACCCCGCCGATCACGAAGATCACGATCGATTTCGCCATGTCGCCCTCCTTGCCGGACTCGCCTGCCCCGCGCCCGAAGCCGCGCCTACGCGTGAAACGCCTTGAGACCCGTCCTGCGGATCAGCTCCACGTGGCGCCTGCGAAAATCCTTCCACAGGCGGCGCGTATCCCCATAGTACTGCAACCAGTCGAAGAGCAGCAGGTCGAGCGCGGCGCTGGCGATCCAGTTGACGCAGGTGTAGCGGATGCCGTCCACCTTCGAGACGAGATCGAGGATCGGCACCACGCTCAGGCGGTTCTCGATGTCGGAATTCCAGAGCGACTCGAGGCAGGCGATGTTCTTGCGGTGATCCTTCCTGCGGGGCATGCGTTCGCGTTCCTAAGAGCCGTCTTGCGAGTATTCGAAAAGCATGGAAACCGCCGATGAACGCAGATGAACGCCGATGAAAACCGGTAATGGGTAATGGGTAATGCGGATGACGGGCTTTCGCCCATCACCCGTCACTCGTCACTCGTCACTGAATCGATCGGCGTTCATCGGCGGTTAAAATTTTCCGGCCTTGTCGGCCCCGCTAAGGCCGTGCGTGCAGGACGAGATAACCCAGCGGGAGCGCGACGCCGTCCTTGTCCTCGTACTGCCGCAGCGCTCCCCTGATCTCGTCGAGAAACGCCTCTTTTTCCCCGTCGGGCACCTTCGAGAGCGCGAGCCGGCTTGCGGGGCCTCCCGCGGCGAGCGCTTCAACGAAATGCTTCACCGACGGAAAGCGCGCCGACGCCGACGCAGTACGAGTATCCACTGTGCGGAATCCCGCATCGCCCGCCAGCTTGCGGACCCGGCCGGGATCGCCCATCGTGTACGCCTTCAGGATGGGGGTCACATCCACATTGCGGCGCTGGAGCGCCTGCAGGATCGCGTGCTGCCCCTTGCAGTCCTCGAGAGATGTCCAGACCACCGCGACGAGCCGCCCGGCTGCCTTCAGCACGCGCCGGACTTCCGCCAGCCCGGCGGCGCGATCCGGCAAGTACTGCAAGCCTTGCAGGCACAGCACGAGGTCGAACGTGCCGGACTCGAACGGCATCTCCATCCCGCTCGCGCAGCGCCAATCCACCGCGACGCCGGGCACCGACGGCGCAAGCGATCGGGCTACGGCGATCATCGCGGGATCGATGTCGAGCCCGGTCACCCTGCCCTTCGGGGCGATACGCGGTGCAACCAGCCGCACGACAATCCCCGTCCCGCAGGCAAGATCCAGCACCTGCTCGCCCGCACGAGGCACGGCCAGCTCGACCGCCTTCGCTGCCAGCGGCGTGTTGAGCGTCGGCACGAGGAGTTTTTCGTACGCCACGGCAGCTGAAGTGTCCAGCTGATTGTTCATCTCCGCCATCCTGTTCCCTGTTCCGGTCAACGACCAAGCGGCACGGCGAACACCGCGTATACCCACAGTAACGCAACCAGCAGGAAGATCAGGCGATTGATCACAATTGCCGGGGGAGAAAAGACCGTGGGGGAAGGCCACGTTGTGCACTCTGAGTAGTTGAGCGTGTGCTCCAGCTTCACCGCCAGCTTTCGATAATGCTCGAAAACCTGGCCGGCACGTTCCTCGTAGAGCCAGAACACGGCGATGACGGCGAACCCTGCAATTCTGCCCACCAGCGCGGCGTCCGCGGCGAACTGTCCCTGGCCGAAGGCGACGAAGCCGACACCTCCCATCACCGCGAAGAAGATGGTGAAGATCGCAAATCGCAGGTTGCTGTAATGCCGGACGTTCTGGACGACCTCGCTGTACTCGTGGCGCAGGTCCTCACGCGACCGCTCCTGAACCGGCTCGCCCATACGGCAGCTCCCCTTTCGTCAGCGATCGAGCGGCACGGAATACACCGCGTACACCCAGAGCACGGTCAGCAGGAAGAAGAACAGCCGAAACATGACGTAGCCCGGAAGCAGGAACGACGGCCGGCGCGTCCATTGCGTATATCCGATCGCGCGCTCGATCTCGACCGCCATGGCCATGAAACGCTGGAAGGACCTGCCGAGAACCTCGATGTACATCCAGAAAATTGTGATCACCACGAAACCCGCGATCCGCGCCGCCAGCGCCGCCTGCGCGTCGAACTGCCCCTTGCCGGACGCGACGATCCCGGTGCCGCCGATCACCGCGAAGAAGATCGAGAACAGGGCAAAACGCAGGTTTGCGTAGTGGCGGATCGTCTGAACAGCCTCGGAATACTCGTGCCTCAGGCTCTCCTCGGACCGCGATTGCTGTTGTTCGCTCATCCGGGGCCCCGTTTCTTAATTGTCGAGCGGCACGACAAACGTGCCGTACAGCCAGAGGAGCGTGACAAGAGAAAAGAACACGCGCCAGATCAGCTTCGGCCTGGGAGTGTGGCGTTCACCTATTGGCCGTTCCGTCCATAACGTGTAACGGAGCGAGCGCTCCAATGAGATCGCCTTGCGAATGCAGTAATCCAGCATTTCCGACTGGCGCTCTTCGTACAGCCAGAAGATGGCGATCACGAGAAAGCCCGCAACCCTCGACAGTTCGGCAGCATGCCGACCGAACTGTCCCTGGCCGAACGCAACGAGTCCCACACCGGCCATGATGGCGATGAAGATCGGAAAGGCGGCCTGCCGCGCGCCGGCAAAATGGCGGACGGTCAGCAAGACTTCGGTGTACTCGTGCCGCAGGCTCTCCTCGGACCGCGGATCGCCTTGCTCGCCCATACGGCACCTCCCCTAAAGACGCCGTGATTCGTGAATCGAGCTTCGTTCTTGGGCCACTATATTACGCCCTCCCCGGGCGCCCGGGAGACAAACAAAAAAAACGGGCACGCTCCCGTGCCCGCTTCCTTCGCAGCCCGCCTTCCCTTCGCGCCCGATTACCCGTCACCCATCACTCGTCACTCATCACTCATCACTGAATTTCCGCGTCATGCCACGCGGAAATTCTTGAATTGCCACGGATCGTCCTTGTCCACGTCCTCCGGAAACAGCCAGCCGCGGTCCGTCAGCGGCGTCCAGTCGGAGTACGCTCCGACGATGTCGCCGAGATATGGGTCGGCGATGTCGAGCACGCGCCGGTAGTCGAGCTCGTCCGGGTCCACCAGGCCGCGATCGGGATTCTCGAGCGCCCACACCATCGCGCCCAGCACGCCGGCGACCACCTGCAGGCTCGTTGCGTTGTTGAAGGGCGCGAGCTTGCGCGCCTGTTCGATCGAGAGCCGGGAGCCGAACCAGTAGGCGTTCTTCGCGTGCCCCAGGAGCAGCGCGCCCAGCTCGTCCACGCCGTCGTAGATCTCGTCCATGAAGATGCGGTACTTGGGCTGCGCGATCCAGTTCTTGCCCCCCATCTCGTGGTTCGAGAGCACTGCGTCGTCGCACGGGTGGTAGGCGTAATGGCAGGTCGGGCGATAGACCGCGCTCCCGTTCTCCCGCACCGTGAAGTAGTCGGCGATCGAGATCGCCTCGCCGTGGGTGATGAGGAACCCGTGGAACGGGCCCTCCCCCGGCGTCCACGAGCGCACCTTGACCGACATCCCTGGCCGGCCGAGATAGATCGCCGCGCCGCAGCCGAAGTCGTGGCGCTGGCCGTCCGCCGGGAAGTGCCGCTCGTGCGTGCCCCAGCCGAGCTCGGACGGCTGGCGCCCTTCGCTGACGAATCCGTCCACCGACCAGGTATTGGCGAACTCGAGGCGCTGCTTGCGGGGCTCGGCGACCTGCGTGTCGCGCTCGGCGCAGTGGATGACCTTGATGCCGAGCTTCATGGCGAGGCGGCCCCACTCTTCGCGGGTCTTCGGGATCTTGATGTCGCCGAGGACTTCGCGCGCGATGTTGACCAGCCCCTGCTTCACCCAGTGCGAGATCAAGCCCGGGTTCGCGCCATGGGTGATCACCACCGTGGCCGCCTTCGGGTGCCTGCGTCCGAGTTCCAGCACTTCCTCGCGCAGCGCGTAGTTGGAGCGCTTGCCCGCCGGGAGCGAGCCGTCCGTGTACATCCCGTGCCACGGCTCGATGCAGGTATCCACGTAGAACACGCCGTGCTGCAGGCAGTACTCGATCAGCACGGCGCTCGAGACGTCCACCGAGAGATTGAGCAGGAAATCGCCCCTGCGGAGCAGCGAGTCGAGGATCGCGCGGTGGTTGTCGCGCTTGATCGGGTTGACGACGAACTTGATGCCGTACTGCTCGGCTTCTTTTCGGCCGCGTTCGTCGGCGGTGACGATCGTGATCCGGTCCCGCGGCATGTCGATGTGCCGCAGGATGAGGGGAAGCGTCCCCTGACCGACCGACCCGAAGCCGACGAAAACCAGCCTTCCATGAAATTTGACGTGCTTTTTTTCGTCCATTCCGCCGATGGGCTGTCTTTCTTGTGCGTTGAAGTCTAACACTTTCCCGCACGCGTGTGGTGTGGCCGCCGGCGTGGGCCGGCTGAAAACGCTTGCGCGCGGCGCCGCGTCTCATTACTCTCGACGCCACACAGGACTTTTTGCGTGCCCGGACGGAGGGTGCGATGCAATTTTTTCCGGCGCGGAGCCACGGGCGCAATCATCTTCCACGAGCGCGCGGGCGTGCATGAACCATGGATGGTGATACTCCGGTTCCGAGGAAACTCGCGCTGATCGCATTTGCGCTCGCCTCGGTCGCGTTTCAGTCCGTCCTCGCGCAGGAGAAATCTCCCGCCCGCCCGATCGAGCTCGTCGTGCCCTGGGGTCCGGGCGGCGGGCCCGACGCGCTCGCGCGCAAGATCGCGCCCGCGCTCGCGAAGCAGCTCAAGGTCCCGCTCCCGGTTCTCAACGTGCCGGGGGCAATCGGACAGACCGGGCTGGAGCAGATGCTCGCACGGCCGGCGGACGGCCACACGATCTCGGTCTTCGCTTCCGAAACACTCGCGGTGCAGCTGGATCCGGCCGCCCGCTGGAAGCTGGAGGACATCTCCCCCGCGGCGATCATGATCCGCCAGGCCTCCGCGTTCTTCATCGCCGAGGCCAGCCCGCTCAGGACCTGGAAAGACGTCGAAGCGCAGGCCACGGTAAAACCGCTCAAGGTGGCAATCGCCGGCCACGGGAGCGCGGGCGACCTCATCGTCCGCTATCTCACCGCCAAGGGCCTGAAACTCCAGCCGGCGCTGATCCCCCGGACCTCCGAGCGCCACAAGGCGATTCTTCGCGGGGAAGCCGACCTCCTCTTCGAGCCGCTCGGCGACGTGAAAGACTTTCTCGAGAACAAGCAGATGCGCCCGATGTTGATTCTTGCCCGCGCGCGCTTTCCCGCCTACGGGAACGTCCCAGCCAGCCGGGAATTCGGGCACACGATCGTCATCCACCAGTTCGGCGCCGTCGTCATGAGGTCCGGCACCGATCCGGCCCGCGTCACCGCGCTGTCCGACGCGCTCGCGAGGGTCGCGGCGGCCGAAGACTATCGCTCGTGGCTCAAGGACCGGCACGCCGACGAAAGGAGCTTCATCCCGGCCGCCGGCGCTCTCTCGTTCCTGTGGCAGGAGCTCGACACGTTGCGCAAGCACTCGGGGGTGAAATAAGCCGCGACCCGCCGCGCCCGCAGACGGGACATCTGCGCTTCACCGCTGGAGCAGAAAACACTATCATTGCGGTCGGATTCCCCGCCGCGTTCCGGGCAGCAGCCACGAACGCGTCGGGCGGGGCCGCAACAAGGGAGCAGCAATGAGCACGACCGAAACCACGCTGGCGCGCGCCACGGCGAGCGAGACCGTCGCCGCTCTCGTCGCGCGCGCACGCGCCGTGCAAAAGGCCGTCGAGTGCTACAACCAAGCGCAGCTCGACGAGCTCGCGACCGCGGCGGGCTGGGCCATCATGAACCCGGAGCACAACAAGGCGCTCGCCGAGCTCGCCGTGAAGGACACGGGGCTCGGCGTGGTCGCCGACAAGATCCTGAAGAACCACCGCAAGACGCTGGGGCTGCTGCGGGATCTAAAGGGCGCGGTGTCCACGGGCGTCATCGCGGAGTATCCCGACAGGGGCATCACCGAGATTGCGCGCCCGGTGGGGGTCGTCGCCGCGGTTGTGCCGTCCACGAATCCGGCGGCCACACCGGCGAACAACATCATCAACGCGCTGAAATGCGGCAACGCGATCATCCTCTCCGCCTCGCCGAAGGGCTACAGCACGTCCACCCTGCTGCTCAAGTACATGCACGCGGAGCTCGCGCGGATCGGCGCACCCGCCGAGCTCGTGCAGCAGCTGCCGGGACCCGTGACGAAAGAGCTCACCCACGAGCTCATGAAGCAGGCCGACCTCGTGGTGGTGACCGGCTCGCAGTCGAACGTGCGCGCGGGCTACTCGAGCGGGAAGCCGGCGCTCGGCGTGGGCACCGGCAACGTGGTGGTGATCGTGGACGAGAGCGCCGATTGCGCGGACGCCGCCGCCAAGATCATGCGCTCCAAGATCTTCGACAACGCGACGAGCTGCTCCTCGGAGAACGCGGTCATCATCCACGACAAGGTCTATGACCGGATGCTGTCGGCGCTCGCGCAGGAACGCGGCGCGCTGCTTACCGCCGATGAGAAAAGCACGCTACAGAAGGCGATGTATCCCGGAGGCAAGCTCTCCCCGGCCATCACCGCCCAGCCGGTGAAGAAGATCTGCGCGGTCGCGGGGCTCGCGCGCTCCGAGCTGGCGGGCGCGAAATGCCTGCTCGTGGAGGAGACCGGCGCCGGAAAGGCCTACCCCTTCTCCGGCGAGAAGCTCTCCCCCGTGCTGACGGTCTACCGCGCGCGCGACTTCGACCACGCCTTCTCGATCTTGCGCGCGATCTACGACCACCAGGGCAACGGACACTCGTGCGGCATCTACACCGAGAACGAGGCGCACATTCAGCGCCTCGGGAGAGAGATGACGGTCTCGCGCGTGATCGTGAAGCAGTCGCATACCTTCGCCACCGGCGGCAGCTTCGAGAACGGGCTGCCCTTCTCGCTCTCCATGGGCTGCGGCACCTGGGGCGGCAACAGCTTCTCGGACAACCTCAACTACAAGCACTTCATGAACATCACGCGCATCGTGCGCACCATTCCGCCGCGCGAGCCCTCGCTCGAGGACATCTTCGGCGCCTACCGGAAAAAGCACGGCATATAACCGCCGATGAACGCAGATGGACGCAGATAAAAAAGCCGGTAAGCGCTAAGGAGTAAGCGGTGAGGAAAATGTCAGTTTGAGGTTTCTTCCGCTCACTGCTTACCGCTCACGTCTTACTCGACTTTGATCGGCGTTTATCGGCGTTTCCATAGTCCATGAATTTTGAAGAGCACGCTGCCAAGCCGCTCCTCGCCGCGCGGGGCATCGCCGTGCCCAGGGGCGCGCTCGCGCAAACGCCCGACGAAGCCGCCGCGATCGCGGAGAAACACGGCCCCGTCGTCGTCAAGGCCCAGGTCCCGACCGGAAAGCGCGGCAAGGCAGGCGGCGTGAAGCCCGCCGCGACACCGGAGGAAGCCGGAATCCATGCCAAGGCCATCCTCGGCATGGAGATCGCCGGCTACCGGGTGGAGAAGGTGCTCATCGAGGAGCAATTGCCGATCGAGCGCGAGCTCTATGCCGCGGTGCTGAACGATCCTGCAGCGAAGAGCCCGCTCGTCCTGTTTTCCACCGAGGGCGGCATGGATATCGAGGAGGTCGCGGCGAAGGCGCCCGGAAAGCTTCGCCGCAAGCCCGTGGATATTCGCCTCGGTTTTTCGCGTTCGGATGCCGGAACGCTTATCCAGGGCCTGGATCTCGGCGCGACCGAAGGCAAGGTCGCCGACGCGCTCGTCCGTCTGTACGAAGCCTATTCCGGCCTCGACGCCGAGCTCCTGGAGATCAATCCGCTGATCGTCACCGCGGACACGCGCGTCGTCGCGCTCGATTGCAAGTTCGTGATGGACGACAGCGCCGTCGCGCGCCATATCGACGTCGCGCGCGCGGGCACGCCCGAGCAGCTGACCGGCCTCGAGGCGAAGGCCAAGACCGCCAGGCTCAAGTACATCGACCTCGAAGGCAACGTCGGCGTGCTCGCCAACGGCGCGGGGCTCACCATGACGACGATGGATGTCGTGCGCCACTACGGCGGCCGCCCCGCGAACTTTCTCGAGATCGGCGGCGAGGCCTACACCCAGGCGAGGCCGGCGCTCGAGCTCCTGCTCTCCAAGCCCGGCATCAAGAGCCTCGTCATCAACTTCTGCGGCGCCTTCGCGCGCACCGACGTGATGACGCAGGGCGTCATCGAGGCAATCGAGGCCCTGAAGCCGGAGCTGCCGATCTTCTTCTCGGTGCACGGCACCGGCGACGAGGAAGCGATCCGTCTGCTGAAGGAGCGGCTCGGCGTCACGCCGCTGCCGACCATGGAAGACGCGTGCAAGGCCGCCGTCGAAGCAGCGAAGACCGGCCGCAGATAAACGCAGATGAAGACCCCATTCAGCCACAGAGGACACAGAGGTCACAGAGAAAGCGAGAAACGAGTCGATCTGGTTTCTGGTACCCGACCCTCTGTGTTCTCTGTGATCTCTGTGGCTGATGCCTTTTCGGATCTGCTCTTGATCTTGTCGGCCTCCATCGGCGGCAAGAAACAACAAGGCGTTTATCTGCGGTTGCAAATGGAGTCGTCATGATCGTCCGCGGCACCGACCGCGTGCTGGTGATGGGCATCACCGGCAAGCAGGGCACGTTCTGGACCGAGCGCATGCGCGCCTACGGCACGAAGGTCGTCGGCGGCACCAACCCGAACAAGGCGGGCACCCAGCACTGCGGCGTGCCGGTGTTCGCCACCGCCAGGGACGCGATGGCGGGCGCCGGCTTCGACGTCGCCGTCCTCTTCATCCCGCCCCTGATGGCGAAGGACGCCGCGATGGACGCGATCGGGGCCGGCGCGAAGGGGCTCGTCGTGCTCACCGAGCACATCCCGGTGCAGGACGTCATGTATTTCGTCGCCGCCGCACGGGAGCGCGGCGTGCGTATCCTCGGCCCCAACACCGCCGGGGCGGTCACGCCCGGCGAGTGCTTCGCCGGCTTCATGCCCGCCTTCAACGAGCGCGTGTTCCGCAAGGGCGCCGTCGGGGTGATCTCGCGCAGCGGCAGCCTCGGCGTGCTCTTCTGCCTCAACGTCGTGCAGGCCGGTTACGGAATCTCGGCATTTGTCGGCATCGGCGGCGACCCGATCATCGGCACCACCACCCGCGATGCGCTCGTCGATCTCGACACCTTTCCGGGCACGGAAGCGGTCGTCATGGTGGGCGAGATCGGCGGTTCGATGGAAGAGGAAGCCGCGGAGTACGCCCGGACCATGAAAAAGCCGGTGGCCGCCTTCATCGCAGGAGGCGCCGCGCCCAAGGGCAAGAAGATGGGCCACGCCGGCGCCATCGTCATGGGCGACAAGGGAAGCTACGCCTCCAAGCGCTCCGCGCTCGAAGCCGCCGGGGTCACCGTGCTCGATACCCCGTCCGACGCGGGGGCGGCGTTGCAGGCCCGGCTCGGACGCGCGAAGCGGCCTGGAGGTGGTAGCCGTTGACGCCAGCGCAGCCGCGATAGAACGGATTCAACAGACCGCGCGCTCTGCTCGCGGAAATCCAGGAACACGTGGCCGAGCGCGGCCTGGCGATCGTCAACGTGCTGACGGAGGGCACCACCTACATGGGCATGTTCGAGCCCGGCAATTACTACTTGTTCGGCCGCGATGTTTTGCCGGCCTGCTGAGCGTCGCGCTGCTGGCGAGCGGGCTCACCGGCCTCTATTTTTCCTACCGCGATACCCGGGCGCTGGTTGACGAGCTGCAGCGCGAGAAGGCGCGCTCGCCGCCGCAATCGTCTTTGGCGTTGCGCGGCACATTCTGGCAATGGCGGCGCAATCGCTGCGACGCGGCATACTGAACCAGCATGTACTGCTGGAGGCCGCGGCGCTCGCGGGGTTCGCGGGCGGCCTCCTCGGGCTCGCGATCGGGCGCGAAGGCTACCCGACCGCGCCGTTCTTCGCGGTCGCGGTGCTCGTCTCCACCTACCATCTCTTCTCCGAGTGGCTCTCGCTCATCGTGAAGACGCGCAGCTCCCAGGCGGTGAAGCGCCTGCTCGACCTGCGACCGGACACCGCGCGCGTGGTCCGTGACGGGAGCGAAACGGAAGCCCCCGTGGAATCCATCGCCGCGGGCGACCTCGTGCGTATCCGTCCCGGCGAGTGGATACCCGTGGACGGCACGGTGACGGGCGGGCGCTCGTCGGTGGACCTCTCGATCGTCACGGGCGAGCCCATGCCGCTCGAGCGCGGGCCGGGCGACGCGGTGGTGGGCGGCTCGATGAACACGACGGGGACGCTGCTCGTGCGCGTCACCGCGGTAGGCGAGAATTCCTTCCTGCAGCGCGTTGCGCGCGAAGTCGAGGATGCGCGCGCGCTCAAGCCCGGCATCCTGCATCTGGTGGACCGCGTCCTGCGAGTATATGCGCCGCTCGTGATTTCGGTCGCGTTGCTCGCCGTACTCGGCTGGTCGCTCGGTGCCTATCTGCTCGCTGGCGAGCCCGATCTCGAGCGCGCGGTATTCGCCGGGCTGAGCGTGCTGGTGATGGGATATCCCTGCGCCGTGGGCATCTCGGCGCCGCTTTCGATCGTCCGCGGCGCTGGGGAAGCCGCGGAGCACGGGATCCTGATGCGCACCGGCGAGGCGTTCCAGGGCTACCGCCTGGTGACGAAGATCGTGCTCGACAAGACCGGCACCCTCACCGAGGGCCGTCCGTCGCTGCACGAGATCGTGCCGTCGGGCGCCGCCGAAGCCGAATTGCTGGCAATCGCCGCGGCCGCGGAAGCCGCCTCCGAGCATCCGCTGGCCCGCGCCATCGTTGAGGCCGCCTTCGAGCGCGGCATCACGCCGCCCGAGGTGGAGAGCTTCGAGGCGGTCCCGGGCAGGGGCGTCGTGGCACGCATCGCGGGCATGGAGACGCTCGCCGGGAACCCGCGCTTTCTCGCCGAGCGCGGAGTCGCGCTCGGCGCGCTCCAAGAGCGCATCGAGGCGCTGGAGCGCGAGGCACACACCGTCATCGCCGTCGCCCGGGACGGGCGTGCCCTGGGACTGCTTGCTTTCGGCGATCGTTTGCGCGCGGATGCCCGGGAGGCGGTGGCCGCGTTGCGCGAGGCCGGCCTCGCGCCGATCCTCGTCACGGGCGACAACGAGCGCGCGGCACGCGCGATCGCCGCGCGCGTGGGGATCGACACCATCCACGCGGCCGTGCTTCCCGGAGGGAAGGCCGAAATCGTCCGCCGGCTCCAGGCGCACGCGCGTGTCGCGATGGTCGGCGACGGCATCAACGACGCGCCGGCGCTGATGCAGGCCGACGTCGGCATCGCGATGGGCAACGGCACCGACATCGCGCTCGATGCAGCGGACATCATCGTCCTCAACTCGCGGCTCACCGCGCTCGCGCTGGCGCGCGACATCAGCCGTGCGAGCTACCGCAAGATGTTGCAGAACGTGACGCTCGCCTTTCTCTTCAACGGCATCGGCGTGCCGCTCGCCGCGACGGGGCTGCTCTACCCGGTCTGGGCCATGGCCGCGATGGCAACCAGCGTCACCGCCATCTTCGTGAATTCGCTGCGGGGACGGGCGTCGCTCTTCTTCGACGCGATCCTCAGCGTCGGGCGCCCCGTACCGGCACCGTCGCCAGAGGGCAGTGCCGTCTGATTCTCCTTCCGATCGCGTAACATACGTGCTGCGGCGATCACCGCAACCCTATTCAGGTGACAGCATGATCTACTACGCAACCAAGCTCGTACTTTCCGCCCTCATCATCGTCGTCGTCTCCGAGGTGGCGAAGCACAGCGCGGGGCTGGGCGCGCTGATCAAGTCGCTGCCGCTGATCTCGATACTGGCGATGATCTGGCTCTACGCGGACACCCACGACACGGGCCGGATTTCCGAGCTCTCGATCGCCACGTTCTGGCTGGTGCTGCCGACGCTGCCGATGTTCCTGGTGCTGCCGGCGCTGTTGAAAAACGGGATCGGATTCTATGCGAGCCTGGGCATCTCCGTCGTGGTTCTGATGGCATGTTATGCGGTAGCGGTGCCGTTGCTGGCGCGCTACGGCATCGAGATCTGAACGCGGACGGGCAACGGCAGTCAAACCGCCGGAGCCGCAGACCGCGAGGCGGGACGTGAAGCAAGCGAGTCGCAGGAAATTCGTGTTCGCCGCCGGCGCGACAGCGGGCACGGCGGGACTCGCAGCCGGGCTCTGGCGGTGGTACCGGGCGGGGCACGACGCGCACGCCCCGCACGCGTTGCCCAAGCCCCCCGTCGCTCCGCCCACGGCCGCCGACGACGCGTTTCCGAACGCGCTGCGCCTGCCCGGGGCCGCCGGACTCTACGGCGTCGTCGACCATCCGCGCAATCTCACGCTCATCGCGAAACCAGCCGCGCACGAGATCCTTCCCGGCAAACCCGCGCGGCTGCTCGCCTACGAGGCGGAGGCGAACGGCAGGACCTTTCTCAACCCGGTGCTCAGGGTGCGCACCGGCGCGGCGATGCGCGTGAAGTTCTGGAACGCGCTCGAGGAGACGAGCATCATCCACTGGCACGGGCTCAAGGTGGACAGCAACAACGACGGCCACCCGCACTACGCGGTGCGCGGCGGCGCGACCTACGACTACCAGTTCACGGTGGCGAACCGCGCCGCCATGTACTGGTACCACCCGCATCCCCATCCGCTCACGGGCAAGCAGGTCTACCTCGGGCTCGCGGGACTCCTCATCGTCGAGGACGAGGACGACCTCGCGCTGCAGAAGGCGCTCGATCTCCGGCTCGGGGCGACCGATATCCCGCTCGTGTTGCAGGATCGCAAGCTCGACGCAAACGGAGCGCCGGTGTTCGCGCCCAGCAAGGACGACCGGTTTCACGGGCATCTCGGCGACCAGGTGCTCGTCAACCTCACCGCGCGGCCGCACTTCGCGGCGGCAACCCGCCTCTACCGCTTCCGCATCCTCAACGGCTCGAACGCGCGCGTGTACCGGCTCGGATTCCGTCACGGCGGGAAGCCGCTCGGCTATTTCGTGACCGGCACCGACGGCGGATTGCTGGACAAGCCCTACAGCGTTCAGGACGTATTCCTCTCGCCCGGCGAGCGGGTGGACGCGTTGCTCGACCTGCGCGCAGCGGCGGCCGGCGACACGCTCTCGCTCGTGAGTCTCGGCTTCGACGCGATGCATCTCGAGGGCGGGAAAGGCGCCCCCCACGCGGCGCACGGCGCGCTGGCCGACGGCGCCGAGATCGAGTTGCTTCGTATCCCGGTGCGCAGCGCGGTCGCCTACGACCGTGCGCTGCCGCAATCCCTCTCGCGCATCGAGCCGCTCGCGACGGAGAACGCTACGAACCGTACGCTCACCCTCGACGAAGCAAAGGCGGTGTGGCGCATCAACGGTCTCACCTACGACCAGAAGTCCACGCCGATTGTGGTGAAGCGCGGAACGACCGAGTTGTGGGAGATCCGCAACGTCGCACGCAGCATGCCGCACCCGATGCACATCCACGGCGTGCAGTTCCAGGTGGTCGCGCGCGCAGGCAGTCCGGAGCAGTACCGGCGGATCGCCAATGCCCCGCGCTCATTGAGCCCGGCCGACCTCGGCTGGAAGGACACCGTGCTGGTATGGCCGGGCGAGACGATCCGCATCGCGGTGGACTTCACGCATCCCTTCATGGGCGACCAGGTCTACATGGTCCACTGCCACAACCTCGAGCACGAGGACGGCGGAATGATGCTCAATCTGAAGGTGGCGTCCTAGCCGGAGAGCGCGGGCCGGGTCTGCGGGCGTCCGCGCGGGTGAATCGGCGCGGTCGACAGGTGGACGACGCGATCCGCACGTTCCGTCTGAAGAAAGTTTGACGCAGGTCAACCTCCGCACATCGGTTCTGGCGCGTAATTGTGGATGCGTTTGGCCAGGAACTTGCGAGGAAGACAAATCGTGAAACACCTGCTTCGTGTGATCCTATTGGCTGCGGCGTTGACGATCCCGGCTTTCCCGGGCCACGCTGCGGAAGACATTACTGTCTACAAGGACGCGAACTGAGGCTGCTGCGGCTCGTGGATCGACCATCTGCGGGCAAACGGCTTCCGTGTGAAGCCCCAGAACGTGACCAACCTGGACGTCTATCGCGCGCGGGCCGGCATTCCGGCCGTGCTCGGCAGCTGCCATACCGCCGTGGTTGAAGGCTACGCAATCGAAGGCCACGTGCCGGCGCGGGAAATCAAGCGGCTCCTCGCCGAGCGGCCGAAGGCGCGCGGGTTCGCGGTGCCCGGCATGCCGGGCGGCTCGCCGGGGATGGAAGGCGGCCGCAGCGTACCGTACGACGTGCTGCTCGTTCTTCCGGACGGAAGCTTCCGGGTCTACGCGCGCTACGGGCGATAGCACGTATCGTAAGCGCGCGCGGCGCGCGCATACCGACCCCTGCGGGAACACAGCGCCGCGTGCCAGCCTGAAAAAAGTCCGGCGCGCCCTACTTCCTGTACTTGCCCCAGAGCTGGTCGAGCCGCGTGTAGCGGCCGCAGCCGTTGACGTAGAACTTGTAGCGCACCGGGTTCTTCAGATAGTAATCCTGGTGGTAGTCCTCCGCCGGCCAGAACTCGGCCGCCTTCACGATGGGCGTCACGATCGGCTCCCTGAAGGGCTTCGTTTTCTCCCACTTCGCCTTCGAGGCTTCGGCAAGGCGTCTCTGCTCCTCGTCGTGCCAGAAGATCGAGGGCCGGTACTGCGACCCGATATCGCAGAACTGCCGGTCCTTCACCGTCGGATCGTGGTTCACCCAGAACTGCTCGAGCAGCCGCTCGTAGCTCACCTTCTTCGGGTCGTACACGACGCGCAGCACCTCGGTATGGCCGGTCGCGCCGGTCGAGACCTCCTGGTAGGTCGGGTTCTTCCTGGTCCCGCCCATGTAACCGGACGTGGTCGAGATCACCCCGGGAACCTTGTCCATCGCCTCCTCGGCGCACCAGAAGCAGCCGGCGGCGAAGGTGGCCACGGCGAGTCCCGGCGGCGGGACTTGGGCGAACACGGGGTGGGCGGCGAGCGCGGCCAGCCAGATCGGCAGGATGAGAATTCGGGCGAACATGACCTATGGCTCCTTCGTGACGGTAACAAATTAGTCAGTGTCAAGACCGGCAGAGTTCCGCTATTTCCTGAATTCGCAGAACTTCCCGCGCTCCGGATGCCGGGTACTCGAGCACGGGGATAGCGGCGTGTTGATCGATTTCAGGGTACAGTCTTGACGCCCGTCCTCTCGAAGAAACGCGATGCGCGAGCCACGTCAGGAAAAACTCATCCCCGCGCTGGGGTTTCGATGGCTCACTCCGGCCTACGACCTCGTCGTGCGGCTAACCACGCGCGAGGCCGCGTTCAAGGCGGCGCTGGTCGCGCAGCTCGAGCTGCCGCCCGCGGCGCGAGTGCTCGATCTGGGCTGCGGCACCGCCACCCTCACACTCATGCTGAAGCGCCGCTTTCCGCAGGCGAGCGTCGCGGGCGTGGACGGCGACGCGGAGATCCTGCGCATCGCCCGCGAAAAAGTGCGCCGTTCCGGACTGGACGTGGACCTCAGGGAAGCAATGGCGCAGGCACTGCCGTATGCTGACGCCTCGTTCGATTGCGTGGCCTCGAGCCTGTTCTTCCACCACCTCGAGCGCGCGGCCAAGCTCGCGGTGCTCGCCGAAACCCGGCGCGTCCTCAAGCCAGGCGGCGCGCTCCACGTCGCCGATTGGGGCGGCGCGACCGGACCTCTCTCGCGCGGCGCGTTTGTCATGGTCCAGCTGCTCGACGGCTTTCCCAACACCGCCGACAACGTGGCGGGGCGGCTCCCGGGGCTGATGGAACAGGCGGGCTATGCATCCGCCCGCGAGACACAGCGCCTTCTCACCGTCTTCGGCAATATCTCGCTCTACGGCGCGCAGAAGCCGCATGAGCGTTTGGAAGCAGCACGCGCATGAAGGACACTACGTCGCTACGTAACCGTATTGGCCTCGGAGTACTTGCGGCCATGATCGCGTTTCTCGCCGGCGCGATCACCGTCGCGCTCTGGACCGGGGAAAAACCGCCCGCCGACCCGGACGATGCCGCGCAGGTCGCCCGCGGCAAGCCGGTGTACGAGAAGTACTGCGCGGCCTGCCACGGCGCTCGGCTCGAGGGACAGCCCGAGTGGCAGAAGCCGCTCGCGAGCGGGCGCATGCCCGCGCCCCCGCACGACGCGTCCGGCCACACGTGGCATCACCCCGATCTGATGCTCTTCGGCATGACCAAGCACGGCTTGGTGCCGGGGCGCTACGCGCCGCCGGGGCATCAGAGCGACATGCCGCCGTTCGGTGGAGTTCTTTCCGACGAGGAGATCTGGGCGGTGCTCGCCTACATCAAGTCGTACTGGCCACCGGAGATCCGCGCGGCGCAGCTCCAAATGTCGAGGAGGCAGCGCGGGCGATGAGCCGACCCTGCAGCGAGCGTGTCGGCGTGTGTGCAGCGTTTTTTCGCGTTTCGCGACCCCCGCGGGCGGGCTGCTGTTTGATCTAGATCAACCCGTCCGACCGGCCGAAGCATAGGATGTGCCAAAATGAAACTTGTCGAGCCTGTCGCAGTCAGATCAAGGCGACCGTGACCCCGATGTCCGCCACAACTCTGCCCGATTTCGCCCGCCGTGGGTCCAGGCGACGTATTTCCGCGTGGCTGATCGCGGGCTGGGCCGCCTTCTGGCTCGTCAGCGTGCTGCATCCCTGCTGTGGTCACTCCATCGGCGACGCGCATGCGGCACACCCGCTGTCCGCCGGTCTGCATGCTTCATCGTACACGGACGAATGCGTTGACAACGTCTGCGCGACGCGCATCAAGGCAATTGCGGTGCCGCAGATCGCCTTCGCGGTACCCGCGGCGCTGCCGGAGCTTCCCACCGTAAGCTTCGCAGCGCCGCTGCGGCTCGCCGGCTACGGTCCCGAACCTTGCGCCGCGCTCCACGCGGCCAATGCTCCGCCGTCTTCCGTTCCGATCTACCTGCGCACCGCGCGCCTGCTGATCTGATTCCCCCCGCGGACCGGAAAAGCCGGGTTCCGCGTCCATCCCGCGCTTACGCCTTCCGGCGGCCCCTGGGCCGGAAGCCGATGTAACTCAACAACCACTGTCCTGATTGGAGCGAACGACATGAAAGAACATTCCAGCCCGCCGCCGTCCCACTTCACGACGCGCCGCGGCTTCATCGTCGCAGCCGGCTTCGGCGTGGTGAGTCTCTATGGATTGTGGGCCGCTTACGGCGCCGCGCCGCTGCGGCTGAAGGCGCACGACGAGGACGCAGCGCCCGACCACATGGGAGGGCACGGCGGCCACGGCCGCGCGAGGGGCCCGGACGTCGACGCATTCCGGCGGCAAACCGAGGAGTTCATCGAGGCCAACAAGCTCCCCGACGGCAGCGTCCGGCCCGCACGCGGCAACGCCGCCCTGCTCGCGGCTACGGAGAAAGCGCACCACGCGCTGCATGATCCGGAACAGCGCGAAAAACTCGCGCTTCCCACCGCGGCGCAGAACGCGGGGAAACGGGCAGCGAACGCGCCGGATGTCTATCTCGCCGCCTACCAGTGGGGCTTCCTGCCCGCCGTGCTGCGGCTCGACGCGGGCGTGCCCTACCGTTTTCACATGATGGCGGTGGACGTGACGCATGGCGCCTCGCTGCGCGTCGGGCGCGGCGGCCACATCATACGGCTGCGCGCCGGCACCTTGGTCGAGCGCGAGCTGCGCTTCACCCGCCCCGGCGAGTACCTCGTCTATTGCACGATCTACTGCGGCATGCTGCACGACCGCATGCAGGGCAAGATCATCGTCGCCTGATGCCCGATTCCGAGAGCCGCCCATGACACCACATCCACTGCTCGACCACCTGAAACAGCTCCCCGCAGCCGACAAGCGCCTGCTGCTCGCGTTTTTCGGCGCCGGACTCGTGACGCTCGCGCTCGGCGTGCTCGCCGGCGCCGGCACCGCGCTCGTGCGCGCCGGCTTGATCGATCCGGCACCGTACTTCGGCTACCGGCTGATGACGATGCACGGGATCAACATCTTCTTCTACTGGCTGTATTTCGCGCAGGCGGGACTGCTGCTCGCGTTCTCCGCGACGCACGCCGCGCATGCCCGGCACATGGAGTGGCGGCGGCTCGCGTGGCTGGGCTACGCCGCCATGGTCGCCGGGTTCGTGCTGAGCCAGGTCGGCGCGGCGAGCGGCGTGCCGCTGCTCTACGACGCGCCGCCGGAGCTTGCGCGTTTTGCTTCCGCTGCCGTGGGCTCGATCTATCTCGGCTACCTGTCCCTTGCGCTGGGGCTGTTCTGCGTGGCCGTCTCGGCCGTCGCCTCGGTCGTCCTGCCGCGCTTCGCCGGGCGCACGGTAAGCCTGTCGCCCATCGGCTTCGCCTCCATCGCATGGGCCGGCCTGCTGATGGTGAGCGCGCTCGCGGCGGTCAATGCCTTCCTCCCGGCAGCACTGTGGGCGTTCGAGAAAGGCCCGCTGCCCGAGGATTACGCCACCGGCTGGCACGTTCTATTCCACAACATGCATTACCTGCCGTTGATGGCGACGGTCGTCACGTGGTACGTACTGGTAAAGGCGCTGTTCGGCATCGAATCCATCTTCGGGCCGCGCTTCTCGAAGATCGTGTTCTCGACCTATCTCATCTTCGTGCCCCCGACCTCGCTCTACCACATGTTCCTCGAGCCGGGCCTGGCGGAGCCGGTGCGCGTGGTGGGGTCGCTCCTCTCGCTCTTCATCAGCGTGCCGACGGTCCTGGTGTTCCTGATCATCGTTGCCTCGCTGGAGACCCATGCCCGCGCGCACGGTGCCAGCGGCCTCTTCGGCTGGATCCGGATGCTGCCGTGGCGCAACCCGGTGATGGCCGCGGTCGGCATGGCCGTCGTCAACCTCGCGGCCGGCGGCGCGCTCTCGTTCGTGCTGATCCAGGAGAAGCTCGCGCCGCTGCTGAGCGACACCTTCTTCGTGCCGGGATACTTCCACTTCCTCACGGTGGGCACGGTCACGCTCACGTTCCTCGGTGCGCTGTGCTACCTGATCCCCGGCCTCACCGGCCGCCCGCTGTGGAACCCGCGGCTGCTGGCGGGGCTGCCCTACCTCGCCACCGCCGGGCTCGCGCTGTTCGGAACAGCCGGGGTCATTGCCGGCTATCTCGGCGCGCCGCGCCGCGTCCTCGATCTCTCGTACGCGGGCGACGCGCCGGCCTCCTGGCAGGTGCTGATGGGCGTCGTGGGCACAGGCGGAATGCTGATGGCGATAGCGCTGATTCTCTACATCCTCGCGCTTGCGGTGACCTTCCTCAAGCGCGCGCCGCAGGCCGCCGCGCTCGATTTCGGATTGCCGGGATGGAACCTCGCGGGCGCGGTACCGGCGCGCGAGCTGGCGTGGACCGGCCCGCTCTCGATCCTGATCCTGGTGGGCACGATGGCACTTTTCACGGTGGTCGCGTTCGAAATGATCAAGGCCGCGCCGCTGGCCGCAATCGGCAGCGGCGCACACTGAGAGGGGACACCAGCCATGAAACAGGATTTCTCGCTGCTCGTGATCGTCGCCGTGGTATGGGCGGTGCTCGCGCTGCTCTACGCCACGGTGCCGATGTTCCACATGCCGGGCTACGCTGCGGTGTGGGGATTGGGCGCGGTCGTGTTCCTCGCGCTGGCCGCGGCGATCGCGGCAGCCTCCCGCCGCGAGCGCAAGCGGCACGAACATCACGGAGAGGCGTCCCATGAATAGCCACGCCAGATCCGCAGTGCGGCCCGCCGGTTTCGGGCTGCTGGCGTTCGGTCTGCTGCTTGCCCTCTACTTCGGGGTGCTGACGCTGGTCTCGGGCTGGACGTTCACGCTCGAGCAGTTCTCTGGGTTCTGGTACTACATCGTGCCGCTCGCCGCCGGTTTCGGGCTCCAGGTCGCGCTTTTCATCCGCCTGCGGCAGGTCGTGCATCAATCCGGGGAATCGGGCGCGGTGATGGCCGCGTCCGGCACTACCTCGACCGCCGCGATGATCTCGTGCTGCGCCCACTATCTCGTGAATGTCGCGCCGGTGCTCGGCGCAACCGGGCTCGCGACCCTGGCCGCCCAGTACCAAGTCGAATTCTTCTGGGTCGGGCTCGCGTTCAATGCAGCCGGCATTGCCTACATCGGCAGCAAGCTCTACAACGCTACGAAGGAGCACGCACAATGCGCGCACGCCTGATTCTTCCTGTTCTCTTTCTCGCCTCCGTGCTCTTCGGCATGGGCGCCTCCATGGCCCAGAGCCTCTCTGCGCAGTCGAGCAGCGCGGCCGGTGTCACCATCAAAGCCACGCCGCGCGCGCTCTCCGGCGGCGCGTGGGAATTCGAGATCGTGTTCGACACGCACACGCAGGAACTGAAGGACGACCTCATGAAATCGGCCTCGCTCGCCTCCGACGGAAGGAGTCTCGCCCCCGCCGCATGGAAGGGCGATCCGCCCGGCGGCCATCACCGCAAAGGCGTGTTGAGGTTCGACGCGGCCGACCCGCAATCGAAGACGATCGAGCTCACCATCACGCGGCCGGGGGAGCCGAAGCCGCGTTCTTTCCGCTGGCAGCTCAAGTGAAACCGCGGCGATCGATCCATCACATCAGGATGAAAGGAACCAAACCATGTACGGATTCAGCACGAGGCTCAAGGTGCCGTTCGAGGAGGCCGTTGCGAGAGTCACCGAGGCGCTGAAGGGCGAAGGCTTCGGCGTGCTCACGGAAATCGACGTCAAGGCCACCATGAAAGATAAGCTCAACATCGAGCGGCGGCCGTACCGCATCCTCGGCGCCCGCAATCCGCCGCTCGCGCACCGCGCCATCGAGGCGAACCCGGACATCGGTCTGCTGCTGCCCTGCAACGTGGTGGTGCGCGAGGACGACGACGGCAAGGTAACGGTCGGCTTCATGGACCCGGAGGCGGTGCTGAACCTCGTGGACAAGCCGGAAGTGCACGCCCTCGGGAAGGAAGTGCGCGCACGGCTGCAACGGGTCTGCGCGGCGCTCCAGAACTGAGCCGGAAGGAGGAATATCGTGTGGGGTGACATGGGAAGCTGGGGCTGGGGTTGGGGCGTGTTCGGCGCGCTGCACATGGTGCTGTGGTGGGTGCTCATCATTCTCGGCATCGTGGTGCTGATCAAGTGGCTGGCTGGAAGCGGTTCCCGGGCGGAGCGCGAAACCGGGAGCCGCGCGCTCGAGGTCCTCAAGGAGCGCTACGCCCGCGGAGAGATCGGCAAGGACGAGTTCGAACAGAAGAAGCGGGATCTGTCCGGATGATCATGGAACCTCCGGCAAAGCGTGGGGCCGCGTATGAGAGAACGTCAATCCAGCGCTCCGGCAAAGCACATAACGGGGAAAACGCGCACCCGCGCTGCATGCGGCGTTCGCCGGCTGCTGGCAGCGACGCTGCTCGCGGGCTGGCCGCTCGCGGCGGCTCAAGCTTCGCCAATGACGGAGACGGCCGGCATTCGCCTCTATATCGCCGCGGGTTGCGTCGCCTGCCACGGGGCCGACGGCAGAGGTTCCACGTTCGCGCCCATGCTGCCGGGACACAACGCGGAGCAGGTCAAGCGCTACGTGCGCAACCCGGTCGGGAAAATGCCGCGGTTCGGGAACGACAAGCTGAGCGATGCCGATCTCGAAACCCCTGCCGCCTACATCGCGGCGCTTCCGGTACCCGAAACCGCGTCCAGGCCGCCCGATGCCGTGGAAGCAATGTAGATGCACCACTGGATGGCCTACCGGGCGCTCAAGGACGAGGACCCGGGCCGCGCCGAGCATCACCTGGTCCATGCGGTGGAGCTTGCGCCAGACGAAGCGCACCGGCGGAGCATGGACAGCATCCTCGGCCTGGTGCGGGCAAAGCGAAACAGCTTGGCCGCCCAGCGGCTCCTCGAGATCATGAGCGCGACGTTCACGCCCAAGATCACCGTGGGGCAAATGCACCTGCGCCTCGCGGCGAGCGCACGCGAGGCCGGCGACGTGCCAGAGACCGAGCATCACGTGCGGCACTACATCGAAATGGCTTCACCGCACGACCAGCGTCACGCGCAGCAACTGCTGCCGCTTCTGCGGAAGCGCGACGTCCTCTCGGTGAAAAAGCGGCTCAACCATTTAATGATGGCGAAATGAACGGCCATGTCTGCATCCGATATTGATGACCGGAGGCGCAAGCTCCTCGTCGCGGCGACCACGGCGGCAGGCGGAGCGGCGGTGGCCACGAGCACGGTGCCCTTCATCGCGTCCATGCTGCCCAGCGAGCGGGCCCGCGCCGCGGGCGCCCCGGTAGACGCTCAATTTCCCAACCTCGAACCCGGGACGCAACTGACGGTGGAGTGGCGCGGCAAGCCGGTCTGGATCCTGCGCCGCACCGAAGCGATGTTGAAGGCTCTCGAAGCTCAGGAGCACCGCGCGCGACTGGCTGACCCGGACTCGGCGGTGAAATACCAGCAGCCGGCCTACGCGCACAACGCGTTTCGCTCCATCAGGCCGGAATACCTGGTGGTCGTGCCGCTCTGCACGCACCTCGGCTGCGTGCCCACGTTCCGGCCCCAGCCTGCCGCGGCGGACTTGAGCTCCGACTGGCCCGGCGGCTATTTCTGCCCTTGCCACGGCTCGAAATTCGACTTCGCGGGACGCGTCTGGCGCAACGTGCCGGCCCCCACCAATCTGGTGATCCCGCCGCACCGCTACCTCGGCGACACGGCGGTGAAGATCGGCGAGGATCCGGAGAAACCCGCATGATGACCGCCGTAGCCGAACCTCGTATTGCCGGGCATCCGGCCGCTCGCTACCCGTGGTACGTGCGCCTGATCCTCTGGCTGCAGCGGCGCAAGTACGGGCGCGCGCTCGAACCCGCCCTGCTGTGGGGGCGCATCCCGAGAGCATTTCTCATGCTCACGCTGCTCTACCGCTCGCTCGACCGGAAGTCCTCTCCGCTCGAGCCGGCGCTGCGCTCGCTCGTGCAGGTGCGCATCTCGCAGATCAACTGGTGCGCGTTCTGCGTGGATCTCAACTCGGCCGCCGCGCTCGAGCGCCATGCCGCGGCCGGGCAGCTCTCCGCACTGTCCCAGTACGAGAACTCGTTCGTCTTCAGCGAGCGCGAGCGCGCGGCGCTGGCCTACGCCGAGGCCGTCACCGATCCGGCGCGCCGCGTGGACGACGCAATGTTCGTGCGGCTGCGCCAGCACTTCTCGGAACAGGAAATCATCGAGTTGACGGCGCTGATCGCCTTCCAGAACATGTCGAGCAAGTTCAATTCGGCGCTGGCCGTGCCCTCCTCCGGGTTCTGCGCGCTTCCGACCGACGCGCCGCAGCACCCCGATGGTGCGGCTGGAGCGCCGAAGGCGCGGGGCCCGTTGTGACCGAGCCGCCGCGGATACAGGGCTCAACGGCCGGCGGCCGGGGCGGCGAGTTCCGTCTCTCCGGAGATCGCGGCGATGATCGGGCAGCGCGGGGCCTTCTGGTGCGTCTCGCACTCGTGGAGCAGGTGAGCGAGCACGCGCTCGATGCGACGCAGGTCGGCGATGCGCCGCCGCGTGTCCTCGAGGTGTGCGCCGGCGATGCGCCGGATCGAGCGGCGGTCGGTCCCGTCCTCGAGCTCGAGCAACGACTGGATTTCCTCGAGCGAGAAGCCCAGGTCCTGCGCGCGGCGGATGAAGCGGATGCGGTCCACGTGCGCGCTGCCATAGCGGCGATACGCGCCGCGGTCGCGTTCCGGCTGCTCGACCAGCCCGCGCCGCTCGTAGTAACGCACGGTCTGTATGCCCACGCCCGCCTGGCGCGCCACGCGGGCAATGGTAAGGCCTGTCTCGTGCATGATGCTCCCTTGACTCGGTACCTAAGTACAGACCTTATCCTAGCGCCATATCGGGTTCAGGACAACGGAGAAGCACATGACGCCGGAAAAACAGGATCACGCGCACGGAAGCCACTGCTGCCAGGGACACGGCCACGAGCCCCCGGCGCAGGCATCCGACCCGGTGTGCGGGATGAAGGTGGACCCGCGAACCGCCGCGTACATGCACGAGCACGAAGGCGTGAAGTATTACTTCTGCTGCAAGGGCTGCCTCACCCGGTTCCAGGCCGACCCCGCGAAGTACCTCGCGAAGGCACCTGCCACCGTGCAGGTCATGGCGAAACCGGCCACCGATCCGGTATGCGGGATGAAGGTGAACCCGCAGTCCGCTAAGGCGAGCCTTGAGCACCAGGGCGTGACCTACTACTTCTGCTGCAACGGTTGCCGCACCAAGTTCCAGGCGGACCCGCAGAAATACCTCGCGAAGAAGGCGGCACAGGCCGAAGACACCGCGAAGCAGGCGACCGATCCCGTGTGCGGAATGAAGGTGGGCCCGGGTGCTGCGGCGGGCACCCACGGGCACGCCGGCAAGCGCTATTACTTCTGCAGCCCGCACTGCCTCGCGCAGTTCAAGGCCGACCCGCAGAAGTACCTCTCGAAGAAGGCAGCCGCGCCGGCCCCGGCCGCGCCCAAGGGCACGCAGTACACGTGCCCGATGGACCCGGAGGTCGTGCAGGACGGGCCCGGTAGCTGCCCCAAGTGCGGCATGGCGCTCGTGCCGATGGTGCCCGCGGCGCCGGCAGCAACCGAGTACACGTGCCCGATGCATCCCGAAGTGCGCAGCCCGAGGCCCGGCAACTGCCCGAAATGCGGCATGGCGCTCGTTCCGGTCGCCGGCGCGCGCGAGGACAACGCCGAGCTGCAGGATATGACGCGCCGCTTCTGGGTCGGCGCCGTGCTCTCGGTGCCGCTGGTCTTCATCGCGATGGCGCCGTTCTTCGGCATCGCGCAGCCGCTCGGGCTGGCCCCGCACCCCCGCATGTATGTCGAGTTCATCCTCGCCACGCCGGTCGTGCTCTGGAGCGGGTGGCCGTTCTTCCACAAATTCGCGCTCTCCGTGCGCAACGTGAGCCCGAACATGTACACGCTGATCGGCCTCGGGGTCGGGCTGGCCTACGTCTTCAGCGTCGCCGCGGTGATCGCGCCGGAGATCTTTCCCGAAGGCTTCCGCATGCAGAGCGGCGAGGTCGGCACATATTTCGAGGCCGCGGCGGTAATCGTGACGCTGGTCATGCTGGGAGAGGTGCTGCAGCTGCGCGCGATGGGCAAGACGAGTGAGGCCATCCGCGAGCTGCTCGCGCTCGCGCCGAACACGGCGCTGCGCATCGAAGCCGACGGGCGCGAGGTCGAGGTGCCGCTCGACCAGGTCCAGATCGGAGACAAGCTGCGCGTGCGTCCCGGAGAGAAGGTTCCGGTGGACGGGACCTGCGTCGAGGGTTCCTCGAACGTGGACGAGTCCATGGTCACCGGCGAGCCGGTGCCGGTCCCGAAGAAGGCCGGCGACAAGGTCACCGGCGCGACGATCAACGGCAGGGGCGCGCTGGTCATGCGCGCCGAACGCGTGGGCGCCGACACCCTGCTCGCGAGAATCGTGCACATGGTCGCGCAGGCGCAGCGCACGCGCGCTCCGGTGCAGCGGCTCGCCGATCTCGTCGCGGCGTATTTCGTGCAGACGGTAATCGTCATCGCCATCCTGACGTCTCTGGTGTGGTGGTTCTTCGGCCCCGAGCCGAGACTCGCCTACGCCCTGGTGAACGCGGTGGCCGTGCTGATCATCGCGTGCCCGTGCGCGGTGGGGCTCGCGACGCCAATCTCGATCACGGTCGCGATGGGACAGGGGGCGCTCAACGGCATCCTGTTCCGCAACGCTGAAGCGGTCGAGAAGCTGCGCGAGGTCAACACCCTGGTGGTGGACAAGACCGGCACGCTCACGCTCGGCAAGCCGCAGCTCGTGGATCTCGTGCTCGAGGGCGGGATGGACGAAAAGGAGGCGCTCATGCTCATCGCAAGCCTCGAGCGCGCGAGCGAGCATCCGCTTGCCCAGGCGATCGTGAAGGCCGCCGAGGACCGGGAGCTGCCGCTCGCGCAGGTGGAGCATTTCGAATCGGTCACGGGCCAGGGCGTGCACGGGAAGATCGGAGGCCGCGAGGTCGCCGTCGGCAACCGCCGCTTCATGGCGTCGCGGGGCGGCATCTCCCAGACACTCGTGGAGAAGGCCGAGGCGCTGCGCGCGCAGGGCAAGACCGCGCTCTACGCCGCAATCGACGGGCGGGCGATCGCGGTGATCGCGGTCGCGGATCCGATCAAGGAGACGACGCCGGAAGCGATCAAGGCCCTTGCCGCCGAAGGCGTGCACGTAGTGATGCTCTCGGGCGATTCGCGCAAGACGGCCGACGCGGTCGGGCGCCAGCTCGGCATCGAGGAAGTGATCGCCGAAGTGCTTCCCGAGCAGAAGGTGGAGACCATCAAGGACCTGCAGGGCCGCGGCCGCAAGGTGGCGATGGCGGGCGACGGCATCAATGATGCGCCCGCGCTCGCGCAGGCGAACGTCGGCATCGCGATGGGTACCGGCACCGACGTCGCGATCGAGAGCGCCGGCGTGACGCTGGTCAAGGGCGACCTGCGCGCCATTTCGAAGGCGATCCGTCTCTCGCACGCCACGATGCGCAACGTGAAGCAGAACCTGTTCTTCGCGTTCGTCTACAACGCGAGCGGCGTTCCGATTGCCGCGGGCGTCCTCTATCCGTTCTTCGAGCTGCTGCTCTCGCCGATATTCGCCGCCGCGGCGATGGCGATGAGCTCGGTGTCCGTGGTGACCAACGCCTTGCGGCTGCGCAACGTGAAACTCTGAGCGGCCGCAATGCGGACACGGATAAAGGACCTGACGTGCGTCCGTACCACTACGTATGGCTGATCTGGTCAGCAGGCTTCCTCGTCCCCTGGCTCGTCCTGTACTGGGCCTTCCCGGTCCACCGCCGGGCGATGTTGTGGGCGAGCGTGTTCATGGCGCCGTTCGGGCTGACGGAGCCGTTGTTCGTGCCGGAGTACTGGAACCCGCCGAGCCTCTTCGATCTCGCCTGGAGGACCGGGTTCGACATCGAGAGCATCATCTTCAGCTTCGCCATCGGCGGCATCGCCGCGGTACTGTACAACGTCATCACCCGCCGCAGCCTGGTGGCCGTGCCGGAGCGCGAACGGCATCACGAGCGCCACCGCTTCCACTACTTTGCCCTTGCACTGCCATTCGCGTTGTTCCCGATCCTCTACTTCCTGCCGTGGAACCCGATCTACGCGGGGATCGCCGCAATGATCGCCGGCGCCGTCGCCAACGTTCTGTGCCGCCCGGATCTGATGCGAAACACGCTGATCGGGGGATTGTTGTTCCTCGGGTTCTACACCGTCTTCCTGACCGGCCTCGAGTGGACGGCACCCGGTTACATCAAGCAGGTCTGGAACCTGAAGGCGCTCTCGGGTGTGGCTATCGCAGTCTTTCCCCTCGAAGAGCTGTTGTTCGGATTCTGCTTCGGACTGTTCTGGACCGGGGTCTACGAACACTTTACCTGGCACCGGTCAAGCCCGGTCCGCGCCGGCTAGCGGAGGTACCGTCATGACGGCCGGCCCGATCCTGCTCCTGATGTTGCTCTGGTTCGGCACCGCGGCGCGCGCTGAGCCGGAGATCCGGATCGAGCGGAAGGAGGATGTTTTCTACATCGACGCCCGCCTGCGGGTCGACGCCCATCATCACATCGCGTGGGAGGTGCTGACTGACTACAACAATCTCGCTCGATTCGTCCCGGGCATGCAAAGCAGCGAGATCGTTAGCGGGCCGGGTCAACCCTTGTTGCTGAGGCAAACCGGGCAATCGGGCTTTCTCGTATTCAACGTACCGGTAGAAGTGACTGTTCGGATTGATGAAATACCGCTGGAGGCGGTCCGCTTCCGTGCCATCAGCGGGAACTTGAACAACAAGGCCGGCGAGTGGCGACTCGAGGAACACGGAGACGCGACCCTGCTGTGGTATCGAGCCAGGATCACACCCGGCTTCTGGGTGCCCGCGCTCCTCGCAACGCCCGTCATGGTCAGGGATATTGCACGGAAGCTCACGGGGGTGGCAAAGGAGATCCAGCGGCGCGCAACCGGCACGATCTCCGGAACGACCGGCGCATGGGAACGAGCACCGGTTGCCCCGGTGGCTGCGTGCGCGGATCCGTTTTTCTGTCGGAGGCCCGGAAATGTACGGGTTTGATCACGGCGCCTGGATGCTGGGCGGGTGGATCGCGATGCTGCTGCTGTGGCTGCTGCCGTTCGTCCTCGTCCTGGTCGCGATCTGGTTCGTCGTGAAAAACGCAAAGTCGCAGCCTCGGGAGAAAGCCGCGCTCGAGATCCTGGAGGAAGCGTATGCGCGCCGGGAAATCGGGCGTGACGAATTCTTGCAGAAACGCGATGACCTGCAAAAAGGAGCAAGAAACTCCAATTGAAGCTTTTCGCGACCGCCGCGACGCAGCGAGTCATACGGGAGGACCGCATCATGCCCCGTGTGGCGCGGGACGTCCTTGCGAGGACTGATCACAGAAAGGAAAGGTTATGAACGAGCACAATCAGAACGGAGACGCCGGCTTCTTTCGTTCGAAGGTCAACTGGGTGCTGTGCGGCTTCCTCGCGATCGCCGCATTTTTCCTGATCCTCGAGCACAAAGCACACGTGCTGGAATACCTTCCGGTGCTGATCCTGCTCGCGTGCCCGTTATTGCATTTTTTCATGCACCGCGGGCATGGCGGGCACGGGCACGGCGCCGGCAAGTCGAAGGAGGAGGGAAAATGACCGAGTCCGCGCCGGCCTACGGCCTGTGGTCGCTGGTCGTCATCAATTCGCTGGTGTTCATCATCTTCGCGTTCAGCTTCTTCAAGCCGAGGACGACCCGCGACTGGCGGTCATTCGGCGCATTTTCCGCCTTTCTCGTCGCACTGTTCACGGAGATGTACGGCTTCCCGCTCACGATCTACCTGCTCTCCGGCTGGCTCGCGAGCAGGTTTCCGGGGATCGACTTCCTCGCGCACGATTCCGGGCACCTGCTCGAGGTGATGTTCGGCTGGCGCGCGAACCCCCATTTCGGCCCGTTCCACATCGTCAGCAACGTATTCATATTCGGCGGCTTCATCCTGCTCGCGTCCGCATGGAAGGTGCTCTACGCGGCGCAGCAGGAGCGCAGGCTCGCCACTACCGGCCCGTACTCGCACGTGCGGCATCCGCAATATACGGCGTTCATCCTCATCATGGTCGGCTTCCTCTTCCAGTGGCCGACGCTCGTGACGCTCGTCATGTTCCCGATCCTCCTCTACATGTACGTCCGGCTCGCGCGGCGCGAGGAACGGGAAGTACTCGCCGAGTTCGGCGAGGAATACGGGCGCTACGCGAAGCGGACGCCCGCGTTTGTTCCCCGGCCGGGCGATTTGTTGGCGCGTAGCGGAAGGGCATGACGCTTGATGAACTACAGGAGAACGAAACGATGAGGCTTGCCTTAACACGCTCGATCACTCTCGGGATGATGCTCGCATCACTGTGCCTCATCGTTCCGGTGGCCGGAGCGCAGTCCGCCGAGACCCTGCATCACGTGCACGGCCTTGCCTACAGCGCCGACGGCAAGCAGCTCATGGTGCCAAGCCATCACGGGCTCGCCATTTATTCGGGAGGAAAGTGGTCCAAGGGGCCCGGACCGCTGCACGACTACATGGGCTTCGCGGCCACGAGCCAGTACCTGTACAGCAGCGGCCATCCCGCGAAGGGCTCGGGCCTCGTGAATCCGTTCGGATTGATCCGGAGCAAGGACGGGGGCAAGAACTGGGACAAGCTCGGGCTCGAGGGCGAGTCCGACTTTCACCTGCTCTCCGCGAGCTGGAACACCAACGCGGTCTATGTGTGGAACCCCGAGCCGAACTCGCGCATGAGACAGCCGGGCCTGCACCACACGCTCAACAGCGGCTTCCAGTGGAGCCGCGCGGCTGCGGCCGGGCTCGCCGGGGACCCGATCGCGCTCGCCGTGCATCCCGATGACGCGAAGACCGTCGCCGTCGCGACCTCGGCGGGCATCCATCTGTCGCGCGACGCGGGCGCGAGCTTCAGGCTCCTCGCGCAGAAGGAGCAGGCGCTCTCCGCGCATTTCGATCTCGACGGCAAGCATCTGTGGTACGGGAGCTACGCAGGCGTGCCGCGGCTCACGCGCGTCGAGCTCGCATCCGGCGCGATCCAGCCGGTCATCCTGCCCGCGATCGGCAACAAGGACGCGGTGTCCTACATCGCGCAGAACCCGAAGTCCCCGCAGGAATACGCGATCGCAACCTTCGAGCGCAGCGTGTACGTGACCCGGGACGGGGGGAAGACGTGGCTGCAGATCGCCAACAGGGGACGCGGGCATTGAGGAAAAGTGGCGCGGAATTCCGGGGAGCTTGATCTGGATCAGTTGAAAAAAGGCGAACGCTGTTAGGCTTTTTTCTCTACATAGGAGGCGACACGATGTCACCGAAACGGAAAATTCTCGCGGCGGCGGCCGCGCTCGCGCTCGCAATCGGCGGCGCGCAATCGATCTTTGCCGACCCGCAGCACGGGCCGCAGGGCATGGGTCCCGGAATGATGGGCGGCTACGGCCCGGGGTACGGCATGGGACCGGGCATGATGGGCCAGGGACAAGGCGGCGGTTACGGACCTGGCTATGGCATGGGGCCAGGCATGATGGGCGGCTACGGTCCCGGCTACGGCATGGGCCCCGGGATGATGGGGCCGGGCATGATGGGCGGCTACGGCATGGGTCCTGGAATGATGATGGGCCCGGGGATGATGGGCCCCGGAACGATGAGAGGGTACGGCGGCGTTGAGCTCAACGAGAAACAGCAGGAGAGTCTCGCCCGCGTGCAGGAGGACGCGGCCCGGAAGCAATGGGAATTGATGGGCAAGATGCACGACGAGCAATTCAAGTTGCGCGCGCTCTATGGCGCCGCGAAGCGCGACGATGCGGCGATCGAGAAATCCTTCAAGCGCATGGAAGAGCTGAGGCGGCAGATGTTCGACGCCATGCTCGAGGCGCGCAAGCAGACGAACGCCGTGTTCACGAAGGAGCAGCGCGACAGGATGCACCGCGGCGGACCGCGGTGGTAGCAATGCCGGCGGATCGGTGCGCCGCGTAGCGCGCTTTCCCATCGTTCCCCTCCATTGAGTTAACATGACGCGCCGGGCGCGGTGCGCCCGCGCGACTGCGTACTCTCGGGAGCAGGTACCGGCGAGAACATAGAGCCATGGAACCGCCGATGAACGCAGATGGACGCCGAGAGAAGCCGTGAATCGTAAATGGTGAATGGTGATTGGAAACAGCAAGAACACACCCTTGGTGGAGCGAATTTTGTGACGATTCACGTTTTACGTTTCACGTTTTACGAGGCCGATCGGCGTTCATCGGCGGCTAATATTCCTTGAATTTCCTACCCACCATGCTGGAAGCGATCGATCTCGAGTGCGTGCGCGGCGAGCGCACGCTGTTCAGCGGGCTCAACTTCGCGCTGCGCGGGGGCGAACTCATGCGGGTCGCGGGCGCGAACGGCAGCGGCAAGACGAGCCTGCTGCGCATCGTGTGCGGGCTGCTGTTCCCGGAACAGGGGAGCGTGCGCTGGCGCGGGGAAAACGTGCGCACCCTGCGCGAGGAATACGGGAAGGAACTCGTGTACGTCGGCCATTCGAACGCGGTGAAGGACGATCTCACCGCCGCGGAGAACGTCACCGTATCGTGCACGCTCTCCGGCATGGAACCGGACCGGGACCGGGTGCACGAGGCGCTGCACGGCATCGGGCTCGCCGGCTGCGAGGGGTTGCCCGCGCGGGCGCTCTCGCAGGGCCAGCGGCGGCGGGTGGCGCTCGCGCGCCTGCTGCTCTGCGGGCACGCGCCGCTGTGGGTGCTCGACGAGCCTTTCGCCGCGCTCGACGCGCAGGCGATCGAGCGCGTGCAGGCGCTGATCTCGGCGCACGTCGCGCGCGGCGCGGCGGTCGTGTACACGAGCCACCAGGAAGCGCGCCTCCCCGCGACACACACCATCAACCTTGCCGGCGCGGCGAGCGACCGTTAAGCGGCAAACGGACGAAGGCGCCGCCCGAAACCATGATTGCTCCCCCGTTCACCGTTCACCGTTCACCGTTCACGGATCCTGGATGCTGACCGCACTGCGCTGCGTGATCCGCCGCGACCTGCTGCTCGCGATGCGGCGGCGCTCCGACGTCGCGACGGCGCTGCTTTTCTTCGTGATCGTCGTGAGCCTGTTCCCGCTCGGGGTGGGTCCGGAGCCGAACCTGCTGCGCGAGATCGCCCCGGGCGTGATCTGGGTGGCCGCCCTGCTCGCCTCCATGCTCTCGCTCTCCCGCCTGTTCGCGGCCGATTTCGCGGACGGCACCCTGGAGCAGATGATCCTCAGCGCCACTCCGCTCGGCGCCATCGTGGCGGCGAAGGTGGTCGCCCACTGGCTGGTCTCGGGCCTGCCGCTGGTGCTGATCGCCCCCGTGCTCGCGCTCCAGTTTGATCTAGCGCAGCCCCTGCTGCCGGTACTGACAGTATCGTTGCTGCTCGGCACACCGGTTTTGAGCCTGATCGGCGCGATCGGCGCGGCGCTCACGCTGGGAGTGCGCGGAAGCGGGGTGCTGCTGTCGCTGCTCGTGCTGCCGCTCTACGTGCCCGTGCTCATCATGGGCGCCGGCGCGGTCGAGGCCGCGGCAGTGGGCCTGGACAATGCCGGCCACCTGCTCCTGCTCGCCGCGTTCCTGGTGGGGGCGGCGGCTTTCGCGCCGTGGGCGATCTCCGCGGCGCTGCGCATTTCGATGGAATGAGAAGCTTGGGGGACCGAATTCGGGTTGCTTCAAACCGGCGCGTGATGCGATGATATGCGTTTTTATTCAGAATGATACGAGAGGCGAGCCGCAGTGAGCCAGCCGAGCCTGGTCGTCGGGAACGTCAACTGGTTCAAGTACGCGTCCCCACAGAGTTTCTACCCCCTTGCCGGGGCAATGATCCCGTGGTTCGCGTGGGCGGCGGCGGCGCTGTGCGCGGCCGGCCTGTACGTGGGCTTTTTCGTCGCGCCGACCGACCACCAGCAGGGCGAGTCTTACCGCATCATCTTCATCCACGTGCCGGCCGCGTGGATGTCCATGTTCCTCTATCTGGTGATGGCGTTCTGGGCGGGCGTCGGGCTCGTGTTCAACACGCGGCTCTCCCACATGATGGCGAGTGCGCTTGCGCCGACGGGCGCGCTCTTCACCTTCCTTGCGCTGTGGACCGGCTCGCTGTGGGGAAAGCCCACCTGGGGGACGTGGTGGGTGTGGGATGCGCGGCTCACTTCGGAGCTCATCCTGCTGTTCCTGTATTTCGGGTTCATGGCGCTGAAGGCGGCGATCGACGATCCGCGGCGCGCGGACCGTGCGGGGGCCGTGCTGGCGCTGGTGGGCGTGGTGAACATCCCGATCATCTACTATTCGGTGGAATGGTGGAACACGCTGCACCAGGGCGCATCGGTGAGCCTCACCAGGGCGCCCACGATGGCGGCGACGATGTTGACGGGAATGCTGCTGATGGCGCTCGCGGCCTGGATGTACAGCATCGCCGCCTCGCTCCACCGCGTGCGCTCGGTCATCCTGGAGCGCGAGCGGGGCGCCGACTGGCTTCGAGCCCTTTGAAGAATCAGAGATGAGCCGCAGATAAACGCCGATAGACGCAGATGAAAAACCGCAATACAGTGAGGCGATGAGCTGGGCGAGCTGGTCCGATTTCTTCGCGATGGGCGGCTATGCGGTCTATGTCTGGGGATCGTACGCCGTCACCGCCGGTCTTATCCTCGCGGAGGTCATCATGCTGGGTATCCGGAAACGTGCCGCGAAGGCGCGGCTTGCCGCAGGCCGCGGCGCGGGAATGCCATGACACGGCGCCAGAAGCGCATCGCGATGGTAGGGGGCGGGCTCGCCGCGGTGGTGCTCGTCACCGGGCTCGTACTGTCGGCGTTCCAGAAGAACCTCGTGTTCTTCTTCACGCCTTCGCAGGTCGCGGCCCACGAGGCACCGCAGGGGCGCGCCTTCCGCATCGGCGGGCTGGTCGAGACGGGCAGCGTCAAGCGCCAGCCCGACGGCATGACCGTGCACTTCGCGGTCACCGACACCGCGGTCGTCATCCCGGTCGTCTACCGCGGCAAGCTGCCGGATCTCTTCCGCGAGGGCAAGGGCGTGGTCACGCAGGGACGCCTCGGTCCCGACGGCGTGTTCCAGGCAAGCGAGGTGCTCGCCAAGCACGACGAGAACTACATGCCGCCCGAGGCCGATCACGCGCTGAAGAAGGCGCAGGCCGCGCGGGAGAGAGCGGCGCAAACGCTCATCGTTCCACCTGCCGCAGGAGAAAAGCGCTGATGGTTCCGGAACTCGGCCAGTTTGCGCTCGCGCTGGCGTTCGCCATCGCGCTCGTCCAGGGAACGCTGCCGCTCGCGGGCGCCGCGCGCGGGGACGCCGCATGGATGAGCGTCGCGCGGCCGGCGGCGCAGGGGCAGTTCGTATTCATCGCGATCGCCTTCGGCTGTCTCACCTACGCGTTCGTGACGAACGATTTTTCGGTGCAGAACGTGGCATCCAATTCCAACACCGCGCTGCCCCTCGAATACCGCGTTGCCGCCACCTGGGGCAGCCACGAGGGTTCGCTCCTGCTGTGGGTGCTGGTCATGGCCGCATGGATGGTGGCAGTGACCGTGTTCAGCCGCGGCCTGCCGGAGGAAATGGTCGCGCGCGTGCTGGGCGTGATGGGGCTGGTGAGCGTCGGCTTCCTCGCCTTCATGCTGTTCACCTCCAATCCCTTCGACCGGCTGTTCCCGGTGCCGGCCGACGGGCGCGATCTGAACCCCCTGCTGCAGGACCCCGGCATGGTGTTCCACCCGCCGCTGCTCTACATGGGCTACGTCGGCTTCTCGGTCGCATTCGCGTTCGCGATCGCGGCGCTGCTCTCCGGACAGCTCGACGCCACCTGGGCGCGCTGGTCGCGCCCCTGGACCACGGTCGCGTGGCTGTTCCTGACGCTCGGCATCGCGCTCGGCAGCTGGTGGGCCTACTACGAGCTCGGCTGGGGCGGCTGGTGGTTCTGGGACCCGGTGGAGAACGCTTCCTTCATGCCGTGGCTGGTGGGCACCGCGCTGATCCACTCGCTCGCGGTGACCGACAAGCGCGGCAGCTTCCGCAGCTGGACCGTGCTGCTCGCGATCCTCGCATTCTCGCTCTCGCTGCTCGGCACCTTCCTCGTGCGCTCCGGCGTGCTCTCGTCGGTGCACGCTTTCGCCACGGACCCGAAGCGCGGCGTTTTCATCCTGCTGCTGCTCACGTTGGTGATCGGGGGCTCGCTCACGCTGTTCGCCTGGCGCACCTCGCGCGTCGGTCTCGGCGGCCGCTTCGACGTCTTGTCGCGCGAATCCATGCTGCTCACCAACAACGTGCTGCTCGTGGTGGCGATGGGCACCGTGATGCTGGGCACGCTCTACCCCCTCGTGCTCGACGCGCTCGGGCTGGGCAAGATCTCGGTCGGCCCGCCCTACTTCGAGGCGGTATTCGCGCCGCTGATGTCGCCGGCGCTGTTCCTGATGGGCGTCGGTCCGATCACGCGCTGGAAGAAGGCGAGCCTGCCCGATCTCGCGGTGCGCCTGCGCTGGGCGGCGGCGGTGAGCATCGTCACGGCGCTGGTGTTGCCGTTCACGCTCGGGCAGTGGCACCCGCTCGTGAGCTTCGGCCTCGCGCTCGCCGCGTGGATCGTGGCGACGAGCGTGGTGGGCCTGTGGGACCGCGTGAAGCACGCGCAATCCGGCGCGAGCGTGTGGGCACGGCTGGCCGGCACGCCGCGCGCCTACTACGGCATGCTGCTCGCCCACGTCGGCGTGGCGGTGTTCGTGACGGGCGTCACCATCGTAATGGGCTACCAGAGCGAAAAAGACGTGCGCATGGAACCCGGCGACACGGTGGAGCTCGCCGGCTACACGTTCCGCTTCGGCGGCGTACGGGAAGTCAACGGACCGAACTACCTGGCGGCGCGCGCGACCGTGGCGGTAACGCGCGACGGCAAGCCGGTCACGATGCTCTACCCGGAGAAGCGGCGCTACCTCGTGCAGGACAATCCGATGACCGAGGCCGCGATCGATTCGGGGTTCACGCGCGATCTCTACGTCTCGCTCGGCGACGCGCTCGAGGGCAATACCTGGCTCGTCAGCGTGTACCACAAGCCGTTCGTGAACTGGATCTGGGGCGGCTGCCTGCTGATGGCGCTGGGCGGCCTGCTTGCCGCGCTCGACCGCCGCTACCGGGTCGCCGCCCGGGCCCGCGAAACCGCGCCCGCCGCCGCGGCCCGCCCGGCGCAGGCGTGAGCGGCGCACACTCGGCTACCGTGACTATCGACGAGCGCCGGGGCCGGATCAAGAAATGATCTCAATCTCGAACAGCGTAAGCCACAGAGAACACAGAGTTCACAGAGAATGCAGACCACGACGGAAAGCCGTTTGCCCCCTTCCAACCCTCTGTGCTCTCTGTGCTCTCTGTGGCCCGATTTTGATTTTCATCGGCGTCTATCGGCGTTCATCTGCGGCTGATATGTTGGCTTGTTTCGCGATTCCCTGACGCATGGCAAACGGTACCGCCTCGCTGCCCCGCTTCCTCGTGCCGCTCGGTGTCTTCGGCGCGCTCGTCATCCTGCTCGGCGTGGGGCTCACGCTCAACCCGCGCGAGGTGCCCTCGCCGCTCATCGGCAAGCCCGCGCCGCAGTTCTCGCTGCCGCAGCTGCACGCGCCCGACAGGATGTTCGCCCCGGCGGACCTGTCCGGAAGAGTGTGGGTGCTCAACGTCTGGGCGTCGTGGTGCCCGCCGTGCCTGGTGGAGCACCCGCACATCACGAATCTCGCGCGCATGGGCATCGCGCCGGTCGTCGGCCTGAATTACAAGGACCGCCGCGAGGAGGCGATCAACTGGCTCCGGCGCCACGGCGACCCCTACGAGCTTTCCGCGTCCGACATCGCGGGCCGGATCGCGATCGACTACGGCGTCTACGGCGTGCCGGAGACGTACGTGATCGACCAGCGCGGGGTGATCCGCTACAAGCACATCGGCCCGGTGACGGCCGACATCGTGAAAAAGAAGATCGTGCCGCTCATCCGCGACCTGGGTCGCGGATGAAACCGGTGAATAGTGAACGGTGAACAGTGAGCAGTAAGAACCAAAGCAAAAAGTGGGGCATACCGGAGTTTCCGCTTACTGCTTACCGGGTAAGTATCAGCGTTCGCAGAACACCCATGTATCAGCGTTCGCAGAACAGTTGCAGTAAGGTTTTGGTTTTTTGTGGAGGGTGGGTCATGGCTAAAAACTCCATATTGAGCGAGCGCGTCGCAGGATGGTTCGGTTGGTGCGTGGAGGCAGAAGCT
>Ga0194131_10000538_pt1 | contig 64110 bp, 74 predicted proteins | sample TA2KigO120mmetaG_FD_148631 | JGI IMG/M metagenome (GOLD analysis project Ga0194131, IMG submission 148631) | Freshwater microbial communities from Lake Tanganyika, Tanzania - TA2015053 Kigoma Offshore 120m | ecosystem: Environmental > Aquatic > Freshwater > Lake | place: Tanzania: Lake... | reverse complement strand
ACGGCCCCGGCGGCCGCGGCCGTGCGCGCGGAGGTGCCGCTGCGCACGTGGAGCGAGTGGACCGGCGTCCGCCCCGGCGCCGTCCAAGGCGATCTGGTCCTGCACTGCGGGGAGAGCACGGCCGGGTTCTACCTCACGACGCTCGTGGCCATCGACGTCGCAACGTCGTGGACGGAGCTCGAAGCCATCTGGGGACTACGCGCGCAGCGCGTCGGCAGTGGCGTGCATCGGATTCGGCTCCGGCTAGTCACCGGAAAATGATCACTGTACCTCTGGCGGAATTGCCGCCAGTTGCCGTTGGTGAGATCCTGGTGGACCGTCGCCTGGTCCTGCGTGATCTCTTCGTTGAAGAGCCCACCTCTCGTCCCCGTCTTCTTACTCACGACCAGGTAATCGATCTGGCTTCGCGGTTCTAGTGGATGGCCGGCCAGGCGGGTCCCTGGATAGCCATCTTTCGCAAGCACCGCCCAGTCGCCCTCGTGTAGCTCGTCGAAGAACTCCTCGATCTTGTCGTCGAACCAGCTGGCATTGAGGTCTCCCGCCATCACCACGTCGAACTCCGCCGTCGGCAGAACGACACCAAGGTGAAACCATCGGCCCGGGACTCCTTTCCGCAATCCTTCGCGACTGCGAGATTGAACGCGATGAGTTCATCGGGTTGCTGTAGCGCAAGACTTCTCCGGGCGTCGAACTTCCGTATCTGAACTCCTCGGTCAAGAGCGTCGGGCGCATTGAGGAGCGAAGCTCTCACCGGGCTCAGACTGCAGTCGTATCTCCGGCCTCGTATGGAGCCGCGGCGCTCCGGGCCATGAAGGATAAGGCGCGCGTGGGGAGCCAATCGAATAAGCACGGCCTGCGACGGCCACGGAAGTTATCGGCTTCCCCGCACGCCGGTCAGAGCCGGCATGCCTTCGCTCCTCTGCTCGTAGCAGCCCGCTCGTGATGAGCTCGAATTCCCTGCTTGTCGAGCGCTTCTCAGACCGCTGGTGCACCGACGTACGCATTTCCGTGCCGCCACACCGCCCACACGATCCGCGCCAGCTTGTTCGCGACCGCGGCGGCCGCCTTGTTGTGGCCACGCTTGCGCTCGACCTGCAGCGCCCATTCGCGCAGCCGGTCGGGCGGCACCGTCTCCTGCCGCTTCGTGTGCCACAGCACCGACCGCGCGCCGTGAATCAGCAGCATGCGCAAGTAGCTGTCCCCGCGCTTGCTGATCCCGCCCAGCCGACGTCGCAACGCCGTCGAGTCCTCCCGCGGAGTCAGTCCGAGATCACTCGCGAACTGCCGCGCCGACGTGAACCGCGCGACGTTCCCCACGCTCGCCACGAGCGCCGTCGCCGTCACCACCCCGATCCCAGGAATCGTCCGAAGTTGGTCGACCACCAGACTGTTCTCGGCAACCGCTTCGAGCTGTCGCTCGACGGTGCGAATGCGCCCTTCGAGTTCCCGGATCTCCTTGGCCGCGTCGGCCAACGCCGGCCGCAGCAGGCCCGGCACCGCCGCCTCGGCATCCTCGACGAGGAGGAGGACGTGCGGCACGACGTGGTGAGCGCCGACCGGAATGGTGATCCCGAACTCCCGGAGCAGGCCGCGAACCGTATTCAGCCGGGCCGTCCGCGCCGCCACCCACGTTGAGCGCAGACGATGCCGGGCCGCGACGGCTTGCTGCGTCTCCGACTTGACCGGCACGGGCCGGACCTCTTCGTTGCGATACGCCTCGAGCAGTCCCTTGGTGTCTGTGCGATCTGTCTTGTTGCGGAGAACGTACCGTCGCACCGCGTGCGGCGGGATCAACACGGGCCGATGTCCACGGCGTTCCGCCTGGCGGGCCCAATAGTGCGCCGACCCGCAGGCTTCCATCAGGATCGTCTTCACGCTGCCCCACGCCCTCAACCCGCTCGCCCAAAGTCACCCGCAGCTCATCTATCGCCTGCTCTTTGAGAGCGTGGCGTCCACGCTCCTCCGCTTCGGCCGCGATCCTCGTCACCTCGGCGGCGCCATCGGCGTGACCGCCGTCCTCCACACGTGGAGCCAGAATCTCGGGCAGCATGTTCATGTCCACCGTGTCGTCACCGGTGGTGCCCTCGCGCCCGACGGCACACGCTGGATTCCCGCCCGTCCCACCTTCCTCTTTCCCGTCCGCGCGCTGGCCAAGGTCTTCCGCGCTCGCTACCTCGCCGGCTTGCAGCGCGCCTTCGACCGCGGCGCACTGCGCTGCACCGACGGGCTCGCCGCGCTCGCTGCTCCCACCGCCTTTACCGCGTGGCTCACGAGCTCCGCTACTCGGCGTGGGTCGTCTACTGCAAACCGCCGTTTGCTGGAGCCGAGCACGTGCTTGCCTATCTCGGGCGTTACACCCACCGCGTGGCCCTCTCCAACCATCGGCGTCGACGAGTTCCTTCGCCGCTTCCTGCTCCACATCGTGCCGACCCGCTTCGTCCGGATCCGCCCCTTCGGCCTGCTCGCCAATCGCCGTCGTCGCGCCATGCTCGCCCAGTGCCGCCGCCTCTTGGCGCACCAACCGCCGCCCCCAGCGCCGACCGAATCCGTGCGCGACCTCATGTTCCGCCTCACCGGCATCGACATCGAGCGCTGCCCCGTCTGTCAGCACGGTCTCTTGCGTCGCCTCGAAGTCCTCCCTCCTGTGCCGACATCCTCGGATACCTCATGAGCGCGGCTGCTTCTCGCCGCCCAGCGCTGCGACGACGTCGCCACGCTGATCGTCTGTGCCCTCATCACCTCTGGCCCACATCGACATCACCGTCGCCGCCACCACGCCCGGGTCCAACCCTCCTCGTGCTCAGGATTCACGCGCGAAGATCTCCTCCGTCACCCGCCATCACCCACTGCTCCTGCTTCTCGTCGCGTCGTCCCCACGATAGAATCCCCGTACGTCCTGGGCGCGCGGGGTTTAGTCCACCTGGTTTTATCCGTCATGCGCGACGCACGACGGATAAAAGCCCGAACGTTATCCCGATCTGATTGCGATCACGAATGTCGGCGGACCGGGTGGCAGATGATAGTCTGCCCGCGTGACGTACGCGTGGGACCCGGCCAAGGCCGGCGCGAACGCTAAGAAGCATCGGGTCACGTTCGAGGAAGCCTCGTCGGTGTTCCTCGATCCCTTCGCATTCACGTTCTGGGATCCCGATCATTCGGAAGAGGAAGACCGCGAGATTACGATTGGCCGTTCTGTACGCCAACGCGTACTCTTCGTGTCACACACGGGGCACAAGGGCCTTGTGCGGATCATCAGTGCACGACGGGCAACCCGTCTGGAGCAAAGACAATATGAGGAAGGCATTGGCGAAGCGAGATCGTGACGACCTCCGTCCCGAGTACGACCTCGCCCGCTTGAAGGGCGGCGTGCGCGGCAAGTACTACAAGCAGGCAACAGCCGGAACAAATCTGGTTCTGCTGGAGCCAGACGTCGCGCGCGCGTTCCCCGACAGCGCGTCGGTAAACCGCGCCCTGCGCCTACTCCAAGAGATCGCGACCAAGAGTTCCAAGAGCACGCGATCGTCGTCGAATGCGAAGCGTAGAGCGACGGGATAACTTCGGCATGCAGCCGACGGCCTTCGGCCGCGGCTGATGCTGGCGTTCGCCGCAACACGGGAGGAGGTAGAGCATTCCGGGCATGGCGGCATGTCAGCAGTCGTCACGGCACAGCGGCAACACTCCCAAGAAACTGCTCACGGCGCCGAGTAAGAAACGCTCGGGGAGAGGATCTCGCCGGTTGCGCGATTGACGAGTGCGAAGCCGAGGGAGGCAGCCCGGTGGCGGAGTCGTCGGAGCGTGCGCGTGCGTTGCTGGGCCTCGTACGCGTCGGCACCCAGGCGTTGGTAGACCAAATCACCTCTCAGGGTGCGATAGACGAGGATGGCGAGCTTGCGGGCAGCCGCGGTGATCGCCTGGGGCTTCCCAATGCGCGACGCCAAGCGCCGATAGAACGCCCCGAGGACGGTGTCAGTGCGCCCCAGACTCATCACCGTCATCCGCAGGATGGCCGCCGCCCGGTTCGCCGAGGGCTGCGTCCTGGAACTGAGGAGCCGACCGCCGGAGATCTTGTTCTTGGGCGCCAGCGTCAGCCAGGACGTGAAGTGCTTCTCCGTCGGCCAGCGCGCCATGTCAATGCCGATCTCCGAGATCAGCTTGAGCGCGGTGTACGGCGTAATCCCATCGATCTGGGTGAGGTCGACGCCGCCCGTGAGGTGATGCAACGGCGTCCGGATCTCAAAGCGCGGTTCGTTGTCCCGCGGCTTCCGCGTTACGCGCGGCGCCGGCAAGGGCGTGCCGGGCGTGGCCACGTCGGCGAGCAGCGTGCGGACGTGGCCCTCGATCGCGAGATCGCAGGCGGCCAGCTGCGCCTGACACGTATCGAACAGTTCGAGGTTCTGTCGCAAGACGAAGAGGTGCTCGGGACGATAGTGCCCGGTCAGCGCCGCGACGATCTCGGCCTCGGAGGCGCGACAACGAGGGTCGCGATGTTGGGCCAGGTGCTCGGGATTACGCTGGCCCTCCACGATGTCGCGGAGGATGCGCAATCCCGTCACCCCGGTGATGTCGCTGATGACCACCGCGAGCTGCACGTTCATCTGAATGAGCGCCTTCTGCATGCGTTGTACGTAGGTGCCGGCGCTCTCGATGAGCGTTTGGCGATGGCGGAGGTACGCTCGGAGGGCGACGAGGGCGTCGGGCGGCCGGAAACTTCCGCGCAACAGACCGACGCTGTGGAGTTCGCGGATCCACTCGCAATCCGAGACGTCGCTTTTGCGCCCGGGCACGTTCTTGAGATGGCGCGCGTTCACCAGCAGCACTTCGAAGCCACGCGCTTCGAGGATCTCGTAGATCGGTATCCAGTACACACCGGTCGCTTCCATCGCCACGCTCTGCACGCGACAGACGGTCAACCATTCGGCAAGGCGCACCAGATCCCCCGTGAACGTTTGGAAGGATCGGACCGGCGTCGCGTCGCGATCCGGCGGCACGGCCACGAAGTGTTCCGCCGAACCACAGTCGATGCCCGCGACGTTCGGGTTGATACGATCCAGCACGGTAGGGGACACACGTGGCTTGCCAAGGGACCGACGGCGATTGTGTTTCATCAGACGCTCCTCCATACTGGCCCGGAGCATCCGGGAACAGGGAGACGGCAAGGAGAGCATTCTCCCAAACGGGATCTTGCGCGTGTGACCGCGCATGTCACCAGTGATCCTGCCGCAACTCCCCGGGCCACGCTAACAAACGGGCTCACTCGCACCAGTGGCGGTTCGGCCTCGGTTCCCGGATGCTCGCGTGATTCTATACGGGCCCCCTCCGAGATCTCCGAGCTGCCCTCAGTTTCTGTGGCGATGCGTCGCGATCGGATCGCGTGGGTCGCTAACAAGCCATCGCGCGGGCAGGCCTGAAGATGGCCAGGTGGGCAACCGGCGTCGCCCTCGCCCTTACGCTCCTCGCTCTATCACTCAGTGCCGAGGCGCAGCAGACGATGCGCGGACCCCGAATCGGTGTCGTGACCATGGTTTCTGCTCATACGCCTCGCACGGAGGCTTTCCGCAAGGGCCTGACCGAACGAGGGTACGTCGAAGGGCGGAATGTCGCCATCGACTGGAAATGGGCCGCGGGAAGCCTCGCGCGGCTTCCCCAACTCGTGAGCGAGTTGCTCGACGCGCGCGTCGACGTCATCGTTGCCGGCGGGCCGCAGCCGATCGCGGTCGCGAAGAGGCTCACCAGTACGACTCCGATCGTTATGGTCGGCGCGGCTGACCCGGTGGGAGCGGGCTTCGTCAAGACCCTCGCCCGACCTGGCGGTAACCTGACCGGTCTCTCCATCGACGCTACCCCGGAACTGTTTCAGAAGCAGGTTGACCTCATCAAAGAGGCAATCCCTCGCGTAACCCGTATTGCCGTTATCTGGAACTCGGCCGTGCCCGGCGCCGCAGCGTTCTTGGACCGGCTACGGCAGGCCGCGCAGGTCCTCAAGCTGGAACTCTATTGGGTCGACGTTCAGGGGCGCGACGAGTTCGAGAAGTTCTTTGCAGTGATGAGCCGCGAGCGAGCGGGTGCGGTTCTCGTCGTGACCGATCCGTTCATCTATGTCCATCGAGCTCGGGTGGTAGGACTCGCCGCACGGTATCGTATCCCGGCGATGTACCTCTGAGAGGAGATCGTGAGCGCCGGCGGCCTCATGTCCTACGGCCCTGACCTCGCTGACCTCTACGGACGGGCTGCTATCTACGTCGACAGAATTCTCAAGGGCGCTAAGCCCGGCGAACTCCCGGTCGAGCAGCCCGAGAAGTTCCATCTCGTCATCAACCTGAGAACCGCCAAGGCCCTTGGCCTGACGATCCCGGCGCCACTGCTGCTGCGGGCCGATCAGCTCCTTGAATGAGCAATTGAGGGAGGCCACGCACCGTGCGCCGTCGCACACGGGCGTCGAACTTCACGCTCCGGCGGTCCGGGGGCTCGCGTTGCTCGCCCTCCGGCGCTGAGCGTGGCGTTAGAGCGACTGACATCAATCAGCGTCGCCCGAAGTAGAATGAGAGGCGTCATGCGTAGCTTCAACATCGTCGTCGAGCGCGATCCGGATACGGAACTGTATGTCGGATACGTGCCCGGGTGGCCCGGCGCTCATAGCCAAGGGGCCGCCCTCGACGAGCTTCGCACCAACCTGCAGGAAGTCCTTGCCATGCTCCTTGAGGATGGCGAGCTACGCCTCGAATCAGAATTTATTGGACAGACGATTCAAGTTGCATAGACGTGGGCTCCATCCCAGTCCTGAAGCCCCGCGAGGTAGCCGCTCTCCTCGAGCGTCTCGGATTTGAGGAAGTTCGACAGCGTGGTGCGCATCGTCAGTATCGGCACGAGACGGGCGCGGCACCACAGTCCCCTTTCATGCAGGACGCGATATTTCCCCGACGCTGTCGCGGAAGATGGCGCGTGACATCGGGCTGCGCGTCGAGGAACTCCCTGGCCGCGAATAGCGAGCGCTCTAACTTCCGTATCTGGACTCCTCGGTCAAGAGCCTCGGGCGCACTGAGGAGCGAAGGTCGCACCGCGCACGTGGCCACGTCACGGGCGCCATACTCCGCGTTACGTTTTTCCGCTTTACCCTTTCCGCCTGGTTTATCGGATACGCGGTGAAAGCGTCGAGGTCATCGCCGTCGCGCACGGCAGACGACGGCCCGGGTATGGGCGGTCTCGTCTCTGATGAGCCGTCGAACTTCCGGTTGCATCCGTCCGCGGCTCGCTTCGCTCGCTGCGGCGGCTGATCCGGGCGTTGGGCAGCTTGTGACCCGTAACGTCATGGGTTACACTCATCGTGAGTGATCCGAGGATTCCGGCACAAAGGGTTGGCCAGGTTCTTCGAGACTGGATCGAAGGCCGGCATCCAGCCCCAACATGCCGAACGGCTGCGCCTGATCCTGGGCCGCCTGAGCGCGGCGACGGCGCCACAAGACATGGCTCTTCCCGGGCTGAACCTTCATCCGCTCCGGGGTGACCGCCAGAACGTGTGGGCTGTGTCGGTAAGCGGGAACTGGAGGGTCACCTTCAAGTTTGTGGAGAAGGACGCGGATGCTGTCGACTACGAAGACTATCACTGACGGAGATCCGATGCGCATGCACAATCCACCTCATCCGGGCGAGATCATCAAGACCCTCTGTCTTGAGCCACTTGGCATCACCGTCACGCAGGCCGCCGACGCTCTCGGAGTGAGTCGCAAGACGCTGTCCGCGATTCTGAATGGCCGGGCCGGGATTAGCCCCGAGATGGCGGTCCGCCTTTCCATTGCTTTCGGAACGTCTTCCGAGAGCTGGCTCAATCAGCAGACGCAATACGACCTCTGGCACGCCGAGCAGCGTCGGAAGCGGCTCAAGGTTGCGAAGCTTGCGCCGGCGTAGAAGACGCCCAACAACGCGCTACACCGGACCGGAGCTCGCGTCGCTCGCTCCGGCCGGTGACCGCGCGCGTTGATATGACTTCCACCGTCAAGCGCGATCTTCGCCATTGGATCGCGCGTGCTGTTCCGGGCTCGGTTTCTACAGAGCGCTCGGATCATCAACGACGACGGAGCCTGTAAGTGCGACGGTCGCTCATGCTGATATCCGTGGGTGGGGTACCACCTTACTGGTATCCGTCGCGGTGCCTGCTTCGCTCTAGGCACGAGGGGCGTCGCCTCGTAACGCTCATCGAAGGTTGCGCCGAGCCCGAGGCTGCGTCCTCGTCGATGACCCGAGTTCATGATCGCGTTCGTCAGTCAGTGTGTCTGCGGTCGCCTGGTTGATCGCCGCGACGGGCGCCCAGCCGGCTACGGCGCAAGGCGGATGGGTCCTCGTTCGTCCGCCCTCGACTATCAACGCCTCGAGGCGCTCAACACCAGTCCCGGGTTTCTTGCAAAGTCGCTGGACGACCAGGTGAGCGAAGCGCTCTCCGTCGCGATCGACCGCAGCGCACCACTCGCACAGTGGCAGCGCTGGGTCGAATATCCTTCGGAGGCGGAGTGCGAGGCCGGCCGCCGGAACAGCGAAGCGAACGCCCGGCGCGGCCTCACGGAGTTGGCCCGGCACCCCACCGGCGGACCGGAAGTCGAACGGGCTAAACGCAGCGTGCGATTCGAGGGCGAAGTCGATGGCCTTCGCTTCCGGGAGGCTCGCTGTGTCCCGGCCGTGCAAGCACCACGCTAACGTATGAGGTGCTCAGCGGTGACTGCGCTTCGGTACGATGGCGTGTATCGCAGCGGCTAATTAGCTTCCGTATCCAGCCGTCCGCGGCTCGCCGGCCGGTTCATTCCTCGCGAGTCGATCCTCGCCGCCGTGGCCAGCCGCGAACTCGTGGCGGCGTATCCCGACGATAAGTGCCTCCCGAGCTGCTTGATCCTCGCGCGACACGACCGAGACATGTTTCATGTTCTGTTCGCGCCCGACGTCCGAGGCGAGAGTGTCGGCCGGTCACGGTGTCGTCCGTCGCGAGCACCGGTCGCTCGGTCGCCTTCTCGCGGCGCAGTGCCGAGGCGAGGAGCCCGGTCGCCCTCCGGGAAACCGCCCCGGCCACGCCCTTGCCGATGCTCACGCCATGAGAAAGGAGGCCCTTCCGATGGACACGAAACTGATCGCGGTGGTGGAGCTTCTGGAGCGAGGGGTGTGGGAGGAGGCGCACGGCATCGTGCACACGCTGGAAGGCGATCTGGAGAGCGCCGAGCACTGGTATCGCAACGCGAAGCGGACGTTCCGCGGCCCCGACGCGGTACGGGCGGAGATCGCCACGGCGCGCGAGCTCCTGGCGCGAACGGGCTAGAATCGCGACACCGATCACGAGAGCCGACGTGGACCTCAAGAGCGTGGACCGCAAAGTCGTGTGCGGGTATCTGCTCGGCGCCCTCGCCGCGGTGGCGAGTCTGTGGGCAGGTGTAGAGCTCGGCGGCGCGTGGCAGCTTGCGGTCCTCGTGTGGCTCAGTGGAGCGATCCTCGGGTGGGTCGTGGGAATCGTCGCGTCGCCTCAGGCGAACGAGAAGCGGGACTTCCTCAAGTACGCAAAGCCGGCATCCGTGTTGGTCGCGGGCTACCTGGTCTCGAAGCTGGAGATCCTCTTCAGCCGTGCCGTCGAGAGCAAGCTCGCCTTCACGGCCGTATTCCTGGGACACGTGCTCCTGTTCTTCATCGCGTTCGGACTTGGGATGCTGTTCACGTACGTCGGGCGGCGGTACGCGTAGGGAGGCGGTCAGCGCGCGGTCGCGCCGAGATACGTCTGCGTCAGGAGCGGCTCGCCCTTCAGCTCGGCGGGCGTGCCCGAGAAGATCACGCTGCCGACCTCCAGCACGTAGCAGCGCTTCACCACGGCCAGCGCCTGCCGCGCGTTCTGCTCGACGAGGAGGATCGTGGTGCCCTCCTCGTTGAGCCGGCGGATCACCCGCATGATCTCCTCGACCACGAGCGGCGCGAGCCCCCACGTGGGCTCGTCCAGCATGAGGAGCTTCGGGCGCGCCATGAGCGCGCGGGCGATCGCGAGCATCTGCTGCTCGCCGCCGGAGAGCGTGCCCGCGCGCTGGCCCTGCCGCTCGCGCAGGATCGGGAAGATCTCGGAGACCCGGTCGATCTCGTGTTTGATCGCGGCCTCGCCGTCGTGACGCGGGTAGGCGCCCATCAGGAGGTTCTCGCGCACGGTCATCGACGCGAGGATCCAGCGTCCTTCCGGCACCAGGCCGACGCCCGCGGCCACGACCCGGTCGGGCGCGAGCCCGCCGACGTCGCGGTCCATGAAGCGCACGCGCCCCGACGTCGGTTTGAGCAGGCCGATCACCGTGAGCAGCGTCGTCGTCTTTCCCGCGCCGTTCGGACCCAGCACGCCGACGATCTCGCCCTTGGCGACGTCGAGGGAGACGCCCTTCAGCGCGGTCACGTTGCCGTAGCGGGTCACGAGTCCCTCGATGCTAAGCATTGGCGTGCTCTCGCCCGAGGTACGCCTCGATGACGCGCGGGTCGGCCTGGATCTCCTTCGGGGTGCCCTCGGCGATCTTCTCGCCGAAGTTCAGGACGGCGATGCGGTCGGCGACGTCCATCACGAGGTGCATGGTGTGCTCGATGAGGAAGATGGTCTTGCCGAGCTCACGCAGGCGCCGGATGTCCCGGACGAGGCGCGCCAGCTCGACCGCGCCCATGCCGGCCGCCGGCTCGTCGAGCAGCAGCAGCGAGGGGTCCGTGGCCAGCGCGCGCGCCGTCTCCAGGCGGCGCTGCTCGCCGAAGTTCAGGTTTTCCACGAGCTCGTCGCGGCGCGCGGACAGCCCCGTCAGGGCGAGCAGCTCCTCCACCCGTTCCCGCTCGCTCCTGGCACCGTTGCCCGAGCGCGGCTGACGCCGCATGGCGACCCAGACGTTGTGGAAGACGCTCATGCGCGTGAACAGGCGGATGTTCTGGAACGTGCGGCCGATCCCGCGGCGCACGATCTCGTGCGTCGGCATCCCCGAGATCGGCGCCCCGTCGAAGACCACGGTCCCCGCCGTCGGCGCCAGCGCGCCGGTGATCACGTTGAACAGCGTCGTCTTGCCGGAGCCGTTCGGCCCGATGAGGGCGAAGATCGAGCCGCGCGGCACGTCGAAGCTGACGTCGTTCACGGCACGCAGCCCGCCGAAGTGACGCGCGAGCTTCCGGATGGAGAGGATCGCGCCGTCGGTCATGGCGCCTGCACCGGCTCGCGCGGCGCGCGCGGCGAGAGCCACGACTTCACGCGCAGCACGAGCGCCTCGTCGACGATCCCCCGCGGCCGGAAGATCATCATCAGGATGATGAGGCCGCCGTAGACAAACTCACGCATTCCCTGCAGGCCGCGCAGTCCCTCGGTGAGGCCCACCAGCACGATCGCGCCCAGCAGCGTGCCGACGAAGCTGCCGAGGCCGCCGAGCAGCGGATACGTCACCGACGCGATCGCCAGCGGCAGCGCGACCATGTCGTGGTCGATGTAGGTCGAGTAGTGGATGAAGAGCCCACCACCGAGCCCCGCCACCGCGGCGGCCGCGGCGAACGCGACCACCTTCACCCGCGTGACGTTGATCCCGATCATCGCCGCGGCCGTCTCGTCCTCCTCGACCGCGCGCAGCTTGGCGCCCACCTTCGATCGCTCGAGGAGGAAGAAGAGGATCACGACGACGACGAGCACGACCAGGATGACCGCGAGGTAGTGCAGACCCGTGAAGCCGCGGTCGTAGACGTAGCGGACGTGCCGGAAGCCTTCGGCCCCGTTGGGGCCGACGACGCGGCCGCCGATGTTCTCCGTGTAGCGGACGTTCAAGAAAGCGAGGCGAACGATCTCGCCGAAGCCGAAGGTGGCGATGGCGAGGTAGAGCCCGCGCACGCGCAGGGCGGGGAATCCCACGACAAACCCCATGGCGCCCGCGACCAGTGCGCCCAGCACCAGCGCCGGCACGAGGCCCAGGCCCCACATCGCCGTCGACATCCCGGCCAGGTAGGCGCCGATGGCGAAGAAGCCCTGCTGGCCGAACGACATCTGCCCGCTGATGGCGACCACGTACACGCTGAGGCCGAGCAGCGCGTGGATGCCGATGATCGAGGCGATCGCGACGTAGTAGTCCATGGCGTCAGGTCGTGCGCGTGCCGACGAGGCCCTGGGGACGGAACACCAGGACGAGGAAAAGGATGACGAAGGCGAGGATGTCCCGGTAGGTCGCGCCGAGGAACCACGTGGCCTCGAACTCCAGCACGCCGAGGACGAGGCCGCCCACGATGGCCCCGGGGAGGCTTCCGAGCCCGCCGAGCACCATGACGACGAGCCCCTTGCCCGTCACGAAGAACGCCATATCCGGCCGTGCGGAGCCCACGCTCACGGCCGCGAAAAAGCCGATGACGCCCGCGAGCGCGGAGGTGAGCACGAACGTCAGGACGTTCACGCGGCGCACGCTCACGCCGAGGATCTGCGCGGCCTCGGGCCGCTCGGCCACCGCGCGCATCGCGCGGCCGAAGCGCGTCCGGTAGAGCAAGAGGAAGATCAGCGTGAAGCACACGACGCCCGCGACGAGCACGGCGAGGTAGTCGCGCCGCACGAGGAACTGGCCGAGCTCGAGCGCCACGTCGCCGAACGGGCTCGGGTACTTGAGCCCGACCGCGTCCGTCGCGTGCACGATCGCCTCGTTGATGACGATCAGCATCCCGATCGTGGTCATCAGCGGCGCCAGCTCGTGCCCCTTCTTGATGAAGCGGAAGCAGCAGAACTCCACGAGCAGGCCGACGAGCACCGCGGCCGCGATGCCCGTGAGGACCATGAGCCAGGCCGGCGCGCGGAAGAGGTAGACGGGCACGAGCGCGACGTACGCGCCGGCCATGATCGTCGAGCCGTACGCCATGTTGAACCGGCGCTGACACCGAACAGGATCGTGAAGCCGCCCCCGATGAGGGCGTACAGGCAGCCGAACATCAGCCCGTTGATGAACTGCTCGATCGCGTCGAGCAAGGGTCCTCCAAGCACCCGCGGAGGGCCCGGATTCACTCCGGGCCCGGAGCGCGGGGGGTTGGGGGGGGCCGCCTCGGCCCCCCCCATGGAGTTGATCTAGTTACCCTTCAGGTGCGGCGGCGCCCAGAAGACCGACCACTTCGCGTTCTTGACCTGCACGAGGAGCATGTCCTTGTCCACGTCCCTCGGCTTCACCGGATGGTCTTCCGGATGCAGCGTGATCTTGCCGATCACGCCCTGGAAGGTGCCCACCTTCGCGAGGAGGTCGCGGACCTTGCGGCGGTCTTCGAGCAGCGACTCCTCGGTGTTCTTGAGCTGCGCCTTTTCGATCAGACCCTTGATCAGGTGCACGTTCTCGTAGGCCGGCACGCTGTGGATGTTGCTGTCGGCCTTGTACTTCTCCCACGACTTGTCGGCGATCTGCTTCGCCTTCGGGTTGATCGGCGCGAAGTTCGTGGGGCTGATCACGCCCTCGGCGAGGTCCGGGCAGTTGATCAGCACTTCCGTGCCCGCGAGGCTGGTGATGCCGATGATCATCTTCGGCCGCACGCGCTGGCTCTTCATCTCCTTGAGCGACGGGCACATGCTGGTCGTGTGGGCGAGCGCGAAGTACACGTCGGCGTTCGCGCGGCGGAGCTTCGTGATCTGCGCGCCCATCTCGGTGTCGAGCCACCGCCAGTCGACCACTTCCTTGATCTCGTGGTGGCCGTACTTCTTCAGCGCCGGCTCGAGCGCGCCCTTCCACGTCGCCGCGGAGTGCGCGAAGTCCGACTCGTAGGACACCATCACGGTCTTGAGCTCGGGCTTGGTCTCTTTCAGATACTTCACGATGAAGTCGTACATCGCGGGCTCGTCCGGCGTGTTGCGGAACACCCACGGCGAGAGCTTCGCGAGGCCGAACTTGGTCGCGGTGTCCGTGAAGAACAAGAGCTGCAGCCCGGTGTCGCCGGAATCGCCGAGCTTCTTCTGCAGCGTGCCGAAGACCGGCTCGGCGACGGACGAGCACGTCGGCCCGAGCGAGAACAGGACCTTGTCGACGGTGGCCAGCCGGCGCACCGCGGCCAGGCCTTGCTCGGCGTTGCACGCGTCGTCCTGCGGATGCATCGTGATCTTCACCCGCTTGCCCGCGACGGTGACGCCGCCCGCCTCGTTGATCTCGTCGGCGGCGAGGGTGGCGAGCCCCAGCGCGGCCTTGCCGAAGAACGCGGCACCGCCGGACAGCGCCCACATACCGCCGATGCGCAGCGTCCCCTCACCCTGGAAGGCGGGCGCCGCGACCGGGCCGAGCAGGAGGGCGACCGCGACGAGCGCGATCACCTTGAATCCCGTCAGTCGCTTCATCGTGATCTCCTTTGACCGCTTGATGTCGAACGTTCCCCGATCCGGACCGGACACTCCTCGAACCGCCCTCACCTCCTTCAACGTCCGCCGCCGAGCACGAGGACCGACTCCGCCCGGGACGGGCTTCCCACTTTTTCCACGTACTTCACGCGGACCAGCGCGCCTGCGCTCACGGCCGTGAGCCCGGGCACCGCGCGGCACGCGAGCGCTTCGGTCTCCGGCGTCATCTCGAGCCGCCGGCGCTCGCCGCCTTCCGCGCCCACGACCACCAGGCGCTTGCGCGCGACGTCGATCGTTTCGACCTTTCCGAGGAGCAGTCGCTCCTCGTGCGCGGCCGCAGGCGCGGCGAGCAACGCGCAGAGGCACAGCAGCGCGGTTCCCCAGACGGCCTTCATCGTTCGGGCTCGGTCATGATGAGGTTCGCGATGCCTTCGCTGCCGACGACTTCGTAGAACACGCCGAGCGGCGTTCCCGCCCGCAGCCGATCGACATCCACGCGCTCGCCGGAGCACGCGAAGATCGTGCTCGCCGGCCCCGCGGTGACCTCGACGCGCCACGTCCGGCCTCGAAATTCGCGAACGATGACCATCCGTCCCGACACCGCATCGAACGACTCGACGCGGCCTTCGACCTCGCGCTGCACCGCACCGTTCGCATCGGCATCCGTCGCCGACGCGCACATGATGGCCAGTGCCGCCAGGAGCGTCTTCACGAGCGGGCCCTCGATTCGGTGAGCACGCGGACGAGACGCGCGCGCTGGCGCGCGAAGGCTTCGGGCGCGGGCGGCGCGCCGGTTTCGGAGTCCCCGAGCGCACGCGCGAGCGCCGCGAGCGTTGCCTCCGCCGCGGCCGCGGCACCCGGATCGCGCATGTTCAGGTGCCCCTGGAGGTTCACCGCGTAGTACCGGAGCACGAACGGATAGAGCCGCTCGACGGTCTCGACGTCGTCCAGGCGCGTCCACACGGCCTCGAGCAGCTCGCCGAGGAGCACCACGTACATCTCGCGCAGCGCCGTCTTCACCTGATCGCGGTTGCGTTGCGCGAGGCCCGCATCGATCCGCGTGGCGAGCATGGTGCCGTGCCGCTGATCGATCCGGGCGGCTTCGGCCTTCAGGCTGCCGGACCAGCGATGCACCTGGTAGTCGCCCTTGAACACCATCCCCGGCTCGCCCGGCCGCACGAGCCATTTCCGGAACCCGCCGGGTTTGACGCGCACGCGCGTCGTGCCATCCCACACCTGCCGCGCGAGGTCGAACCGCTCCGCGGGGTCGTCGAGGATGAGCTGGAGCAGGCGCGTGTCGCGCGTGAGCTGGTTCTCCGGCGGCTCGTACATCCTGTGGAAGAGGTGCGCGTCCGCGAAGGACGGCACGAGCGTCGCGAGCACGAACGCCCCGATCGCGAGCTTCATGGCTCGCCGAGCCTTCGCCCGCGGAGGAGCGCGACGAGATAGCAGGCGAGCGTGCCCCAGATCGCGAGGATCGCGGCGCCGCCGAAGGGCACGAAGAACATCCACTCGACGGGGCCGCGCAGCCGCGCGAGGCCCCACGTGGGAATGAGCCAGCCGAGGGCGAGCCACCCCGGCGGATAGAGCGCGCCGAGCGACACCAGCACGCACAGCCCGTGCTTGAGCGGCTCCGGGATCGGCAGGTTCACGATGGTGAGCGACACGAGCAGGATCAGCATGCCGAGCCCGAGCCCGTGCACGTGCAGCATCCGCAGCGCGTTGTTCGACTGCTCGACGATCTCGGCGATGCGCGCCTCGTCGATCACCTCGGCGCCGGCGAAGCCGTGCACGTCCGGGCGCTTGACGACCTCCCGCCGCGCGGTGTCGTAGAGCCCGTCCTGGAAGCGGATGAGGAGACCACCCATCGAGGAGCCGAGCGCGAACATGCAAAGGCTCGCGATCAGCGCGATCGTCGGCGGCCGGCGGAGCGCGTCAGGCATGCTCACGCGGCTCCGAGCGCCGCTTCCCGCGACCCTCGAAATAGATCGTCAGCGCCCACGCCGCGGCGAAGACCAGGACTGCGGCGATGATCAGCAGCAACCACGGCACGTTCGTTCCGGCCGCCGGATGAGCGGCGAGGACCCCCAACGCTCACCGGTCGGGCGTGGGGCGCTCGACTCCGTCGAGCGCCTCTCGGAAGCGGGGATTGAAGTAGAACGCCATCGCGCGGCTGAGCGCGGACTGGAGCTTCTGACGGTCGTCCAGGTTTTCGTCGGACACGAAGATCGCCGCCGGCGAGACGTGGACGTCCGGATGCTTGCGGAGATCGGACTCGAGCCAGCGGAAGATCCGCCGGCGCCCGCCCTCGCCGAAGCGGGCCATCTTCGCGTCGCTCACGAAGACCAGCGGCAGCGCGTCGATGGGAACGGCGGGCTTGGTGTGCTGGCGGAGCAGGCTCGCGTAGGTGTCGTCGACCAGCGTGAGCTCGAAGGGGCCGTTGACGCGGGCGTCGTGATTGAGCTGCACGACGACGCCATAGCGCGGTGAGCTGTGACGGACGCCCGCGAAGTTCGACTCCTGCGGCGCGACCTTTCGGCCGCCGATGGTGAACTGGGCGGCCGCCGGACAGGGATCGAGCACGCCGGCGGCGGCACATGCCACCACCAGGAGCAGGACCGCTCGAACCGCATACCTGGAGCGGACGTGACGCATGCGGGACCTCCCCGACGCGTGCGCCCGGATGCTCGCCCAAGGCCGGCGTGCTGTCAATCCCGCCACGGGTTGATCCGGCCACGGGTTGAGGGCGCGGGGTCCGGAGGCTACAGTACGGCCGGTCGAGACTCGAAGGAGGGCGCCATGCTGGGTGACATCCTTCCCCGCGCCGCCGCACGTCACGGCACCAAGACCGCGCTGGTCACCGACACGCGCTCGCTCACGTACGCCGAGCTCGACCGGCTGTCCGATCGCGTGGCCGCGGCGCTCGCCGTCCGGGGCATCGCGCCCGGGGATCGGGTCTCGATCTACGCGCAGAACCGGTGGGAATGGATCGTCACCTACCACGGAATCCTGAAGGCCGGCGCCGTGGTGAATCCGATCAACGTCATGCTCACGCCGAGCGAGGTGCGCTACGTGCTCGGCGACTGCGACGCGCGGGCGATCTTCTGCGGCGGCGACAAGGCGGCGGCCGTGCTCGACGTCGCGCGCGCCGTGCCGGGGCTCCAGCACGTCGTGAGCTTCGGCGAGGCGCCGGCGGGTGCGCTCGATTTCGCGCAGCTCCTCGCCACCTCCGCTCCCCGCCCGGACGTCCCGCGGCCGGCGCCGACCGCGCTGTCGACGATCGCGTACACGTCGGGCACGACCGGGCATCCCAAGGGCGCCATGCAGAGCCACCGCGCCGTCTTCCTCAACTGCGCGCTGACGGGAACGATGCACGTCCGGACCGAGCGGGACATCGTGGTGACCGCGCTGCCCGCGCCCCACGTCTACGGCAACGTCGTGATCAACAGCCTCTTCATGGCGGGCGGCACCGTCGTGCTCATGGAGCGCTTCGATCCCGAGGCGGCCCTCGAGCGGATCGCGCGGCATCGCGCCACGCTCTTCGAGGGCGTCCCCGCCATGTACATGACGATGCTCGCGCATCCGTCGCTCGGGCGCTTCGACCTCTCGTCGCTCACGCGCGCGACGGTCGGCGGGCAGACGATCGCCGAGTCCGTCATGCGCGCGTGGGAGGAGCGCTCGGGCGCGCCGCTGATCGAGCTCTGGGGCATGACGGAGCTCGCCGGGCTCGGCACGACGCACGCGCTCTACGCGCCGAACGTGCACGGGACCATCGGCGTGGCGCTGCCGGGGATCGACGTGCGCGTGGCGGCGTTCGAGGACGTGACGCGCACGATGGCGCCCGGCGAGCCCGGCGAGCTGATGGTGCGCGGGCCGCTCGTCATGCAGGGCTACTACGGCAACGAGAAGGCGACGCAGGAAACGATCGAGCCCGACGGATGGCTGCACACGGGCGACGTCGCCACCGCCGACGAGGCCGGCTACTTTCGCATCGTCGACCGGCGCAAGGACATGATCATCACCGCCGGCTACAACGTGTATCCCGCGGAGATCGAGCGTGTGCTCGCGGCCCATCCGGCGGTCGCGCTCTCGGCCGTGGGCGCGATCACGGACGAGGTGAAGGGCGAGCTCGCGCGCGCCTACGTCGTGCTCCGTCCCGGCACGAGCGCCACGGAAGGCGAGCTCGTCGAGTTCTGCCGGCCCCGTCTCGCGGCGTACAAGCTGCCGCGCTCGGTGCGCTTCGTCGCCGACCTGCCGAAGACCTCGACGGGCAAGATCATGCGTCGCGAGCTCCGCACGCTCGACTGAGCGAGCCATGCGCCTCGGCCGGATGATCCAGGCTGTCGACGCGCACGCCGCCGGCGAGCCCGGCCGCGTGATCGTCGGGGGCGTCCTCGACGTCCCCGGGAGCACGATGCTCGAGAAGGCGCGCCACCTCGAGGCGCACGGCGACGCGCTCCGCCGGCTGATGCTGCGCGAGCCGCGCGGCTATCCGGCGGCGAACTGCAACGTCATCCTGCCGCCCACGCGTCCCGAGGCCGACGCGGGCTTCGTGATCATGGAGCACGTCGAATACCCGGGCATGTCGGGCACGAACACGATCTGCACGGTCACCGTGCTGCTCGAGACCGGGATCGTGCCGATGCGCGAGCCGGTCACGGAGCTCACGCTCGAGGCGCCGGCGGGCCTCATTCGCGTGCGCGCGGCATGCACCGGGGGGAAAGTCACGAGCGTGACGTTCCGCAACGTGCCCGCGTTCGCCGTGCATCTCGACCGCAAGATCGAGGTGCCACGGCTCGGGACGCTCGCCGTCGACGTCGCGTGGGGCGGGATGTTCTACGTGATCGCGGATGCGCGCGCGCTCGGTCTCGCGCTGACGCCGGACGAGGGGCGCGACATCGTGCGCGTGACCGAGATGATCAAGGCGGCGGCGCGCGAGCAAGTGCCGGTCACGCATCCCGAGCAGCCGGCGTTCACGGGGCCGACGATCGGTCAGCTCTCGGGGCCGCCGTCGCGGTCCGACGCGGACATGAAGAACGTGGTGACGGTTTCGACGGGCACGCTGGGCGTCATCGACCGCTCGCCGTGCGGCACCGGAACGTGCGCGCGGATGGCGACGCTCCACGCGCGGGGCACGCTCGGTCTCGACCAGGATTTCAGGCACGAAGGCATCCTCGGGACGATCTTCACGGGACGGCTCGTCGAGGAGACCACCGTCGGTCCGTATCGCGCCGTCGTCCCCACGCTGAGCGGACAGGGCTGGATCACGGGCTTCGCGACCTACGTGGTCGATCCGAGCGATCCGTTCCCCGAAGGCTTCACCGTGGGCGACATCTGGTAGTGGGCGCCTGGGATCGCGAGCTGCAGGTCGCCGTGAACGCCGCGCGCGCGGGCGCGGATGCCGCGCTGCCGTTCTACGAGAAGCAGTCGCGCGTGACGTGGAAGGAGGACAACTCGCCCGTCGGCGAAGCCGACCACGCCGCGGACGCGGCGATCCAGCGTGTGATTCGGGCCGCGTTCCCCGACGACGCGATCCTGACCGAGGAATCCGGCCAGCTCGCCGGCACGCGCGACCGGCGCTGGATCGTCGACCCGATCGACGGCACGCGCGACTTCCTGCGCGGGCTGCCGTACTGGGCGAACCTGATCGCGCTCGAGACCGAAGGCGACGTCGTCGTGGGCGTGCTGCACCACCCCGCGCTCGGCACGCTGTACGCCGCGGCGCGCGGCGCGGGCGCGTGGCGCGACGGGCAGCGGCTGCAGGTGGCCGACGCGCCGCTCTCGCGCAGCCTGCTCGTGCTCGGTGAGGTCAATTGCCTCCTCGAGGCGATCGACGCGGCGACGCTCGGCCGGCTCTGCGAGGCGGTCGGGTCCGCGCGCGGATTCGGCGCCCCCTACGGCGCGGCCGCGATGCTCGACGGCAAGGCCGAGATCTGGACCGAAGGCATCGTATCGCTGTGGGACATCGCGCCGTTCGTCGTCCTGCTCGAGGAAGCGGGCGCGCGGTTCACGGACCTCACGGGCGCGCGGACGTGGCCGTCGCGTTCGGGACTGGCCGCGGCGCCGGCGCTCCACGACGCGGTGCTCGACGTGCTCGGGAGGAGCGACCCTCGATGAAGATCGGCGTGCAGGTCGGACACGTCGTCGCGCCGGGCCATGACATTCAGCGGCAGTGGACGGAGCAGCTCGCGCACTTTCGCGCGTGCCGCGACGCGGGCTTCGACTTCGTCTCGTGGGGCCACCACTGGCTCATCCATCCGTTCCAGCACTTCCAGCCGATTCCCGTGCTCGCGCGCTTCGCGGCCGAGTCCGGTGACATGGACCTCGTCACGGGCGTGCTGCTGACGCCGCTGCTGAATCCGGTGCAGGTCGCCGAGGACGTCGCCACGCTCGATCACATCTGTCGCGGCCGGCTGGTGTTCGGCATCGGCCTCGGTTACCGGCCGGAGGAATTCGAGGCGGCGGGATCGCGGATGGCCGAGCGCGTGCCGCGCTTCGAAGAAGGTCTCGCGCTGATGAAGCGCCTGTGGACCGACGACGAGGTCACGCATCAGGGCCGCTTCTACCGGGTCACCGGCGCGCGGCCCACGGCGCGGCCGTATCAGACACCGTGGCCGCGGATCTGGGTCGCCGGCATGACGGAGCCCGCGATCAAGCGCGCCGGCCGCCTCGGCCACCCGTTCTACGCGATCGGCACGCTCGGGCTCGAGCAGCTCGGCCACGCGATGGCGGTCTGGCGCGCGGCGCTCGCGGACGCCGGACATCGCGTGCCGTCGGAGATCCCGGTGCACCGCGAGTTCTACGTCGCGCCCACGCGCGAGGAAGCGCGCGCGAAGGCGCGGCCGGCGGTGGAAGCGAAGTACAAGGGCTACGCGGAGCACGGCCTGCCGGGCGTGAGCGGCGCGTCGGGCGACGTGGTCGAGCGCTTCATGAACGATCCCTTCGTGATCGGCTCGCCCGACGAATGCCTGGAGAAGCTCGCGCGTCTGCGCGAGCTCGGCGCGACGCACGTCGCGCTCCGCCTCTTCTGGCCGGACATGACGCACGCCGAGGCGCTGTCGATGATCGAGCTGACCGCCTCGACGCTGTTGCCCGCGCTGCACAAGCTGTAGGTCCGCAGCGGAACATCTCCCTGCCCCGCGGGAGCTTCTCCTACCCTCGCGCGTTTTCCGTTCTTTCAACGGCGTGACGGCGTGCACGTACGCGGCAGGGGACCGTGGCACTTCCGTTGCCAACCGAACGCGCGGTGAATCGCGTGAAGCTCCTCATCGTCACGACGCCGCTCATCGTGCTCGGTCTCGCGCTCCCGGTGCCGACGGCGATGTCACCGGTTCCCGCCGCGCCGCCGCCGACGGCTGCCTCGGCGCACGTCGCACTTCCAGCGCTTCCCCAGGCCCATGGCGCGCTCCCGCAGCCGATGCTGCCGCTCACCTGGGACCTGCCCGTCACGCGCAACGAGCGTGTCGACTTCTGGATTCGCTGGCTCAGCCGCCACAACCATCACCGGACGGCGCTGTGGCTCGAGCGTTCGGGCCGGTTCGGGCCGATGACACGCGAGAAGCTCCGCGCGCGCGGGCGATCGGGCTCTGGCAGTTCATCGCCGAGACGGGCCGGCGCTACGGTCTCAGGGTCACGCCGTACGTCGACGACCGCTACGACCCGGTGAAGTCGACCGACGCCGCGCTGACGTACCGCTCGCGTACGACACCGTGCGCGCGCCGGGCGGCACGTCACTCCACGTGATTGCGCGAGCGAGCGGGGTGAGCGCGCGCGACGTCTTCGAGCTGAACCAGCACTACGTCCGCGGCGTCACCCCGCCGGGCCGCCCGTCACACGTCCGCATCCCGGAAGGGCATGCCCGGCTCTTCGAGTCGAACTTCGCGCGCGTGTCGCGCGGCGCGCAGCAGGCGCCCTAGTCCCGGTCCCCTAGTGATGCGGCGTCACTCGAACATCAGGACGCTGCGGGCGACCTCGCCCGCCTTCATCGCGCGGAACGCCTCGTTCACGTCCTCCAGCTTGCCCCGGCGGGTGATCATTTCGTCCAGCTTCAGGCGGCCCTGCCGGTAGAACTCGATGTAGCGCGGCATGTCGACCTTGAAGCGGTTCGAGCCCATGCTGCAGCCCTGGATCTTCTTCTCGCGCAGGAAGGCCGGTCCGTCGAGCTCGATCTTCTGCCCGACCGGGATCATGCCGATCACGGTCGCGGTGCCACCGGGGCGGATGCAGTCGAAGCACTGCTCGGCGGCGATCTTCAGGCCGATCGCCTCGAACGAGTAGTCGACGCCGCCGTTGGTCATCGCGCGGATCCGCTTCACGGGGTCGTCGTCCTTCGCGTTCACCGTGTGCGTCGCGCCGAGCTCCTTCGCCTTCGCGAACTTCGACTCGACGGTGTCGACGGAGATGATCATCCGCGCGCCGGCGATGCGCGCGCCCTGGATCACCGAGAGCCCGACGCCGCCCGCGCCGAACACGGCGACCGTGGACCCCGGCTCGATCCGCGCGGTGTTGAGCACCGCGCCGACGCCGGTGGTCACGCCGCAGCCGATGAGCGCGGCCTGGGCGAGCGGCATCTCGTCGTCGATCTTCACCAGCGCGTTTTCGTGGACGAGCATCTGCTCCGCGTACGCCGAGAGGCTGGCGAACTGGTTGACCGGTGTGCCGTTCCACGTGAAGACCGGCGGCTCGTCCTTCCCGCGCGCGGGGCGCTTCGGGCAGAGATGGGTCTTGCCGGTGAGGCAGTACTCGCACGCGCCGCAGAACACCGAGAGGCACGCGATCACGTGGTCGCCCGGCTTGAACTCGCTCACCTGCGGGCCGACGGCTTCGACGATTCCGGCCGCCTCGTGGCCGAGGATAGCCGGCGCGGGGAACGGATAGTAGCCGTCGACGAAGTGCAGGTCGCTGTGGCAGACGCCCGAGGCGACCGTGCGCACGAGGACCTCGCGCTTGATCGGCTTCGCGATGTCGACGCTCTCGATCGTCAGCGGCTTGTGCGGTCCGTGGAAGATCGCCGCCTTCATGCCTCCCCTCCCTTGGACACCTGCACGCACGCGAGCCGCTCGATGACGAGCATCGCGGCGGTCGTGTTCTGCTCCTCGAGCCCCGCCGCCATCGCCGCCTGCTGGTAGCGCTGCGCGACGTTGGCGAAGCTGACGGGGACGTGGAGCTCCTTGGCGATGGTGTTGAACGTCTCGAGGTCCTTGTTCATCAGCGCGACCTTGAATCCGGGATCGAAGTTGCGCGGCACGATCGATCGCGGGATGCCTTCGAGCGCCTTGCTCGCGCCGCTGCTCGCCTTCACGACTTCGTAGATCGTCATCGGGTCGAGGCCGGCCTTCACGCCGAGGGCCAGACCCTCCATCATCGCAAGCGAGTTCACCGACGCCATCATGTTGTTGATCGCCTTGACCGTGTTGCCGGCGCCGGGCGGCCCGACGTGGAAGATGTTCGGGCCGATCGGCTTGAGCACGGGCTCCGCGCGCTTCAGCGTCTCGGCATCGCCGCCGACCATGATGGCGAGCGTCCCGGCCGCCGCGCCGGTGACGCCGCCGCTGACGGGCGCTTCGAGGAACCCGACGCCCTTCGCCTTCGCCTTCGGCTCGATCTTCCGCGGGGTGGACGGCAGCACGCTGCTCAGGTCGATCAGGATCGTGCCGGCCTTCGCGCGCTCGACGAGGCCGCCGGGCTCGAGATAGGCCTTCTCGACATCCGGCGAGGCCGGCAGCGAAGTGAACACGACCTCCGATCGCTCGACGACCTCCGCGGCCGACCCGGCGGCCTTCGCGCCGGCCTTGACGAGGTTCTCCATCGCCTTGGGATCGAGGTCGAAAACGGTCATCGGGAAGCCGGCTTTCAGCACATTGCCGGCCATGGGATTCCCCATGTTGCCGACGCCGATGAACCCCACGGAAGTGGCCATCTCATCTCTCCTTTGGACATGGGGCCCCACAACTGAAGGACCCCAAACCCCTCGAGACAGGGTTGCTCGCAGGACTGATACCACAGATCATGACCGGCACCGAAAGAGGGGGTTTCAAGGAGGCCGGCATGCCGGGGAAGGTCGGATTCATCGGGCTCGGAAACATGGGCGGACCGATGGCGCTCAACCTGGTCAAGGCGGGGTTCGCGCTCGTCGTCCACGACCTCGACGCGACGAAGGTGGCGCGGCTCACCGCGCGCGGCGCGGCGAAGGCGGACTCGGCCGAGGCCGTCGCCGCCGCCGCGGACCGGACGATCGTGATCGTCGAGACGACCGCGCAGGTGCAGGACGTCGTCATGGGCGAGCGCGGCCTCGTCAAGAGCGCGAAGGCCGGCCACATCGTGGTCTGCATGAGCACGATCGACCCGCTCGTCGTCCAGCGGCTCGGCGCCGAGCTCAAGGAGCGCGGCATCGCGATGCTGGACGCGCCCGTGAGCGGCGGCACCGAGCGCGCGGCGACCGGCGAGCTGTCGATCATCGCCGGCGGTGCGAAGGAGACGTACGCCGCGTGCGAGGACCTCTTCCGCGCGATGGGCACGAACCTCTTCCACGTCGGCACGCTGGGGCAGGGCCTCGCGATGAAGCTCGTCAACAACATGCTGGGCCAGATCACCATGGTCGCCGTCGCCGAGGCGCTCGTGTTCGGCGTGAAGGCCGGGCTCGACCCGCAGACGATCTACGACGTCGTCCGCGTCAGCACGGGTACCAGCAACACGTTCGAGCGCCGCGTGCCGAAGATCCTCAGGCGCGACTTCACGCCCGGCGGCACCGTCGACATCTCGTTCAAGGACCAGGAGCTCGAGACCGCGTACGCGAAGGCGCTCGGCGTCCCGCTCTTCCTGGCGAACGTGAGCCAGCAGGTCTACCAGATGGCCCGCGCGGCGGGCCTCAACAAAGAGGAAGGGTCCGCCGTCGTGAAGGTGCTCGAGCGCCTCGCCGGCGTGACCGTCGGAAAGGCGTAAGGAATGGCCACGTACGTTCTCGTTCACGGCGCGTATCAGGGCGGATGGATCTGGAAACCCGTGGTGGAGCGACTCCGGGCCGCTGGCCACGTCGTCTACGCGCCGACGCTCGACGGCTGCGCGGAGCGGCAGCACCTCGTCCGCGCCGGCATCACGGTGGCGACGCACGCCGAGGAGATCGCGCGGCTCCTCTTCTACGAAGACCTGCGCGACGTGGTGCTCGCCGGCACCAGCGCCGGCGGCATGGTGATCCTGAAGGCCGCCGAGCAAGCGCGCGATCGCATCGCGCGGCTCGCCTTCGTCGACGCGCTCGCGCTGCTCCCGGGCGAGCGCGTGGACGCGATCGTCAAGCGCCCGGCACCGAACCGCGTCGGCGATCTGACGACCGGCCCGACGAAGGAAGACGCCGCCAACCGCATGTTCAAGGATCTCCAGCCCGCGCTGCGGACCTGGGCGCTCGACCGCATCACGCCGCACCCGGTCGCCGCGCTCGAGGCGCCGATGGTGGCGACGACGTTCTGGGAGCAGAAGTGGAAGGCGTCGGTGATTCGCTGCACGCTGGCGGCAAACCCGCCGGAAGCGCACCAGCGCCGCACGGCGGAGAAGCTCGGCGCCCCGTACGTGGAAATGAACACCGGCCACTACCCGATGCTGAGCGCGCCGGACGAGCTGACGAAGCTGCTGCTGGGGTGAGCACGACCAGACTCCAGGTCACCGCGATCCTGAAGACCGACCTGTCGGGGTCGACGCCGCGGTTCCGGGCGACCGCCGAAGCGGATCTCGCGCCGTTGTTGCGCGAGCACCGCGCCTTCGTCGAGCGCGTCGCCGCCGCGCACGACGGACGCATGGTGAAGCCCGAGGGCGACGGCTTCTGGCTGGCATTCCCGAGCGTCACCGCGGCAGCGCTCGCGGCGATGAGCATGCAGGAGGAGCTCCGGCTCGCGCAGGCCAACGCGGGCGAGGATCGGCTCGCGATGCGCATCGTCATCGCGCTCGGCGACGCGCTCCACCAGGACGGCGCGCTCGTCGGCGACACGGTCGTCCTCACGACGCGCATCGCGGCTCACACGCCGCCCGACGAGATCTATCTGACCGCCGCGGCGTGGCTCGCGATGAACCACGCGGAGATCCGCACGTCGTTCGTGAGCGCCCTCGCCCTCAAGGGCTTCGCGGAGCCGGCGGCGGTCTACCGCATCGAGCAGCGGCATCGCACGCACGTGATCGCGGACCAGTACGTGGTCGTCGCCGATCTCAAGGGCTTCACGACGCTGACCGAGACGCGGCCGGCGACGCTGGTCGAGACGGCGCTCGACGCGCTTCACGAGATCGTGGCCACGGCCTGTCACGACTTCGGCGGCGTCGTGCGCTTCAGCGCCGGCGACGCTTACTGCCTCACCTTCACGGACGCCGAGCGCGTGATGGCGGGCGTGGAGCACCTCGCGACGGCCTGGGCGCGGTTTTCGCGCGAGGCGGACGTCCGCTGTGCGATCAACGTCGCGGTCCACAAGGCCACGCTGCACGCGTTCCGCTCCTATCTCTGGGCCCCGACCTCAATCTCGTCTTCGGCATCGAGCGCGCGACGTCGCGCGGCATGGCCGGAACGTTCGTGAGCGGTCGCGTGCAGCGCGATCTGGTCGGGACCGCCTGGGAGACGCGTCTCGAGTCCGTCCACCTCGACGCGATGCCCGCGGACCTCAAGGAAGCCGGGATCTATCGGCTGCGGTACACTTCGCGCGCGGACAGCCAAGGAGACACACGATGAGCATCCGAGCGACGACGGCGGCGCCCGCCCTCGACCAGTGGATCAGGAAGCTCGACCACGCGGCGCTCGACGCGCCGTGGACGCAGCCCGGACCGCTCATCAAGCCGAAGAAGTCCGCGATGGAGCCGAAGCTCTGGCGGTGGCGCGAGATCGAGCCGCTGCTGCGCCAGAGCCCGGAGTTCATGAAGCCGGGGCGCGGCGCGGAGCGGCGCATCCTCAGGCTCGACAATCCCGGCGTTCCGGAGCGCACCGCCGCGCACACGATCTCCGTCGCGGTCCAGTACCTGCTGCCCGGTGAATGCGCGCCCGCGCACCGGCACACGCCCGACGCCATCCGCTTCATGCTGCACGGCGAAGGCGCCTTCACGACGATCGAGGGCGACAAGTTCCGCATGCGGCGCGGCGACCTCGTGGTGACGCCGAGCATGACGTGGCACGACCACGGCAACGAAGGGAGCGAGCCGGTCATCTGGACCGACGGCCTCGACTCGCCCGTGGTGCGCTATCTCGAGAACCTCCTCGGCCAGGAGTTCGAAGGCGACGCCCAGCCGATCCGCACGGGCCCGCCGGCGCGTCACCTCCACTACACGTGGGAGACCGCGTACGCGGAGCTCATGACCCGCGCCAAGGGCGACGCGGATCCGTTCGACGACGTGATCATGGAGTACCTCGATCCGGCGACCGGACGCTCCGTCGTGCCGACGATCGGCTGCTATCTGCAGATGCTGCGGCCCGGCGTGCGGACGCGGGCGCACACGCAGACGTCGAGCGCGGTCTATCACGTCGTCGCGGGCTCGGGCGCGACCGACATCGGCGGCACGCGCTACGCGTGGGGCGAAGGCGATTTCTTCGCGATCCCGCCGCGCGTCGCCCACGCGCACGCCAACCCCGGCGACGCGCCCGCGATCCTGTTCTCGTTCCAGGACGTCCCGCTGCTGAAGACGCTCGGCTTCTATCGGGTGGAGGATTCGCCGGCCTGACCCTCCAGGTCGACGTCCCCGACAGCTCACCGGGTCGACCCGCGAGAGGGTACTGCTGGACGTGAAGCTGACGGTGACCGTGTTCGCGACAGTCTTCCTGGCCGAGCTGGGCGACAAGACGCAGCTGGCCACGCTGCTCTTCGCGTCGTCACCGGCTCACGGCAAATGGGCGGTCTTCGTGGGAACGGCGCTGGCGCTCGTCGCGTCGGCCGCGCTCGGCGTGTTCGCGGGAAGCGTCCTTGGAGCTCGCCTCGACACGCGGCTGCTCTCTCGCATCGCCGGCCTCACGTTCGTCGCGATCGGAGTGTGGACCTTCCTGAAAGCATAGAGTCCGTCGAGATCCCATGAGTCCCGAACCGGACGCCCCGCGCGCGCGCCTCTCCACCGCGGAGCTCGCCTTGCGTCACGCGGCGCGGCTGCGCGCGGAGCTCGTGCGCGTGCTCTACGCCAGCCCGGGCATCGCCCTGATCACGACGCCGCTGGCCGCGATCACGCTCGCGGTCATCGGGTGGACGCGCGCGCCGGCCGGGCTCGTCGTGGCGTGGCTCGGCTACGTGCTCGCGGTCTCGCCCGCGCGGGCGCTGCTGGTGCGCCGCTTCCGTCGGTTGCCGGCCGGGCAGGCCGACGTCACGACGTGGTCGCGACGCTTCGTCGCCGGCGCGGCGGCCGCCGGGCTCGGGTGGGGCGCGGCCGGACTGCTGTTCTTCTCGGAGACGTCGTCCGCCGCCTGGCAGATGTTCCTGGCGCTCGTCCTCGCCGGCGTGGCCACCGCCGCCGGGCCCGTGCTCGCGCCGCTGATGAGCGCCTTCCTCGCGTTCGCGCTCCCGACGCTGCTGCCGATCATCGGCCGCTTCTTCTTCGAGGGCTCGCCCGTCGGCTTCGCCGTCGGGACGCTCGGCGTGGTCTTCGGCGCCGGCCTCGGGGTGAGCGCGTGGCGGATGCATCAGGCCATCGTCGGCGCGCTCGTCCTCGCGTTCGAAAACCACGATCTGTCGCGGAGCTCCCGGTGGAAGTCGAGGAGCGCGCCCGCGCCGAGGCGGGGCTGCGAGGCGCGCGCGACGAGCTCGAAGCGCGCGTGCGCGAGCGCACCGAGGACTTGCGGACGCTCATCGAGGCCTCGCCCCTCGCGATCATCGCGCTCGACACCGAGGGCAAGGTCAGGACCTGGAATCGGGCCGCGACCGCGATGCTGGGGTGGACCGAGCACGAGGTGCTCGGGCAGTCCTATCCGATCGTGCCGGACGACGAGACACGGCTGAAGCGCAAGGACGGCACGCTGATCGACGTCGTGCTGTCCGTCGCTCCGCTGCTCGGCGCCGATGGCCGGCCGCGCGGGACCATCGCCGTCATCACCGACGTCACCGAGCGGAAGCGTCTCGAGCGCGATCTCCGCCAGTCGCAGAAGATGGAAGCCGTCGGGCGACTCGCCGGGGGCATCGCGCACGACTTCAACAACCTCCTCACGGTGATCATCGGCCGCGGGGAGTCCGTGCTGGGAAGCCTGGAGCGCAGCGACCCGGCGCGCTGGGACGTCGAGCTCATGCTGGCGACGGCCGAGCGGGCGGCGACGCTCACGCGCCAGCTGCTCGCGTTCAGCCGGCGGCAGGTCCTGCAGCCGAAGGTGCTCGCGCTCCACGAGATGGTCGGCAACGTCGTGCCGATGCTGCGGCGTCTCATCGGCGAGGACATCGAGATCCACACGGTCGCGGGCGCCGCGTCCGGGCGTGTCCGCGTCGATCCCGCGCAGATCGAGCAAGTCATCATGAACCTCGCGGTGAACGCGCGGGACGCGATGCCGCAGGGCGGTGTGCTCATGATCACGACGACCACCGCCGACGTGACCGACGTGCAGGCTAGGCGGCTCGGCGGCATCCAGAGCGGCCGCTGGGCGATCCTTTCGGTGAGCGACACCGGCGCGGGGATGGACGAAGAGACGCGCGTCCGCGTGTTCGAGCCGTTCTTCACCACGAAGCCGCTCGGGCAAGGCACGGGCCTCGGCCTGTCGATGGTCTACGGCATCGTGGAGCAGCACGGCGGAACGATCACGGTCGAGAGCGCGCCGGGGCGCGGCACGACATTCAGGATCTATCTCCCTCGCGTCGACGACGCCGCGGCGGAGACGGAGACGACGGAGCGCGCCGACCCCACGGCGCTCGGGACCGAGACGATCCTGCTCGTGGAAGACGAGGACGAGGTGCGCGAGCTGGTGGCGCGGATGCTCCAGCGCTCCGGGTACACGGTGCTCGTCGCCGCGGATCCGCGCACGGCGCTCGAGCTCAGCGGGCGACACACCGGGCCGATTCACCTCTTACTGACGGACGTCGTGATGCCCGAGATGAGCGGCCGCGAGCTGCGCGATCGGCTGAGCGCGCTGCGCCCCGAGACGAAGATCGTCTACATGTCCGGCTACACCGACGAGGCGCTCGGCCGGCACGGCGTCCTCGAGCCGGACGTCGTGCTCCTACAAGAACCGTTCCGGTTCGCCGAGCTCGCCGACCGGATCCGCGAAGTCCTCGACGCCTAGACCTCCCACTCCTGGTCCCACGTCGCGTCGGCGCCGATGCCCTCGCGCGCGACGGAGATGTCGAGCAGGTACGGCTTGTTCCCGCGCGTGACGCGGTCGAGGCCCCGGCGGAGCGCGGTCTCGAGGTCCTTCACCTTCGTCACGGCCTCGCCGTCGACGCCCTGCGCGCGCGCGAGGCCGACGTAGTCGACCATCGGCGAGCCGAGCATCAGGCCCGGATACTTGCCGTCGCGCACCATCTTGCTGTCCGGCATCTGCCGCGCCCAGTTGTGGCGCACGACCTGGTAGCTCTCGTTGTTGGAGACCACGATGAGCATCGCGGCGTTGTAGCGCGCGATCGTCCAGAAGCCGATCGCGCTGTAACCGAGCGCGCCGTCGCCGAGGTGGAGGATGACGGGCTTCTCGCGCCCGACGGCGACCTTCGCGCCGATCGCCGCGCCGACGCCGAAGCCGAGCGAGCCGCCGCCGCTGCGCGTCCACGTCATGCCGCCGTGGCCGAACGACATCAGCGTGGTGCGCGCGGTCGAGCTCTCCTGCACCATCACCGCGTTCTTCGGCAGCAGCGCCGCCATCTGCGCCTCGAGCACGGCGGGGTGGACGATCTCGTCGTGCTCGTGCTCGCGGACCAGCTTCTCCTCGCGCTCGATCACCGTCGTCGCGAAGGCGCGCACCCTCCCGCGTTCGCGCGACCACCGGTCACGCCCCTGCGCGCGGCCGAGCGCGGCGACGAGACCCTGCAGCGTGCCCTTGACGTCGCACTGCGCGGCGAGGTCGAGCGGATAGTGACGGCCCATGAGGACCGGGTTCGGACCGATCTGGATCACGTACGGCTCGGCCACGGGGCCGTGCACGCCCTGGCAGCCGGCGAGGAAGATCAGATCCGGCGTGAGCCCGGTGGTCTTCGTGAAGTCGTCGGCAACGGGATAGTTGCCGCAGTAGAGCGGATGCCGGTTCGGGAAGTTGATGAAGATCTGCCGCGACGCGAACACCGGCGCTTCGAGCAGCTCGGCGAGCTGCACCGCTTCCGCCGCAGCACCGCCGCGCCACACGTCGTCGCCGAACATGAGCACCGGACACTTCGCCTCGGCGAGCTTGCGCGCGATCGCCTCGACGGTCTGGGCACGCGCGGCCCGTGGCGGCTCGATCCGGTAGCGCGCCTCTTCGCCGATCTGCGCTTCGAGCCCCTCGCGGTTCAGCAGCTCCGCGCTGATCGAGAGGTACACCGGGCCCGTCGGCGGGATCATCGCTTCGCGCAGCGCGCGCGTCGTCGCGACGGGGATCGCGGCGGAATTCGCCACGACCGTGTACGCCGCGCGCGCGTCCTTGGTGATCGGCCGCATGGACTCCGCCTGGCTCACCCCCGGGTACGGCGCGAGGCCGCGATAGTCCTGCAGCTCCGACGCCCAGTCGCCGGCGATCACGAGCATCGGCGTGCCCGCCACCTGCGCGTTGAAGAGCTGGCCGGCGAGCTGGTACGAGCCACCCATCACGTGCGCGATCACCACGCCGACCTTGTCGCTCAGACGCGCGTACCCGTCGGCCATCGCGGCCACGAGGCCTTCGTGCTTGCCGATCACGAGCCGCTGGTCCTGGTCCTCCGCGAGCGCCGCGAAGATTCCGGTTTCGGCGGAGCCGGGGTTCGTGAAGAGGTAATCGACGCCCGCGTCCTTCAGCGTCTGGATGAGGAGCATGCCGCCGGTGCCGGTGATCGTCTTGCGCATGGGCTCCCTCCGGGCGGTCATTCTCCCACAGGCTCGTATAAGCTACGCGCGGACCCTCCGGCCCTCGCCCAGGAGACGCCGGAAACACATCCCCCTGGGAGGCGACGACATGCCGCGCCGCACCGGCCGAGGCGGCCCCGCAAGCCTTCCTGTACGAAGTCATGGAGAACCTCACGCAGGACCTCACCGCGACGACGGCAGCCTGATCACGGTGCGGCCGGAGGAGGTCGCGTTCGGCTTCCCGATGCTCCGGGCCGAGGTGACGTTCGCGAAGTGCTAGGCTTGGTGGCGCCGTGATCCACGTCGTCACGTACGTCGAGGTGAGACCCACGTCCCGGCAGGACGGAGTCTCCGGGCTCGTGCGCTATCGCGAGCTCACGCGCACGGACGACGGCAATCTTCGGTGTGAGGTGCTGAGCCGGATCGGCCAGCCGCATCAGCTCGTGGTTCTCGAGGTCTGGAAGGATCAGCAGGCGTTCGAGGCGCACCGCGGATCCGCGCACGCGATCGGGCTGCGCGAAGGGATCGATCCGATCCGCAACGCGCCGATCGACGAGCGCGTCCACGGCGGCGTTTCCGTCGGGCCGGCGCATCCGGGGCCCGCGGGCGACGCCGTCTACGTCGTGACGCACGTCGACGTCATTCCCCCGCGCAAGGACGACGGTCTCGCCGCGCTCGAGCGGCTCGCCGCGGCGAGTCGCGGCGCGGCCGGCAACGTGCGGAAGTTCCGTGACACGCTCGGGCCGATGTCCGGCGCGCTCTACGACGAGCGACTCTTCAACGCGGTCGACTAGGGGGGTGGGGTCCTGAGTCGTGGGGCCCCATGTGCAAGGAGGTCGTATGGCGATCCGGCTCGTGGTCACCATCACCGCCGCGCCGGGCAAGGGCGCGGAGCTCGCGAAGGCGTACGGCCCGCGCTGCGCGGATGCGATGAAGGAGCCCGGCTGCGAGCAGTTCGAGATCTTTCAGAGCCCGGGCAACCCCGACAAGCTCGTGCTGCTCGAGAAGTGGAAGGACAAGGCCGCGCTCGCTGCGCACGCGGAGCTGAACAAGACGCGCCCGCCGCTGCACCCGGAGTGGCGCCTGGGCGCGGGCGAGCGCGAAGACTACGAGTACAACCGCACACGGTAAGGAGCACGCGATGAAAGTCCAGGACGCCTACGTCGACGCGCTGAAGACATCGCAGGCGCTGTGGGAGCGGGCACGCACGCTCTTCCCCGACGCGGTCACGCACGACAACCGGCGGATGCAGCCGTTCCCGCTCTACGTCGACCGCGCGGACGGCGCGTACAAGTGGGACGTCGACGGGCATCGCTACGTCGACTACTGGATGGGCCACGGCGCGCTGCTGCTCGGCCACAACCCGCCGGTCGTGCGCGACGCCGTCGCCGCGCAGGCGATGAAGGGCACGCACTACGGCGCCTCCCACGCCAAGGAAGTGGAGTGGGGCGAGTGGGTGCAGCGCCTCGTCCCGAGCGCGAAGCGCATCCGCTTCACCGGCACGGGCACGGAAGCGACGCACCTCGCGCTGCGCCTCGCGCGCGCGTCCACCGGCAAGAAGCACGTCATCAAGTTCGCCGGCCACTTCCACGGCTGGCACGAAGGCCTGGAGATCGGCGTGCGCCCACCGTACAAGGCGGAGCCGGAAGCCGGCCAGCTCGACGAGGTCGTGCAGCTCGTCTCCGTGATCGCGCCGAACGACATCGACGGCGTGCGGGCGCGGCTCGCCATGGGCGACGTCGCCGCGGTGATCCTCGAGCCGACCGGCGGCCACTTCGGCGCGGTGCCGGCGCCGCCCGAGTTCGTCGCGGCGCTCCAGGATGAGACCCGGCGGGCGGGCGCGGTGCTGATCTTCGACGAGGTCGTCACGGGCTTCCGCGTGTCGCCCGGCGGCGCGCAGGCGAAGCTCGGCATCACGCCGGACCTCACGACCCTCGCGAAGATCCTCTCGGGCGGCCTGCCCGGCGGCGCGGTCGTCGGACGCGAAGACGTGCTCGCGTATCTCACGACCAAGCCCGATCCGGAGGAGAACCGCCGCTCGAAGATCGCGCACGCCGGCACGTTCAACGCGAACCCGCTGTCCGCCGCGGCGGGCGTGGCGATGCTGTCCTCGATCGCCGACGGCGCGGCCATTCGCGACGCCGACCGCCAGGCGGCGAAGCTTCGCCGCGGCATGAACGAGGTCCTCGCGCGCGAGCGCGTGGCCTGGAAAGTGTACGGCCAGCACAGCGACTGGAAGATCTGGTTCGGCGCGGACGCGCCGCCGCGTGACGGCGCGGATCAGTCGGTGGCCGACGTCGACTGGCGCCGCCTCGACGCGAAGGATGCGGGGCGCAGCAAGGCCCTCCGTCAGGCCCTGATCCTCAACGGCGTCGACTTCAACGGGGCGCGCGCGCTCGTGAGCCCCTGCCACACCGACGCGGTCATCGACGAGACACTGGCCGCCTTCACGAGCGCGGTACGGGCGATGAAAGGGGAGGGGCTCGCGTGATGCACGGCGAACCGGCGATCTATCGGCGACTCGGCGTTCGGCGGGTCATTCACGGCTCGGGCACGACCACGCGCTACGGCGGCTCGGTCCTGCGCCCCGAAGTCTTCGACACGATGCGCGAGGCGTCGCAGACGCTCGTCAACGTCGACGAGCTCAACGAGGCGGCCGGCGCGGCGATCGCGAAGATGGTGGGTGCGGAGGCGGCGTTCGTGACTGCGGGCGCGAGCTCCGGCCTGATCCTCCAGTCGGCCGCGTGCATCGCCGGCGACGATCCGGCGAAGATCACGCGGCTGCCCGACACGCGCGGGATGAAGAACGAGATCGTCATCCAACGTGCGCATCGCTTCGCCTACGACCAGGCCTATCGGATCCCCGGCGGCGTGCTCGTCGAGATCGGCCTCGCGCGCCGCACGCAGGCCTTCGAGCTGGAGGACGCGATCACCGAGCGGACGGCCGCCGTCGCGTACCTGATCTCACCGTTCACGAGCCCGCCCGGCGTGCTGCCGCTCGACGAGGTCATCGCCATCGCGCACACGCGCGGCGTGCCGGTGATCGTCGACGCCGCGTCGATGCTTCCGCCGCGCGCGAACCTGACGAAGTTCATCCGGATGGGCGCCGACCTCGTGAGCTTCAGCGGCGGCAAAGGTATCCGCGGGCCGCAGAGCACGGGCATGCTGCTCGGCCGCCGCGATCTCATTCGTGCCGTGGCACTCAATGCCAGTCCGAACCAGGCGATCGCCCGTGCGGCGAAGACGTCGAAGGAGGAGATCGCGGGCCTCGTCGTCGCGCTCGAGCTGTTCCTGAAGGAGGACGAGGCCGCGGAGATGAAGCGCTACGTCGACGTCTGCCAGGTCATCGTCGGCTCGCTCGGCGAGATCCCGGGGCTGCGCATGGTCGTCGAGCACGATCCGGTGAATCGCGTGATCCCGCACGCGTGCGTCTACTTCACCCCGGAGTGGCGGGGCCCCTCGGGCCGCGCGGTCCAGCTCGCGCTCGCGGCGGGCGACCCGCACATCTACGTCCAGCAGGGCCCGCACCAGGGCGGCTACTTCGACGAGATCGCGATCGACCCGATCAACCTCCAGCCGGGCGACGAGAAGATCCTGGCCACGCGCCTGCAGGAGGAGCTGACCCGGCGCTAGCCGCCCTCGCGTGAGAGCCGGCGCATGCTCGCCTGGTCCACGAGCGTGCCCCGGCTGATCACGGCCACGGGTGCGGCGTGCTCCCGCAGCGCCTCCAGCACGTCGGGCGCGTCGAGCACCACGAGGTTGGCCGGCGTCCCGACTTTCAGCGCGTGGTCGCGCACGCCCATGGCTCGCGCGGCCCGCGTCGTGATCATGCCGTACAGCGTCTCCATCTCGGGACGCGTCGTCATCCAGAGCAGGTGGGACGCGAGGAACGCCACCTCCAGCATGCTGTTGCGCCCGAAGGGATAGAAGGCGTCCGAGATGTCGTCCTGGCCGAGGCACACGGTGACGCCGCCGGCCAGGAGCTCTCGCACCCGCGCGTGCAGCGGACCGGTGTGCGGATCGGTCACGAGCCCGAGATCCGCCTGCTTCATCAACGCGATCACCCGGTCGAGGTACGGGGCGTCGTACAGCGCCATCGCGCGCGCGTGATGCGCGAGCACGCGGCCGCCCCAGCCGCGCGCGATGCCGGCCTCCGCCATCGCCTCGAGCGTCCGGAGGCTCGCGTCGCCGACGTCGTCCACGAGCATCGAGACGTCGGCACCGAAGTCACGCGCGAGATCGAAGCAGAACGCGATGTGCGCGGCACGGTCGGCGTCGGTGGCTTCGATCCAGGGAATGCCGCCGACGACGCCCGCCCCGAGAACCATCGCCTGGCGCATCAGGTCCGCGGCGCCGGGCTCGCGCACGAGCCCATCCTGGGCGAAGGCGACGACCTGGATGTCGACGATGCCCTTGAACTCGTCGCGGGCGCGCAGCAGCGCCTTCACGCCTTCGAGCCGCGCCTTCGTGTCGACGTCGGCCAGCGCGCGCATGTGGGTGGTGCCGTGGTACGCCGCGGCCGCGACCGCGCGCCGGACGTTGCCGATGATCCACGACTCGTCGTACGCCGCCTTGACGCGCGCGGCGAGCTCGATCGCCGACATCGCCTGCGTCATGCCCGCGCCGTGGTACGCGCGCAATGATTCGTCGTCCATCATCGGGAGCGTGTGCACCTTGCAGAGATGCAGGTGCGGATTGACGAACGACTCGGTGGCCAGTCCGCCGCGGGCGTCGATCTCGACGGCCGCCGTGGCGTCCACGCGCGGGCTGATGGCGGCGATGCGTCCCGCCTGCACCGCGATGTCGTGGAGCGTGTCGCCCCGGCCGCGCACTCGCGCGCCGCGGACGAGCAGATCGGCGCTGCCGGTCACTCGCCGACGTCGACGATCGCGACGACCGGGCCGCCACCGTGCGGCCCCTGGTGCATGGCGTCGACGGACACGAAGACCGCCGGGTCGCCGAGCGCGGTCGCGGCCACCGCGCCGACCGCGGCCTTGGAGTGCCGATGGTGGTGGACGTCGGAATCGTCGAGCATGATCTGGCGCCGGCCGCGCAGGGTGCCGCGCCGGTCGGCTTCGCACTTCAGGAAGCAGTTGACCACGCGCCCCTTCAGGTCGTCCGCGCGGGCGCGCGGAGGGAGCTCGAGGCCGGCGTCGCGGATCGCGTCGTAGATGCCGTCGATGTCCAGCGCGTCCTTCATCACGCTGTGGCCGATGCGGTAGCGCCCGCCCGCGCCCGGGCGGTTGCCGAGGATGACGATCTGCGCCTGCGTGAGCTCGACGCCCGACGAGCACGAGGCCACCGACGAGTAGAGATCGAGGTCGCGGCAGATCTGCTCGGCGCGGGGCATCGCGATCTCGCCGAGCGCGACGCCGATGCCGAGCGCCGTCGTGCCGTTCGAGACGCCCATCGACTCGTGGACCTCGCACGCGACGTGCTTGCCGCGTGACTCGGCGTCGCGCACCGACTCGATCGTGAGGAGCGGCGTCTTGGTCTGCACGTAGTGCACGTCGCGCGGGTTGTCGATGCCGGCATCGCGCATCGCGCGCTTGACGCCTTCGGCGACCTTCTCGACCATCGCCGGCCGGCCGATGTCCTCCGGCAGGAGCTCGACGCTGAGCGCGGTGCCGATCGTCAGACGCGCTCGATCCGCCGGGCCGGTGCGTGCGTTGCGGGCGAACACCGTCGCGTGCGGCGTGATGACGCCGTCACACCCGCCCGACCAGACCATCGGGATCTGCGCGATCTGCTCGGCGCTCCGCGTGCCGTGCTGCTGGAGCGCGCGGCGGAACGCCTGGTCGGCGAGGATGCGGGTGAAGTCGTTGACACCGCCGTTCCCTTCGGTCTTGCCGATGACGGCGACGACCTCGTCGGCCTTCATCCGCCCGGCGCGGATGAGCTCTTCGAGGCCGGACGCGTCCTGGACGGTCTTCAGCTCGACCTTCGCAGCGTCGATCGCCATCGCGCCGAGAGTATAGGAGATCGAATGATCCTGCACGACGCATGCGACAATGACGAGCATGCCGCCGGCCGTCATTCACGACCTCGACGAGCTGAAACGACGCCTCGCGCCCCATCTTCGTGGTGCGCGGAAGGCGATCGTATTCGGATCAGTGGCCCGCGGAAGCGCCGACGAGTGGAGTGATCTCGACCTCGTCATCGTCGCCGACACACAGCGGCCGTTCCTGAAACGGTACCTGGACTTCGAGGGCATCTACGACGTCTGGCCCCGTCTCGATCTGCTTGTCTATACGCCGGACGAGTTCGTGGAGATGCAGCGACAGGGACGGCCGTTCATCGAGCACGTTCTCCAGGAAGGCGTCGTGATCCATGAGGCCGAACCCGAGAGCTGAAGCCGAGCGCCGGCTGGCGCAGGCACGGAGCGACCTCGTCTCTGCTCGCGTCCTCGCGCGCGAGGGCCTCTACGCGCAGGCATGCTTCCATTGCCCGCAGGCGGCGGAGATGGCGCTGAAGGCGGTTCATTACCTCCGAGGAGCGCGGTTCGTGGTCGGGCATTCGGTCGTGGATTTGCTCGCGGGCCTCATCGAGGTCTACCCATCGCTCGAGCACCTGCGCCGCGCCGCCGCCAGCCTGGACCGGCTCTACATCCCGACGCGCTACCCGAACGGTCTGCCTGGCGGAGTCCCTGCAGAGGTCTTCGCCGAGGAAGACGCTGCGGACGCGACGCAGCAGGCAACACTCTTCGTCGAGCAAGCCGCGACGATCATCGGCTAACGATGGGGGCTCAGGCGATAGCGCTCGAGCCGCGTAGCGCGGCGAGCTTCGCGGCGTCGTAGCCGAGGAGCTTGCCGAGCACCTCGTCCGTGTGCTGGCCGGGCGTCGGCACCGGGCCGATGCGCGCCGGGGTCTTCGACAGCTTGATCGTCGCGCCCGGGAGATACATCTCGCCGGCGACCGGATCGTCCATCTTGACCAGCATCTCGCGCTCCCAGACGTGCGGGTCCTTCGCCACCTCGGGAATCGTGCGTACCGGCGCGGACGGGATGCCGGCATCGAGCAGAGCCTTGCAGATCTCGTCCATCGTGTGCGCGGCGCACCACGTCTCGATCGCGATGCGGCGATCGGCCGCGGGCGAGCTGCCCGCGAGCGGCGTGTCGTCGTCGGGGCCGCCGACGATCTTCATCAGCGTTCGCGCCATCTCGCGACCCGCGGCCGCGATGACGACCCAGCCGTCCTTCGTGCGGTACGGCGGGCGGCCGCCTTCCCCGCCCTCCTGGCCGGTCGCGAGGTAGTACGACGTCGGGATCTCGACCATCGTCAGGCCGGAATCGAGCAGACACACGTCGACGAGCTGCCCTTCGCCGGTGCGCTCGCGATGCCGGAGCGCGGCGAGCGTGCCGATCGTCGCGTGCAGCGACGTGTAGCGGTCGACGAGCGACGTCGCCGTGCCGATGGGGTGGCCTTCCTGCTGGCCGGTGAGCGTCATGAGGCCGCTCATCGCCTGGCCGAGCGAATCGAACGCCGGGCGATCGCGATACGGGCCGTACTGTCCGAATCCAGAGACGGCCACGAGGATGATGCCCGGGTTGATCGCCTTCAGCCGCTCGTAGTCGAAGCCCATCGCCTTCATCACGCCGGGACGGAAGTTCTCGAGGACGATGTCCGCCTTCTTCACGAGGTCCGCGAACACGTCCTTCCCCTGCGCGCTGCGGAGGTCGAGACAGATGCTCTTCTTGCCGCGGTTGTAGACCGAGAAGTACACGCTCTGGCCGCGGACCATCGGCGGATGCTTGCGCGTCTCCTCGCCGCCGAGCGCCTCGATCTTGATGACCTCGGCGCCGAGGTCAGAGAGGATCATGCCGCCGCGCGGTCCCGCCTGGAACCGCGCGAGCTCGAGCACCCGCACGCCGTCGAGCGCCAGCATCACGGCAGCCGCTTCAGGTACTGCGCGACGAAGTCGAAGTCGACGAAGCGCACGTACGCCTCGGTGAGCTGCCGCGTGACCGGTCCTGGCAAGCCGTCGCCGATACGCGAGCCGTTGACGCTCGCCACCGGGCAGATGCAGAGGCTGGTCGACGTGAGGAAGCACTCGTCGGCGTTGTACGCGTCGTAGAGGTCGATGTCCTTCTCGACGACGGTGAGCCCCGCCTCGCGCGCGAGGTCGATCACGGTCTCGCGGCTGATGCCGGAGAGCACGGTCTGCTCGCGCGGCGTCAGCAGCGTCCGGTCCTGGACGAGGAAGATGTTGCTGCCGAGCCCCTCGCCGAGGTTGCCGTCACGGTCGAGCAGGACGGCCCACGCGCCCGGGTCCTGCGCGCTCACTTCGAGGCCGCCGGCGATGAGGTTCAGGTAATTGTGCGTCTTCACGCGCGGCGAGAGCGACTCGGGCGGCGTGCGCCGTACGGACGGCGTGAGGATGCGGATCCCGTCGCGATAGAGCGACGCCCGCTCCTTCAGCGGGAGCGGAATGCACTCGACGATCACGGTCGCGCCTTCCTGGGCCCACACTTCGCGCGCGGAGGGATCGAGCCCGCGCGACACGCGCTGCGTCACCCAGTAGTCGTCGTCGGGAGCGATCAGCGGCAGGTTCTGCCGGAGGACCTCCTCCGTGACCTCGATCATCTTCGACTGGCTCAGCCCGGGATCGATGCGCAGGTACCGCATCGAGCGGTAGAGGCGCTCGACGTGCTCCTGCAGCTTGAAGACGCGATGGCCGAACGTGCGCGTGGTGTCGAAGACGGCGTCGCCGTACTTGAACCCGCGATCCCGGAAGGGGACGAGCACCTCGCGCTCCGGCACGAAGCGGCCGTTGAAGTAGGCAATCCGGTCGACTGCACCCATGAGAGACCTCCTATGCGACGGCCTTGCGCACTTCCGCGAGCCGGATGTATGAGGCTAACACCTGCGCCTGGTCGTCGACGAGATGGCGAATGATGACGTCGGTGTAGCCCATCTGCGCGAGCTCGCGGAACTTCGCGGCGACGGCGGCGACGGATCCGTACACCGGCGCGTCCGGAGAAAAGCCGCGGTACCCCCCGCGCACGCGCGTCCCGCCGACCTTGTCCGCCTCCGCGTCGCTCTCGCCGACGTAGATGTCGCGCCGGATCGCGATGGTGGCCGGCGCCTTGCCGTGCGCGCGGCACCGGTCCTTGTAGTAGCCGATGAGCGCGCTCGCCTGCTTCGGCGTCAGGCCCGGCGAGGCGAGCCACGCGTCACCGAGACGGGCGGCACGATCGATCGCCGGCTCCGCGGTGCCGCCGAGCCAGAAGTGGACGGCCTCCGCGGGCCGCGGCGACACGCGGCCGTCGCGGAACTGGAAGCGCCCGGACGACGACACGACTTCGCCGCGGAGCATGCGGCGCACCAGATCGATCGACTCTTCGAACATCGACACGCGCGCCTTCACCCGCGCGCCCATCGCCGCGAACTGATCCTCGCCGTCGCCGAGCCCGGTCTGGACGATGAAGCGTCCGGGCGCGAGCGTGGCGAGCGTCCCGACCTGCTCGGCGAGGAGCACCGGGTTCCAGAGCGGCAGGAGGAACAGCGCGCCGTACGGCGCGTCGCCCCACTCCGCGAGACACCGCGCGAGGATCGGCACGTTCTGGTAGTACGGGCCCGGTGTGGCGTGGTGGTCGCCGACGAACAGCGAATCGAGCCCGGCACGCCGCGCGGCGCCCGCGCGCTCGATCATCATCCGGGCGCCGGCACGTCCGTCGGTGCCGGCGCTGAAGCTACTGGTGAGCGAGACGCCGATCTTCATTTCGTCGCCCTCACTTTCACGCCGGCGCGCTCCTCCTGGATCAGCCATGGCGCCGTGGAGTCCTTGTCGCCCCAGCCGCGCGACATCGCCTCCACGAGGAGCTGCTCGCCCACGTTCGCCATCGCCATCGGGACGTCGAGCTCGCGCGCGAGCGCGGTCGCGAGCCCGACGTCCTTGCGCGCGAGCTTGAGGCCGAAGCGCACGGTGTCGAAGTCGCCCTTGAAGACGATGTCCGGAATGTGATGCGAGAGCGTGTAGCCCTTGCCGAACGACGCGCCGCGCAGCGCTTCGAGGATCGCCTCCGGCTTCACGCCGGCCTTCACGCCGAGCGTGAAGCCCTCCGCGATCAGCGCGCGCGAGAGGATGCTGATCATGTTGTGGACGAGCTTCGCGACGGTGCCCGCGCCGATCGCGCCCATGTAGCCGACGTTGCTCCCGATGGCGCCGAGGACGCCCTTCACCTCGTTGAAGACGCCCTCGTCCCCGCCGACCATGACCTGCACCGTGCCGTCACGCGCGCCGATCACCCCGCCCGAGATCGGCGAGTCCAGGACGTGCACGCCCTTCGCCTTGAACGCCGCGTAGATCTTCCGCATCACGAGCGGCGAGTTGGTCGACAGGTCGGCGTAGATGCTGCCCGGCTGGGCGTTCTCGAGGATGCCGCCCTTTCCGAGGGCGACCGCCTCCACTTCCGCCGGGCCCGGCAGCGACGTGAAGATCAGCTCGCCGGCGCGCGCGGTGTCGGCGACGCTGTCCGCCCAGGTGGCGCCGGCGTCGAGGTGCGGCTTCGCCAGCTCCCGGCGCAGGTCGTGGACGACCAGCGTGTGACCGCCCTGCTTGATGAGGTTGAGCGCCATGGGGCCGCCCATGTTGCCGAGTCCGATGAACCCGATGCGCATCGCGCGATCCTCCTGGGCAGCGTCGTGCCGCGCGGCAAGGGTATACCATCGGGAGCCACCATGAAGATCACCGGCCTCGAGACCTACTCGCTCTCCGCACCCCTCCCGCAGCCCGTGCGCACCTCGACCATCGCGATCAGCCAGGTCAGCGAGGTGATCGTGAAGCTCGCCACCGATGAGGGTCACGTCGGCCTCGGCGAGGCGCACGGCCCGTTCCTGTTCCAGGGCGCGGAGGGGCTGCGCGCGGTGAAGAAGATCCTCGACTCGATCACGCCCCTCGTCGTCGGCCGCGACCCCTTCGAGACCGAGCGGATCTGGCAGGACCTGTTCGCGCTGACGTACACGAGCGTGCGCGGCATCCCGCCGCTCGCGCGCCAGCAGCGCGTGCTCGTCACCGCGATGAGCGCCATCGACATCGCTCTGTGGGACCTGAAGGGTAAGGCGATCGGCCGCCCCGTCCACGCGCTGCTCGGCGGCGCGTTGCGCGAGCGCGTGCCGGCCTACGTGACGGGCTTCTACTATCGCGACGGCGAGAAGCCGGACGACGTCGTGCGCGAAGCGGCGAGCTACGTGGAGCTCGGCTATCGCACGCTCAAGGTGAAGGTCGGCGGGCTCACGCCCGAGGACGACGCCGCGCGCGTCGGCCGGATCCGGCGAGCGGTCGGCAAGGACGTCGCGCTGATGCTCGACGCGAACCAGGGGTGGAATCTGCCCACCGCGATCGAGGCCGCAAAGCGCTGCGAAGCGCACGACATCTTCTGGCTCGAGGACCCGATGCCGTGGTTCGACGAGCGCCGGACGCTGGCGCGTCTGAAGGAAGAGACGTCGATCCCGATCGCCGCGGGCGAGACCGAGTACACGCCGTTCGGTCTCAGGACGATGGTGACCGAAGGCCTCGTGGACTACCTGATCATCGATTCGACGTGGGCCGGCGGCCTGACGACCTGGCGCAAGGCGGCGGTGCTGGCCGAGCTCTACCAGATCCCGATGGCGGCGCACCACGACCCGCAGATCCACGTCCACGCGGTCGCCGCGAGCCCGACCGGCTTCATCCTCGAGTCGTTCGCGGACGCCTCACGCGATCCGCTCTGGTTCGAGCTGTTCCGCGAGCGGCCCCAGATCGTCGACGGGTTCATGGCGGTTCCGGACCAGCCTGGCCTGGGCCTGGAGCTACGTCAGGAGACGCTGGAGAAATACGGCGTGAAGCTCGGGTGATCGGGCGCCGCGCGATCGCCTTCTGCCTCGACGTCCTGTGCAGGCGCTGCTCCTCGTCGTGACCGGCATCGCGTGGGTGCCGCTCGCGCTGGGCGCGGCCGTCATCCTCGGGCGCGAGCGTGGCTGGGAAGGCTGGGGCACGGGATTCGCGATCGTCATCGTCCCGCCGTGATCGCGGTCACAGCGGCGTACGCGATTCGTGGCGTTCGCAACGGAGGGCGAACGCGCATGAACGGCGGCCGACGTCGCTTTCTCGGTGCCACCGCCGGTTTCGGTGTCGGCGTGACGCTCGGGCGGGAATCCAGCGCGCAGCAGGCTCACGGCTGGGCGCCGCTCGGCCCGAGCGGCGGCCCCGCGCTCGCCGCCGCCGTCTCGAACGCGTGAGCGCTGGGAACGATGGCGCTGTGGACGCTCACTCCCGACGAGGCGCGCGCGAGTTGCGAGCGTTCGGGCCGCCACCTCGAAGCCGTTTGCCGTGGGTGATGGACGAGGCGGGTGTCGTGCCCGTCATCGCGGCCGGAGGGATGGGGACGGCGGCGACATCCGGCGTGTTCTCGCTGCCGGGGCCTCGGGCGCGATGCTGGGCACGCGCTTCGCCGACGCGCCCGGCGGGCCACGCCCCACGCGGGCCTGAAATCCTCCGAGGAGGCTCGGCTGCAGAGGCTCCATCAGGGCCCGCGAAACCCCGGCATCACGGCCTCGGAAAACCGGCGCATCGACGCGACGATCTTCCCGTGCGGGAGATAGCCGAAGCTGAGCTGGCAGAGCAGGTGCTCGACGCCCGCCTCGCGAAGCTCGGCGACCCGGTCGGCGACGCGCTTGGGCGTGCCGTAGAGCGCGCCGGTCTCCAGCGACCAGCGCGTGCCCTCTTCGTGCGACACGGACGGATCGGCGAACGGGTTCAGGAACGCGCTGTCGACGTGGAAGTCGGGCGGGTTGTGCGCGGTGCGCGCGTGGATCATGTGCTCCCGCGTGTGGAGCACGGCCGCGCCGAGCGTATCCTCCGCCTCGGCGTCGCTCTCGCCGACGTACACGTGGCGCCACACCGCGGCCTGCGCGCGCAGCCGCGCGCGTGTCGCCGCGTCGTGGCCACCCTCCTCGAGACCCTGCTCGTAGAACCCGAGGCGCTCGGGCAGGCGTGCGAGCGGAATGCGCGGCGTCAGGATCGGCACGCCCTGCCGGCCGGCCTCGAGGAACGACGGCGGCGTGACGACGCTGCGCCAGAGCGGCGGGTGCGGCCGCTGCAGCGGCCGCGGGCGCAGCTCGGGGAGCGAGAGCTGGAAGAACTGGCCTTCGTACTCGAACGGCGCCTCGGTCCAGGCCCGCGTGAGGATCTCGAGCACTTCCGTGGCGCGCTCCCGCGCGTCGTCGCTGCGGAGGCCGTAGCCCACGAACTCGTACTCGTTGTAGATCGAGCCGCGCCCGACGCCCACGTCGAGCCGGCCGCCGCAAAGGTTGTCGAGCAGCGCGAGCTGGACGGCGAGCCGGATGGGATGACGGAGCGCGAGCTGGATCACCGCGAAGCCGATGCGCACGCGCGTCGTCCGCATGGCGAGCGCGGCGGCGAACGGGATCGGGTCGGAATAGACGGCCTCGCCCGTGAAGTTGTGCTCGGTGAGCCACACGCCGTCGAAGCCGAGCGCGTCGGCGAGGCACGCCTGCTCGAGCTGCTGCGCGATCGCCGCGTGGTCCTGCGCCGGGCCCGGCGAGTGCGCGAGCGTCAACCAGCCGAAGCGCATCGGTGCTAGACGAGCGGCCAGATGGACATCACCGAGGGCAGACCGCTCGCGAGGCGCGTCCACCGGCGGTCGTCGCCGACCCTCCACACCTCGCCGGTGTCCGTCCCGACGATCACGCCGCCCGGCGACGTCGGATCGGGGACGAGCCCGTGGAAGTTGGCGGCGGACGGCGAATGCGCATCGTCGCAGAGCGAGCGCCACGTGGCGCCGCGGTCGTCCGAGCGAGACAGCATCGCCTGCGCGCCGCCCTCGTCCTTGTAGTGTGAAAACGCCGTGGGCGCGCTCGCGACCGTCACGCCGTACGGCGGACGCGGATCGATGCAGAGCGGCCGCGCGTACCTAGGCGTCACGCCGCGCCACGCGTAGACCCAGCTCGCCCCCGCGTCGTCCGAGCGGAACATGCCCGCGTTGCCCTCGATGTGCTCGGCGACGCCATCGATGCGCCCGTAGCCCGTGGACGCGAAGAGCACCGACGGCTCGGCCGGATGCGCGACCATCATGTGAATGTCGGGATTGTTACCGGGCAGGTCGACACGCCACGTCACCCCGGCGTCCTTCGTGCTCACGACGCCGCCCACTTCGACGCCCACCCAGATGCGCTGCGGATCGGCGCGATCCACGACGAGCGCGCGCGCACGCCCCGGCTGGCGCGGCTTCACCGGCACACACCAGCGCTCGGCGTCCGGCGCGTGCGCGAACGAGTCGATCTCCTGCCACGTGCGTCCGTCGTCCTTGCTGTGGAAGAGCCCCGCCGGCTGCGTGCCGACGTACACGTCGCGGGCGTGCGGTCCCGTGAAGATCTGCCAGACCGTGCGGCCCTCGACGCCGCTCGCGTGCCATGTGCGCCCGCCGTCCTCGGACGCGAAGAGTCCGGTCTCGGCACCGGCGAGCAGACGTCCTCCGCTCGCCTTGAGATCGCGCACGGTCCCCGCGGCGAGGACCACCACCGCCTCACGCGCGTCGTCGACGGCGAAGAGCCCCTTGGTCGTTCCGGCCAGCAGTTTCATGGCATTCCCCCTCTAGAGCTTCGCGATCGCCGGGATGACCTTCGCGCCCATCAGCTCGATCGACCGCATGGTGGTGGGGTGATCCATGCGCGACTCCTGCGCTTCGAGCAGCAGATGACCGCACCCGAGCTTCTGGTGGACGAGCGCGAACCTGTCGGCGACCTCGGCGGGCTCGCCCGCGATGATGAAGTGCTCCGCCACCAGCTCGTCGTAGCTCATCTGCGCGAGCGAGCGCGGGCGCGCCTTCAGCGCGAACTGCTTGCCCGCCTTCGAGCGCATGCCGACGGGCTGGAACCACTCGATCGGCCCGCGCAACGTCGGGCCCATGCGCCACACGAAGTGACGCCCGGCTTCGAGCGCCTTCGCTCTGGTGTCGGCGGTGACCGCGCAGATCAGGAAGCCGAGGTTGTCGGCGGTGACCGTGCGGCCGACTTCCGCGGCGCCTTGACGGTAGAACTCGAACAGCTCGCGCGCGATGTCGAACGGCACGAGGAACGGCACGTAGGTGTAGCCACGGCGCCCCGCCCACACTGCGGTCTCGGGGCTCGCCGTGCCCGGGATCCAGATCGGCGGATGCGGCTGCTGCAGCGGCAGACACCACGGGTTCACGTGACGGAAGTGGTAGTGCTTGCCTTCCCACCGGAACGGGCCGGGATCGGTCCAGCACTTGAGGATCAGGTCGTGACATTCCTCGAAGCGCTCGCGGTTGTGGACCGGGTTCGCGTTCGCCCACCACTGCTCCACGCCGACGCCGCGCACGAAGCCCGAGAGCACGCGGCCGCCGGAGATCAGGTCGGCCATCGCGATCTGCTCGGCCATGCGCACGGGGTTGTCCTCGATCGGCAGGATGTTGCCGAGCAGCAGGATCTTCGCGCGCGTGGTCGTGCGCGCGAGCACGGCCGCCGTCATGTTCACGCCGACGTCCACGCACGACGGCGTCGAGTGATGCTCGTTGATCATCAGCCCGTCGTACCCGACCTGGTCGGCGAACTCGTACTCGGTCAGGTAGCGCTGATAGTTCGCCGCCGCCTTGCCGCGGTCGAAGAACCGGTTGGGGAACGCGAGCCGCAGCGACGGGTACTTGTCGCCCTCGGCGTCCGGGTACTCGTGGTGCGGCATCTCGCTGAAGTAGTAGAGCTTCATGCCAGGAACTCCGTCACGATGCGGGCGAACGTGTCGGGCTGCTCGATCGCCACGAGGTGGCCGCACGTGTCGAGCACGGTGAGCGTCGCGTTGGGCAGGAGCCGGCGGTACTGCTCGCCGCACACGACGGGAACGATCCGATCCTCGCGGCCCCACACGATCAACGCGCGGTTCGTCACGCGCGGCAGGAACCGCTCGAGCGTCGGGTTGTGCATGTAGGGCTTCCATCCGAGCCGGGCCGTCATCTCGCGATTGCGCTCGGCGATCTCGAGCTCGGCCGGCGTCGGCGCCCGGCCGAACAGCTCGTCCCACTCGGGGATCGTGGTCTTGTCGTAGACGTTGAGCTCGCGAAGCTCCGCGGGCGAGTGGAAGAAGACGTCGAGGATCTCGCCTCGCTCCGGCTTGAGCCCGGCGGCCGAAACGAGGACGAGCTTGTCGATGGCGCCCGGGCTCATCGCGGCCATCTCCGCCGCGGTCCAGCCGCCGAGCGACGCGCCGAGGAGATGCGGCCGCCGGAGTCCCGCGGCCTCGATGAACCAGAGGTGGAAGCGTGCGAGATCGGCCACGCCCTCCATCCACTCGGCGTCGCCCGACTGGCCGAAGCCCGGATGCGTCGGCGCCCACACCGTGTAGCGCTCCGCGATCTGTGTGAGCGAGCGCGTGAAGCCGCGGTTGCCGCCCGCGCCGTGGAGCACGAGCAGCGGATCGCCCTGCCCGCCGATCCACGTGTGCACCGCGAGACCACCGACCGAGATCGTCTCCTCACGGATCTTCATGCGCCGTATTATGCTCTCCTTCGCGATGAGCCGGATTCTCGTCAAGAGCGCGTGGGGCTCGGACGATCCCACGACAGCCGCGTTCGCGTTTCTCCACGCGAATGCGCTGGCCGAAGCCGGGCACGAGGCGCAGATCTTCCCGCTCGGCGAAGCCGTGGCGCTGATGCGCGCGCCCGTCGCGCAGGCGGTCGTGCCCGTGGGCTGGCCGCCGCTCGCCGAGACGCTGCGGGCCACCGTCAAGCTGCGCGTACCCATCCACGTCTGAGGCGCGTGCTCGAGGGCCCGTGGGGTCCTCGATGGCGACCTCGAAGGCAAGAACGCCGCGTTCGCGAACCCGACCATCCTCGTCCCGCTCGTCGAATGGGCGGACAAGATCCTCACCGAATGAGCGGGCGGCTCGCGGACAAGGTCGCGCTCGTCACCGGCGGCGCCTCCGGGATCGGGCGTGAGATCGCGCGGTGCTACGTCGCCGAAGGGGCCAGCGTGGTGATCGGCGATCGCAACGCGACGCTGCTCGCCGAGGTGGAGAAGGCGCTCGGCGCCGCCGCCGTCGAGATGGACGTCACGCGCGAGGCGGACGTCGAGCGCGCCGTCGGCCTCGCGCTGTCGCGCTTCGGCCGGCTCGACATCGGCGTGAACTCCGCCGGTCTCGGCTTCGGCGTCTCCGTCCTGGAGCAGACCGAGGCGCAGTGGGACACCGTGGTCGACGTGTGTCTCAAGGGCGTCTTCCTGTGTCTCAAGCACGAGGCGAGGGCGATGGTGAACGCAGGCCATGGTGGCGTGATCATCAACATCGCGTCGATCAGCGCGCGCCAGCCCGGCGAGGGTCTGTCCGCCTACTGCGCGGCCAAGGCCGGCGTCGAGATGCTCACGCGCTGCGCGGCGATGGAGCTGGGTCCTCAGCGCGTGCGCGTGGTCGGCATCGGCCCGGGGCTGATCGACACGCCGCTGACGACCTTCCAGCAGGACCGCCCGCACGTGCGCGAGGCGTTCCTCGCCAACATCCCGCTCGGACGCGTCGGGGTGCCGCGCGACATCGCGAACGCGGCCGTGTTCCTCGGCTCCGACGAGGCGAGCTGGATCTCCGGTGACACGCTGTTCGTGGACGGCGCGGAGCTGACGAAGAAGTACCCCGAGCTCGGCCGCTTCCGACGGTCATGAGCGCGGTGTTGACGCCGACGGATGCCTGGCGCGCCGCCTGGCCCGGCGCGGCCGCCGGGGTGCTCGTGATGGACAAGGTCGCGAACCCGCCGTCGCATCCCGAGCTCGACCGCCGCAAGGCCGCGCTCGAGACGGCGCTCCGCGAGCGGTACGGGCACATGACACGCGCCGAGCTCCTCGCTCTGCACAGCCTGCAGGCCTACGCGGACTACTATCGGCGGTTCAAGAAGGTGTACCACGTCCAGCTCCAGCTCGAGTCGGTCGCGCTCAAGGGCAAGGCCGTGCCGCGCGTGGCCGCGCTCGTCGAGGCGATGTTCATGGCGGAGCTCGAGAGCCAGCTCCTCACGGCCGGCCACGACGGCGCGACGCTCGACCTCCCGATCCGCGTCGACGTCGCGGGCGAGGGCGAAAGCTACGTCCTCCTGAACGGCCGGCCGCAGCCGCTCACCGCCGGAGACATGGTGATGCGAGACGGCGCGGGCGTGATCTCGAGCGTGCTCCACGGCCCCGACGGGCGCAGCCGCATTCGCCCGGAGACCACGCGCGCGGTGTTCGCGGTCTACGCGCCGCCGGGTATCGGGGCGGAGCTCGTGGCCGCGCACCTGCGCGCGATCGCGGGGAACGTCGTCGTCGTCGCGCCGGCGGCCAACATCACCAGCCTGGAGGTCTATTGATGCCGCGACTCGACCGCCTGCCCGAAGCCAATCGCAAGAATCTCCTCAACCTCCCGATGCAGGCGAACGACTCGGCGCCGTTCACGCGGCTCGCGAAGCCGCTGACCGCGTGCCGCCTGGCGATCGTGACCACCGCCGGCCTGCACCGGCGCGGTGACACGCCGTTCGGCCCGGGCGAGCAGACGTATCGCGTGATCCCGGCCGACACGCCCGCCGCCGACATCGTCCAGAGCCACACGAGCCTCGGCTTCGATCGCACGGCGATCATGCGCGACGTCAACATCTCCTACCCGATCGACCGGCTCCGCGAGCTCGTCGACCGCCGCGCACTCGGCGGTCTCGCGCCGAACGGCTACTCGTTCATGGGCGCGCAGCGCGAGCTCACGAAGATCGCCAACGAGACCGGGCCGGAGGTCGCGGGCCGGTTGCGCGCGGACGGTGCCGACGCCGTGCTGCTGACGCCGACCTGACCGTTCTGCACGCACACCGTCGGTGTGCTGGCCCGCGCGCTCGAAGCGCACGGCATCGCGACGACGTCGATCAGCCTGGTGCGCGAGCACACGGACAAGGTGAAGCCGCCGCGCGCGCTCTTCGTGCCGTTCCCCTTCGGGCACGCGCTCGGCCGTCCGAACGCGCCGGACCTGCAGCATCGCGTGCTGCGCGCGGCGCTCGACCTGCTGACGGAGCCGGCGGGGCCCGTCTTGCGCGACTTTCCCGACGACGCGGAGCCCGGCGATCAGCCGCCCGCGCCGCGCCAAGCGTCGGTCATTCCCGTCGCGTCGAACGCCGCGGGCGACGCCGTCGCCGAGGTGCGCGACCTCCGCGAGGGGCATGCGCAGCGGCTCGCGAAGCACGGCGGGCGCACGGCCTTCGGATTGAGCGGCGTCGACGTCGCGCGCTTCGACGACGTCGTGCCCTTCCTTCAGCGGTTCGCCGAGAGCGGCGATGCGGAGCTCGCCGGCCGCCCCGCCGTCGCGCTGCCCGCGTTCGTTCGCTGGTGCGCCGACGACCTCAAGGCGCTCGCCTTCGAGAGCTTCATGGCGATGCGGCCCGAGGCCGGCGGCGACGAAGTCGCGCGCTGGTTCTGGAGCACGACGGCCGCGGGCCAGCTCCTGCGCCGCGTGCGCGATCGGCTCGACGCCTCCGACGACCCCGCCTGGAAGGCGGCGGCGTTCGGCGTCGCCCGGTGATCGGGCCGCCCACCCCACGCCTGCTCGCCACGCCGCTGGCGCCCGGAGACTTCGGGCTGCTCTGCGCGATGCATCGCGATCCGGACGTGATGGCGACGCTCGGCGGCGTCCGCACCGACGAGCGCACGCGCGCCTACCTCGCCGAGAACCTCGCGCACTGGGACGAGCACGGCTTCGGGATGTGGATCTTCCGCGACCAGAAGACCGGCGACTTCGTCGGCCGCGGCGGCCTCCGCCACGTCGTGCTGGACAACCGCCCGGAAGTCGAGATCTTCTACGCGCTCGTCCGCGACGCGTGGGGCAAGGGGTTCGCCACCGAGATCGCGGCGGCGAGTCTCCACGTCGCGTTCCGCCAGCTCGCGCTGCGCGACGTGGTCGCGTTCACGTTGCCCGACCACGCCGGCTCCCGGCGGGTGATGGAGAAGGTCGGTCTGCGCTACGAGCGCGACATCATGCACCACGACGTGCGCTGCGTCCTGTACCGGATCCTGGCTCCGTGACACCCGCGGCGACGTCGCTCGTGCCGATGGCGTTCGTCGCCAGCGTCCCGCGCGCGGTCGCGTTCTACGAGACGCTCGGCTTCACGGTCGGCAACACGTTCACGCCGCCCGACGCCGCGGAGCCGTCGTGGGCGTGGCTCGAGAGCGGCGCCGCGAAGCTCATGGTGGCGCGCGCGACGGCACCGGTGATTCCCTCGCAGCAAGCCGTGCTCTTCTACGTCTCCTGCGAGGACATCAGGGCGATGCGCGCGGATCTTCAGGCGGCGGGCGTGCACGCGGGGCCGATCCAGTTCCCGTTCTATGCCGCGCCCGGCGAGTTCCGCCTCGAAGATCCGGACGGCTACGTCGTGATGGTCATGCAGCCGTGACGCGCACCGCGGACGTCGTCATCGTGGGCGGCGGCGTCACCGGCGTCTCGATCGCGTTTCATCTCGCCGGGGCCGGCGTGCGACGTGTCGTCGTCCTCGAGCGCCGCTTCCTCGCCAGCGGCGGCACGGGCCGGAGCGTCGGGATCGTGCGCCAGCTCTATCCGACGACGGAGACGAGCGCGATGGTCCGGCGCTCGCTGAGCGTGTTCCAGGACTTCGCGAACGTGGTCGGCGGCGACGCCGGGTACGTCGCGTGCGGCGCGCTGATCGGCGTGGCGCCCGCGATGCGGTCCAAGCTCGAGGCGAACCTCGCCATGCAGCGCGGCCTCGGGATCCGCGCGGAGATCCTGGAGCCCGCCGACGTCGCGCGGGTCGAGCCGGCGATCGATCCGGCGGGGCTCGGCGCGGTGCTCTGGGAGCCGGAGTCCGGCTACGGCGACCCGACCGGCGTCACCCTCGCGTACGCCGACGCCGCGCGCCGCCGCGGCGTCGTGATCGAGCAGGGCGTGGAGGTCACGGCGCTCGACGTCGACGGCGATCGCGTGCGCGGCGTACGGACCGCGAGCGGCGATCGCATCGACGCGCCCGTGGCGGTCAACGCGGCCGGCTTGTGGTCGCCCGCGATCGCGCGGCTCGCCGGCGTCACGCTGCCGATCATCGTGGGCCGCCACCCGGTCTTCACCATCGAGCGCGGGCCCGCGCTGCCCGCGCATCGCGTCTACCTCGACCTCGCCGGCGGCAGCTACGTCCGTCCGGAGACGGGCCACCTCACGCTGACCGGCTCGCTCACCGACGACGAGACCGAGCATCCGATGGATCCGGAGCTGCTCGGCGCGGAGGCCGGCTTCGAGGAAGCGGCGGCGGTGCTCGAACGCACGGGGCGCGCGGTGCCGAGCCTCGCGGACGCGAGGTATCGACGCGGATACGCCGGCGCCTTCGACATCACGCCGGACTGGATGCCCGTGCTCGACCAGACGGGTCCCGCCGGGCTCTTCACCGCGGCGGGCATGAGCGGCCACGGCTTCAAGCTCGCGCCGTCCGTCGGCGAGATGATGGCGGCGCTGATCACCGGCGCGACGCCGCCCGTGAGCGCCGCGCCGTTCCGTCTCGACCGCTTCGCGGCGATCGAGGCCGGCGGCACGTTCGTCGCCTCGTACTTGCGCTGACCGCACCCCGCGCCTATCGTCGACGAACCCCATGATCACCGAGGTCGTCCGGAACCTCTACGACTACAACGCGTGGGCGAACGCGCGCATCCTCGACACGGCCGCCGCGCTCACGCTGGAACAGCTCCCCGCGCCCGGCGGCGCGAGCTTCGAGTCCGTGCGCGACACGCTCGTGCACACCATGGGCGCGCAGTGGCTCTATCTCGAGCGCTGGCGCGGGCGCTCGCCGCGTGCGCTGCCCGATGCGGCGGCGTTCGCCGACCTCGCGGCGATCCGCGCGCGCTGGGACGAGATCGAGCGCGAAACCCAGGTGCTCGTGGCCGCGCTCGACGACGCGCGGCTCATGGCGCCGCTGTCGTACGTCAACATGCAGGGCGAGACGTGGACCTATCCGCTCTGGCAGCAGATGATCCACCAGGTGAATCACGCGACCCAGCACCGCAGCGAGGCCGCCGTCCTCCTCACCCAGCACGGCCACTCGCCGGGGTGGCTCGACCTGCTGTATTTCGTCGATCTGCGTAACGCCGCCACGCTATAGTCATTTGCCCGACTCTGGAGGAGGCAGGAACCACCCATGCTGACGATCGAATCGACCCCCGACATGGCCGCGCAAGTCTACGCCGCGATGGAGAAAAACATCGCCGTCGTGCGCCGGCGCCTCGGCCGTCCGTTGACCCTCGCGGACAAGGTGCTGCTCGGCCATCTCGACGACCCCGAGCACCAGGACATGGAGCCCGGCAAGAGCTACCTCTTCCTGCGTCCGGATCGGGTCGTGCTGCAGGACGTGCTCGGGCAGACGGCGATGCTCCAGTTCCGGCAGACGCGCCGCGAGAAGGTCGCGGTGCCGACCACGGTGCATTGCGATCACCTGATCCAGGCGCGCGTGGAAGGCGAGCGTGACCTGCGCGAATCGCTCGCGGAGAACACCGAGGTCTATGACTTCCTGAAGGCCGCCGCCGCGAAGTACGGCGCCGGCTTCTGGAGCCCGGGCGCGGGGATCATCCACCAGGTCGTGCTCGAGAACTACGCCTTCCCCGGCGCGCTGATCATCGGCACGGATTCGCACACGCCGAACGCGGGCGGGCTCGGCGCGTGCGCGGTCGGTGTCGGCGGCGCGGACGCCGTCGAGGTCATGGCGGGGCTGCCGTGGGAGGTGCTCTATCCCCGGCACATCGCGGTGTTCCTGAAGGGCAAGCTGAGCGGCTGGACGGCGCCGAAGGACGTGATCCTCTACGTCGCCGGCAAGCTCACCGTCGCGGGCGGCACCAACGCGATCGTCGAGTACATCGGGCCCGGCGCGCGCACGATCAGCGCCACCGGCAAGGCGACGATCACGAACATGGGCGCGGAGCTCGGCGCGACGACGTCGATGTTCCCCGTCGACGAGAAGATGGCCGCGTACCTCGCGGCGACGGGCCGCGCGGCGCTCGGGCCGCTCGCGCTCACGCATCAGGCGCTGCTGTCGCCCGACGCCGACGTCGAGGCGCATCCCGAGAAGCACTACGACACCGTGATCGAGCTCGACCTGTCGACGCTCGAGCCGCACGTCGTCGGCCCGCATTCGCCCGACCGCGCCCGGCCGATCAGCAAGCTCGCCGCCGAGGTGCGTGACCCGGGCAACGGCTTCCTCGACAAGATCTCGAGCGCGCTCATCGGCAGCTGCACGAACTCCTCCTACGAGGACATGAGCCGGGCGGCCGACGTGGCCGAGCAGGTGAAGGCGCACGGTCTCAAGGTCACGACGCCGTTCATGGTGACGCCGGGCTCCGAGCTGGTCCGCGCGACGATCGAGCGCGACGGGCAGCTGAAGTCGCTGCGCGACGTCAACGGGACGGTCCTCGCCAACGCGTGCGGGCCGTGCATCGGGCAGTGGCGCCGCGCGAAGGACCAGGCGGCGGTCGCGAACACGATCGTGACCTCGTACAACCGCAACTTCCCGGCGCGCAACGACGGCGAGCGGACGACGATGAACTTCATCGCCAGCCCCGAGATCGTCACCGTGCTGGCCGTCGCGGGGCGGCTCAGCTTCAACCCGATCACCGACACGCTCGTGGGCGCCGACGGCAAGCCGTTCAAGCTCGAGGCGCCGAAGACCGCGCCCGAGGTGCCCGCGCGGACCTTCGATCGCGGCCGCGACCTCTACGTCGCGCCGCCGGCCGACGGCAGCGGCGTCACCGTCTCGGTGAGCCCGCAGAGCGAGCGGCTGCAGATCATGGAGCCGTGGCCGGCGTGGGACGGCAAGGACTTCACCGACATGCCGGTGCTGCTCAAGGCCAAGGGCAAGACGACGACCGACCACATCTCTCCGGCCGGCGTCTGGCTCCGCTATCGCGGGCACCTCGACAAGTTCAGCGACAACCTGCTGCTCACGGGGATCAACGCCTACACCGGCGAGCCGGGCAAGACGATCAACGTGCTGACCGGCGAGCGCGGCGTGATGGTGTCGAAGGTCGCGCGGGACTACAAGGCGCGCGGCGTGAAGTGGGTCATCGTCGGCGACAGCAACTACGGCGAGGGATCGAGCCGCGAGCACGCGGCGCTCTCGCCGCGGCTGCTCGGCGGCGCCGCGGTCATCGTGCGCAGCTTCGCGCGCATCCACGAGTCGAACCTCAAGAAGCAGGGGCTGCTCGCGCTGACGTTCAGCAACCCGGCGGACTACGACCGGATCCGCGAGGACGATCGCATCAGCCTCGTCGGCCTGCGGGATCTCGCGCCGGGCAAGCCGGTCGAATGCCGCATCGTCCACGCGGACGGCACCACCGAGGTCATCCAGCTCGGGCACACGTTCGCGGCGTCGCAGCTCGAGTGGTTCCGGCGCGGCTCCGCGCTGAACCTCTTCCACAAGTAAGCCGCGATGCGCCTCGCCCTCCTCGAGGATCGCCTCGAGGAGGGCGCGCGTCTCTCGCTTCCCTCCGCCCCGCGCGTGCTCTACGTCGTCAGCGGCCGCGTCGTCGTCGAGGGCGACGGCTCGCGCGTCTTCCTCGCGGACGATCACGCGTGGCATGGGACCTCGGCCGTCGTCGTGCACACGGAGCGCACCGCACGACTCTGGCGTTGGGAGCTTCGGCGGGAGGACGGCGCGACGGAGGCGCACGACCCTGCGTTACGCACGACCGTGAAGCTCAGCCACGCGATCGACCTGCCGTCAGGCGGCGCGCTCATGCGCGCGGACCGCGTCGACTTTCCGCCGCGAGGCATCGCGTACACGCACACGCACCAGGGTCCCGGGATCCGCGTCCTGCTCGAGGGGCGCTTCCGCGTCGACACGAACGGACACACGATGGTCGTGGCGCCGGGCGAGGCGTGGTTCGAGCGCGGTCCCGATCCGGTCTATGCGGAGTCGACCGCCGACGAGCCGACGAGCTTCGTGCGCGTGATGGTGCTTCCGGTGGCGCTCCTCGGGAAGAGCTCGATTCGCTACGTGAAGCCGGAAGACCAGGCGCGGCCGAAGTCGCAGCGGTACACGGTCCTCGTCGACGCGCCCCTCGAGGAGGCCGGATGATACGCGCGGTGGCCGCCGGTCTCCTCGTCGTGGTCCTCGCCGCGCATGTCGCCCACGCCGCGCCGTCCGGGCCCGACATGCAGGGCACGTGGGTGCTCGATCCCGGCGCGAGCGACAACGTCCACCGCGCGATCGACGCGCTCGACGCGCAGATGGGCGGACTGCGCGGACCGATCGCGCGGATGCGCCTGCGCGACGTCAACCAGCCGCCCCAGCGTACCGAGGTCGCGTACACGGCGACCGACGTCAGCATCACCACCGACGGCCAGGACACCATCCGCACGCCGTTCGACGATCGCCCGGTGAGGTGGAAGGCGAGCGACGGCGAGGAGTTCACGATCCGGACGGTCTGGGACGGTCGCACCATGAAGCGCGTCTTCGTCGCCGACGACGGCCAGCGCGCGAACACCTACGTCTTCAGCGACGACGGGACCACGCTCCGGATGAGCGTCGTGCTCACGAGCCCGCAGCTGCCCGGGCCGCTCGAATACACGCTCGTCTACAAACGCGACGTCCAGTGACCGATCCCACGGCGCTCCGCGCGGCGCTCGTCGAGATGCTGCGGCAGAAGGGCGCCGCGCGTACGCCCGCGATTGCCGACGCGTTCGCCGGGGTGCCGCGGCACTTGTTCGTGCCCGACGTCTCCATCGAGGAGGCGTACCAGGACCGCGTGATTGCCACCAAGCGTCTCGACAGCGGCGAGGTCGTGAGCTCGTCGTCGCAGCCCGAGATCATGGCGATCATGCTGGAACAGCTCGACGTGCGGCCGGGCCACCGCGTGCTCGAGATCGGCGCGGGCACCGGCTACAACGCCGCGCTGCTCGCTCACCTCGTGGGACCGGCCGGCCCGGTGGTCGCGGCCGACATCGACGAGGCCATCGTGGCCGGCGCGCGCGCGCATCTCGCCGCGGCCGGTGTCGGCGGCGTGCGGGTCGTGTGCGCGGATGGCTGGGCCGGAGTTCCGGATGGCGCGCCGTACGACCGCATCGTGCTCACCGTCGGCGCTCACGACATCGCGCCGGCGTGGCGCGCACGGCTGGCGCCGGGCGGACGCCTCGTCCTTCCGCTGGCGCTGCCCGCCGTGCAGGCGGCAATCGCGTTCGACGAGCGCGAGGGCGGCCTCGAGAGCGTATCGGTGCGCGGCTGCCTGTTCATGCGCCTTCGCGGCTCCTCGGCGATGGCGAGGCGCCGCGTCGCCGTCGGACCCGAGCCCGCGCCGGCGGTGTGGCCACGCGGCGATCACACGATCGACGGCGCCGCCACCCATGCGCGGCTGCTCACGCCTCCGAAGGAGCTCGCCACCGATCTCGGAGTCCGGAACTGGGATCTCTATGACCGCCTCGTGTTCTGGCTCGCCCTTCACGCGCCGAGCTCGGCGTGGCTCACCGCGGAGGGCCCCGCCCTCTCCACGAAGCTCGTCCCCGCGCTCTTCGACGGCGGCGGCGAGCAGGCGGCGACCTTCGGTCTCTTCGAGCGTGAGAGCGTGGCGCTGCTCGTCCGGCGCGCGACCATTCCCGGCGAGCGAGGCTCGCGCCGTCTGGGCCTGGGACGGCGCCGGCCGACGGGGTCTCTCGGGGCTGCGCGTCCGCGCGCTCCCGATCGAGCAGCCGTACGCGCCGCGTCCGGCCGAGATCGCGCTCCCGCGCGACTGCACGCGGCTCGTGCTCGACTGGCCGGCTGTGGCACAGTAAGGGCCCTCGAAAGGAGTCTTCCATGAGCCAGGGCACCCAGGTCTTCGTCGGCGCGGGACAGTGGACGTCCACCAAGAAGAGCGGCGCGCTCCATCGCGGCAGCGGTGACGGCGACTGGGAGCAGCTCACGAAAGGACTCCCGCAGCCCGTGTCGGTCCAGGCCATCACGATCCACCCGACGAACCGCGACGTCATCTTCGTCGGCACGCAGGACGGTCCGTACCGGAGCACCGACGGTGGCTCGACCTGGGAGCGCACGGGTTTTCCGAGCGGGCTGCAGGTGTGGTCGATCACGTTCCATCCGCGGGATCCGCGCGTGGTCTTCGCCGGCACGTCGCCCGTCGCCGTCTTCCGTAGCGACGACGGGGGCAGCACGTGGCGCAAGCTGCCGAACGCGAAGCAGGACCGCGACCGCATCACGATGGCGTTTCCCAGCCGCGTGATGCGCATCGCGATCACGCCGGGCCACCCGGACGCGATCTACGCGGCGCTCGAAGTGGCGGGGGTGCTCCGAAGCGTGGACGGCGGCGAGACGTGGGAGGACTGCTCCGATCCGCTGGAGAAGCTGGCCGAGCGGCCGAACCTCAAGAGCAAGATCCAGAGCGACAGCGAGGCGGAGGGCATGCTGGACGCTCACGCGCTGCTCGTGAGCGACGCCGCGCCGAGCTCGGTCTTCCTCGCCGTGCGCATGGGCCTCTTCCGCAGTGACGATCGTGGCAAGACGTGGCAGGACATGGAAGTCGGCCGCTTCTCGCCGCTCACGTACGGGCGCGACATCCGCGTCTCACCGCAGGATGCGAACGTGCTCTACGCCGCGCTCAGCCCCGCGGCGCGCAGCCAGGACGGCTCGGTCTATCGCAGCGCGGACCTCGGGCGCACGTGGACCCGGTTCGATCACGGGGTGAAGGCGCACGCCACGATGATGTCGCTGGCGCTGCATCCGCGCGACGCGGCGCAGGTCTACTGCGTCTCGCGCTGCGGGCAGGTCTTCGGCACGCGGGACGGCGGGAAGAGCTGGCGCGAGTCTCCGCTCCCGGTGGACGACGTCTACGCGATCGCCTGTTCTTAGATGGGGCGGTGCGAGACGCACCCCCCAAGCCCCCCGCGCTCCGGGCCGGGAGTGAATCCCGGCCCTCCGCGAGTGCTCTAGACCTCCCGGGACGAGGGATCGCCGAGCGCGGCGATGACGAGCGCCCCCGGGACGTCGACCGGGTGCACGCCGCGTCCGTACGCGCCGACTTCCTCGCAGAGCCAGCCGACGCACGGGCCCGCTGACGGGCCGTCGTGCTCGCGGACCTGTTCGCGGATCGCAGCCCACTCGCGCTCCGCGGCCGAGCCGAGCGCGCGGAACCGGGCCATGCTCTCCAGTGCGAACACGATCCGCGCCGGCTTGCCTTCGAGCCACTTGAGCGCGGTGCGCGTGGCATCGACGCTGCCGTGGATCATCATGTCGGCATCCGGCGCGCCCTCCGTCAGGCCGAGGCCCATGAGGTACGCCGCCTCCAGCCAGCCGACGCTCGCGAGCGCGGGCGTCGACGCGGCGCCGAAGACCTCGGCCGCCATCGTTCCGCACGCGGTCCGCATCTTCGGCCCCATCAGCTCGCGCCACGGGGTCAGGAAGCCCGCGGCCGGTGCGCCGCTGGCGTGCGTGCTGAAGCCGAGCGCGAAGCCGCGCGGATAGCGGCCACGGAACGGCCAGCCGGCGAGCACGAGGCGCGCGGCGGCCTGGGCGGCATCCGCGAGACGGCGACCCGACGTCGCGGCGACGCCGCTGGTCGCGCCCTCGGCGTTGCTCACGCACACGACCATCGCCCCATCCGTGACGAGACCCTGATCGGTCAGCAGGCCGGCGGTCACGCCGCCCGTCACGCCGATCGGTCCCAGCACGCCGCGGATCGCGCGCGTCACGTCGCCACCGGGCGACGCCGTCGCGAGCACGATCGCGAGGTGCGGCGTGACGCCGTCGAGATCGGCTCGCGCCGTCGCGGCAGCGGCGAGGATGGCCTTCAGCATGTCGGTACCTCGCTCGATGCCGACACCGACGGGGAGGAGAGGATCGAGCTCGTCTGGCGCGGACGGGTCGTTGTCTGGAGCATGGCTTTTGCGGGCTGCACCGCCGGTGCCAAACGCAACTATCTGTAATTCGAGACTTTCTCAGGTGGCTCACCCGGAAAACGATGCCGGGTGGACACGTGGTCGAGGGCACTTCGGCACGGATGTGACGCTCCCCGGCAGTCAGGGCCCTTCCGAGCTTCCGCAGCGGCGGAGATCGAGCATCGCAGGCAGGTCGGCGGACGCCGGCACGCTCTGCAGGCGCGTGATCCGTCGCATGCTCCTGACGATCTGCGCGATCCGGCGCCCGGCGGCCAGCATCGCGTCGATGCGGCCGGCCACGCCGGGAGCGACGTCCGGGCGCCGCGCGAACATCTCGAGATTCCCCTGGATGATCGCGAGCGGGTTGTTGATCTCGTGCGCCGCGGCGGCCGCGAGCGCGGCCACGGAGGACAGGGCGGCCGCCTGACGGCGCGCTTCCTCACTTTCGCGCTGGGCGAGCTCCGCGCGCTTGCCCTGGGTGACGTCGACCATGACGCCACGCAGGTGGTGAAGAAGATCCCCGGATAGCCGGTCGGCGGGGATGCCGATGCCGGTGTCGGCAACGGTGAGCTTGATCCCGTTCCCTGAGGCCGGAACCGCGCCGAGCGAGATACGGCCGCCCTGCGGCGTGAACTCGATGCCGTTTGAGAGCAGGTTAAGCAACACCTTGCGCAGCGCCGGCTCGTCGGCCCAGATCGTCGGGCAGCCGGCATCGACCGAAACCAAGATCGAAATGCTGCGGCGCATCGCCCCGTCGGCGGCCAGCCTCGCGCAGGCGGCCAGCAGCTTCTCAGGATCGATCTCGCGGGAATGGAGACGGATGCGGCCGGCGTCGACGCGGGCAAGGCCCAGCATTTCGTCGATCGCCCCGAGCAGACGCACGCCCCCCTCGAGGATGTCGTTGGCATGGCCGACAAAGGCGCTCAGCTCCGGTTTGCGGTACGCCAGATCCCGAATGACCTCGGCGAAGCCGATGATCGAGTGCAGCGGCGTGCGTAGCTCGTGGCCCGTGTTCACTACCGTGAGGACCAGCGAGTCGGCAATGAGTGGGCGGTACTCCTCCATCAGGTCCAGCGCCAGCGGGGGCTTTCCGTAACGCGGCTGGTGATAGAAACCGAGATACGGATCGAAGCCCACGGAGAACAGCACCACCGCCCATTCCCGCGCCAACATCGCGTAGGCAAGCGAAAGCAGCGCATTCACGGGGTCTCGCGGCGGCCGTCGATTGCGCGATTCGAGGTCGAACGCTCCCGTGTCGGCCTCGTCGGGATGCAGAGTCTCGGCAAAGGCCGTGAAGTAACGATGCGCCGCGGTTCCTTCCACACCGAGCAGCGTCGCGAGCCGATCCGCTTGCGTCGCCCGCCGGATGTCACCCTTGAAGGCGTTCAGCAGCTCGTCCGAAGCCGCCGGGTGATTGCGCCGCAGAAGCGTGCGGCAGTTCGCGATCTTCGCCTGCACGAAGCGCTTCGCCAGCCCGAGGCACATGACGGGGTCGGCCGCGGCCGCATACTGCCGCTGTCGAAGCTCGACATTCTTGTGCGACATGCCATGCGTGATTGCGTAGAACCAGCCGCCGCTCGACGTGTACGAAAGGGGGATCCCTCGCCGGCAAAGTTCCTGGACGACGGGCGTCGTCACGCGCGCGATCGTGCGTCGCCCCATGGTTCCCTCGCCTTGCCGCCGGCGCGGCGTGCGTAATGCGCGCGATGGAACGGCATTCCCGGGGACGCGTCAATGTCCAAGAAACCTGACGCGCACCATGTGGTGGTCGAATGACCGCCACCACTACGCCTGCCGTGTATCCGATTCACGGCATTGTCAGCGAAGCGGTTCCGCGCCTACGACCGAGCAATGGCTCACGACGTCGTCGCGTATCGGCCCCGCGCCGCGGAGCACACCGTGCTCTACCGCGTGATCGAGGAGCACCTCGAGACCTTTCTCGATGCCGCCGCACACCACGCGGACGGTCAGCGGTTGCCGTCCTTCGTCGAGCGTGAGTTCCGCGAATTCCTCACCTGCGGGGCACCGGAACACGGGTTCGCGCGGCTCCGGTGCGAGCACTGCTCTCTCGAGCGGCTGGTGCCGTTCTCGTGCAAAGGACGCGGTTTCTGTCCAAGCTGCGGCGGACGGCGCATGACCGAAGGAGCCGCGCGGCTGGTGGACGGCATCCTGCCGCACGTCCCCGTGCGCCAATGGGTGCTGAGCGTCCCCCATCGGCTGCGTTACCTGATCGCGTGGGATCACGCGCTGTGCCGTCGCGTGTTGGCGGTGTCGACGCGCGCCCTGCTGTCGTTTCAGCACCGGCGCGCCCGACAGGCAGGCCTGCGTGATGCCCACGGCGGATGCGTGACCGCGATCCAGCGGTTCGGGAGCGGACTGAACCTCAACGTGCATTTCCACACGCTCGTCTTCGACGGCGTCTTCGTACAGGATCAATCTGAGGCAGTGCGTTTTCGGCCGCTGCCGCCGCCGACGGCCGACGAGGTCGGCAGGCTTCTCGCGACGATCTACACGCGGACATGTCGTCTGCTGCGTCGGATCGGCTTCGATGACACGGCCTCCGACCTTTCGCGGCCCGACCCGGTCGCGGAGGAATCGGTGATGCTTGCGGGCCTCAGCACCGCGTCGATCCAGGGCCGGATCGCGCTCGGGTCACGTGCGGGCGCGCGTGTGTTGCGCGTCGGCCCAGGAGCGGAGGGTGCCCTGGTCCTTTCAGGCGGTCCGCGCCACGCGCATATCGCTGGATTCGACCTGCACGCGAACGTGGCGGTGCCGGCCGCCGACCGTGGGCGTCTCGAGCAGCTGTGCCGCTATCTCCTCCGGCCGGCGGTGGCGCAGACCCGACTGCGGCGCGTGGGCGACGGCCGCATCCTGCTGACGCTGAAGACCGCGTGGGGGGACGGCACACGGCATCTGCTCTTCGAGCCGCTCGAGCTCCTCGAGAAGCTTGCCGCCCTCACGCCGCGGCCGCGCATCAACCTGATCCTCTATCACGGCGTGCTCGCCCCGCATTCGCGTTGGCGGGCGCGAGTCATGG
>Ga0194131_10000535_pt1 | contig 64340 bp, 71 predicted proteins | sample TA2KigO120mmetaG_FD_148631 | JGI IMG/M metagenome (GOLD analysis project Ga0194131, IMG submission 148631) | Freshwater microbial communities from Lake Tanganyika, Tanzania - TA2015053 Kigoma Offshore 120m | ecosystem: Environmental > Aquatic > Freshwater > Lake | place: Tanzania: Lake... | reverse complement strand
ATGCGGCACCTTGGCCAATAGCCGCTTCCCACACGGCCCCCAGCCCCTGAGCGGCGCCATGTCGGTCCTGGTCCAGGTCTCGTCAATGAACACCAGGCGCGTCGCCTCGACCCGGTGCTGGTACTTAACCCATTGCGCGCGCCGGCGTGCCACGTCGGGACGATCGCGCTCGCCAGCCACCACCGTTTTTTTTAAAGCTCAGTTGCTCGGCGTGCACAAACGCCCAGACCGAGCGGCAGTCCACCTTCAGCCCACGTCCCGCCAGCTCCGCCACCAAACCACGCAGCGTGAAGTCACCAGCCCTGATCCGCTGCCGCAGCCAGACGCTATGATCGCCCCGGATCGCCTTCGGCTTGTGACCGCCCATCTGACCAGGCGCCAGGCTGCCCGTCTCGCTCAGACGACGCACCCACCGGATCACGCTGCTGACACCAACCTCCAGCCGCCGCGCCACCTCGTGTCGCGACAGCCCGCCGATCTCCACCATCCGAACCGCACGTTCGCGCAGGTCAATCGAGTAAGGTTTGCCCATCCATGCTGGCCTCCACTCCAGCCATCATGGTGAATCACATCCGGAAAAGTTTGGGAATCCCCTTTCCGATTCAACCTGATTTCAACCCGCTCTAGATCACCGATTCGACCCACTCTACCAGCTTGTTCTTCGGCAGCGCGCCGATCTTGGTCGCATGGGGCTGGCCGCCCTTGAACAGGATCAGAGTCGGGACGCCGCGCACGCCGTACTTCTGAGGCGTCGACGGATTCTCGTCGATGTTGATCTTGGCGATCGTCACCTTTCCGGCATGGGAGGTCGCGATCTCCTCGAGCGCCGGGGCAATCATCTTGCAGGGCCCGCACCACTCGGCCCAGAAATCGACCAGCACCGGGCCGGGCGATTTGAGGACGTCCGCTTCGAAACTGGCATCAGTGACCTTGGTGGTAGCCATGCGACCTTCCGTGCTTTCACGTTGCACAATCCGACGGGCGGGATTGGCCAGTCGGCAATTATATTACCGAAGAGTCTAGGTGAGGCCCGGACGGGCCGTCAAGCAAGCGGCCTGTCCGCAAGCGAGCTGCGATCTACCGCCTCGCTGGGAAGATGGCGATCCAATAGCCCATCGTCAAGCCGGACGAGCCACGGCCCAACCGTCCAGCCGATGTAGCAAATGATTGATTTATCAGGGAAAATATCCCTGAGCAGCGCGCGGTAAAGGGCCATCTGACGAAGATAGAGAGGCGGGGTGTTCGCGATCGCCACGGGCGGGCTGCGGTTCGTCTTGAAGTCAATCAGCAGGATGCGGTCGCCCAATACGGCCAACCGATCGACTTGACCCGCGACAACCACGCGGCCGAGCCGGCCAACGATCGGCGCCTCGGCCCGGCTGTCGGCGCCAAACAGGGGGCCCGCCTCGGGGTCGCCGAGCACGGCCAGGGCCTCGTCCAAGAGACTTGCCTGTTGCTCCGCGCTGAGCCCGTGGACCGGCTGGGCGAGAAAATTGCGTCCGGCTGGAACGCGACGATCCTCAGCGAGATCGGGCAGGGACTGCAGCAGCCGGTGCAAGATCAAACCTCGCTTGACCCCGCCGGTGGCGGCCTCCGCGAACGGCGCCTCGACCGGCGGCTCGCCGGCCTCCAGGAGAGCAGGTCCGCGTGATGGCACGATCGGCGCCGGCGGATCGGCTTCGGGCACGGGTGGGGTCGACAGCCAGTCCGGTACATCGGCGGCTCCGGGGGCCTCGTCGGTTTCCTTGTCGCTCTCTGGCTCCTCGATTTGCGGATTGCTCACTCTCAGTCCTTCGCCCCGCCAGGACTCTGGCCCGTCAAATTCGCCGGGGAATTCGGCGGAGAAGTCGAACGTGACAGGCTGGCCGCACGCAGTGAGACCGCGGAGGACCAGGGCATACCAACAGCTGTCGGATGCGGCCCGCCTGGTTTCCCAGCCGCAGATGTAGAGACGATCCTCCGCCCGCGTCATCGCAACGTAGAGCAGGCGCCGGTACTCGCGGATCTGCCGTTCCGCCTCGGCCGCGCGCGCCTGGCGCACCACGCTCTCGGCATGTGCCGCGAGCGGTGGCCAAACCATGACTGCCGGCGCGCCCTCCGTTGCTGGCGGCCAGAGTATCTTGGGCAGACGGTCGGGCTTCTGCAGCGTGTCCGGCAGGATGACGATCGGCGCCTGCAATCCCTTGGCGCCGTGGACCGTCAGCACACGCACCTCGTCGCGCGTGCCCTGCTCGAGGTCGCGTTTGATCTCATCGGAGGACGCCGCCAACCAATGAAGGAAGCCCTGCAAGCTCGGCGGATGGTGTCGCTGGTGGAGAAGCGCCGCATTGAGAAATTCATCCAGCGGGTCGGCGGCTTCGGGACCGAGGCGGGCCAAGATCCTCTTGCGACCGCGTTCGGCGCCGAGCACGCGCGCATAGAGCTCGTAGGGCGGCATGAGGTCGGCTCGCGATAGCAGTCGCGCGAGATACTCCTCGGCGCGCGCGAAGTCCGGCTCTTCGTGAGCCTGCTGCCGGAGCGTCGTCCACAGCGATTGCTGTCGACCATGGGCGAGGCGGTAGAGCTGATCCTCGGTGAGGCCGATGAGCGGTCCCTTGAGCACTGTCGCCAAAGTCAGATCGTCTTCTGGCAACAGCAGGAACTGCCCCAGCGCCATCAGGTCCATGATGGCCAGCTGCTCGGTCAGCACCATGCGGTCGACGCCGGCGACGGGCACGCCGAGGCTCTTCAGCTCGCGCACGACTTCGCCCACGAATGCGCCGCGCCGCCGCACCAGGATCATGATGTCGCCGGCGCGCACCGGTCGCCCCTTGGACTCGAGCCGCTCTTTTCCGATCCAGCCGCGGATCTTCAGCGCAATCAGCCGTGCGAGACGGGCACGTGGCGAGTGGGCCGCGACCGCCGCGACGGGCGGCCGCCACGGCTCGATGTCCTCGCTGGCGGGGGGAACCGCGGAAGGCCACAGCTCGACCAGCCCGGCCTGGCCGGTACGATAGGCCTCGTGGCGAATCGGCAGATCGCCGACGGCGACGCCATCGCAGGCCGGCGGATGGGCGAACACCGCATCGACGGCGCGCAGCACGGCATCGGCCGAGCGGAATGAAACCTCGAGCGGCACCTCGCGCCAGATGGCGCCGGCGTTCGGCACCCGCTCGGCGAAGTGACGACGCATCCGCTCGAAGGCGGCGGGATCGGCGCGCTGGAAGCTGAAGATCGACTGCTTGACGTCACCCACCGCGAAGACGGTATGGTCCGCCTCGCGCGCACCGGCACCGGCAAAAAACTCCTGAGCCAGCGCCGCGACCACCTGCCACTGTTCGGGATTGGTATCCTGCGCCTCGTCGATCAGGATGTGATCGATGCCGCCGTCAAGCTTGTAGAGAACCCAGGGCGCGATCGCGGGGCGATGCAAGAGATCGCGGCTTGCGAGAATGAGATCGTCGTAATCGAGCAAGACGTTGTTCTGCTTCTGTCGGCGATAGGCCTCGAGCATCGCCGCGCCCATGCGGAGCAGCGCCGTGCTGGCGTCTGCGACGAGGACTGCCCGACGGCGCTCCTGCACCTGCACCAGTCGTTCAGCCTCCGCTCGAAGCGTCGCTTCGGCGTCGGAATCGAACTTCCGTGCCGGCTTGGTGATCAGCCGCGCCAAAGGCTCGCCCGTCGATCCGGCGACGAAGGCCGCGACATAGGCGTCGAACATGTCGATCCGCCCGCCGGGCGTCGACAGCCAGCGTGCGATGACAAGGGCGCGCGCGCGATCTGAGTCACTGCCGCGTTCGAGTGCCGCCACGGCACGGCGCAGCGCGTCTCCGTCGAACGTCTTGTCGTCGGAAGCGGCGGCGCACACGTCATTGTCGCTCGTGCCTGGACGCACGCCGAGCCGCCGGTGGATCTCGGCGGCCAGGCGATCGACGCCGCCCGCCGCGCGGATCAGCGCCTCGAGCCGCGCGCGCTCCCGCGTCAGCTCCGCCATCAGCTCGGCGAAGCCGTCTTCGTTGAGGTATTGCGTGACAACCGCCAGCGCATCGCTCAGCGCGCCCTCGTCTCGACCTGCGGCGGCGAGCACTTGCGCACGCGCCTCCACCAGCATTTCCTCCGCGCTGCGCTCGTCCATCACGGCGAAATGCGGCGCGACACCCGCTTCGATGGGAAACCGCCGCAGCAGGGACTGACAGAAGCCGTGGATCGTCTGGATGGCAAGCCCGCCCGGCGCGTCGAGCACGCCGGCGAACAGGCGGCGTGCCGCTGTCATCATCGAGTCGTCGGGCCGGTGGCCGGTCAGCTCGGTCAGCTCGCGCGCAAGGTCGCGATCGCTCATGACCGCCCAATTGCCGAGCGTACGGTTGACGCGGTTGCTCATCTCCGCCGCGGCCGCCTTGGTGAAGGTGAGACAGAGAATGCGTTGCGGCAGCGTGCCGGCCAGCAACAGTCGCAGCACCCGGTCGGTCAGGACCTTGGTCTTGCCGGTTCCGGCCGAGGCCGAGACCCAGACCGAGGCGGTCGGATCGGCTGCCGGCCGCTGAGCGAGTTCGGGCCGCGGCCGGTGGGTGGCGAGGCTCATGTCTCGCCGCCCTCCTCGCGGGCCCATTCCTTGATGCGCGCCAGATGCGCGTAGTCCATATGGGTCGGTGCCCGGTCGGGATCGGGCACCGCGAGATAAGCTGTGGCTGCGTCGTCGAACCGGGCAATCAGCTCGCACAACCCGGCCTCGGCTTCGTCGATGAGGACCTTCGACTTGGACTCGTCGGCGACGGGTTTGATCTCGCCCGCGGGACTGCCTCCGGACAGCCGCCAGTGTTCGAGGCTCGAGATGTGGCTGGCGGCGATGCCAGAGAATCCGCCGGCGCGTGCGATCAGCGCCTCGAGCGGAAGCTGCGGATCGAGTCCGGCCTTGACGGATTTGATCGGCGGCAGCGTGCCCGTCTTGTAGTCGATCACGGCGGTGCCGCCAGTCTTGTCGCGTTCGAGCCGGTCGGCCTTGGCGGTCAGCACGAAGCGGCCGGCCGGACCGGGCAGTTCGAGCTTGCCTATCGCTTCGCTGATGCATTGGACGATCTCCTGGCGTCGTTGCCGTTCGTTGGCAACGAACCACTCGGCCACGCGCAGGAAGCGGGGCCACCAGAAGGCTTTGACTCCAGGATGATCGATCCATGGCTGGAACGCCCGTCGGCCGAGCTTGACCAGCCGGTCGTGGGCGTCGGGCGGCAGTTGCCCCGGGCAGGCCTTGATGAAATCGTCGAGCGCCTGATGGATGATCCGGCCGCGCTCGGCGGCACCGGCCTCGGCGTCGAGCGGCTCGAGCGGCTCGAGGTCGAGGATGTAGCGCGCGTAGATCGCGTAGGGATCTCGCATCCAGGTGCCGATCCGCGTCACGGAAAGGGTGCGCGGCCGCACCTCGACCGGTGGCCGCGGCGCCGGCGATGGGATCGGTTTCACCGCCGGCCAGTGGTCCGGACGATCGAGTGCTTCGAGCCCGGCCATGGTCCGCGCCGCGCGCAGCGCCATCGTCTTGCTCTTGCCCGGGAAGCGCGCCAGCAGGGCTTCGAGCCGGAGCAGCCATCGCGACGGCACCGTCGGCGTGCCCTCGACGCGGCGCGCGCGGGACAGCACCACCTGTGGTGCGCCAAGTGCCTGGGCGAAATCATGGGCGGCGAGGCCGATGCGCCGCTCGGGCTGGGCAAGGCCGAAGCGCGCGCGCATCGGCCGGCTCATCCACGGGTCGTTCTCGGGTTCGGGCGGCCAGGTGCCTTCGTTGAGCCCGCCGAGGATGACGAGATCGGCATGCTGCAAGCGCGCCTCGAGCGGTCCCCAGATGGCGAGCCGGGGATGACCCCCATAGGGCAGGCGCACGCGCCGCGCGGCCAGCACCGATTTGAAGAAGGCGGGGTAGTCGGCGCCGTTCAGACCCGGAAAATCGCTGGCAGCATCGGCAAGTTCTGCCATGAACGTCGCCGCCGCTTCGCCCGCCGCACCGGCCCACAGCCGGATCGGCCCGGCCTCGCTGGCGGTCGCCGCCAGCCACTCGGCGAGCTCGGCATGGGCCCGGGCAAGTGCGGCGAGCGAGGTGTTGCGCTCGACGAGCGCGCGCGCAAGTGGCATCGACGCGCGATCGAGCGCAGCCAGGAAGGAATCGATCGCGTCCCGGTCGGCCACGCGGGCAGCGCGACCGAGCGCGCGGCGAAGGGCGGCCGGCCCCGGCGCCGGGCGCGGGCCGCGCAGCACCGCTATCTCGAGTCGTCGGACGAGCGCGCGCGTCTCGGCGGTATCCCGTCCGCCTGCCGCTAGCGGATGCTTGAGCGCGGCGAGCAGCGGTACCGGCGCCATTTCGTGCGCGACCATATCGAGCACGAGGGCGAGGAAGGCCCCCGGCGGCGTATCGCCGAGCGGCCGGCCCGCCGAGTCGTCGGCATCGATGCCCCAGCGCGCCAGTTCGGCGGCGACCCGGCGCGCGAGGTCGCGATCGGGCGTGACCAGCGCCGCCGTGCGTCCCGCCTCTTCGAGCGCGCCGCGCATGTAGATGGCGATCGCGCTGGCTTCTTCCTGCGGATTTGCCGAAACGAGCAGCGAGACGCCGTCGAGCGCGGAATCCGTCGGCGGCGGCAGATTGCGCCAGGCGTCGCTGGTCGTGGCCGGCATGAGTGCCGCGTTGACCAGAGCGGCGCGCGCCGGTTCGGTGCGCGGCAATCCGGCGATCCCCGGCCAGTCCGTGACGTCGGCGCGCGCGATGCGGAGGCGCTCGAGAAGCTGTTTTAAGCCGAATTGCGGATGCGACGGCTCGAGCGCATCCCACGTCGCATCGTCCGCATCGCGATCGAGACCGGGCAGCACGATCATGCCGTGGGGAAGTCCCATCACCGTCGCCATGAGGGCGGCGGTGGCGGGAATGCTGCCGGTCGACCCGGCAATCACGACGGGCCCTGCGGGCGGCCGCGCCCGCCACGCCTCAGCCTGCGCCTCGAGCGCCAGACGCCGTCGGCGCGCCGGATCCAGCGCGCCAGATTCAGCCAGAACCGCCGGCCAGTGCTGCGTGACGATGGTGAGAAACCGCAGCGTGTCCTGCCAGTGCCGCGCATAGTCGCTGGGCACGAGCTGGCTGAGTCGCGAGAAGTCGAGGCCCTCCGTGTCGACTCGGTCGATCAGCCGCGCGAGCTCGTCGGCGAGGCGCGCCGCATGCTCGACCGTCATCTCCGTATCGGCGCGCGCCATGATGAGCCGAGCGAGCATGAGTTGGCGGCGCAGCGGCGGCATCTCCGGCGGCAGGCCGGGTGAAGCTGCCATCTCCAGCTCCAGCGCGTCGGTTTCGACATCGCCGATCGGGCGCAGCTGCGGCAACAGGAGCGGGCGGCCTTCGGTGCGGCGCAGGAACGCTTCGCTGAGCGCCCGAACGGCGCGCCGCGTCGGCAGCAGGACCGTGGTGCGGCTGAGCGCCAAGGGGTCGCCGACCAAGGCGCCGAGCAGACCGTTGGCGAGCGCATCGACGAAGGCGACACCCGATGGAATCGTGAAGACGCGCTGATCGGTCGGCGTGGCCGCGCTGGTCACGATCCGGCGCTCACCGTCTCGATCGGTGGCCGGTCACGGGATTGCTCAGTCGGCCGCCGGCTGCACGCCGACCATGCGGCCGACCTTGCGGCCGCCCAGCACATGGACGTGCAGATGCGGCACCTCCTGATGGCCGTCGACACCGTTGTTGACGATGATCCGATAGCCGCTGTCGGCGACGCCCTTGAGACGCGCGACCTCGCCGACGGCGCGGTACAGTGCCGCGATCTCATCGCCGCTCGCCGTGGCCGTGAAATCGTTCATGCCGACATAGGCACCCTTGGGAATGACCAGTACGTGCACCGGCAGCAGGGGGCGGATGTCCTCAAACGCGAGAACATGGTCGTCCTCGTAGACCTTCTTGCACGGCAGCTCGCCGCGCAGGATGCGCGCGAAGATGTTGGTTGGATCGTAGGCGGCATTGCCAGGCTTGCTGGTCATGGATTCCTTCCAGGGACGCTGGACTGAGTCTGGGGACGCCGTCCAAGATTAGCGTCACGCTTGCGGCCCTGGAAGTCGCGTGGCTTGCTGCCGATTGTTGTCGAAACTGATTCGATTGAGGATTGTCGGTGATCGATCTGTCGCATCTGAAACCGGGCCTTACCGGCTCCGCCGTGCTTACGGTCGGAGTCGAGCATACCGCGCCACGCGTCGGTAGCGGCAACGTCGCCGTGCTGGCCACGCCCGTCATGATCAACCTGATCGAGGCGGCGGCCCTCGCCGCCGTCGAGCACCTGTTGCCGGAGGGTCATCAGAGCCTGGGGATCCATCTCGACGTCCGTCATTTCGCGGCAACGCCTGTCGGCATGCGCGTGCGCGCGACCGCCAGTTTGGTTGCTGTCGATGGACGAACGCTCAAGTTCCGCGTCGAGGCGCGCGACGACAAGGAGGCGATCGGCGATGGCAGCCATGACCGCGTCGTCGTGAACGTCGCGCGCTTCGACCAGCGCATCCAGCGAAAGCTGCCCACCGCTTGATCGGTCACGGCTGTTCAAGTTCCAATCATCACAACGCTTTAGGCCCGCCGGACCCGGCTCACTGAAATTCTGAGCGCATTTTGCCGCCTCGGCCGTTGGTGGTGGGGTGACGAGGTCGACCGCGGGATCGGCACATGTTTTCGAAATCAGTGGCGGCCGGGGCGAAGGCGCACCTGCGCATCGGCGCGCCAACCCAAGCGCGTGCTGACCGGGAACGGCAAGCTTCCCGGCTGAAGCCGGGGCACAATGTCTGGCGAGTCGTCCATGCGAACAGGGCGACGGTGCTGGTCGACGCGGCCGCCTACTATGGTGCGGTCAGGGCGGCGATGAGAAACGCCCGGCGCTCGATCCAGATCGTCGGCTGGGACATCGACAGCCGGACCAGCCTCGTCGGCGAGGACGGCGCGACCGGCGACAACCTGCCGGTTCGGCTGGTCGACTTTCTCAGCGCGCTGGTGAGCCAGAAGCCCGAACTGTCGATCAGGCTGCAGCTGTGGGATTACTCGATCCTCTACGCGCTCGAGCGCGAGCTGCTGCCGTCCTTGTCGCTTGGCTGGAGCACGCCGCGCCAGATCGAGCTTTGTCTGGACGATGAATTGCCGATCGGCGCCTCGCATCATCAGAAGACCGTCATCATCGACGACGCCGTGGCATTTTCCGGCGGCCTCGACCTGACGATCCGGCGCTGGGACACGCCCGAACATCGGCCCGATCATCCGCTGCGCAAGGACCCGCAGGGCAAGCCCTATCCGCCGTTCCACGACGTGCAGATGATGATCGACGGCTCGGCCGCCGTGTCGCTCGCGGCTCTGGCGCGCCAGCGCTGGCTGCGCGCGACGGGGGAGGAGCTCGAGGCGCCATGCGAAGTCCGGGAGACACCGGATCCGAACCCGCGGCATGACCCCTGGCCGGCCTCGGTAAAGCCCGATTTCACCAACGTCGTCATCGGTATCGCCCGAACGGAGCCCGATTGCGGCGATGCGCCGGAGATCCGCGAGGTCGAGCATCTCTTTCATGACATGGTGCGAGCGGCGGAACGCTCGATCTATGTCGAAAGCCAGTTCTTGACCGCCTTGCCGCTGGCCAAGACCGTGGTCGAGCGGTTGCGCCAACGGCCCGAGCTCCAGGTCGCCATCGTCATGCCGCGCACCCACGAGAGCTGGCTCGAGCAGCAGACCATGCTCGCGGGGCGACAGCGCTGGGAGCAGTACATCCGCGAAGCGGGTGCCGCCGACAGCGTCCGGTTCCTCTATCCGAACGTGCGTCACGGCGGAACCGACACACCCGTCATGGTCCATTCGAAGGTCATGATCGTCGACGACCGCCTGCTGCGCATCGGCTCGGCCAATCTGTGCAATCGCTCGATGGCGGTCGATTCGGAATGCGACCTCGTCGTCGAGGCGACAGGGCAGGGCGACCGGGCAGCGATCGCGCGGGTGCGCGACAGTCTGCTCGGCGAGCATTGCGGCGCTACGCCTGACGAGGTTGCCGCGGCGCTGAAGCAGAAGGGATCGCTGTTCGGAGCGCTCGACGCTCTCGGCGGGCGCGACCGCTCGTTGTGCCCGATCGCAGACGCTCCGCCTGATCCGAGCGACCTGACCGCGCCGATCGAGGCGATCGGGGATCCGGAGAAGCCGATCGCGACGGCGGCCTATCTCGGTGACCTCGCCGTCGAGCCGGGCCGTCCGGGGCGGCTGTCCGTCATCGTCAAGGCATGCCTTGCCATTTTCATCGTCGTCGCGCTGGTGTCGGCATGGCGCTTCACACCGCTTGCCGATGTGCTGCAGCCCGAGCTCGTCGTCGAGGCGCTGGCGCGCACGCCGATGGGGCCGCTGGTCTTTGCATCGGCCATCGGCATCTTCGTCGTCGCCGGCCTGATGGCATTCCCGCTCAACCTGCTGATCGTCGGCACGGCGGCGGCGTTCGGCCCGTGGACCGGGTTCGCGGTCGCCGCGACTGGCGCCTTGTCGAGCGCGCTCGTGACCTATGCCGTGGGACGCTGGCTGGGCGCCGATGTCCTGCGCCAGGTATTCGGCCCGGGGATCAACCGCATCAGGAGCAAGATCGCGGATTGGGGCTTCGTCACCATCACGGCCATCCGCCTGGTTCCCGTGGCGCCCTTCACCCTGGTCAATCTGGTGGCGGGCGCCATCGGCGTGCCGCTCGTTCACTACACCGCCGGCACGCTGCTCGGACTGACACCAGGCCTCATCATCATGTCGGCGCTTGGCGCCAAGACGCTCGATCTTCTGCGCCACCCCACGCTGGAGCACATCCTGCTCTTCGCCGGCCTGCTGCTGGTCTGGGCGGCGCTCGCATTCGGCATGCAGGCGCTGGCCCGCAGGTTCTCCAACAGATTCGTCGGCAGGTCGGCTCGGCGGGACAGCAGCGAGGTGAGCGTAGCGCGGTGAGCGAACGCAAGGGCAGGGCGCGTCTGCTGACCTGGAACATCCACGCCGCCGTCGGAGCGGACCGCCGCTACAGTCTCGAACGCGTCGTCGACCTTGTTCAGCGTCACGACCCCGACATCGTCGCTTTGCAGGAGATCGACGCGCGCGGCCGGGCCGCGGAGGCCTCGCCCTTTGCGCGGCTCGCCGCAGCCCTGGGCTCGCACGCCGCTGAGGCACGCACGATCAGCGCGCCCGACGGCGACTATGGTCACGCCATCATCAGCCGGTGGCCCCTCGCCAACACGGTGCTGCACGATCTGACCGCGTTCGAGCGCGAGCCCCGCTTCGCCATCGAGACCGAAGTCGAGACCCCTTGGGGCGTCATGCATCTGGCGGCCGTCCATCTCGGCTTGCAGCTGCGCGAGCGTCGGCATCAGGCGGCGATTCTCGCCGGCATCGCCGCGCGCCCCTTTGCCACGACGGTGATGATGGGCGACTTCAACGAGTGGTCATCCCATGGCGCGGTGCGTCAGGCCCTCGCCCGCCAGCTGCCCGCCCGCACGCGTCATCGCACGTTTCCGGCGCGCTTACCCTTGCTCATGCTCGACCGCATCTACTGCCGGCCGCACGACGCGCTGATTGCAAGCTGGGTCGACCGTCACGCACGGACAACCTCCGACCATCTGCCGGTGGTCGCCGATATCCGCCTCTCGGAAGCCGGAATCTGAGCCCGTGCCTCGCGTCAGTCCGTGCCGCCGGCGGAGCGCGCCTGCTTTTCCTCGACGCCGGACATGGCCTCGCGGCGGATCAATTCGGCCCACACTTCGCTCGGCATGATGCCCCGATCAGCCCACAGCACGAGCAGGTGGTAGAGGAGATCGGCGCTTTCGGCGACGACCTTCTTGGGCTTGCCGCGGATTGCCTCGATGACGGTCTCGACCGCCTCTTCGCCCAGCTTCTGGGCGATCTTGTCGGTGCCTTTCGAGAACAATTTGGCGGTGTGCGAGGTCTCCGGGCTGGCGCCGCGTCGACTCTCGATGGTGCGGTACAGGCGCTCGAGCACGTCGCGCCCGTTGACGCTGTCGGAACTGGAATCCTCCGCCATGCGCAGCTCCTTCACAGCCTGACTAACATTTTTCGGCCCGGCTGTCATGAATCGCGTTGAACTGGGAGGAAAATTCCCGAGCGGCGGTCACCCGCGCACGAGGATTGTGACGCAGGTCGCCAGCGCCTCCAGCCCTGTCCCGCCCTGAGAGTGTGCTAGAGCCACGCGGGCTCCCTCGACCTGGCGGCCCTCTGCTGCACCGCGCAATTGCCAGGTGAACTCGGCGAATTGCGCCACGCCGGTGGCGCCGACCGGGTGGCTCTTGCACAGCAGCCCGCGCGATACATTGACCGGAACCCGGCCGCCGAGCGCCACGTCGCCGTCACGCACCAGGCGTCCGCCCTCGCCCTCGGGGCACAAGCCGAGTCCCTCATAGTGCAGCAGCTCACCGATCGTGAAGGCGTCGTGGAGCTCGACGAGATCGACCTCGTCGGGCCCGATGCCGGCCGCTTCATGGGCGGCCTTGGCGGCTGCGCGCGTTGCGCCGAAATCGGTCAAGTCGCGGACATTCGCATCGCCGGTCTGCGCGCGCAGTCCCGCGCCCTCGATCCACACGCTTGGTCCGCCGCGCCGTCTGCACCAGCGTTCGGATCCGACCAGCACGGCGGCGGCACCCGAACCCTTGCGACAGCACTGCAGGAGGGTCAGCGGCTCGGCGATCATGCGCGAGGCCAGAACGTGCTCGAGCGTGGCCTCCTCGCGCTGCCGCGCATTCGGATTGAGCGCGCCGTGCCGGCGGCTCTTGACCGCGACGCGCGCGACAACCTCTGGCGTCGTGCCGTATTCGGACGATCTCGAGTTCCGGCGGGCGAAGGCCGGCCATCATACGTTCGCCGAACACCTCGCCCTGATAAAGATGTGACGCATAGACAGCGCCGAGATCGCCGAGTTCAACGCCGCCATCGGCAAGCGCCGCCAGCGCTGCTTGCCAGACCAGACGCTCGACCGGCACGCCATCGTGCTTGTCGAAGGCGGCCAGACCGACGCCGAGGATGCCGACCTTGCGCAGCGCCAGTGCCTCAGCCGGCTGCCGCCGCGCGCGGTGCGCAGCGTGGCGATGGCGAGGGATATGGGCTGATCAAGTTGCGGCCGCCGTGATCCGTTGTCCATGTGCGCGAAGACGCGCACGCCGCTCTCGACATCAACATAGCCGACGCGATAGGGCGCGCTGAACCCTTCCGGTCCCTGGTGGATGACGGTTGCGTTGTAAAGGACGCCCCGCCGACCGATCTGGCCGCTTCCATCCGGCCCGCTGCAAGGCAGTGAGGACACAGCTCGCGCACTTCGAGCGCCATACCGCCGCAAGCCGCGCAACGTCCGCCTGCGACGTAGGCGCCAACGGAATTCGGAACCGAAAAGCGCGGGCCAGATCGGCACCGCCGTGCTCGACTGCTCTCCTGATCCCTGATCGACCATGACAGGCCGGTAATGGCCGCATGCGCCTGTCTGTCAATCGATTGACGGCATCAACAACTGTGTCGCAGAACGCCAAAATTGAATTCGCACAAGCCCCATTCGTGGTCGCAGCGTGTCAAATTTGTGGCCTGGCTTTCTGCGGTTCGCGCGCCCGTGGGCGCGACCTATCTATAGGCCGATGACGTCAATGCCGTCCTGTGGATAAGGAGTCGACCATGCGTATGCTCACCATGATCGGCGCATCCGTGGCCTTGGTCCTTGCCAGCGCCGCGGCTGCCCAGACAACCTCTCCAGCACCACAAGCTCCGGCGGCCAAGCCCCCCGCCCCCGCGGCGACGGCGCAGCCGGCGCCTTCCGGGACCTTCATCAATACCCAGGCTCAGAACGAGAAGCTGAGCTCCGACATCATCGGGATGTCGGTGGTCAATCGGGAAGGCGAGACGCTGGGCAAGATCGCCGCACTCATTCTCGATCAGAACGACAAGGTCACCGGCGTGATCGTGTCCGTCGGCGGCTTCCTGGGCATGGGCAGCAAGTCGGTTGCGCTGCCCTGGCAGTCGGTGAAGTTCGAGACCAAGGATCGCAAGACCCTCGTGGTCATCCAGCTCTCCAACGAGCAGATCGCGCTGGCGCCCGATTACAAGACGCTCGCCCAGCAGCGCAACGAGCAAGAGGCTCAGGCCATGCGCGCCCTGCAGCAGCAACAGCAGCAGCAGGGTCAGCAGCGACCGGCCGCGCCCGCGCCGAAGACGCAGTAACGGCACGGGCTGCACGCCCCGCGCGGTTTCCCCCGCTGCGCGATGGAGCGTCCGACGCGGGGGGCGGCAATGAGCAGGCGCTGGAATGGCGCGATGTGGCCGCCCCCCGGTGCTGCCTGAGTGAGCTTGAGTACAAACCGGCGCCGGCGTCCGGCTGCCGGCATGCGCCAATCTGCGACATGATGGCGGGTTGACGTCCAATCCAGATCGGCGATCATCGCCGATCTGGGGTTTGACGTGCGCGTGCCGCGCCGTGAAGCCGGCGAGAAGACCGGCGAGGGGAGCGATCTGGCGGTCCGTGCACCGATCTCGTGCTGATCGGGGGGACTCGCGTGAGGGGGATCATCGTAGGTGTCGCGCTTGGAGCGCTCGCGTCGCTCGCATGCGTGTCGCTAGCAGGTTCGGCCGCAGAGGCGGCGGACGCCGGGCTTGCAGAGAAATTCCGCCTATTGCGGCTCGACGGCCGTCAGGTCAAATGGGGCAGCCCGGAGCTCGGGACGGGCGCGCGCGTGTCCTATGCGCTGGTCGCCGGCCGCGTGCATTTCTCTGGCAGCCACAATTGCGGCGAGATGGCGCCGGTGGCGCCCCTGCTTGCTTCATCCGGCATCTCGGCTGCCGACTTCACGACGGAGTTGCGGGCGGCGTTCGCGATGTGGGAGGCCGTTGCCGACATCAGCTTCGAGCCAGCCGCCGATCCGAGCAAGGCGCAGATCCTGATCGGCATCCAGGGCAAGCCGACCGGCTGGGCCTTCGCCAATGTCGCCTACGACCGATCGACCGACGCGGCCACTGGCCGTATCGAGAAGTCGCTGATTTGCCTCAATCCGACCAAGCTTTGGAAGATCGGCTTTGGCGGCGATGTGCGCATCTATGACCTGCGCTACACCTTCGCACACGAGATCGGCCATGCCATCGGCCTCGACCATCCGGGGCCGGCCGGTCAACTCATGGCGTTCGAATATGCCGAGACCTCCCGTGAGCTGCAGCCCGGCGACATACACGGCGCGGTGCTCCTTTACGGCGTCCGCGGCATGAGAAGCGCAGCGCCATCGGTGCCGGCCGCCGACGCTCCGAGCGCAGCGCTGGCGCTGCAGAGCCGGCAGCCCAGTCACGCCGAGTGGACGCGCGACGCGAGCATGGAGAGGTAGGCTGCAGCCTGTGACTGTGCTCGCCAGCGCATTGGTGGGCGCAGTTGGGCTGCGGTGCCCAGGCACCGGAAGCTTCCGGCGCCTCAGCAGCGTTCGCGCCATGAGCCGCTCATGGCGTAGGCCATCGGACCCCAGGACACGTCGCGGACAACTCGCGGGCGATCGGCCAGCCGCTCAGCCGAAGCAGCTCGCGGCCCATATTGAGGCAGTCGAGCGATGCTTCGCGGCTGCGCCCCCTCGAGAAAGTCGGCCGCTACCGCACCGGCACGCCGGCCGTTTTCAAGCGCTGCTTCGCCTCGGCGATCGTGTAGGTGCCGAAATGGAAGACCGAGGCGGCAAGCACGGCCGAGGCATGGCCGTCGCGCACGCCCTCGACCAGGTGATCGAGCGTGCCGACGCCGCCCGACGCGATCACCGGCACGCTCACCGCGTCGGCGACGGCCCGGGTCAGGCCGAGATCGAAGCCTTCCTTGGTGCCGTCGCGGTCCATCGAGGTCAACAGGATCTCGCCTGCACCGAGCGAGACCATGCGGCGTGCCCAGTCGACCGCATCGAGCCCCGTCGCGTTTCGCCCGCCATGGGTGAAGACCTCCCAGCGGTCGGGACCCGAGGCACGCGCATCGATTGCGACGACGATGCATTGCGCGCCGAACTTTTCCGCACCCTCGCGCACGAAATCGGGCCGCGTCACCGCCGCCGTGTTGATCGACACCTTGTCGGCACCGGCCAGCAGCAGACGGCGGATGTCCTCGACCGTGCGCACGCCGCCGCCGACGGTCAGCGGCATGAAGCATTGCTCGGCGGTGCGCTGGACCACGTCATAAAGCGTTGCGCGCTCCTCGTGGCTCGCCGTGATGTCGAGGAAGCACAACTCGTCGGCGCCGGCCGCGTCGTAGATGCGCGCCTGCTCGACCGGGTCGCCCGCATCGACCAGGTCGACGAAGCGCACGCCCTTGACCACGCGCCCGTCCTTGACGTCGAGGCAGGGGATGATGCGCACCTTGAGCATCGAATCACGCAGCCAGCAGGTCGAGCGCCGCCCTGGGCTGGATGCGCCCGTCATAGAGCGCGCGCCCGACGATGACGCCGGCGATGCCCGATTTCGCCTCGGCCTTGAGTGCCGCCAGGTCGCCTAGCGAAGAAACGCCGCCCGACGCGATGACCGGCGTCCTCACCGCGCGCGCGAGTGCCGCAGTCGCCATGACATTGGCGCCCTGCAGCGCGCCGTCGCGCTCGATGTCGGTGTAGATCAGCGCGGCGGCGCCGGCGTCCTCGAGCCGGCGCGCCAGGTCGATCGCGCTGACCTCCGAGGTCTCGGCCCAGCCCTCGACCGCAACGCGGCCGCCGCGCGCGTCGATGCCGATGGCGATGCGGCCCGGATAGGCGCGGCAGGCGCGCCGAACCAGCGCCGGATCCTTGAGCGCCGCGGTACCCAGCACGACGCGTGCAATACCGGCCTCGAGCCAGCGTGCAATCGCCGCGTCATCGCGCACGCCGCCGCCGATCTGCACGGGCAACCCGATCGCCGCCCTGATCGCGCGGATCGCGCCGTCATTGACCGCCTTGCCCTGAACCGCGCCATCGAGGTCGACGACATGCAGCCAGGCGAAACCGGCGGCCTCGAAGGCGCGCGCCTGGTCGGCCGGATCGGCGTTGAACACGGTCACTTTGGTCATGTCGCCCTTGAGCAGGCGCACACATTTGCCGTCCTTCAGGTCGATCGCGGGATAGAGGATCATCGCGCCTCGGCCTGGGCAGAAGTCGCGGGCTCCGGATCGAGCAGCTTCTGATAGTAGCGGCCCGCGACGAATTCGCCGTCGACCAGCGCATAGCGCGGATTGGTCCCCCAGCAGGTGAAGCCGAGCGTCTCATAGAGGTGAATGGCTGCAGACTGGGTCACGCGGACGTCGAGGGTGAGCATCTTGAAGCCGGCCTTGCGCGCCGCACGCTCGACCGCCAGCACGAGTCCGCGCGCCAATCCATGGCCGCGCGCCCAGGGCGCGACAAACGCGTGCACCATCTGGCAGGCGAAGCTCTGCGCCTCGTTGTTGCGCGCCGGACGCAGGAGCTGGGCCGAGCCGCACACCATGTCGTCGAGGCGGGCGATATAGAGTTCGCGCTCGGGCACGAGCATGACGCCGCGCCAGTATTTCTCCTGCACGTCGCGCCGCGGCGGCTTGAGCCAGCCGAAGCCGCCGCCGTCCCTGATCGCCGCCTCGGCCGCGTCGCACAGTTCATTGAGTTCGCGCTCGCTGAGCGCGGTCGCGCGGTGGATGGCGACGGTTGTCATGGCCGCCAGCCGAGGAAATTGGCGAGCAGGCGCAGTCCGGTCGCCTGGCTCTTCTCGGGGTGAAACTGCGTGCCGAACAGATTGGCGCGGCCCACGGCAGCCGTGATGGCACCGCCATAGCTCGCGGTCGCCACGCGGTCGGCGCCGTCGCTGCACACGAGCTGGAAGCTGTGCACGAAATACGCGTGCGCTCCCGTCTCGATGCCCTGGAGCAGCGCGTGGCTCCTCCCGATCTGGAGCTCGTTCCATCCCATGTGCGGCACCTTGAGCGCGGGGTTGTCGGGCCGGATCGGCTCGACCCGGCCGCCGATCCAGCCAAGCCCTGGCGTGACGACGTGCTCGTGGCCCGAATCGGCCATCAGCTGCATGCCCACGCAGATGCCGAGAAAGGGCCGCGCGCGCCGCATCACCACCTCGCTGAGAGCCTCGATCATGCCCGATACGGCGGCAAGGCCGCGCTTGCAGTCGGCGAAGGCGCCGACGCCGGGCAGCACGATGCGATCGGCCTGGGCGACGCGCCGCGGATCGGCCGTCACCTCGACGGTCGCGCCGTCGCCGCTTTCGCGCGCGGCGCGTTCCAAGGCCTTGGCTGCCGAGCGGAGATTGCCCGAGCCGTAGTCGATGACCGCGACGATCATGGCAATCGGGCTAGAGAACGCCCTTGGTCGAGGGCACCGCCGATTGCTGGCGCGGATCGATCTCGATCGCGTGTCGCAGCGCGCGCGCCAATCCCTTGAAGCAGGACTCGACGATGTGGTGGTTGTTCTCGCCGTAGAGGTTCTCGATGTGCAGCGTCATGCCGGCCGCCTGCGCGAAGGCCTGAAACCACTCCTTGAACAGCTCGGTGTCCATCTGGCCGAGCTTCGGCTTGCTGAACTTGACCTTCCAGATCAGGTAGGGCCGGTTCGACACGTCGAGCGCCACGCGGGTCAGCGTCTCGTCCATCGGAATGAGCGCGTCGCCAAAGCGGCGGATACCGGTGCGGTCGCCGAGCGCACGCGCGACCGCCTGGCCGATCACGATGCCGGTATCCTCGGTCGTGTGGTGGAAATCGATGTGCAGGTCGCCCTTGGCCTGCAGCGTCAGATCGATCAGGCTGTGGCGCGAGAGCTGTTCCAGCATGTGATCGAGGAAGCCGATGCCGGTCGCGACCTCGTAGCGGCCGGCGCCGTCGAGATTCACGCTGGCCTGGATCTGCGTCTCGCGTGTCGTGCGCGCGACGCGCGCCACGCGCGCGCCTGGCCGGCCGAGAACTGGTCCACCCTCGCGCGGCGCGATCAGCGCCGTCGCCATCTGGGCGGTGGGGCGGCGCGCGACCTGCCGGCCCGGCACCCGGGACTTGACGCCGCGCGGCTTGGCAATTCGGGGCATGGCCCCCTCCCATGATGGAACGGCCAAATGGAGCGGCCGGTCTTTTACCAGGAAGTCCCCGGGGTTTCTAGTATTCCCGGCCCTGGAGAACTGGCGGCTTGCTTGCCGCGACATTGCCGGGCGCGGGGTGGCGCAATATTGTGCAAGTCGGGGCATTGAGACTGGGAGGCCTTAAGCCATGATGAAGTTCGATCATATGGGCATCCCCGTGTCCGACGTGGCGCGCTCGCGCGACTGGTATGTCGCGACCCTCGGACTGAAGGTCGAGTTCGAGATCCCCCAGCGCAAATCGGTGGCGCTCCAGGACAGCGCCGGCTTCACGATCTTCCTTAGCCCGAGCGCCACGCCGGTCAAGGCCGAGGATTGTGCCTTCTGGTTCCAGGTCGACGACGTCGATGCGACCTATGCCGAATGGTCGGCGCGAGGCGTGGCGTTCAGCCATGGTCCGCGCAAATCCTTCTGGGGCTATGGCGCGGAACTCGCCGATCCCGACGGCTATCGCATCCGCTTGTGGGACGAGCGCTCGATGAAGGCGAGGTGAGCTAAGTCGTCTTGCGCCAGTCGAGACGCAGCGAGCTGACCAGGCAGGCGAGACCCGCGAAGAGCGCGCCCAGATAGATCGCGCCGATTGGACCGAGTTGCGGCAGCGAGCCGAAGATGGTGGCGACCAGTGCCGCGCCGAGCGCCTGGCCGAGCAGACGCGAGCCGGCCTGGATGGCGCTCGCCCCGCCGCTGCGATTGGCCGGCGCATGCATGATGATCGCCCGGCTGTTCGGCGTCTGGAACAGGCCGAACCCGAGGCCGCACAGGCTCATGCGCCACAGGATGTCCCAGTGAGCGGGTGCCGCCGGCAGAAGCGCGAGCAGCGCCATGCCAAGCGCGAGCAGGGCCAGTCCCAGCGTGCCGAGCGCGCCGGCCGAATAGCGGTCGGACAGGCGACCGGAAATCGGCGACGCAACCGCTACCGCGAGCGGCCACGGCGTCATCAGCAGACCGACATCGAGCAAATCGAGGCCCAGCGAATCGTGGAAGTAGAAGGGCAGCGCGACGAAGCTCAGCCCCTGGACGATGTAGGAACAGCTCGAGGTCGCGGCGGACAGGCGAATGATCGGCGTGCGCAGCAGATCGAGCGGCAGCATCGGCTCGGGCCGCGCGAGCTGGTGGCGCACGAGCAGCACGAGGAAGAGGATTCCCAGGACGAACTGGACGGCCAGCAGCGGAATGGCATCGCCGCGGCCGATGCCGTCGACGGCGAGAATCGGCAGCCCGACGGCAAGTGCGATCAAGCCGGCGCCAGCCCAGTCATGGGCGCGGCTGCTGCGCGGCGATGGCGGCAGCGCGGCGGCGGCGAGAACGGTGCCGATCACACCGAGGGGAATGTTGACGATGAACAGCCACGGCCAGGGCGCCACCGACAGGATCAGCGAACCGAGCGTCGGCCCGGCCGTCGTCGAGAGGGCGACGATCAGAGTGTTGTAGCCAATGCCACGGCCGATCAGGCGGCGCGGGAAAATGAAGCGGACGAGCGCGATATTGACGCTCATGATGCCCGCCGCGCCGATGCCTTGCAGCGCGCGCGCCGCAATCAGCGTGGCGAAGCCGGACGCCTCGGCGCACAGGGCCGAGCCGACCGTAAACAGCAGCATGCCCCAGAAGTAGATCGTCTTGTGCCCGAACCGTTCGCCCAAGGCGCCGAGCGGAAACAAGCAGATCGCGATCACGACCTGGTAGACGTTGACGACCCAGACGATGTGCGCCGGCTCGACGGCAAAGTCGCGGCTGAGTGACGGCAAGGCCAGGTTGACCATCATGCCGCCGACCGCGGTGATCACGGTCGCAATGGTGATGACGACGAGCGCGAAGAAGCGTCGCGGCTGGCCGAGGCCGTCGGGCTGCACGGACGCAGTTGGACTGCCGTTTGGTTCCTGCGACGTCAAGTCAGCGCAAACGTGTGTAGAGGCTCAGCATGCACGGGTGCAGCCCGCCGCGCCTTGCCGGCAGGTCGAGCTTTGCCCGACCGAGAGGCGGGCCCCTGCGAATGCCGATGCGTGGAAAGGCAAATCGCAGTCCGATGCGCCGTCACGCAACCTTGACGTCCTCCCAGAAACCGAACCGATCGGCGACATGGGCCATCGATGGCTTGGGCGCTTCGTAGCGCCAAGCGGCGCGCGCATGGCGCTTGCCGTCGAGAACCACATCGTAGAACTGCACGCCGTGCGGGCATTTGAGATCGGAGTCCGTCTTCTCGGCCTTTTCGAGCAGCTTGGTCTGCACCGCCGCGCTCGGGAAATAGGCGTAGCCGCCCGCGTTGACGATGTCGTTGCTGTCGGCAATCACACGGCCATTCAGGGTTGCTTTCATGTCACATCCTCCTTGAAAGACGGGTCTCCGCTGCCGAATGGAAGTATGCCGCAGGCCGCCGGGCCCGACACCTGCAGGGAACGCAAGGAAGCATCGTCATTTTCGACGACGAGGCGGCCTTGATCCCGGCCGGGCCGACGCCTAGCATTCTGCCGCACTGCAACAGGCCAACTGCGTTCGGCGGGGGACACCAATGACCGCGCTCGTCAAACCCGACTTCGATCAGCTTCTCGACCAGGCAAAGCGCGTCCTGCCGGGCGGCACCTTCGGCAACACGGCCGCGAATTTCGTCATCCGCGAGGGCCGTGGCGGCCGCGTGTGGGATGAGGACGGCAAGGAATATGTCGACTTCCTACTCGGCTCGGGGCCCATGCTGGTCGGCCACTGCCATCCCGATGTCACCGCTGCCGTGCAGGCGCAGGTCGCGCTCGGCACCACCTTCTTCGCCAACAACCGGCAGGGCATCCTGCTCGCCGAAGCGATCGTCGACGCGGTCGCCTGCGCCGACAAGGTGCGCTTCGTGTCGAGCGGCACCGAGGCGGATTTCTACGCCATGCGTCTCGCGCGCGCCCATCGCAAGCGCGACAAGATCCTCAAATTCGAGGGCGGCTATCACGGCATGAGCGATCCGGCGCTGATGAGCCTGGCGCCCAAGCGGCCCGGCAATTTCCCGCGGCCCGTGCCTGATTCGGCCGGCATTCCCGTGAGCGTGCGCGACGACGTGGTGGTGGCGCCCTTCAACGACCTGGAGATGGTGGCCGGCCTGATCCGCGAGAAGCATGACGAGCTCGCCGGCGTCATCGTCGAGCCGTTACAGCGCATCATCCCGCCGGCGCCGGGCTTCCTCGAAGGGCTGCGCAAGCTGACGCGCGATCACGGCATTCCGCTCATCTTCGACGAGGTCGTCACCGGCTTCCGTTTCGCCTATGGCGGTGCGCAGGAGTACTACGGCGTGACGCCGGACATCTGCACGCTCGGCAAGGTGATCGGCGGCGGCTTCCCGCTCGCCGCGATCGCGGGCCGCGACGACATCATGGCGCATTTCGACGCCAATGCCGTCGGCGAGGACGGTTTCATGAAGCAGATCGGCACGCTGTCGGGAAACCCGGTCGCCGCAACCGCGGGCCTCGCCACGCTCGAGATCCTGCGCCGCCCCGGCGCCTACAAGAAGATCTTCGCGACCGGCCGGGCGCTCATGGAGTCGCTCGGCGAACAGCTCAAGCGCGCGGGCATCCCGGCCCAGATCATGGGCGTGCCGCCGATGTTCGACGTCGTGTTCACGGCCGAGCCGATCCGCGACTATCGCGGCGTGCTGCGCGGCGACGCCGACAAGATGCGCAAGTTCAATGCGCTGCTGCACAAGCACGGCATCATGAAGGGCGAGTCGAAGTACTACGTCTCGCTCGCCCACACGGAGGACGATGTGCGCCACACGAAGGAGGCCTGGGCCGCGGCGATCGACGAGCTGAAGCGGTCCTGATGCGCGTCGCACAGGCATCAACGAAGCGAACGGAAGGCGGTCTGTAGTGGGCAGAATTCTTCGGCATCTCCCGAAAGGCGAGAAAGTGGGGCTGGCATTCTCCGGCGGGCTCGACACCAGCACCTCGCTCGCTTGGATGCGCGAGCACGGCGCGATCCCGTATGCCTACACGGCCGATCTCGGCCAGCCGGACGAAGCCAATGTCGAGGACATTCCCAAGGCCGCGATGAAATACGGCGCCGAGCGCGCGCGCCTGGTCGATGCACGCGGACAGCTCGTCCACGAGGGTTTCATCGCGATCGCCTGCGGCGCCTTCGACATCTCGACGGCGGGCAAGACCTACTTCAACACCACACCCTTGGGCCGCGCGGTCACCGGCACCATGCTGGTCGGCGCCATGGCCGAGGATGGCGTGGAGATCTGGGGCGACGGCTCGACGCACAAGGGCAACGACATCGAGCGCTTCTACCGCTACGGCCTGCTGCGCAACCCCAATCTGCGCGTCTACAAGCCCTGGCTCGACCAGGCCTTCGTCGACGAGCTGGGCGGGCGCGCCGAGATGAGCGCGTGGCTCAACAAGCGCGGCTTCGCCTACAAGATGAAGCCGGAGAAGGCCTATTCGACCGATTCGAACATGCTGGGCGCGACGCACGAGGCCAAGGACCTCGAGCTGCTCGACCAGAGTGTGCGCATCGTCGAGCCGATCATGGGCGTGCGCTCCTGGGACCAGAGCGTGGCGATTGCGCCGGAGACCGTGTCGGTCCGCTTCCACGAGGGGCTGCCGGTCGCGATCAACGGCAAGGAGATCAGGGATGCGGTGGCTCTCATGATGGAGGCCAACGCGATCGGCGGCCGTCATGGCCTCGGCGTGTCCGACCAGATCGAGAACCGCATCATCGAGGCCAAGAGCCGCGGCATCTACGAGGCGCCGGGCATGGCGCTGCTGCACATCGTCTATGAGCGGCTCGTCACCGGCATCCACAACCAGGGCACGCTCGAGAATTACCGCTCGCTCGGGCGCCGGCTCGGCCGCCTGCTCTACGAGGGCCGCTGGTTCGATCCGCAGGCGCTCATGCTGCGCGACACGCTGTGGCGCTGGATCGCCAAGCCGATCTCGGGCGAGGTGACGCTCGAGCTCAGGCGCGGCGACGACTATTCGATCCTCAACACGGCCAGTTCCAATCTGACCTATGCGCCCGAGCGCCTGACCATGGAGAAAGGCCAGGGCGAGTTCACGCCGGACGACCGCATCGGCCAGCTCTCGATGCGCAACTGCGACATCATGGATACGCGTGGCAAGCTCGACATCTACTCCGATGTCGGCATGCTGAGCGGCGCCGTTCCGAAACTGCTCGAGTAGTCCCCACGCGGCGGCGAAAGGGGACATTCATCTTTTCAGAAAAGATGAATGTGCATGCGATCCTTAACTATTGTCCCCCACCTACTCCGCACGTCTCAACACCGCACGATTCGCGGGGCAGGACGCCGCGAGTTGCAATCAACTCATAGCAGAGCGCGAAACCGATCGACTGTAACCCCTGCGTCTCGAGCGATGCCGCCCATGGTGAATGCGTTAACCGGATTGTGGCGCGGGATCGTCACGATTCAGGTGCCATCGGTCATGACGACGTGCTTGCCCTGGCGAGCGATCCGGAATCCAGCTTTCTCGAGGGCGCGAACCGCGTCGAGGTGATTGACCCCGGCAATCTTCGGCAAGGCTAGATCGCAATCTCGATTTCGCGAATGTCTTTGCCCGAGAGCTGCTCTTCGACGACCGCCAGGTATTCGCAAATCGCTTCGCGAATATTCTCGATGGCCTCGGTCTCGGTCTTGCCCTGTGACCAGCAGCCTGGCAGGCCTGGCACGGACACGCTATACCCCTCCTCGGACCGATGTAGAGCAATTCGGTATCTCATTGGGCACCTCGCAGGAATGCAAAGTATACACCGTGTTACCGAGATCAGGAGTCTTGGCATCGACGCGCCAGCGCGTTTGTTGCTCCACAGACCACCGCAATCGATTGTGTTCACATGAGTGGAGTCGTCTGCTTTGACAGGCCGACTTGACCTGCGCGCCATCTCGACCCACATCTTGGCCGTCCTCCTCCGGAGAATTCATGAGCGAACCTCAGATCTGGCACGGCACGACCATCCTTTCCGTGCGCAAGGGCGGCAAGGTGGTGGTGGCGGGTGACGGCCAGGTCTCGCTCGGCTCGACGGTCGTCAAGTCGAACGCGAAGAAGGTGCGCCGCCTCGCCGGCGGCAAGGTGATCGCGGGCTTCGCGGGTGCCACCGCCGATGCCTTCACCCTCTTCGAGCGTCTGGAAGGCAAGCTCGAGAAGCATCCGGGCCAGCTCACGCGCGCCTGCGTCGAGCTCGCCAAGGACTGGCGCACCGACCGCTATCTACGGCGCCTCGAGGCGATGATGGCGGTCGCCGACGCCGAGGTCAGCCTGGTCGTCTCCGGCAATGGCGACGTGCTCGAGCCCGAGGATGGCCTCATCGGCATCGGCTCCGGCGGCAGCTTCGCGCTCGCCGCTGCGCGCGCCTTGATCGAGATCGACGGCATGGATGCGCATGCGATCGCCGAGAAGGCCATGAAGATCGCTGCCGACATCTGCATCTACACCAACGACAAGATCGTCATCGAGACGCTCTGAGGCGCAGGCTCCGCGTGTATTCGTTCCGTCCCATTTCCGATCAGGACATTGCGCGGCTCGACGACTGGGTGCGGCGGTCGCATGTCGCCCGGTGGTGGACGAAGCCCGAGAACTGGGCCGAGCGCGTCCGCAACCGGATATCGGAGATCTGGATCGACCACTACATCGTCGGCGTCGATGGGCACGAGTTCGGCTTCATCCAGTGCTACCGGCCGTGGCTCGAGCAGCCGAACTCCTGGCCGGACCAGCCCGCCGGCACGCATGGCATCGACCAGTTCATTGCCGATCCGGACATGCTGGGCCGCGGCCATGGCAGCGCATTCGTCCGCCAGTTCGTCGATGGCATCTTCGCATCGACCGACGCGCCGCGCGTCATCACCGATCCGAGCCCGGACAATGCGCGGGCCGTGCGCGCCTACGGGAAAGCCATGTTCAAGACCGTCGGGCAGGTCGATGCGCCCGACGGCCGCGCCCTGCTGATGCTCCGCGAGCGTCCGACGGCAACACAGACAGACGAGACATGAACGAACTCAAATCCTTCTCTCCGCGCGAGATCGTCAGCGAGCTCGATCGCTACATCGTCGGCCAGGGCGACGCCAAGCGCGCGGTCGCGATCGCCCTGCGGAACCGGTGGCGCCGCCAGCAGCTCGAGGCCGGCCTGCGCGAAGAGGTCCTGCCCAAGAATATCCTGATGATCGGCCCGACCGGCGTCGGCAAGACCGAGATCGCGCGCCGGCTGGCGCGGCTGGCGCAAGCGCCCTTCCTCAAGGTCGAGGCGACCAAGTTCACCGAGGTGGGATATGTCGGCCGCGACGTCGACCAGATCATGCGCGACCTGGTCGAGATCGCCATCACCATGACGCGCGACCGCCTGCGCGAGGAGGTGCGCGCCAAGGCCGAGCTCGCGGCCGAGGAGCGCGTGGTGACGGCGCTGGTGGGATCCGATGCCAGCGCCGACACGCGCGCCAAGTTCCGCAAGATGCTGCGCGAGGGCAAGCTCGACGACCGCGAGATCGAGATCGATGTCAGCGAGACAGGCGGCGGCGCCCTGCCGACCTTCGAGATACCCGGCATGCCCGGCGCGCAGATGGGCATGCTCAATCTCAACGACATCCTCGGCAAGGCGTTCGGCGGCCGCACGCGCAAGCGCAAGATGACGGTCCTGGAATCCCATGCCGTGCTGGTCGCCGAGGAAAGCGACAAGCTGCTCGACCAGGAGAAGGTCGTGCGCTCGGCGATCGAATCGGTCGAGCAGAACGGCATCGTCTTCATCGACGAGATCGACAAGATTTCCGCGCGGTCCGAGCGCATGGGCGCGGATGTCAGCCGCGAGGGCGTGCAGCGCGACCTGCTGCCGCTCATCGAAGGCACGACGGTCTCGACCAAGCATGGCAGCGTCAAGACCGACCACGTGCTGTTCATCGCGTCGGGCGCGTTCCATCTCGCCAAGCCGTCGGACCTGCTCCCGGAGCTGCAGGGCCGCCTGCCGATCCGCGTCGAGCTGCAGGCCCTGGAGCGTGCCGATCTGCGCCGCATCCTGACCGAGCCCGAGGCTAGCCTGATCAAGCAATACAAGGCACTGATGAAGACCGAGGACGTGACGCTCGAGTTCGCCGACGACGCGATCGATGCGATCGCCGAGCTGGCGGCCGAGATCAACGGCACGGTCGAGAACATCGGCGCGCGCCGCCTGCACACCGTGCTCGAGCGCCTGCTCGAGGAGATCAGCTTCACCGCGACCGACCGTGCCGGCACGACGATCACGATCGACGCCGCCTATGTCCGCGAACGCGTCGCCCCGCTCGCCAAGAATGCCGATCTCAGGAAGTTCATTTTGTAGCGCCACCGACGCCGCTGCACGCTGGCGGATTGACTTGCCCCGGCAACCCGGCTTAACTGACCAGACAGTCAATTAGAGCGGCCCCCCAAGCCGGTGCCGCAGCCGGCGGGACCATTCGTGGCAGACGAGCAGATCAGGATAGCCGTCGACATCGGCGGGACGTTCACGGACATCGTGGCGATGGCCGGGGACGGCCTGCTGCACGAGAGCAAGGTCTCGACCAGTTCCGACGATCCGAGCCGCGCCGTCATCGATGGGGTGGCGGCGCTGCTATCCGAGCTGGGGCTGCCGGCTTCGGCGGTCGCCGAGGTGCTGCACGGCACCACGGTCGGATCGAACGCCATCCTCCAGCGCAGGGGCGCGCCGACCGGGCTGATCACCACCACCGGATTCCGCGACGTCCTCGAGATCGGGCGCATCCGGATGCCGGAGATGTTCGACCTGAGCTGGGCGAAGCCGAAGCCACTGGTTGCGCGCCGCCACCGCATGGAAGTCGACGAGCGCATCGCCGCCGACGGCACGGTCGTGCGGCCGCTCGACGAGGCCGCTGTCGAACGCGCGGCGCGGGGGCTCGCCGGCCAGGGTATCGAGGCGGTTGCCATCTGCTTCATCAACAGCTACCGCAACGCCGCCCACGAGCGGCAGGCCGAGCAAATAGTGCGCTCCATCGCCCCGTCCCTCGAGGTGACGTCGTCCCACGCAGTGCTGCCGGAGATGAAAGAGTACGAGCGAACCAGCACGACTGTGGTGAACGCCTATCTGCTCAAGGCCATGCGTGGTTACCTCGATCGTTTGCAGTCCGGCCTGACGAGCATCGGCATCTCCGCGCCGGTGCTGGTCATGACCTCGAACGGCGGCATGTTGCCGGCGGCAGAGGCATGCCGGCTTCCCGTCTTCGTGGTCGCATCGGGGCCGGCCGGCGGCGTGATCGGCGGCGCCCGGCTCGGCGCCGCGCATGTCGAGCGCGACGTCATCGTGTTTGACATGGGGGGAACGACGGCCAAGGCGGTCATCGTCGAGGACGGCATGCCGAGCATGACCTCGGAGTACGAATTCCGCGACGGCATCAGCACGTCCAGCCGCTTCATCAAGGCGGGCGGTTACATGCTCAAGGTCCCGGCGATCGACATCGCCGAGGTCGGCGCCGGCGGCGGCTCGCTCGCCGGCATCGACGCGGGCGGCCTGCTGCGCGTCGGGCCGGAATCGGCCGGGGCCGACCCCGGACCGGCGTGCTACCGGCGCGGCAACGACCGGCCGACGGTGACCGACGCCAATGTCGCCCTCGGCCTCTACAATCCGACGGCGCTCGCGGGCGGCCGCCTCGCCATCGACCGGCAGAGCGCGATCGAGGCGGTCGAGCGACACATCGCCAGGCCGCTCGGCATCGGCGTCGAGGCGGCGGCGCACGGCATCCGTGCGGTCGCCAACGCCGCCATGGCGCGCGCCATCCGCGCGGTCACCGTCGAGCGCGGGCGCGACCCGCGCGACATGGCGCTGATCGCGATCGGCGGCAGCGGCGGCGCCCATGCGGTCGACATCGCGCGCCAGCTCGGCATCCGGCGGATCATCGTTCCGCCGCTCGCCGGCGTGTTCTGCTCGGTCGGGATGTTGAGCGCCGACGTCGAGCACAATTTCGTCCAGACCATGCTGTGTCAGCTGCACGAAGTCGACGCCCGTACGCTCGAAGACAGGACGGCAGAGCTGGCGCGGGCGGCGCTCGCCAGGCTCGCGGCGGACGGATACGAGGCGGGGCAGACCAGGCTCGATTGGTTTGCCGAAATCCGCTACGAGGGGCAGGCCTCCGAGCTTTCGGTTGCCTTCACGCCGGGTGCGCGCGCCATTGCGGATCTGACCAGGGATTTCACGACTGCCTACCGGCGCACCTACGGCTATGAGGACGAGACGCGCCCCGAACTCGTCAAGTTGCGCCTGGTCGGTCGCGGCATACGCGAGAAGCGCCTGGATTTCTCGGCCATGCGCGTCGCGAACCGCCTGGAGTCAAGCGGGCAGACCGTGCGCGCCGCGTCGTTTGCGCGTGACCAGACGCCAATTTCGACCCCCGTCATGGGCCGCGCCGCCGTCGGCACCGTGCCGCGCAGGGGTCCGGCGATCATCGAGGAGTTCGACGCCACCATCGTCGTGCCATCCGACGCTTCCGTGCGGCGCAACGAACTCGGCAGTATCATTCTGGAGCTGGAGGCAGCGCCATGACCGTCGATCCGATTACTTTCGCCGTGGTCAAGAGCGGGCTCGACTCGATCGTCGACGAGATGGCCTACACGGTCATACGCATCGCGCGCTCCGAGATCGTCAAGGACGTCATGGATTTCTCGGCTGCGCTGTGCGACGCCGACGGACAAATGGTGGCCCAGGCCAAGACCATCGCACTCCATCTCGGCGCGGTTCCCGAAGCGATCGCCGAAGTGATCAAGAAGTTCGGTGACGATCTTCACGAGGGTGATGCCGTCATCGTCAACGATCCCTATCACGGCGGTATGCACCTGCCTGACATCTTCATGTTCGTGCCGATCTTCCAGGGCGGCCGGCGGCAGGCCTTTGCCGTGGTGATCTGTCACCAGACCGACGTCGGCGGACGGGTGCCGGGCTCCAATGCCAGCGATTCGACCGAGATCTACCAGGAAGGACTGCGCATCCCGCCGCTCAAGCTGTTCGAGCGCGGGGTCGTGAACCGGACGCTCGAGGAGCTGATCAAGATCAATGTGCGCGTGCCAGACCGCGTGTGGGGCGACATCCGCTCGCAATACGCCGCGTGCCAGGTCGGCCGGCGCGGCCTAGAGCGGCTGTTCGAGCGCTATGGGGCGGATGCGATCAATGCCTACATGCAGGAGCTGATCCGCTACGCCGAGCGCCTGACGCGCGATGAGATCCGACGTTGGCCGAAGGGTACATACGAGTTCCTGGATCACATCGACGACGATGGCTTCAGCGATCAACCGATCCCGATTCGGGTCGCGATCACGGTCCGCGAGGACTCCCTCCTCGTCGACTATTCCGGCACCGCGCCGCAGGTGCGCGCTGCTCTCAACTCGACGCGCAGCTACACGCAGTCATGCACCTATCTGAGTGTGCGCTGCGTGCTGCCGCGCGACGTGCCGAACAACGTCGGCGTGTTCCGCTGCGTCGAGATCAGGGTCCCCGAGGGCTCGATTCTGGACCCACGTCCGCCCGGGGCGACGGCGGCGCGCGCGCTCACCGGGTATCGCGTGTTCGACGCCATGCTCGGCGCGCTTGCCCAGATCGTACCCGAGCGGGTACCCGCGGCCGGCGAAGGCGGCAACAGCGTGATATGCATCAGCGGTGCCAGGCCCGACCGGCGCCCGTTCATCATTGTCGACATGATCTGCGGCGCGTGGGGTGGACGGCCCGACCAGGACGGCGTCGAGGCGATCACCAACCCGTCGCAGAATCTGTCGAACATGCCGGTCGAGATCATGGAGGCCGAACACCCGGTGCGCGTCGAGGAGTATGCGCTGGTCGAGGACAGCGCGGGCGCTGGCAAGTGGCGCGGCGGCCTCGGCATCAAGCGCAGTTACCGCCTGCTGGCTAAGGACGCGGTGCTTCAATTGCGCGCCGACCGGGTCAAATTCAAGCCCTACGGGCTCGCGGGCGGCGGTGTCGGCGGCGCCTCGCGCAATACGCTCATCACCAACGGTGATGCCCGCGCACTGCCGGGCAAGGTGACGATGACGCTGGAGTGCGACACCGTCGTGCGCCATGAGCAGGCCGGCGGAGGCGGCTTCGGGAATCCGCGTGAGCGCGATCCCGCGCTTGTGCGCGAGGACGTCCTCGACGGCAAGATCTCGCGTGGACGGGCCATGACCGACTACGGTGTGGTGATCGACTTAGCCGGTCGGATCGACGCTGACGCGACCGAGGCCGCGCGTCGCGTAATGGGGTCTTGATGGCGCGACTGCATCCGGCCAGCGCCACTGCGGAACTGATCCGGCTGCGTCGGCGCGGCCGGCGCGATCCGGAACTCAGCCGCGACATCATCCTCAGCGCCGCACGCGACGAGTTCGTCGAGCATGGCCTGAACGGTGCGCGCGTCGATCGCCTTGCCCGCCGGATCGGCGCCAGCAAGAACCTGATTTACCACTACTTCGGCAGCAAGGACGGGCTCTACCTCGCGGTGCTGGAGGGCATCTACCGCGGTATGCGCGAGAGCCAGGACGATGCGAAGCTACGCCAGCTGCCACCCGTCGAGGGCATGCGGCGTCTGGTCGCCAACACGTTTGATCACTTTGCCCGTACGCCGGCCCTGATCCGGTTGATGAGCATCGAGAACATCCACTATGCCCGCCACTTGCGCCGCTCGAAGGCGGTGCGCACGCTCTATCCGTCGTTGCTGACGACGATCTCGGCACTGCTGGCAGGCGGTCAGGCGACCGGCGAGTTCCGGCGCGACGTCGATCCGATCGACCTGTACATCTCGGTCGCGAGCCTTGCGTATTTCTACCTTTCGAATCAGTACACGCTGTCCTGGATCTTTCGTCAGCGCTTCGCTGCACCCAAGCGGCTGGCCCAGCGGCGAGCCCATGTCGTCGCGGTGATCCTCGGCTATCTCCAGAACCGCGATTGATGCCGTTGCGTGCGAAGCGCGGTCGGATGCTCAATCGCAGGCGCCGTCGACCGCGCGCGCGGTGGTGACGCCGATCAGGCTGTCGCGCGTCACCAAGCGCTCCAGCGCCTCCGCGCTCCAACCCTCGGTCCCGTCCGGCCGTCGCGGCAGGACCATGAAGCGCAGGTCGGCGGTGCTGTCGTGGACGCGCACCGCGACTTCCGCCGGCAGCACTGTCCCGAATTCGGCCAGCACGCCGCGCGGATCGCGAACTGCGCGCGACCGGTATGCCTTCGCCTTGTACCAGGATGGCGGGATGCCGAGCAGCGCGCGCGGGTAGCACGAGCACAGGGTGCACACGATCATGTTGTGCAGTTCGGCAGTGTTCTCGACGACGGTCAGCTCGGCGACACCCATGTTGACGCCGAACTGCGTGACCGCCGAATTGGCGTGGGCGAGCAGCGCCGTCTTAAACGCCGGATCGGTCCAGGCTCGCGCCACGACGCGCGCCCCCATCGCCGGACTGCGCGCCTCCATGGTCTCCATAGCGCGCCTGATGTCGTCCGCGGTGAATATGCCTTTCTCGATCAGGAGCTCGCGCAGCGCACGTTCCCTGAGCACGATCTCGGGATCGGGTTCCCGCTCGTGGGCTTCAGGCTCCGAGTGCGAATGGCCGGTATGATCGTGTCCGGGGTGGTCGCGGGTCGAATGCTCATGCGTGCTGCTCATCACGTGCCATCCTTCGGCTCGAGCCAGTGCTCATAGAGATCGGCGACGAGGTCGTCGGCCGCCGCGCCAGCGTAGCCCGGCCACAATTCGCGCTGCGGGAAGGCGACGCGGTATAGCATTCGATAGGGAATGCCGAGTTCCCCCTGGGCGAGGCGCTCGGGGTCGGGATAGGCGCCGCAGATCCGCGCCACCCGTCCGACCCTGCCCCGCAGATAGCGGGGGGTGCGCACATGGCCTGCCTGATTGCGCAGGCTGACGCGGACGAGCTGGCCTTGGGCGTAGGCGGGGGTCATGGGGCGTCACTGCCCTCGGCGCGCAGCCGGGCGATCCGAGCATCGAGCTCGGCCTGGGTGACGACCCCCTTGCGGACCATCAAACGCGCGATCGAGTGGACCCAGCGTTCGTAATAACTGAGCCGCTCATAGTCCTCCGGCGCCATCGTCTCGTTCATCCAGCGGAATTCGTCGACCCGCATCAGGCGCCGGCGCGGATCGCCGAGCAGCTCCAGGATCGCGTCGACACGCTGCTCCCACAGGGTCGCGGGATGCGCGCAGGTCTCGACCGGTTCGCCTGGCTGTCCGCCATAGTCGTGATGCGCGGTAGCATGCAGCGGTTGATCCTCGGCCATGTTCATGTCTCCCGGAAATCTGGCGCGAACAACTCGTCGATCGTCACTGGACGGGCCTGCAGTCCATCGGACCGCGACCAGCGCAGCTGCGCCTCGATGACGTGGCGATTGGCGGCGAGACCATAGGGCCAGGGATCGTCGCCCATCAGGGCGCGCGCTTCGGCGAGCGCCTGATGCGGCCAGGGCAACGTCACCTTGGGCGCCTGGATCACGTCGAGCTCTGCCAGCGCCAGCGCCTTCGCCGCGGCGAACGCGCGGAACAGGCGCCCGGGCAGGTCGGGATGCTGCTTGACGAGGCTGTGCCGCACGCCGAGCGCATGCATGATCGGGAAGATCCGAAATTCTCGATACCACGTCTGCTCGGCCGCGGTCGGATCAGGGAAAAGCCGCCGGACCGTCGGGCTGCCCGCCGTGAAGGCTGGCGGCGGCCGCAGAGAGATCATTGCGTCCAGCTCGCCCTCCATCAGTCGGCTGTCGAGTGTCCGCCCGGGCGGCAGCAGCTCGATGTCGACCCCCGTGGGCGGCCGGCCGACGGGAAATTCAAGCGGCTTGGTGCGCTCAGCGTCTCCGACCCGCCATCGGATGTCGCGCGGCTCGACGCCATGCGCGTCGCGCAGCATGCCGCGCACCACGACCGCTGCCGTCATGTCGTATTCCTGCAGGCCGACGATCCGGCCGCGCAGATCCTCCGGTCGATCAATGCCACGATCGGTACGCACGAAGATCGCGGAGTGGCGGAAGGCGCGCGACGGGAAGACCGGAACGAGGGCATAGGGGAACCCGCCCTTGGAGATCGCCGTGACCGAATTGCTGAACGACAGCTCGCAGACATCGAAATCGGCCTGGCCGAAGGCGCGCGCGAAGGTGATCTCGGGCCGCAGGATCTCGACCAAGAGCTCACAGCCATCGACCCGCACCCGGCCGTCGACCAGCGGCATGGTCCGATCATAGTTCCAGAACGCTGCCGACAGCCGCAGTGTCGCCACCGTGCGCCTACTCCGCCGCGCGCGGCGCCGGCGCACCCTTGGGCAGGTCGAATTGTCCCGCCGGAATCCGTGCGAGGGCTGCCAGCGCGGCGTCGCTGGAAATGACGTCGGCGTACTTGGCATTCATGTCGCACAGATTGATCGCGTGTGACGCCTCGCTGCGGTCGAAGCAGCCTTCCTCGACGACCTGGACGCGCAGGTTGTTGGAGAATGCGTCAATCACCGTCGCGCGCACGCAGCCGCTGGTCGACACGCCGCAAACAACGAGGGTGTCGACCTTGAGATCGATGAGGAAGCTTATTAGCGGCGTGCCGAAGAACGCGCTCGGCTTGGTCTTGTAGATCACGACGTCCTGCGGCGATGGCGCGATCTCGGCGACGATATCGTTGCTCTTGATGTCGTGTTCGGGGTCCTCGAACTCGCGGGCGTTCTTCCAGCGCCAGGCGCCTGCGTCGAAGCCGTCGAGCCGTCTCGTATTGGTCGAATAGAAAATGGGAAAGCCACGTCCGTGGCAGGCGTCGATCAGGCGGCGGATGTGGGTGATGGCTCGCCAGGCGTCCTCGCCGCACGAGTTGCGCCACTTGGCGATGGATTTGAGCAGTGGCTCTGGCCGATCACCGCAGAAATTGTAGCTGACGTCGACGATCATCAGCGCCGGCCGCTGCCCGAAGCCCATCGGAGCCGCGTAGCCCGCAGCGGCGAATGCCTCGCGGTCACGCGGGGTCAAAAAGCGGTCCCAAATCGGCTTCGACATGATGGCCTCCGTATTCGGTCCTCGACCTGCAAGCGTCGTCGCTCAGGCGCCGTGCACGGCCCCGACATTGCCGCCGCGCTGTGACACGTGCCACGGCACCAGGATCCGCTCGGCGATGCCAACCAGATAGAACAGGATCGTGCCGAGAATGCCGAGCAGCACGATCGCTGCGAATACACGTGGTATCTGGAACATGCCCTGTGCCGTGAGGATGACGTAGCCGAGACCAACCTGTGAAGCGACGAACTCTCCTGCGATCGCGCCGACCAGCGCCAGCGAGATCGCTACCTTCATGCCTGCGAACATCGCCGGCAGTGCGGAAGGAAACCTGATCTTCCACAGCACCTGGAGCGGACGCGCGCGCATCGACTTGGTCATGTCGAGCACGTCGGGATCGACCGAGCGCAGGCCGAGCACGGTGTCGATGACGATGGAAAACAGGGCGATCAGCATCGAGATCGCCACCTTGGAGCTGAGGTTGGTGCCCATCCAGATGATGAACAGCGGCGCGAGCGCAATCTTGGGGATCGAGTTGAGCGAGACCAGAAGGGTGTAAAGCGTGCTCTCCAGCACGCGCGAGTAGACGATGCCGATCGCGGCGAGCACGCCGAGCACGAGGGCGAAGAAGAAGCCCAGCAGGCAGGCACCGACCGTATAAGCGGCGTGACGCGCGTACCATACGGGATCGCTGGCGATCTCCAGCGCGACCGCCGATGGGGCCGGCAGGATGAAGCTCGGCGCCGAGGTCGCCCAGACCGCGACTTCCCAGAAAACGAAGAAGCCGACCAGGACGAGGACGACGGTTCTCGTGTGGCTCATCGGCTGTCCTTGAGGAAGCCCATGCCTTCGAACAGGCGTCGGATCCGTGACGTAGAGCGGCCGAAGACGGGCGTCTCGCGCGCGTCGAGAGTGCGCGGCCGCGGCAGGTCGATCGCGATGGTCTCGACGATGCGACCGGGATTGGCGGCCATCACGACCACGCGGTCGGACAGGAAAACCGCTTCGGAAATGCTGTGAGTGATGAACAGCACGGTCTTGCGCGTCTGCAACCACAGGCGCTGCAGCTCGAGATTGAGCTCGTCGCGGGTCAACGCGTCGAGCGCGCCGAACGGCTCGTCCATCAGCAGCAGGGCCGGATCCTGAATCAACGCGCGACAAATGGCGACGCGCTGGCGCTGCCCGCCGGACAGCTCCCAGGGTTGGCGGGACTCGTAGCCAGCGAGCCCGATCAACGCCAGCAGGTCGCGCGCCCGCGCCAGGGCGGGCCCGCGCGGCAGGCGGTGGAACTCGATCGGCAGCATGATGTTGTCGATCACGTTGCGCCAGTCGAGCAGGATGTCGCGCTGGAACACGATCGCCATCCCTTCGGGGGGCTCGACCACCGGCTTGCCATCGACGTCGATGCGTCCGCCCGTCACGTCGGCGATGCCGGCGATGCACTTGAGCAGGGTTGACTTGCCGCAACCGCTCGGACCGACGACGCTGACGAACTCGCCGCGGCCGATGGTCAGATCGATCTGCCGAAGGGCATTGACGACAACGCCCTTCGGCGACCGGTAGTCCTTGTCCAGTGCCGAGATGCCGACATGAGCAAGGCCTGCTGTGCCGGAAATCGAACGTGCCGTGATCTCGGCCTGGACCATGCACTCAGTTCGGAATGAACTTGTTGGTGAAGTAGTCCGAAGGCTTGCTGCCCGCCGGGATCGAATTGGTCTGCTCCAGGACTGCAATGGTTCCCTTCCAGTCCTCCTCGGATTGCCAGCCGTATCGCTTGCCCTTGGTCGCGGCGGTGGTGAAGAAGGGTTGGTACTCGACGATCTGGCCGCGCAGGATCTCGGCGTCGAGCTTTTCGTTCGGGCGCTGCGTGAGAATGGCCTGGACCGCTTCGTCGGTGTGGCCGGCATGGATGTATTCCCAGGCGCGGACCACGACGGGGACGAAGCGCCGCAGCGCATCCTCCTTGGACTCGAGCACCTTCGGCGTCGTGATCAGCCCGTAGCTCGGCAGGTTGATGCCGACATCGGCGAGCAGGATGCCATCCGATGGACGTTGCCTATCCGCGGTCGGCTTGGCGAAGGGATAGGTCGTCAACGTCGCGTCGACCGTGCCGGACAGGTAGACCGATAGCAGCGATGATGCATCGACGTTGATGAGATTGACCTTGTCTCGCGCGGCGCCGCCCGCCTTCAGGAACGGCTCGACCAGCGGACCCCAGCCGCTGCCGGCCGTATACGCGACCTTCTTGCCCTCGAGATCCTTGACGGTCTTGAGGCCGGAACCCTTCGGCACCAGAGCTCCGAGCTCGCCGCGGCGCGCCAGTCCGGCGATCGACGTGATGCCCATTCCCTTGCCGCGCGCGATTGCCGCGGTGCCGAGCTGGACCCAGCCGATGTCGATCTCACCGGTCGCCACCTGCTGCATGGTCAGGCCGGAACCTTTGCCGTCGGAGACTTCGACTTCGACGCCGGCCTCCTTGAACCAGCCCTTGACCACGCCAAGGTGAAGGCCGGCGTGCATTCCCCAGGGCGCCCAGTCGACACGGGCCGTCAGTTTCGGCAGCTGTTGTGCGACTGCGTGCCGGCCGAAACCCGTGAATCCGGCGGCAATGGCGCCGCCGGTGAAGGTGCGTCGCGTGACGAGCATGGCACTATCTCCCCTTTGGTTGCAGTTGTCTCAGCAATCAGTCGTCCCACTCGGCCCGCCCGAATAGCCTAGCGCGACAGGCGGTCGAGCAACCAGTCCACCTGGTACGGGATCACCTGGCCCCAGTTGTCCATTGAGCAGTGCTCCGCTCCGCCCTCGGTGTCGTCGTAGATGCGTAATTCCTTGTCGGCGACCGTCAGCTCGGCAAGCGTGCGACGCGCCGATTCGAGCGGCACCATGCGGTCCCACGCGCCATGCGTGATGAGCATCGGGCAGCGGACCCGGTGGAGCAGGCCCTTCAGCGTGAACTCCCGATACTTCTCGCGCGCCTCCTCGTCGGTCTTGCAGCCGCCGATCCAGCGGAGCTGCGGGCGAAGCGGCGGGTAGTAGACGTACAGATCCTCCAGTACGTCGTAGAGCGCGCCCCACGCGACACAGGCTTTCAGGCGGTGCTCGAAGCAGACCGCACGCGGCCCGTAGTATCCCGCCATCGACACGCCGAGCAGTCCGATCCGGTCGCGGTCGATATCGGTGCGTTGCATGAGAACGTCGACCGCAGCGCTGACGGGCTTCTCGTAGTCCGGTCTCGTCGGCAGTCCGAGCACGCGCAAGGTCGAACCCTGCCCTGGTCCGTTGAAGACAAAGCACGCAGCGCCGCGCGCGGTGACGTACTGCACGCCGCGAAAGAAGTTTTCTTCGGGCAGGGCGTCGGCACCCGACAGGAAAAGGACGCACGGCGGCGGCGTCCTGTTGATGCGGTGCCGCGGCGCAAAAAACCAGCCGTCGAGCTCGTACCCTTCGAACGGCACCTTGACGGGTTCGAAGGGATGTACGGACCGCGAGATGCCCTGGCGCCAGCAATGCATGGCGCGGCGATACATCGCCGACTTGCCCGGATCGTCGCCATGCAAGACGCGCTCGGAGGAGCGGAAATAGGTGAAGGCGCGCAGGTAATGGTCGCTTGCCGTTGCATCGTGCCCGGCAGCAGCGGCGGTGTCCGCGATGGCCTGCAGATGCTCGCCGAGCTTGGCAAACTCAGCATGCCAGTCCTGCCGGTTGCCGGACCGGATGAACCGGCAGGCGCGCAGCAGCTCATTGGTGTCGGCCGCGCCTTGGGCTGCCTCAGAGAACAGCCAGGTGAGCTGGAAGGAGAAGACGTGGGCCTCCGGCGTGCCGTCGTTCCAGTAATGAAACATCGATCTACCCCGCCCTTCCCGTCGCGCCGCTCGGCGCGGCGGCGCGGTCGATCGCCTTCAGCGCCTCGACCGGATAGCGCGCTCCAGCAGTTGCGCCCGGCGGTGCCGCGGCGCTCAGCCGCGCTCTCTGCGCCGGCGTCAGCGCAGTCGCGGCGGCGCCGAGGTTCTCGCGCAAATGATCGACACGCTTGCAGCCGGGAATCGCGACGATGTCGTCGCCCTGTGCGAGCAGCCAAGCGAGCGCCGTCTGTGCCGGTGTGGCGCCGAGCTCGGCCGCGACGGCTTTGACTGCGTCGAGGATGGGCGCATTGCGCGCGAAGTTCTCGGCGGCAAAGCGGGGATCGAGCCGGCGATAGTTGCCGTTCTCGGTCTGGTCGGCCGGCGCGGCGCGGCCGGTCAGGAAGCCGCGTCCGAGTGGGCTGTAGGCAACGAACCCGATGCCCAGGCGCCTCAGCGTCGGCAGGATCTCGGTCTCGACGTCGCGTTCCCACAGCGAGTATTCGGTCTGCACGGCGCTGACGGGATGAACGACATGGGCGCGCGCGATCGTTGCGGCGCTGGCCTCGCTCAGCCCGAACCAGCGAACCTTGCCGGCACGCACCAGTTCGCCGACAGTGCCGGCTACGTCCTCGATCGGCACGGCGGGATCAATCCGGTGCTGGTAGAGCAAGTCGATGGCGTCAATTCCGAGCCTGCGCAACGAGGCGTCGACGACGCGCCGAATGCGCACCGGATTGCTGTCGACACCGGCTACCTTTCCGTCATCTGAGATGGCGCGGCCAAATTTCGTCGCGACAATGACTTTCTCGCGCCGACCCTTGAGCGCGCGACCGACCAGTTCCTCGTTGGTGAACGGTCCGTACACCTCGGCCGTGTCGAGCATGGTGACGCCGGACTCGAGCGCGGCGTGAATCGTCCGAATTGCTTCCGCATCGTCGGATGGGCCATAGGTACCACTCATGCCCATGCAGCCCAGAGCGATCGCCGAGCACTGCAGTCCTTGGGTGCCTAGTGCACGCGTCTGCATGACGACCACGGCGCCGCAGCGCCGGATTTTCTGGCGAATTGCATTGCGATCCCGGCGCTGCAACCGGCAGCGCTAATTGACTGTATGGTCAGTTAACCGCGCGGGCGTTGCGCTGTCAATGCGCGCGCCCGGCCGCGGATTCCGGACGTGGAACCTGTCCCGCGCCCGCATCCGGCGCTGCACCGGACGCGATGCGAAGCCGGGCCTCGACGCTGAGGCGGCCGACCTCGGCCAGAAGGGCTGCGGGATACAGCGAGCGCAGGCTGCCGCCCCAGGCAAGCCGCGCGTCGGCCCTGGCGTACCAGTCGGCAACGCGCGGTGCGCGCGATTCGAACCGGTCGCGCATTCCGAACACGTCGACGACGAAGAGATAGGGCAGCACCGCGATGTCGGCGAGCGAGAACGCGCTACCGGCGAGCCACGGCCCTGCGGCCAGAGCCTCCTCCATGTCGTCGATGACGGCATCGAACACGCGCATTGTGTCCGCGCTGTCGGGCGCTTCGGTGCCGAGGCGGTACAGCCGGCGCTGACGTTCTCGCCGCGCCGGGTCGGGCAGCTGGTTCAGCATCCGCTCGACCGCCGCGTCGCCCTGCGCAAGCCAGCGCGGCCTGACCAGAATCGGCCATGCCAAGCCCGGCCATGCCGGATGGAGCGTCTCGTCGACCAGCTTGGTCCACAGCCTCATGCGGGAACGCTCCGCCGGGCTTGGCGGACGCAGCGGCGGATCGGGCAGGAGGTCGTCGAGATACTCGATGATCACCGTCGATTCGCGCACCACGTCGGCGCCGGCGACGAGAACGGGGACATAGCCCTTTGGGCTCATGCGCAGGAACTCGGGGGTGAGGTTCTCCTTCCGGCCGAGGTCGATTGAGATTTCGCGGTACGTCGCGCCCTTCTCGGCGAGTGCCAAGCGAACCTTCTCACCGCATGGTGAAAGCGGGAAGTTGTACAGCGTCAAGTCCATGGCCGGCTCCTCGTTGGCGCGCAATCATAGCCTACCGGCACGACGATCACGATCGATGCCGATGTCCGCACGCGTCGCTTCATTCGCCAAGAACGCGAATCTCGGGAAGTTCATTCACTAAAAAGGAAGCGATAACTGTCACGAGCATCGCCGAGCGCAAGGCGGGGCAACCTGGCTGTCACCCGTTCTTCATCACCGTCGGCGCGTTCTGCACGGCCATGGTGACGCGCGCGATGGCGACCAGCTTGTTGCGCTCATCGACCACGCGCACCTCCCAGACCTGGGTGCTGCGGCCGAGATGGATCGGCTTGGCCGTGCCGGTGACCCAGCCCTCGCGCTTACTGCGGATGTGGTTGATGTTGAGTTCGAGGCCCAAGGTGCGTTGGCGCGACTGGTCGATCGTCATGGTCGCCGCCTCGGAGGCGAGCGTCTCGGCGAGCATCGCCGTGGCGCCGCCATGGAGCATGCCGAGCGGCTGATGCGTGCGCGCATCGACCGGCAAGCGCCCTGTCAGGAAGTCCGGGCCAACTTCGAGGAACTCGACGCCGAGATGGGCGAGCATGGTGTTGCGACCATGGGCCTTCAACTCGGCGAGCGCGGAGTCCGATAACTTGAACCAGATGCTCATTTGGCTGCCTTTCGTGTCGGCTTGGCCTCGATCAGGCCGAGGACGCGTTCAATGGTGCGCCGGTCGAGCGCGCCGATGCGCTCGGCGAGCCGGTTGGCAAGCTGGGTCGCCTCGGGGCTGAGACCGGAGGTGTCGACCACGATGCGCGGATGCGACAGCTCGGCAAGCCGGCGCAGCTCGTCGGCATCGTCCCAGATCAGGCCGAGGATGGCGCAGATCTGCTGGACGAGGCCGGGGCTCGGCCGGCCGCGATGGCCATGCTCGAGGGCGGAGAGATAGGCCGGCGTCAATTCGAGCTGGCGCGCCATCGCTTTCATGGTCATGCCGCGCTCGGTGCGCAACGCGCGCAGCTTGGCGCCGAACGGGGTCAAGGGTCGCGCATCCCCGGCACTGCGGTCAGCATGTCGATCGACCACGAGCCGCACGTCCGCACAAGCCGCGGTTCCTGTCGCGGCGCAGCTGGTTGAATGATCGGCCTGCTGATGCTATCATATTTGCTATCATAGGAGTTCCTGAGCATGGCCCAAATTCTCGTCAGGAAGGTCGACAAGCAGGTCGTTGACGCCCTCAAGTTTCGTGCCGCTCTCAAAGGGCATTCGCTTGAGCAGGAAATCCGCCAGATCATCACGGCGGCCGCCCGCCCCACGCCGGCTGAGATTGTCGAGCTTGCCCGGCGCATCCGTGCCATGACGCCCAAGAACGCCAGGATCGACAGCACGAAGATCATCAGGCAATCGCGCGACCGTGGCTGGTCATAGCCGACAGGCCGATATGTCCGAGATCGTCGTCGACGCAAGCGTCGCATTCAAATGGTACGTGAACGAGGCGGGTTCGGACGATGCAACTCTGCTGCTCGAAGATACCGCACGGCTCATTGCGCCGGACATCATCGTCGCCGAGCTTGGAAACGCCGCATGGACTGTCGTGCGATCCGGCGCCATTGCACGCGAGCACGGCGCAAGAATTGTCGGGAGCGCGGCCAGCGCATTTTCCGCTCTGGTCCCATCCGCCGAGCTTGCCGATGACGCATTCGTTCTCGCCGATGCGCTCGCCCATCCCATTTATGGCTGCTTCTACCTTGCGCTGGCGGAACGCCGCGGTGGCGTGATGGTCACGGCCGACCGCCGTTTCTACCGCCTGGCGCGCGGGTCGCGCTGGCGCCACCGCGTCGCCCTGCTCGGAACGCGCGTCCGCTAGGACTGCAGCTCACACCGGCTTCGTCCGCTGCCTGCGCCCGCTGAGGCGCCCCTCGATCGCGTCCCAGATTTTTTCCTCGAGCGCCACGCCGTCGAAGCGGCGGATCTCCTGGAGGCCGGTCGGCGAGGTCACGTTGATCTCGGTCAGGTAGTCGCCGATCACGTCGATGCCGACGAAAATCATGCCGCGCTCGCGCAAGGCCGGGCCGATCGACTCGCAGATCTCGCGCTCACGCTTGGTCAGCTTGGTCTTCACCGGTTTGGCGCCGACATGCAGATTGGCGCGCGCCTCGCCCTTGGGCGGCACGCGCAGGACGGCGCCGCCCGCCACGCCGTCGACCAGGATGATGCGCTTGTCGCCCTTGCGCACATCGGGAATGTAGCGCTGCACGATGACCGGCTCGCGGTAGAGCTGCGTGAAGGTTTCGAGCAGCGAGCTCAGATTCTCGTCATCGGGCGTGATGTGGAACACGCCGGCTCCGCCATTGCCGAACAGCGGCTTGACGATGATGTCCTTGTGCTCGGCACGGAAGGCGAGAATTTCCTGCCTGTCGCTGGCGATCAGCGTCGGCGGCATGACGCCTTCGAAATGCGTGACGAACAGCTTTTCGGGCGCGTTGCGCACATGGACCGGGTCGTTGACCACCAGGGTCTGCGGGTGGATGTGTTCGAGGATGTGCGTCGCGGTGATATAGGCCATGTCGAAGGGCGGGTCCTGGCGCATCAGCACGACGTCCATGGTCGCCAGGTCGAGCGTCTCGAATTCGCCAAGGCGGTAATGCGCCCCCTTCTCGCGCTTGACCTCGAGCGCGCGGGCGCGCGCCAGCACGCGGCCCTGGCGGAACATCAGGTGCTGCGGCAGGTAGTGGAACAGCGCATGGCCGCGCTTCTGCGCCTCGAGCGCCAGCACGAAGCTGCTGTCGGCGTCGATGTTGACCGTTTCGATCGGGTCCATCTGGATGGCGACGGCGAGGCTCATCTCGGGATCTCGGCTGGTGAATGGGGGTTGGATCGGCGCCAGGGTGCCGGCAATATAGCGGCTCAACCCGGTCAGGCGAAGCGCCGTGGCGCTGCCGGCTGGAGTTGACCGCTGCCTGTCGAACCCAATGCGACCGTGCCACTTGCACCGGAGAGCTCCAATGGCAAACACGGGCGAACGCAAGGATGTGTGGGCCATTGGAGAGGCCTACGAGCTCTATGTCGGGCGCTGGAGCAGGCCCGTCGCGTGCGAATTTCTCGATTGGCTGGCGCTGCCCTCCGGGCGGGATTGGATCGATGTCGGGTGCGGCACCGGCGCACTCAGCCGGACGATCCTCGACCGCGCCGCGCCCTCGTCGCTCGCCGCGGTCGATCCGTCCGAAGGCTTTCTCGCCGAGGCGCGCCGCCGCGTGAAGGATCCGCGTGCCGCGTTCCATGTCGGCGACGCGCGGAAGCTTCCGGTCGGCGACACCGTCGCCGATGCAGCGGTCGCGGGCCTGGTCATCAACTTCGTGCCCGACCGGGCGGCAGCCATCGCCGAGATGCGGCGTGCGACGCGCCCGGGCGGCACGGTCGCCGCTTATGTCTGGGACTATGCCGGTGAGATGCAGATGATGCGCCGGTTCTGGGATGCTGCCGTGTCGCTCGATCCGGCCGCGCAAGCCCTCGACGAGGGCAGGCGATTTCCCGACTGCCGCCCTGACCGGCTCGTCGAGCTGTGGCGCGCTGCCGGCTTGGCCGACGCCGAGGCGCGCGCCATCGATATTCCCACTGTGTTCGCGGATTTCGATGACTTTTGGCGGCCTTTTCTGGGCGGTCAGGGGCCGGCGCCGGGCTACTGCATGTCGCTCGACGAAGCGCGCCGCGCGGCGCTGCGCGAGCACATCCGGGCGAATCTACCGATGGCCGAGGATGGCACGATCCCTCTGATCGCGCGCGCCTGGGCCGTGCGCGGAACGGTTCGTCACCCCTGACCCAGGATGGCGCGGCGGCGCGCCAGGCTGTCGGCCGGCCATTGCTTCTGCATCTCATAGAAGATGTCGAAGGCGGGGATGTCCGGCGAGAGCTGGATCCAGGGCAGTTTCGAACGCGTGAAGATGAACGCGTCCGGCTTGAGCGCGCCGGGCTTGTCGAGCGTGCCGACGCGCACGAAGCGCAGCGACGGACGTCGTCCATAGTCGCTCCACAGCGCGGTGTGGCAGGTCGGACAGCGATGGATGTCGTGCGGCCGGCCGCTGTCGGTCGGCACCGGTACGGGCTCGGGCTTGCCCGTCAGCAGCGTGATCCGGTCGGTCTCGATCAGCGCATTGATCACGAAGGCGGATCCGGTCTGGCGCTGGCAATCCGTGTAGTGGCAGCAATTGACGAACATCGGCGCCGATTCGAGCCGGTAGCGCACCGCGCCGCAGGCGCAACCACCTTCGAGCTTGTCAGCCATCTCTGCGTTCCCTCGAACCGTTCGTCAGGAGGAGCCAAATCTAACAGCCGCGACCGGCGGCAGCCGCGCATTCTGCTCGGTCCAGCTATCGCCGCCATCCTCGGAGATCCACAGGCCGCCCGAGGTCGAACCGAAGGCCAGTCGATCGCCGCCGGTGTCGACAGCGAGGGCGTGGCGCCACACCAGATCGTAGCAGTGGCGCTGCGGCAGCCCCTTGCGCAGCACATCGAAGCTCCGGCCGCCGTCGCGCGTGCGCGCCACCACCAGCTTGCCGTCGACCGGCACGCGCTTCTCGTCCTTGATCGCCGGCACGAACCATGCGGTGTCGCGATCGCGCGGATGCGCGCGCACGGCAAAGCCGAACTTGGACGGGCGGATCGCCGTCACCTCGGTCCAGTTCTCGCCGGCGTCCTCTGAGCGGAACACGCCGTTGTGGTGCTGGCACCACATCACCTCGGGATGCGCGATGCAGCGCGCGAGCTGATGGATGTCCTGGGCGATCGGCGTCTCGCGCTCTTCGGGCGGCATGTACTCGTTGTACATGCCCTTGTTGATGTTGTCCCACGTCATGCCGTCATCGGTGCTGGCCCACACGCCGGCGGTCGATACGCCAAGCCGGATGTCCTTCGGATTGCGCGGATCGATCAGCACCGCGCTGATGCCCGGCTGCTCGCCGCCGGCGACGCCGCACCATTTCTTTCGCTCGGGCATCAGCCACAGGGATTCGATGAGGGACCAGGAGGCGCCGTCGTCGTCGGAGCGGAACAGGCCGCCCGGCATGGTGCCTGCCCACAGCCGCCCCGGAACGCCGCCCGGCTCGAGCGCCCAGATGCGACTGACCGTCCAGGGATGCGGATCGTCGACCGCGTCCGCGGGCCTGGGCGGGAAGGCCGGCATGGCGATCTCGGACCATTTGCCGCCCGGTTCGCGCCGCCACAACTTGGCGCCGAAATGTCCGAGGTCGAGCGCGGCATAGACACCCTTCTCGCTCGCCAGCACGGCGGAGACCGGATCGCCGAGGAACTGGACGTCGACGATCTCCCAGCCGTGAGTGCGCCGCGCAAGCTCGAACAATCCCTTGCGCGTGCCGACATAGAGCTGATCAGACATCACTCAATCCTTTGTTCAAATGACCTGCAAGATGCCAAGGCACCGTGTCGCCACCAAGACACAAAGACACCAATACGAGCAAGCAATGCAAGGGCGCGAGGATGCGTCGCGCCCGCGAGCGGGTCGCTCCTTGGATTTTGGCTCCGATGATGGGGAACTCAGGTCCGGGTATTTCGGTGACAGGTATTTCGGTGACAGTGCACTTAAATCCACGTCTGTGGAGTTTCGCAATTTCGGCAACAATGCATTTGGTTAGAATCCACCCGGCATCGTTTGGAGCGAATTAAGTGCACTGTCACCGAAATGAAATAGCAAGGCCGCGAGGATGCGTCGCGCCCGCGAGCGGGTCGCTCCTTGGATTTGGGCTCCGATGATGGGGGAACTCAGGTCCGGGCCTGGCCTGCCCGTTAATTTAGCCGTGCGCGCAGGGACTGGAGCAGCACGGCGGCGTCGTGCCGGTCGGCGCCGGTCTCGGCTGCGGCGCTGAGGAAACGCTCGAGCGCCTCGATCGCGGCCTTGAGGTTGCCGAGATGGGCATGCAGAAGACCAGCCTCGCGCCACAGCGGCGCCTGGTCGGGCGCGAACAGCAGCATGCCTTCGATCACGCGCACCGCACGCTCGATCTGCTCGTCGCGGATCAGGCGCAGCTTGATGTTGTTCTGCAGCCGCAGCAGCACGTCGCGGTCGTCGGCGGCGCTGTAGTGCTCGGGGCTGAGCGAGGCCTTCTCACCCTGCGTGCGGCGCAAGAGTTCGCGCAGCTCGCTTGATTCACAGGCGCGCCCCGCGTTGAACGGGTCGAGAATGATCCGCCCGCCCTCGCCATCGAGCCGGATCAGGAAATGACCGGGAAAGTTCAGTCCGACCGCGGCCCAGCCCTGGGCGCGCGCCGCATGGATGTAGAGGATGCCCAGCGCCACCGGCAGCCCCTTGCGCCGGTCGATGACACGCATGAGGTTCGCGTTCTGCAGATCGTCATAGGTCAACCGGTCGCCCTCGTAGCCGTGCTTCTCGACCATGATCGCCGACAGCAACGCCTGGCGTCGCTCGATCGACAGTCCGGACTCGCCAGAGCCCTCGCCGGCCGTCGCTTCCGCCAAATCCTGCGCCAGCACGGTGAGGTGGTGACGATAGCGCTCGAGCGCCACGCGCGGCCGGTCGAAGCTGGCGAGCGCCAGCGCCGCCTCGGCAATGTCGACGACCGGGCCTTTGGTGCGCGCGATCCGCCGGAGAACCGCCTCGGCCTCGTTCCGCTCCTCGTTGCCGCTGACGACTGGTTCAGTCACGCTCTTGCCTGGTCCTAGGAATCGAATCTTTTGGGGTCGTTCTTCAATCTGACGTGGCTCACCACGCGCCGCACATAGCTGATGTTGCGCGCATGGTTGATGACTCGGTCGAGCTCAGCGTCGGTCTGCGCCAGCCCGATCACGTAGACCGTGCCGTTGACGGTATCGATCGTGTAGTTGATCGCCTGAACCTCGCGGTCGAAAGTGAGCCTGGTCTTGAGCTGTGTCGAGATCCAGGCGTCACGCGCCGAATCGGCAAGCCCGCCGCGCTCCGTCACCTCGATCTCGTTGATCACTTCCTTGACGCCGTCGACCGCCCAGGCAATGCGCACCGCCTCGACCCGCGTGTCCGGCGCCTTGACATTGCCGGTCAGCAGGACCCGCCCTTCGACGACCGACAGGCCGACCGAGCGGAACAGGTCGAAGCTCTGCGCCAGCCACCGGCTGTTGATTTCGGTGTAGATGCGCGCATCCGATGCCGTGCCCTTGAGGCCGCGCTCCTGCGCGCCGGCCAAGCCGACCGTGGCGCCCGCGCCGACCGTCAGTCCGACGGGGTCGCAGGCCGCCAGAAACGTCGCACCGATGAGCGCCATGCCGACCACCACGCCGCGCACAATCCGTCCGGCCATCCTCGTCCACCCCCGCGGAATCAGACGAACCATTCTACACCAAGGCGGCGCCGGCGCCGCTCAGTCGTCGTTGCGCCAGGCATCGACGATGTGGCGCGGCGGACGCCACGGCTCGACCAGGATAACGTCATAACGCCAATCGAGTGCCGCCCATTCCGGGTGCGCCTGGAGCAGCCAGCCAGCCGCGCGCTCAATGCGCCGGCGCTGGTGCGGCTGGACGAACTCGCCGGCGGCAGACGGGTCGCCGCGTCCCTTGACCTCGACGATGGCGACGGTGCGGCCCCGCCGGGCGACGATGTCGATTTCGCCGACCGGCGTGCGCAGGTCGCGCGCGACGATCCGATAGCCCTTGAGTCGAAGCGCCAGAGTGCACAGCAGCTCGGCGCGCCGTCCGAACCGCCAGCGTCGCCGGCGATCTTCGATCATCTCGGCTTGTCGGCGCTGCGCAGAGCGAGCGCGCGGGTGTAGACATCGCGCCGCTTGGCCCCCGTCGCACGGGCGACGGCTTCAGCCGCGTCACGCAGGCTCATGCCTGCCAGCGCCTGCTCGAGCTGTCGGTCGATGTCGTCACCGCTCGACGCCGCCTGCTCGGCGGGCGGGCCGATGACGACCACGACCTCGCCCAGGGGCGCGCCTGCCTCGGCATAGTGCCGGGCGAGCGCCCCGAGATCGCCGCGGCGGACTTCCTCGAAGCGCTTGGTCAGCTCGCGCGCCACGGCGGCCTGTCGCGCGCCCAAGGTTTCCGCCATGGCGGCGAGGCTTTCGGCCAGGCGCTGCGGCGCCTCCAGGAAAACGATTGTCGCCCGAAGGGACGCGAGCTCGCCGAGCGCGCTCCGGCGCGGGCCTGCCTTGCTTGGCAGGAAGCCGGCGAAGAGGAAGCGGTCGGTGGGAAGACCGGACAGCACGAGTGCAGCGAGCAGCGAGGAAGGGCCCGGCGCCGTCGTCACGGGCACGCCCGCGTCGAGCGCCGCGCGCACGAGCTTATAGCCCGGGTCCGAGATCAGGGGCGTGCCGGCGTCCGAGACGAGGGCGATCCGCTCGCCGCGCGCCAGCCGTGCCAGCAGCGCCGGCCGCGCGCGCTCCGCATTGTGGTCGTGATAGGCGGTCAGCGAGGTGGCGATGCCGTGGCGCGCCAGCAGCTTGGAGGTAACGCGCGTGTCCTCGCAGGCGATGACGTCGGCCGCGCTCAGGATGTCGAGGGCGCGCAGCGTGACATCGCGCGCATGCCCGATCGGTGTCGCGACGAGATAGAGGCCGGGCGCCAATTCGCTCCGGGCCTCGGCTGCGGTCCGGCTCGCCCCATCTTGGCCGGGCGCTTCGGGCGCTTCTGGGGCGCCAGCCGTCGTTTCGCCGCTTTCCGATGTCAGATTTCCCGAAGGCACGGTTTCCCGCGGGCGCCGTTTACTTCGTGCAGCCGTCTCGCTAGGCTCTTCGACATCGCCGCCGCTGAATTTGGAGCCATGGTTTGCCGTTGATCCCGCCAGAGATCCGCGCCCCGATCCGCGTCTCAAACGGCTTGTCCTGGCGCTGCCTGGTTTCATCGTCCCCGCGCTCCGGTCCGGCTGCCCGCGCTTCGGCATGGTTGGCGGCAGTGCTGCTGGTCGTCGCCGGACTGTCGCTGGCATCGTGCGGCGGCAGCGTTAGGGTACCGGAGGCGTCCGCTCCGCGACAAGCGGCGCCCGTCCAGCCGATCCAGCCCGCGCCGGCGGAACCGCCGGGGATCACCGCCGAGCCAGTGCCCGAACGGCCGCCAGCCGACCCGTCGGTCTCGGTCAATCCGTTGGCGGACCCGGCCGCGCCCGGCGGCATTCGCCTGACGCGGCCGCGCGGCGCCAAGTCGCGTGTCGCCCTGCTGCTGCCGCTATCCGGGCGTGAAGCAGTGCTGGGTGCCGCCCTGCTCGACGCCGCTCAGCTCGCGGTCTTCGAGGTCGCCGACAAGAGCTTCGAGCTGATGCCCTTCGATTCGGGCGATACGCCGGCTGGCGCCATCGCCGCCGCGGAGAAGGCGATTGCCGCGCAAGTCAGCCTGATCCTGGGCCCGGTTTTCGCCAGTGCGACCACGGCGATTGCGCCGATGGCAGCCGACGCCGGAATCAACGTCATCTCATTTTCAAACGATCGCTCGATCGCCGGCGGCAACATCTTCGTCATGGGCTTGCTGCCGGCGCCGCAGATCGTACGCGCGGTCGGCTATGCGGCATCGAAGGACATTCTGCGCTTTGCCATCTTCGCGCCTGACACGGACTATGGAAGGCTGATCGCCGATGCTCTGCGCCAGGCAAGCGAGCAGGCCGGCGGCACGATCGTGCTCGAGCGCTTCTACAGTCCGCAGACCGCCGATCTCGCGCCCGAGGTGCGACGGCTCGGCGACTACGACCGTCGGCGCGGACGCGCCCAGGCCCAGCAGCGTCAGGCCGGCACGGCGCCGCGCCGCCCCAACCAGGTCGAGGACATGGAGGATCTGCCTTTCCAGGCGCTGATCCTGCCGGAGTTCGGCGAGCGCCTGAAATCCTTGGCACCGCTGCTGCCCTTCTACGGCGTCGACAAGGTCAAGCTGATCGGCACCAGCCAATGGGACGATCCGAGCCTCTTCAACGAGCCTGCTCTGTTCGGCGCATGGTATGCCGCGCCGGCTTCGGCCGAGCGCGCCGCTTTCGTGCAGCGCTACGAGCGCGCCTTCGGCCGCCGGCCGCACCGGCTCGCTTCGCTCGCCTATGACGCGACCGCGCTCGCTGCCGTGCTGGCACGCCAGCCCGTGCTGGCAAGCGCCGGATCGAGCTCCGAGTTCAGCGCCGCGACGCTGCAGCAGCCCTCCGGCTTCCAGGGCGTGGATGGCATCTTCCGCTTCGGCGCCGATGGCGCGGTCGAGCGCGGTCTTGCCATGTTCGAGATCGTCCAGCGCGGCCAACGCGTCATCGACCCCGCACCCGAAAGCTTCGCCGGTGCGATCAATTAGGGCGAATGCCATCGACCTGCACATCACCTTCCACTCTGCACTCCCCACGTAGGCAGGGATCTCGAGCGTGGACAGAAATTTTCGCTCCCCCGTGAGGGGGGTTTGGACCGCAAAGCGGTCCAAAAGGGTGGGCGTGAAACGAGCTTCGGCGATTGGCTGCTTGCTCGCTCATTGTCGCAGAGGCTCGAATTGATGGCAGATCGTGTGAGCCATGCCCCGCTCCTCGGCCTGCTGTTCGGCACGGAGGCCGCTTTCGGGCTGTTCTCCGACCAGGCGCGCCTGCAAGGCATGCTCGACTTCGAGGCGGCGCTGGCCCGCGCCGAAGCTCGCCTCGGTGTCATTCCCGCCAATGCCGCACCGGCCATCGTCGACAAATGCCGCGCCGAGCTGTTCGATCTGGACGCTCTGGCGCGTGCCGCGGCAGGCGCAGGCAATCTCGCGATCCCCATGGTCAAGCAGCTGACCGAGCTGGTCGCCCGCGCCGACCAGGACGCGGCGCGCTTCGTTCACTGGGGCGCGACCAGCCAGGACGCCATCGACACCGGCCTCTTGCTGCAGCTGCGCCATTTTCTCGATCTCGCGGACGGCGACCTCGCCCGCCTGTCGGACGCGCTGGCACGCCTGACCGAAGCGCACGGACAGACGCCGATGGTCGGGCGCACCTGGATGCAGCACGCGCTGCCGATCACCTTCGCCCTCAAGACGGCGGGTTGGCTCGATGCGATCGAGCGTCACCGCCGGCGCTTCGCCGAGCTGCGTCCGCGCCTGCTCGTCGTGCAGTTCGGCGGTGCCGCCGGCACGCTCGCCGCCCTCGGCCCGCGCGGCCTCGACGTCGCCGAGGCGTTGGCGCGCGAACTCGATCTCGGCCATCCCGCCATGCCCTGGCACGGCCAGCGCGACCGCATGGCCGAGGTCGCAGCACTGCTCGGACTCGTCCTCGGCACATTGGGCAAGATGGCGCGCGACCTGTCGTTGCTGATGCAGACCGATGTCGGCGAGGCGTTCGAGCCGGCCGCCGCCGGCCGCGGCGGCTCTTCGACCATGCCGCACAAGCGCAATCCCGTCGCGGCTGCCGCCGTTCTCGCCGCGGCGACGCGTGCGCCCGGCCTCGTCGCGACCATGTTGTCGGCCATGGTCCAGGAGCATGAGCGCGGCCTCGGCGGCTGGCATGCCGAATGGGAAACGCTGCCCGAGCTGTGCCGTCTCATGGCCGGCGCGCTACACCAGATGGCCGAGACCATGGCGGGGCTCGAGCTCGACCCCGTGCGCATGCGCGCCAATCTCGACGCGACCAACGGTCTGATCATGGCCGAGGCGGTGACGATTGCGCTCGGCTCGGCGCTCGGTCGGCTCGCTGCGCACGAGCTCGTCGAGCAAGCCTGTCGGGAGGCGGCGCGCAGCAAGCGGCACCTCAGGGATGTGCTGGCGGCGCATGAGACGGTCGGCAAGCATCTGAGCGTCCAGGATCTCGACCGGCTGTTCCAGCCGCTCCACTATGTCGGCCAGGCCGGCCGCTTCGTCGCGCGTGTGCTGGGCGCGCGCGTCGTGGCGGGACCGCGCGACAAATAACGGAGAGACGCCTTGCCGGAGATCGACGCGGGCGGCGTGCGGATGACCTATCGATTCGACGGGCCGGACGGAGCGCCGCTGCTCCTGCTGTCGAATTCGCTCGGCACCGAGTTCGGCATGTGGGACGGGCAGATCGCGACTCTGACCCGGCACCGCCGCGTGCTGCGCTACAACACGCGCGGCCACGGCAAGTCGGCGCTGCCGCCGGGGCCCTACAAGATCGCCGATCTTGGTGGCGACGTGATTGCGCTGCTCGACGGTCTCGGCCTCGCGCGCGTCGATTACTGCGGACTGTCGATGGGCGGCATGATCGGCATGTGGCTCGCCATCAATGCGCCGGGGCGCCTCGGGCGGCTGGCCCTGTGCAACACATCGGCCGGCATCGGCGCCACCGAGCTATGGAACCAGCGCATCGCCAAGGTCGAGGCCGAGGGCATGGCTGGCATCGCGCCGGCCGTGCTCGAGCGCTGGTTCACGGCGGGCTTTCGCAAGCGCGAGCCCGCCGTGGTCGAGCGCATCAGGACCATGCTGCTGGCGACTCCCGCTGACGGGTATGTCGCCTGCAGTGCTGCGGTGCGCGACCACGATGTGCGTGAGCAGCTCGCGACCATCAAGGCGCCGACGCTGGTCGTCGCCGGCCGGCACGATGCCGCGACGCCACCCGAGCAGGGCAGGCTGATTGCCGATCGGGTGCCGGGCGCCCGCTACGTCGAGTTGGAGGCGGCGCATCTGTCGAACATCGAGGCGGCCGACGCATACAACGCGGCGCTCAGCGGTTTCATCGGAAAATAGGAAGGCAACCATGACGACGGTCCCTGAACTCTTCGACAGCGGCTTGGCCGTGCGCATGGATGGCGAATTCTCAGACAGGCTCCCAAGCCAGGACTTGACCGCAAGACCAGGGGCATGCTGACCATCGCCATGCTGGCGGCGCTCGGGCACCATGATGAGCTCAAGCTGCACATCCGCGCCACGCGCAACACGGGCGTGTCGCCGGACGAGATCAAGGAAATCCTGCTGCAGGCCGCTGTCTATGCCGGGGTGCCCGCTGCCGGCGCGGCGTTCAAGCATGCCGGCGAAGCCTATGCGGAACTCGAGAAGGACAAGAGATGAGCGATCCGATCGGTTACCGGCGCGAGCAGCCAGATCGGCAGCCGCCCTATCTGCATCCGGCCTATGGCAGCACGGTCAAGCGCGCGCCCAGTCGGGCTCCCGTGAGGATCGTCGCGACGCTGTCGGAAGTCACCGGCCCGAGCTTCAGCAAAGACGGCTGGAACGGGCCGGACGCGGCCGATCTCATTCACCACCATGAGGCGGAGCCGCAGGGCCAGCGCATCATCCTCGCCGGCCGCGTGCTCGACGAGGACGGCCGCCCGGTGCCGAGCACGTTGCTTGAGCTCTGGCAGTGCAATTCGGCCGGGCGCTATCACCATGAAGGCGACCAGCATGACGCGCCGCTCGACCCCAATTTCCACGGCGGGGGCCATGTCGTCACCGGAGCCGATGGCGGCTACCGCTTTCTCACGATCAAGCCGGGCGCCTACCCCTGGCGCAACCAGCACAATGCTTGGCGCCCCGCGCATATCCACTTCTCCGTGTTCGGCCCGGCCTTCGCGACGCGGCTGATCACGCAGATGTATTTCCCCGGCGATCCGCTGCTTCCGCTCGATCCGATCTTCAACGCCACGGCCGACGAGGAAGCGAGGCACCGTCTGATCTCGACCTACGATCATTCGCTGAGCGAGCCCGAATATGCGCTGGGCTACCGCTTCGATATCGTTTTGCGCGGGCGCAATGCCACCCCGATGGAGTCTTGAGCGTGGCGAAGCTGTTCCCCACCGCATCCCAGACGATCGGTCCGTTCTTTCATCACGGTCTCGACCGGCCGGGCTGGGAGGATCTGACGACCGAGGGGCCGCTCGGCCAGACGATCCTACTCGAAGGCCGCATCGTCGATGGCGACGGCCAGCCCCTGGGCGACGCGCTGATCGAGATCTGGCAGGCCAACGCGGCCGGACGCTATGCCCATCCGGAGGACAAGCAGGCGAAGCCGCTCGATCCCAGGTTCCGTGGCTTCGGCCGCGTCAAGACGGCGAAGGACGGCACCTACCGCTTCACGACGATCAAGCCGGGCGCCGTGCCCGGGCGCGGCAACGCCATGCAGGCGCCGCACATCAATATGACGATCTTCGCGCGTGGCCTGCTGCGCCACCTGGTGACGCGTGTCTACTTTGCCGACGAGTCGGCGAACGGGACGGATCCGGTGCTCAACAGCATCGAGAATGCCGCGGCGCGGCGCACGCTGGTGGCGCAAGCAAACGGCGGCACGCCGCCGAGCTATCGCTTCGACATCGTGCTCCAGGGCAAGGGCGAGACGGTGTTTTTCGACGTTTAGGCTGGAGCATTGCTCTAGCTCGGGAAAAGGGGACATTCATCTTTGTGTCGGCTTCACGGTGATACGCTCGCCCTTGCCAAGCATTGGGCGTAGCCCTCGCCCCAGCGTTCGGTCCATGCGCTGATCTGGTGGTTCGAGCATTGGCTGTAGCGCGTGGTACGAAACTCGAAACTCGGCCGTCCGTCGACCCATGTGTAGCCGACCGGCCCGCATTGCGGCTCCGGCGTCGCCTCGCGGGCCGCGGCCGCGCATCGAGACTTCGCAGCCTGGATCGGCTGGGTGTCCGCCGCAGTCCACTGCTGGACCACGCATCCCTGCAGAGCGAGCAGCGTCGCAGCAACCAGAATTCTTGCAATTGGCAGCATGGGACACTCTGTGATTCGTTCGTCGATGCAAGGGACGATGGCCGTGCCGCCTGAAAGCACAGACGGCGGCTAGCTCTGCGTTCCGAACCAGCGCTTGATGTTCATCAGCCACCAGGCGCGGCCCCAGCGCGAAATCACCGTGATGGTCGGCCGCTCCTTCCACCGCGGATGCGCGCGCCTGAACACGCCGGGCCGCGAGCGGAAGAATTTCGCGAGCTGGTCGATCTTCTTGAACGGACCGACCCACACGCCGCGCGCATGGTCGAAGGCGACGTAGCCGGTCGCGGACTGGCGCACGTCGCCCAAGGCCGCGTCATCGACGACGAGCTGGTACTCGGCCTCGTAGGGTCCGCGCTTCACCGGTCGCGGGTGCGGCCGCAACCCCGGACGTTTGCGGAACAGCATGATCGGATTCTAGCACGGCGCGTGGCCGGCGCTAGGCCAGCAGACGACCCAACACGGCGTTGAGCCGCTGGCGGCCGGCGGCGGTTGCGCGCAGCCGCTCGTCATCGACATCGAGGAAGCCGCCCTCGACCAGTGCTCTGAGCCGCGCGGGCTCGAAGGCTTCGTCGATGTCCAGGCCGGTCTCGGAACGCAGCCGTTCGCGCGCAATGCCTTCCTCGAGCCGCAGCCCCATCATCACAAGCTCGTCGCGACGTTCGTCGGGCGAGAGCTCGACTTCCTCCTCGGTGCCGTGACCTTGGGCCTCGACGCGCTTCAGCCAGGTCTCGGGCGCGCGCGCCATGCGCGTGGCGTGCCGCCGCCCGTCGACGATGGCCCGGCCATGGGCGCCCGGGCCGATGCCGAGATAGGGCTGATAGCGCCAATAGACGAGGTTGTGCCGGCACTCGGCACCCGGTTGCGCGTGGTTGGAGATCTCGTAGGCCGGCCGCCCCGCCGCCGTCATGATCTCCAGCGTGTCCTCGTAGAGCTGTCCCGCGAGCTCGTCCTCGGGCAGCGCAAAGTCGCCGCGCTTGTGCGCGGGATCGAAGGCCGTGCCGGGCTCGATGGTGAGCTGGTAGAGCGACAGGTGTTCACCCGCATGGCCGAGCGCCTCGTGCAACTCTTTGCGCCAGGCCTCGCGCGTTTGTCCCGGCCGCGCGTAGATCAAGTCGAAGGAGCTGCGCGGGAAATGGCATTGCGCGACCGCCACGGCGTGCAGCGCTTCGCGCGCGCTATGGCCGCGGCCGAGGAATTTGAGCGCCGCATCGTCGAGCGCCTGCACGCCCAGCGACACGCGATTGACGCCGGCCGCGGCGAAGCCAGCGAAGCGTTCGGCCTCGACCGAGGTCGGATTGGCTTCCAGCGTGATCTCCAGATCGGGCGCGGTCGGCCAATGCTTGCGCACGCGCTCGATCAGCGCTGCGACAGTTTCCGGCGCCATCAGCGATGGCGTGCCGCCGCCGAAGAAAATGCTGGTGACGGGGCGGCGATCGACGCGTGCCGCGAAATGATCGAGCTCGGCCAGCAGCGCCGTTGACCAGCGCTGCTGATCGACCGCGCCCATGACATGGCTGTTGAAGTCGCAGTACGGGCACTTCGACTTGCAGAACGGCCAGTGCACATAGATGCCAAAGGCATCTATGTGCACAGCGTCGCCAGGTCGATCCAGCGCTGCCGAAGGCAGCGCCTCGCCGGCAGGTCGATCGCTCAGCGATCGACCGGGAGGCGTCCCCGGCGCGGGATTTGCCGCGCCCTCGCCGGCAGGTGGATCGCTCAGCGATCGACCGGGAGGCGTCCCAGGCGTCTCAACACTCTTACCTGAAGCAGGCATCAACTAGCTTCCGAAACGCCACTGCGCGGTGACTGATCGCATGCTTCTGCTCCGGGTCCATCTCCCCGAAGGTGATCTGGTGACCATCGGCCACGAACATCGGATCATAGCCGAAACCGCGCTTGCCGCGCGGCGGCCAGACGAGGTGCCCGTGCACCTCGCCGCGGAAAGTCTCGCAATGTCCATCGGGCCACGCGAGCGACAGCACGGCCACGAAATGGGCCTTGCGGTCCCTCTCCGCAAGCTCCTTCTGGACTCTCGTCATGGCGATCGAGAAATCCTTGGTCGGGCCGGCCCAGCGTGCCGAATAGATGCCGGGATCGCCGCCGAGGGCCGGAACGACCAGGCCCGAATCGTCGGCCAGCGCCGGCTCGCGCGCACCCTGGGCGGCCGCATGGGCCTTGAGCTCGGCGTTGGCTTCGAAGGTGCTGCCGGTTTCCTCGGGCTCGGGCAGGCCCAGCTGCGCGGCACCGAGGGTCTCGATGCCGAAGGGCCGCATCAGATCGGTGATCTCGACCAGCTTGCCGGGATTGTGGGTCGCGACGACCAGCTTCGAGCCGCTGAACCGTCGGTGACTCATGAGGCATTGTCCTTGAACAGGATGAGGGCAAAGTCGCCGACGATCGTGAAGCCGATCGCGCGATAGGCGGCGGCCGAGGCCGCGTTCGCGCGGTCGGTGAACAGCACGGCGCGGCCGACGCCGCGCTGGCATGCGGTCAGCAAGGCGCCGGCGACCACGGCGCGGCCATAGCCATAGCGACGCAGATCCCTCGGCGTCCATACCCCGCCGATCTGCACCGCGTCGGGCAGCCGCGCGCCATAGGTCGCATAGGCGACCGGGCGGCCATCGTGCTCGAGCACCCAGTTGATGCCCTCGCCCTGCAGGCGCCGGATCAGATCGCCCGACGATCTCGTCGTGGTCGCATCGTCGGGCGCATCCAGGCTCTCGATCATGAAGTCACGTCGCCAGGCGATGAGCAGATCGACTTCGTCATCTTGCGCGGGGCGGCACGTCACCTCGCCGCGCGCGAGCGCGTCCGGCACCGCGATTCGGTCGAGCGCCAGCGCATAGAGATCCTCGGTGCTATCGAGCATGCAGGCGCGCCCGGCCATGCCGAGAGCGGCCCGCATGCGCTGCGCCTGATCGATGGGGCCGAGGATGCCCGTCACAGGGCGCGGCGCATTGGCACGAATCGCATCGGCGATCGCGCCAACCTCGCCCGGCACCTGCAGGATGATGGCGCCGCTCCAGTAGATGGCGGCGACGCCGATCACTTGGTCGCCGTCGAGCTCGGCGAAATAGGTGCCCTGGTAGGGGCGGCCTTCGTCGGCCAGACCGGCATTGTGCAGGTTCGACAGCATCATCAGCGAGCTGTCGGCATGACGGCGCAGAAAGGCATCGAGTGCTTTTTCGTCGCCGGAAACGAGGATTCGGGCGCGGCTGGTCATGATGGTCACGCGACAGGTTCGGAGAAATGAACGACCGCGTAATCGCCGACCACGGCGAAAACGAGTGCGCGGTAGGCGCGCTGCGCCGCCGGGTTGTCGCGACCGGTGAAGAGAACCGCACGCGCCACGCCGCGCGCGCGCGCGGCCAGCAGCGCACCCGCCACCGCGGCGCGCGCGTAACCGTGGCCGCGCAGCGAGGGCGGCGTCCATACGCCGCCGATCTGGACCATGTCGGGGAGCTGAGAATTGTAGTTGGCCTGGGCCACGGGCATGGCCATTGGCCATGCCTCACGGGCAGGTCGATCGCGCCGCGATCGATCGAGAGGCGCGACTTCGCGCGGCGGCAGACCGTGGTTTTCGAGCAGCCACACGGCACCGTTCGCGAGATGCCGGTTCACGTCGGCGCGCGCATCGCGGAGCGTCGCCGCGTCGTCGTCGGCGTTCAAATGCTCGACCTGATAGCGCCGCCGCCAATCGACCAACAACGGCATGTCATCGGGGCCTGCCTGCCGGCAGGTCAATTCGCCCGACGCCAGATTCTCCGGCACGACGAGATCGGCGAGGTCGAGGCCGAAGAGATCCTCTGCGCTGTCGAGCGACGTAACGCGCTCCGTCAGGCCAAGAGCTGCGCGCGCCGCCATGACCTGGTCGAACGGCCCCGAGATTCCTTTGATCGCGCGCGGCCGCGCCGCGTCAACTGCGCGCACCGCCTCGGCGAGATAGGCAGGCGCCTGGAGCTGGAGATAGCCGCCCCAGGAGATCGCCGCGACGCCGGCCAGCGCCGCTCCGTCGAATGCGCCGACATAGGTCGCCTGATAGGCCTCGCCGCGATCGATCAGCCCGCCGCGGCGCAGATTGCCGCGCAGGAACATCGAGCTGTCGGCGTGACGCTTGAGGAATGCCTCAAGCCCGCCCTCGTCGCCGGGGCGCAGAATGCGGGCCGTGATCGCCATGGTCCATCAGCCCGGCTTTCTAGCCTCGGCCCACCGCGACGCGCTGAAGGCGGAAGAGTTCGGCCGTGCCGTGGCGCGCGAGTGCCAGCAGCGCGTTGAACTGCGCTTCCGTATATGGCGTCTTCTCCGCAGTTGCCTGCACCTCGACGATGCCTCCCGTGCCGGTCAGCACGAAATTGCTGTCGGCCTCGGCCGCGGAGTCCTCGGCGTAGTCGAGATCGAGCACGGCCAGGCCGCGATAGAGGCCGCAGGACACGGCCGCGACCTGGTCGATCAGCGGCACGGACTTCAGCATCTGGAGCCGCACCAGATGGCTGAGCGCGTAGTGGAGCGCGACATAGGCGCCGGTGATGGCGGCCGTGCGCGTGCCGCCATCGGCCTGCAGCACATCGCAGTCGATCTTGATCTGGCGCTCGCCGAATGCGGCGAGATCGGTCACCGCGCGCAGCGAGCGGCCGATCAGCCTCTGGATCTCCTGGGTGCGTCCGGACTGCTTGCCGCGCGCCGCCTCGCGGTCGGTGCGCGTATGGGTCGAGCGCGGCAGCATGCCGTATTCGGCCGTGACCCAGCCCGTGCCGGAGTTGCGCAGGAAGGGCGGCACCTTGTCGTCGACCGAGGCCGTGCATAGCACATGCGTGTCGCCGAACCGCACCAGGCACGAGCCCTCGGCATATTTGCTGAAGCCCGGCTCCAGGCTGACCGCGCGCAGCGCGTCGGCGGAACGGCCGGATGGTCTGACGATCGCGGGCATCGGAAGCTCCGTGGAAAAGCGCGGCGGACACTAGCGTCTTGATATAGCACCGTCCAGGCCGACGATGCCGCCGCCCCGGATTGCGAAGCGCCGGGCCCATTGCTAAGGTCGAACCCAAGAAATTTGGCGGCGCTGAGCCGCCGCTTGCCAGGGAGGAGACCATGACCCGCCGAACCGGAATGACCACCTCGCGCCGTACGCTCCTGAAGACCGGCGCCGCCCTGGGCGCGCTCGCCGCGCCCATGCTGAACGCCAGGACCCTGTTCGCGCAGTCGGGCGCCTTCAACTGGAAGCGCTTTCAGGGCCAGAGCATCGAGGTGTCGCTGGTGACCAGCCCGCGCGCCGACAATCTCAAGCGCCATCAGAAGGAGTTCGAGGACCTCACGGGCATCAAGGTCGGCCTCGAGGTCATTCCCGAGCAGCAGCACCGCCAAAAGGCAGTCATCGAGTTCAACTCGGGCAAGCCGAGCTTCGACGTGGTGCAGATGTCCTACCATGTGCAGAAGCGCCAGTTCGCGCGCGCCAAGTGGACGGCCGAGCTGACGCAGATGCTGGGCGATGCCCAGTTGACGCCGGCCGAATGGGATCGCGCCGACGTGACCCAGCGCGGCCTCGACTACGCGACCGACGACGGGCGCATCGGCTCGCTGCCCTGGAGCGTCGACTACTGGATGCTCTACTGGAACAAGGAGTTGTTCCAGGCGAAGAACGTCGCCTATCCCAAGACGATCGACGAGATCGTCGCGGCGGCGCAGAAGCTGCACGATCCGGGCGCCGGCGTGGCGGGCGTGGTCGCGCGCGGCCTGCGCAACGCCAACGTGCCGGTGTGGACGCAGCTCCTGCTCGGCTGGGGCCAGGACACGACGACCGGCACGCCGCCCCGGCTCATCACCGACACGCCGGACGCGATCGCCGCCGCCGAGGTCTACAAGAAGCTTCTGAAGGATAGCGGCCCGCAGGGTGTCGCCGGATTCAACTGGAACGAGTCGCAGTCGCTGTTCGCCCAGGGCCGCGCCGCCATGTGGATCGACGGCGTCGGCTTCGCCCCGCCGCTCGAGGACCGCTCGAAGAGCCGCATCGTCGGCAAGGTCGGCTATGGCGTGTTTCCGGCCGGGCCGAAGGCGCACATGTCCGCCATGTTCGGCGACGGCATCGCCGTCACGGCGGGAAGCCAGAAGAAGGAGCCGGCCTATTTCTACTGCCTGTGGGCGACCAGCAAGGCCATGTGCAACCGTCTGCTCCAGGCGGGCGGCGGCGTGCCGTTCCGGCACTCGACCTTGAGCGACGGGCCGACCCTGGCCGCCCTCACCGTGCCGCGCGACTGGGCGAATTGCGTCGCCGAGTCGGGCAAGATCGCGCGCGCCGCGTTGCCGGTCATCGTGCCGGTGACGGAATTCCGCGACACCTTCGGCACGGCGCTGACCAACATGATCGGCGGTGCCGACGCGGCCGCCGAGCTCAAGCGCGCGACGGCGGAATTCGCGCCGGTGCTCGCCAAGAGCGAGGCGTGATCGTCCAGGTGCATGATTGAAGTCGCCCGCTCCTCGCCTGACGGGTGAGGAGCGGGCAAACTCCGAACGATACACCCATGGCGGCGCAGACCGACGGGATCGTCAACGCGGAACCGGCGAAACGCCCGCCCTCCTACCGCCCGCCGCGCTATCTCTCCTTCATCGTGCCGGGGCTGATCGCGACTCTGGCGGTCATCGTCTTTCCCTGGCTCTTCACGGTGTGGATGAGCTTCCACGAGTGGAAGATCGGCGGCAGCCGGCACTGGGTCGGCGTGCAGAACTACGTCACGCTCGCCGGCAACCAGCGCTTCCTCGAGGCGATCATTCACACCTTCTATTTCACCGCGCTCGCCGTCATCTTGCCGTTGGTGCTCGGCACCTTCGCGGCGGTCGTGTTCCACCGCAATTTCCCGCTGCGCGGCGTGCTGCGCACCGTGTTCATCATGCCGATGATGGCGACGCCGGTCGCGATCGCGCTGGTGTGGACCATGATGTTCCATCCCCAGCTCGGCGTGCTGAATTACCTGCTCAGTCTGGTCGGCCTGCCGCCCTCGGAATGGGTGTTCGCCAAGCACACGGTCATACCCAGCCTCGTGCTGGTCGAGATCTGGCACTGGACGCCGTTCGTCATGATCATCGTGCTGGGCGGGCTCGCGGCGTTGCCGAGCGAGCCCTACGAGTCGGCGCTGATCGACGGCGCCACGCCGTGGCAGATGTTCCGCCACATCACCTTTCCGCTCGTGCTCCCTTTCCTCGTGGTCGCCGGCATCATTAGGACGATCGACGCGCTCAAGGCGTTCGAGACGATCTACGTGATCAGCAATGGCGGGCCGGGCACGGCCTCGGAGACGATCAACATCTATCTCTATCTGCAGGCCTTCGCTTACTACAACGTGGGCGATGCGTCCGCCGTGGTGGTCGTGTTCTTCGGCATCATCGTGGCGCTGTCGCTGGTGCTGCTCTATGTGCGCCAGCGCGCGAAGTGGACATGACGCCGGGCAAGCCGGTGCAAGGCCGGCCCGTCCAGTCGCCGCTCGCCTACCAGGCCCGCCGCATCGGCGGCAAGCTCGCCCTCGGCTTCTCGGTCGTCGTGCTGCTGGCGCCGTGCCTCTTCGTCTTCTTCTGGATGCTGTCGCTGGCGCTGAAGTACGATATCGACAACACGGCCTATCCGCCGGTCTTCATCCCCAACCCGCCGACCTTCGACAATTTCGTCCACGTCTTCAACGAGAGCCCGATGGGGCTCTATTTCTGGAACAGCTGTATCGTCTCGGGCCTGGCAACCCTGGCGGCGCTCGTGCTCGGCGTGCCGGCCGGCTATGGCATCGCCAAGGCGCGGGCCCACAGCCTTGCGGTCGTGATGCTGATCAGCCGCATGACGCCAGGCCTGTCCTACCTCATCCCGCTCTTCACCCTCTTCCAGTTCATCGGCCTGGTCGGCACGATCTGGCCGATCGCGATCACCCACATGGTGATCACGCTGCCGATCGTGGTCTGGGTGATGATCGGCTTCTTCGAGACGTTGCCGGCCGAGCTCGAGGAGGCGGCGCGCATCGATGGCTGCTCGGTCTGGCAGGCCTTCCTCTACGTGGCGCTGCCGCTGGCGCGGCCCGGCATCGTGGTCGGCGCGATCCTGTCCTTCATCTACTCGTGGAACAATTTCATCTTCGGCGCCGTGTTCGCCGGGCGCACCACGCGCACCATGCCGGTCGCGGTCTACAACATGCTGACCTTCGAGCAGTACCAATGGGGTCCGCTCGCAGCCGCCGCGATCGTGGTCATGCTGCCGGTCGTGGTGCTGACCGTGGTGATCCAGCGCGAGATCGTCGCGGGCCTGGCGGCAGGCGGCGTGAAGTAGGGCGGGCGAAACCTGGGACCTCGCCCAAGCCGGCAGGTCGATCACGCAGCGATCGACCGACAGACGCGCCTTCGCGCGCGGGTGCCCACCGCCGAAGAGCGCGCCCTACTGGATCGCGCCCGAACGTTTGAGAATCTGCTGGATCTTCTGCTCGAACGGGCCGCGCTTGACCGGCTTCACGACGAAGGCGTCGACGCCGAGCTTGGCGGCCTGGTGAACCAGCGCTGCCTCGGCGTGCGAAGTGAGGAAGACCGTCGCAATCCGCTTGGCGCCGGTGAAGCCGGCCTTGTGCAGGCGCTCGATGAATTCGATGCCGTTCATCGGCGCCATCTCGATGTCGCAGATGATCAGCTTCGGGACCGTCTGCGCCACGCATTTGAGCGCCGCCTCGCCGTCGCTCGCTGTGTCGATCCGGCGAAAGCCGATCTGACGCAGAACCGAACTCACGAGATCGCGCATGAAATCTTGGTCGTCGACGACCAGGACGGCCAGCTGGCCATAGACTGTCTCGGACATGCGCCCTCTCTCAACCCCCCCCGTTGTGTTAGTAGCGCATCAGTTGTCCGCCTTTTGTAGCGCGTGAGTTGTCCGCCAAGTTCTCGGCCTGTTCCAGGAGGTCGGGATGCGGCGGACGACGGTGCTATGGGAGGTGTT
>Ga0194131_10000533_pt1 | contig 64457 bp, 68 predicted proteins | sample TA2KigO120mmetaG_FD_148631 | JGI IMG/M metagenome (GOLD analysis project Ga0194131, IMG submission 148631) | Freshwater microbial communities from Lake Tanganyika, Tanzania - TA2015053 Kigoma Offshore 120m | ecosystem: Environmental > Aquatic > Freshwater > Lake | place: Tanzania: Lake... | reverse complement strand
CCGGATGCGCCGGCCTCGTGCAGGACTCGATCGAGTCGCTCCTGAGGCAGGGGATCGAGCTCTTCATGGCGGGCAGGTACACCGAGGCGATCGGCAAGTTCGTCGAGGTCGTGCGCCGCGATCCGCGCTCGTGGACCGCGTTCCTCTACATGGCGCGCTCCTACGTCGCGACCGGCGCCTGGGGCGACGCGCTCGCGAGCGGCCGCAAGGCGCTGGATCTCGCCCCCGACAACGGCGAGGTCGTGACCGCCCTCGCGGAGGCGCTGCTCGGCGCCGGCGTCGACGCGCTCCGACGGCGTCAGCTCACGGAGGCGATCGGGCACTTCAGCGAGTACGTGCGGTTCCGCCCGTCCGACGCGCAGGGCTATGTCAACCTCGGCCGGGCGTACCTCGAGTCCGGCAACCTCGGCGGCGCGATGACCGCCTTCCGGCGCGTGCTCGAGCTGAACCCGAACGACGTGGAGGCGCGCCGCTTCCTCGGCCGCTGACCGGGCCAGGCACGGGTCGCTGGCGTCCCGGTTGCAGTCGGTCAGCGGATCCGAGGCGACCGGGCGGACGACCGACGGCCGCACGCTGGCCCTCGACATCGCGTCGCTGCCCGAGGTTGCGCGACCGACCGCGAACCAGCCGGCGACGATCGTCTACGAGACGCGACCGGGCGCCGGGCGCGCGACCGCGCTGTGGCTCACGCCCGACACCACCACGCAGCCGTCGGCGTCCGTGCCCACGAGCGGGAGCCTGGGCGCGTACCAGCGCATCCACGGGTACGTCGAGTCGATCGGGGTGTCGTCGCTCACGCTCAAGACGGACAGCGGCCAGTCGCTGCCGGTCGACGTGAGCGGCCTGACTCCGCAGCAGATCGCCGCGACGCGACCCGGCGACGTGGTGACGGTCGTCGGCCAGATGGCGGGCACCTCGTTCAAGGCCTCGGTCCTGCAGAAGGAGTAAGGCCGCGCGCGGCTAGGGGCGTCCCTCCAGCAGGAGCCGGCGCACGGCGGGCGCCAGCGCGCGCGCCCGGGCGTCGAGCTCCGCCGCGCCCACGCTCGTGATCGGATGCGCGCACATCAGATAGGGAAAGTCCGGCACGCCCAGCATCGCCATGTAGCCCTTCGCCGTCGTCGCGAAGACGTCGGTGATGATCGTGGCGGTCGGGATGCCGTCCTGCTCCAGCGTCACACCGTCGAGCAAACTGCCCGACGAGCAGCCGCCTCAGTCGCCGACGCCGGTGATCACCACGTCGGCGTGGCGGCGCACCTCCGCCGCCAGCTCCGGACGGGGCGGCAGCGACGCCGAGTGCTTGGTGAGGTGCACGACCTCGCCGAGCCCGAACTCCTCGTCCAGGATCTTCGCGATCGCGCGGAGGATGGGCTCGGCGTTCGCCTTCGAGTTGTCGAGGAGCACCACGCGCTTGCCGCGGAGGTCGCGCGGGCGCGGCGCGAGCGGGAAGCGGCGGTCGCCGGGATGGGCGCCGGTCGGATCGACGAGACGGACGGTCGGCTGGGTCATCGTGAGCTCCTCTCCGTGGGGGACTCGCGCACGCGGACCGTGGTGGCCGGCATGCCGATGTAGATCTTGATCAGGGTGCTGTAGATCCCGCTGTCGCCGCCCGCCTTGACGATCAGGATGTCGTCGGGCGAGGCGGCGGCGGGCACGCGCGCGGTCGCGTCGTCGCCGACGATCTCGCCGCGCATCATGCCGAGGCGCTTGAGGTCCGCGCGGCTGCGCCAGGCGCGCTCGAAGACGTAGCGCTGCATGCGCGGGCGATCCCACCCGGCGCGCGCGAGCATCTCCGCGTGCCAGTGGCCCACGAGCCAGAGCCACGCGTTCTCCATGAACGTGAAGTGCACGCCGAGGCCGTGCGTGGCGATCGAGTCCGCCACGGCGTCCATGATGCTCTCGGCCGTCCGGCCGTAACGGTTGCCCACCATTTCCGGGTCCTGGATGCTCATCATGGTCACGGTCGAATCCGCGGCGGTGAAGCCGCGCGTCGTCTGCAGCGGCGGCCACGGGCTGCGCTCCTCGTCCTCGCCGAAGCAGACGCCGCTCTTGCTGAGCGATCCCATGCAGGCGCGATCCAGCACGCCCTGGCGCGACTCGAACACGTTCATGAAGATCAGCCGCAGCGCGCGCCCGATGGTGGCGTTCGCGCGGTTGGTGGCGCTGAGCACGTTGTCGGTGCAGGCGAGGGCGATGCGCTGCCGGACCGGGCCGTTCACCAGCACGAGGAAGCCGGGCGCGTTCGTGGCCGCCGAGATCTCGTGGACGATGTTTGCGTCGTGCTCGAAGAGCGCCTCGAGCGCCGCGAGCAGGACGGGAAAGTGCTCGGGCAGGCAGCCGGCCATCACCGCGTTGGCGGCGGCGCGCTCTCCGGTGAGCACGCGCCGGCGCACCGGGACTTCGCCGAGCACGTGCGCGGGCGCCAGGCCGACGTGGTCGAGCATGGCGCTCACGCGCGCGGCCGTGGGCGGGATGACCGGAAGCCCGTCGCTCCACCCGCGGCGATGGCACTCCTCGATGGCGTCGAGCGTGTCGGGCACTTCGATCTGCGTCGCGCGGGACCCGTCCGTCATGCGTGCATGGTAGCGCGGCGCTGCACGGCGCGGGGCGCGCGCGGCCACGTCGCAGGCTTCAGCGCGTGGAGAGCGCGCAGCGGAACCCGATCAGGTCGTTGCGCATCGTCGGCGGCTCGCTGTAGCGGCCGGCAGTGCGCAGGCTGAGCGGATCGAGGTACCAACCGCCGCCACGCAGGACGCGCTCGCGCCCGCTATCGGGTCCCGGCGGGTTGTGTGCCGGCGCGCGGCGATAGTAACCGCTCGAGTACCAGTCGGTCACCCACTCCCAGGCGTTGCCGGCCATGTCGTGGACGCCGTACGGGCTCGCGCCCGCGGGATACGCCCAGCCCTCGCGCTCGGCCATCGTCCGATACCCCGTCGCGTCCACGAACGCCGCGAACTGCGCGACCGACGTCTCGTGCACGTCGATGTGAAACGCGTCGAGATGAACCTCCCGCGGGGGCTTCTCGTCCTCATCGAGCTCGTCGGCGCCCCTCGTGAAGCCGCCGGCGGGCACCGCCGCCATGTGCGCCTCGTCGCCGCCCCACGCCACGGCGGCGACGCCGATGAGGCAGACCGCCAGTCCGGCGCGCACGGCGGCGGTCATCCGCCGTCGCCGGTGAGCTGGTACGCCGCCCAGAAGAACGGGGCCCCGAACTCCCGGAGCGCCGTCATCTGGGCGGCGCGCAGCGCGCGCTCCTCGGCCAGCAGCTCCGGGCGCCCCTCGCGGGCGAGCGAGGCCCGGTGCGCGAGGAGGTCCAGGAAGCCGCGCGCCCGGGCGCGCTCGGCGAGCTCGAACGCGGCCTCCTGATCGCCGCGATCCATCGCGGCGAGCGCGGCGAGGTAGTACGCGCGGAGGCGGCGCTCGAGCACGGCGTTCCGGCTGCGGGCCGACGTGAACGCCGCGCGGAAGTCCTCGTGGCGCCGAATCGCTTCGCGCAGCGCCGCCATGGCGTCGTCGCGCCGGTCCTGCGCGCGGCGCACGACACCCAGGTCCGTGTAGAGCTCGACGAACCGCGGGCCGTCGGGGTCGACGGCGCGCTCGTTGGCGAGCGCCTGCTCGCGCAGCGCCGCGGCCTCCGCGTGCGCGCCGCTCTCGTGGCGGACGCGAGCGAGCACCGCCAGCAGGCGGCCCTCATGCGCGCGGAATCCGTGACCGCGTGCGAGCGCGAGCCCGGTCTCGAGATTCGCGGTCGCGGCGGCGCGCTGCCCGGCGGCGAGCAGGGTCTCGACGGCGTTGGTGGTGGAACGCAGAAAGAGCTCGCGGGCATTGCGGGTGGTCTCGGGATAGGTGAGGGCGACGGCGACCGACGCTCGCATGATGGCGCGCCGCGTCCCGAGCGCGTCGAGCGCCAGCGCGACCGCCTCGTCCGTGCGGCCATGCTCCCGCAACACCTCCGCGAGCTCTTCCTGCACGAGCGCGCGCCACCCCGGTCGGAGAAAGCTCCAGAACGGGATGTCGGCCGCGGCCACGAGCGCCGCGCGTAGGGCGCGCTCCTGCTCCTCCGGCCGTCCGAGCTGGCCCTGGTCGCGCGCGACGTCGACGAGCAGGCGTACACGGAGATACGGTGCCGAGGAGAACGGCTCGACGCCGAAGTCGGTCGCGTCGTTCGGCAGCTGTCCCTCGTCGATGAGCGCGAGCGCCTTGCTCGCGAGGGCGAGCGACTGCTCGTAACGGCCCATGGTCCGTCACGCGTAGCCGGCGCGCTGATACGCATAGAGGAGATGCCACGACGGTCCGGCGGGCTCCGCTTCCTTCACGCGCGCTTCGTAGAGCGGCACGAGGGCGCGCATCCGGCCCTGCGTGTACGCGTAGTAGTGGTCGTAGACGGGATCGGGCCGCTTGGGCACGGCCGCCGGCGTCATCGTCGTCCTCCCTCGCGCCGTGGCGCACCCTATCGGAGGGCGGCCTCGACATCAACGCTCGGGCGGAAGGCCGTGCGCGGGCCTCTGCTAGAGTAGCGGCGACCCGCGCGCGAGAGGAGACAGCCCATGCCCTTCTACGAGAGAGGCCCCGTCCGCATCCACTACGAAGACGGGGGCGCCGGCTTCCCGCTGCTGATCATCCCGGGCGGTGGCTTGAACTCGTCGCTGGCGTCGTGGACCACCTACGGCCCCTTCAACCCGCAGGAGCGTTACAAGGACGACTTCCGCTGCATCTGCGCCGACCTTCGCAACGCCAACCCCGGCAAGTCCACCGGGCCCGTCGAGGTGGATCGTCCGTGGGACTCCTACACCGACGATCAGCTCGGCCTGATGGACCACCTCGGGATCGACAAGTTCCTCGTGATGGGCTTCTGCATCGGCGGGCCGATGATCCACAACCTCATCAAGCGGGCGCCGGACCGCGTGGTCGCGGCCGCGATGATGCAGCCGAGCGGCTTCCGGCCCGAGCTGCCCGACCTCTTCTACCAGAACAACATCAAGGGGTGGGGCCCGCCGCTGTGCGAGAAGCGCCCGGACCTCAACATGACGATCATCCACGACTTCCTCACGAACATGTACACGAAGCGCGCCGATTTCGTGTTCACGGTGTCGCGCGACTTCGTGAAGACGATCCGCCAGCCGATCCTCGTCGCGCCGGACGACGTGCCCGCGCATCCGTACAAGGTCGCGATGGAAGTCGCGAGCCTCGCGCCGAACTCCGAAGTCACGATCTATCCGTGGAAGGACTCGCCGGCGCACATCGACCAGGTGGTCGACCACGCGCGGCGCTTCCTGAAGAAGCACCAGCCGGCCTGATCCGCCGCCGCAGGCGCCCCGCGCGTCAGGCCTCGGGCCGGTGCTCCGCGGGGCCGCGCGCCTTCGTCAGGTTGGCCGCGGTGTTGATGAGCGCCATGTGCGACATCGCCTGCGGGAAGTTGCCGAGCAGCCGCCGCGTCCGCGGATCGTATTCCTCCGCGAGGAGCCCCACGTCGTTGCACACGCGCAGGAGCCGCTCGAAGAGCGCCTCCGCCTCGTCGTAACGGCCCTGGAGCGCCAGGTTGTCGGCGAGCCAGAACGAGCAGGGGAGGAACGCGCCCTCGCCGGGCGGCAAGCCGTCCACCTCGGGCAGCGTGTGATAGCGCGCGACGAAGCCGTCGGTGGTCAGATGCTCCTCGATCGCCTTCACCGTGCCCAGCATGCGCGGGTCGTCCGCGGGCAGGAAGCCGACGAGCGGGATCATGAGGAGGCTGGCGTCGAGGAGCCGCCCCGCGCCGTAGAACTGCACGAACGCGCCGATCTCCGGGTCGTAGCCGTTCGCGCAGACGTCGGCGTGGATCCGGTCGCGCACGGCGCGCCACCGCTCCTCCGGCCCGTCGAGGCCGAACCGCTCGACGGCTTTCACGGCGCGGTCGAGCGCCACCCACGCCATCACCTTCGAATGCGTGAAGTGGCGCCGCTGGCCCCGCACTTCCCAGATGCCGTCGTCGGGCTCCGACCACACGCGCTCGACGTACTCGACCATGTGCCGCTGGACGTGCCACGCGTTCTCGTCGGACGGCAGCCCGAGCCGGCGCGCGATGTGGAGCGCGTCCATGACCTCGCCGTAGATGTCGAGCTGGAACTGCGCGGCAGCGGCATTGCCGATACGGACGGGTGCGGAGTCCGCGTAGCCGGGGAGCCAGGGCAGCTCCCACTCCGGGAGGAGCCGCTCACCGGCCACGCCGTACAGGATCTGCGCCTGCGCCGGCTCGCCGGCGACCGCGCGCAGGAGCCACTCGCGCCACTCGGCGGCCTCCTCGGTATAGCCGCCGAGCATCAGCGCGTAGAGCGTGAACGTCGCATCCCGAAGCCAGCAGTAGCGGTAGTCCCAGTTGCGCACGCCGCCGAGGTGCTCCGGCAGCGAGGTCGTCGCCGCCGCGAGGACGCCGCCGCTCGGCCGGTAGGTGAGCGCTTTCAGCGTGATCAGCGAGCGGACGACGGCGTCGCGGTACGGCCCCTGATAGACGCAGCGGCTCGACCACTCGCGCCACCACCGCTCGGTGGCCGCGATCGTGCGCTCGGGATCCTCGGGGATCGGCGGCGTCCGGTACGAGCGCTGCCACTCGAGCGTGAAGGGCACGTGCTCGCCGGCGGACACCGTGAACTCGCCGACCGTCTCGAGATTCTCGCCGTGCAGGGGGACCGGCGTGCGGATCCGGACCAGGTTCACCCCGCCGACGGCGGTGATGCCGTCCTCGGTGCGCCGCACCCACGGCACCAGCGAGCCGTAGTCGAAGCGGATGGTCAGCACCGTGCGCATCGGCACGCGCCCGCGCCGGCCCTCGACCACGCGGAAGACGTCGGGCACCTCGCCGCGCACCGGCATGCAGTCGATCACCGCGACGACGCCCTCGTCGGTCTCGAACTCGGTCTCGAGCACGAGGGTCCCGTCGCGATAGTGGCGGCGGATCGCCCGCGGCTCGCTCACCGGCGCGAGGAGCCACCGGCCGTGCTCGGGCCCGCCGAGCAGCGCCGCGAAGCACGCGGGCGAGTCGAAGCGTGGCACGCACAGCCAGTCGATCGACCCGTGCCGGCTGACCAGGGCCGCCGTCTCGCAGTCGCCGATCAGCGCATAGTCCTCGATCGGCGCTGAGGTCACACCCTCACGGTACCATCACGCCGATCGCCCAGCGCAGCCGGCGCCTACCGCTCGGCGCGAGCTAGAGGCCGCAGCGTGGGCCGTCCGTCGTCCACGTGAGCCGGTCGACGTGCATCCGGCGCGCGCGCCTGTCCGGACCCCACGCGTGATACACGAGGAGCTCGGTGTGGCCGTCCGGCCCGAGCACGATCGAGTTGTGCCCCGGGCCCAGCAACCGGCCGGGCACGCTGCGCAGCACACGCGGGCGCTCGCACGTCGCGGGATGACGGTACGGGCCCATGACGTGGTCCGCGACCCCGTAGTCGACGCCGTAGCCGTCGGACTCCCACCGCCCGCCGCTGTAGAAGCAGTAATAGCGGCCGTCGTGCTTGCGGACGCACGGGCCTTCGAGCGTGTGCCAGTCGTAGGTGGCGCCGTACATCGGGCGCCCCGCCTGAAAGCGCTGCCAGTCGAAGCACGCGCGCAGCACCGTGCGCGACTCGCCGGCGAGCCGCGTCATGTCGATCAGGCGGTCGACCACGAGCGCGGTGCCCGCGCGCTGCCCGGGCGCCGCGTCCAGGAAGTCGCGGGCGTAGAACAGATACCAGGTCCCGTCGTCGTCGCGGAACGGATGGGGATCGATCGCGAAGGGACACGCGGCGGGGTCGACCAGCGTGACCCCGGCGTCCCGGTAGGGGCCTTCGGGATCGTCGCTCACCGCGACGCGGAGCTGATGGCCCTTGTCCTCGTGCCCCACCGAGTAGTAGAGGAAGAAGCGGCCGTGCGCGGCCGCCACCTCCGGCGCCCAGAAGGTGTGGCCGAGCGCCGGGTCCGGCCGCTCGAGCGCATGCCCGCGCGGCTCCCACCGGACGAGATCGGGCGAGCGCAGCAGCGGGATCACCCGGCCCCCGCCGTGACCGCGCCACGCCTCCGCCTCGCCGGTGCCGACCGCGTAGTACATCCCGGCATGCCGCCACACGAACGGATCCGCGAAGTAGCCGTCGTAGACGGGGGCGGCGACGGGCCGCGCCTCAGTACTGGAATTCGACATAGGACTCGGGCGCGAACTCGAGCGCGTCGACCACGTCGCAGCGGAGCAGGGCGCGGAGGCGCGGGTCGAGGCGCTCGTAGTCCGCGCGCGGGACGCGCAGCTCCACCTTCGGCGTGTAGAGCCAGTGCATGACATAGCCCATCACGATCATCGGCCGCGGCGTGTCGGTGTCGTTCGGCGTCCCGCGGTGCAGCGCCAGCGGCGTGCGGATCATCACGTCGCCGGGAGCCATGAGGAAGCGCTCCATCGCGATCTCGCCGCGCCGGAGGCGCTCGAGGCCCTCGGCCTTCGGCATCCGGTGCGTGCCACGCGCCATCTCGAACGGGCCGCGATCCTTCGTGACCTCGACGAGCGGGAAGTTCACGGCGAGCGCGTACAGCGGCGTGTTGAGGGTGTCGGCGAAGAGCGGCGGATGATCGCGGTGGATCGGCTGGTACTCCGAGCCCTGGCGCGGCGTGTCGGCGCCGAGCTGCACCATCACGTACGTCTGGGCGAAGACGCGGTCGAGCACGCGCAGGATCGTGGGATGTGCGAACACGGCCGGGTCGGCGAACGGCCGCTGCCACGGCAGCGTGAGATAGAACCGCTCCCGCTCGCGCGGCGCGAGGCCTCCGGGCCGGCGGGCACGCTCCTCGAAGAGCTCGGTGAACGCGCGATGCCACTCGGCGATGAGGGCCGGGTCGAGGAGTCCGCGGATCACGCAGACGCCGTCGCGCTCGAGCTCCTCGGCATGACGATCGATCGGGATCATGGCCTCACCAGGAAGTCCGGCCGGCGGCGGTCCTCGTGCTCGAAGACCGGCCAGCGCGGATCGACGGTCAAGGGTTCCAGGGTGGTGGTCGTGCGAACGACCGTGTCTTCGATCTTGGCGCCCGGCACGCTCGGGTTCCACGCGAGCGCGGTGGTCGCCTCGATCGTGGTGCCGGCGGTCGGGGTGGCGAGCGCTTCGCGGGCGAGATAGCCGGTCGTCCCGCCCTGGTGATGTTGCGCGCACTCGCCCGGGAAGCCCGCGCGCTCGTACGCCGCGGCGAGCGCCCGATACACGGCGGACAGCGGCGCGCCCGGCGCGGAGGCGGCGAAGGCGGCGGCCTCCACGGACGCGACGACGTCGCGCCGCCGCCGCTCGTCCTGCGTGGGGGGCCGGAAGAACAGGAAGCGCGTGAGGTTCGCGTAGAGCCCGTGGCGACGGGCGCAGAAGACCAGCATCGCGATGCCGTCCAGCGTCGCGGCGGTCGCCACGGGATGGCGATACCGCGGCAGCCGTGACTCGCCCGCCGCGAGGGCCAGCGTGGGGTGGATGCCCCGCGCCCACAGCGCCCGCGCGCCCTCGCCGAGCAGGCGCTGCTCGCTCCACGCGGGATCCGCCGCGCTCAGCGCTTCGGTCATCGCGTCGGCGGCGTCCCGGCCCAGCCGGCGGTATCGCTCCAGCTCGTCGGGCAGGAGCCGGCGCTTGGCGGCGACCAGGTCGGCGGGAACCCCGACCTCGCCGCGCCCGGGCCGGTCGCTCGCCACCCGGCCGCCCCTGGTGAGATCGCGGACGAACGTCTCGGTGTCCTCGGGCGCCTCCCACGGCCGCGACCAGACCTCGAAGTCGTGCGGGATCTCTTCCGCGGCGAGGCGGGGGTGCTCGATCGCATCGGTGAGGACCCAGGCGCCCGCCGGAGTCACGAGGACCTCGCCGACGCCGCCCTCGGCGGCGAGCAGGACGACGCTGGAGGCGCCGCCGGTGATCCAGCTGAACCAGTCGACACCACGGAGACGGAGCGCGGCGAGATCCTGCGCGGCGAGGACGTCACGGACACTGCGGAGCTTTGCTTCCACTTCTCTCACGACGACACCTGTGGGCCAGCGGCGACAATACACCAGCGGTTCTCCCGCGCCTAGCGCCACGTGAGGCCGCGCGTGGGCGGCATCGACGGGCGCGGGCCGGCGCCGCGCGCGCGGCTTCGAGCTTCCCCGCGGGTGATCGTCGGCGCCGTGCGTCGCCCCATAGGCATGCGGCGGCGCGGCGTGCGACGATGCCGCCGTGTACCTCGACGAGTACGCGAGCCAGAACCGCGGCGTCGCCTACACCCAGCTCCCCGGCGAGCTCACGCTCATGGGGCCCGGCCTGGCCGGCGACCTGCGGTTCCTCGGAGACGTCGGCTGGAACACGGGCGGCAATTCGCGCGAGATCGGCGGCGTGATCGGCCTCCACCCGGACGGTCATCTCGTGCTCGATGGAGCGACGATCCGCTGGGGCAAGGAGATGGAGATGTTCCTCTCGACGACGTGCGTGGACCAGACACTGCGCACCGTCGGGCACGTCCATACCCACCCGCTCAGGAACGTGCCGAACGTGCCCATGGACGTCGACGGGACCGCCCATTCGCCGACGGATCTGCACAGCTTCTCGCGGCTGTCGCTGGCCTTCTCGATCGTGCTGACCGGGTTCCGCATCTATCTGATCACCCGCACGCGAGACTCGGTGCCGACGACGGACATCCAAACGTTGGAGGGGCTCGGCGACGGGCAGGAGGAGCGCTACGAGCAGCAGATCATGGGCCGCCTCTACAATTCGCACGCGTTGACGTGGGTGAGGCCCGAGCTCGTGGACGGTGAGTTCCCCAAGCGGGTGCACCCGGAGCTCGAGACCATCCTGAGCGGGCACGGCATCCACCTCGCCAATCCCGTGCGCGTGCAGAAGATGGGGTCGTACATCTGGAGGTTCACCTGGGGCGGCCACGGCGTCCTCTACTTCGTGCGGCGGGGCCCGGGCTCGGGCGAGCCCTACGTCGTCGCCCGTCCGCTCCCGGACCAGGTGATGCAGGAGACGCAGGCGAAGTTCCCGCGCAAGTCGACGGTCTATCGCATGCGGATTCACAGCCGGGCGTACGGCTACGGTCTCTACAAGGGGCACATGCGCGACTGGACCTCGACGGAGAACATCGTCCTCACGCGGCTCGAGTAGCCGCCGCCGACGCTCGCTGACACCGACGGTCAGCGCGCGCCCGGTGATCCCGCTACGCGACCCGCGACGGCGCGAGCGCCGGCACCAGCGCGTGGAGCGCCCGGCGGATGTCGTCGGAGCGGAACGGCTTGGCGATCACGTGGTCCACGCCGTTGCTGCGCGCGTACTCGGCGTCGATCCGGTCGCTCCAGCCCGTGATCATCGCCACCGGCATCTCCGGCCGGCGGAGCTTGGCCCGCATGGCGACGTCCCAGCCCGAGAGGCCCGGCATCCCGAGATCGGTGATCACGAGGTCGTAGCCACCGGCCTCCACCAGCTCGGCCGCCTCCTGCGGGCTCTCGCACAGGGTGACGTCGTGCGCGTCGCGCCGTAGCATGTCGCCGAGCGCCGCCAGGACCTCGTGCTCGTCGTCGACCACGAGCACGCGCGCCTGCCGCGACACCGGCGCGGGCGGCGTGCCGACGGCCCCGGCCGACGCGCGCGTGGCGACGGGGAAGCGCAGGGTGAACGTCGTCCCGGCGCCGAGCCGGCTGTCGACGTCGATCTCGCCGCCGTGCCGCGCGACGATGCCGTACACCACGCTGAGCCCGAGCCCGGTGCCGCGCTCGCCCTTGGTCGTGAAGAACGGGTCGAACACGCGCTGGCGCACGTCCTCCGGCATCCCGATGCCCGTGTCGGCGATCGTGCACACGACGCGGCCGTCCTGCACGCCCGTCGTGATCGTCACGGCGCCGCCGTCGGACATCGCGTCGAGCGCGTTGAACAGGATGTTGGTGAAGGCTTCCCGGATCTCCGACGGCTCGCCCTCGACCGCGGGCACCGGCTCGCCCTTCACGCGGATGTCGTAGTGCGCGCCGCGGCCCTCGGCCTCGTCCTTCCAGCGCGAGCGCGTGAGCTCGAGGACCTCGTCGATGAGCTGGCGCACGTCGACCGTGCGGAAATCGCGCGAGCGCCGCACGCGGGTGAACTCCTGGATGCGCTTGACGGTCTGCGTCGCGTCGAGCGCCGCCTGGATGATGACCTCGATCTGCCGGGCGAGCTCGCGATCCTCGACGTCCATCGCGATGACCTCGGCGCGGCCGATGATGATGGCGAGCACGTTGTTGAAGTCGTGCGCCACGCCGCCCGCCATCTCGCCGAGCGCGCGCAGGCGCTCGCCCTGGACGATGCGCTGCTGCGACTCCTCGAGCGCGCGCAGGGTGCGGGTGACGTGCTCGTACAGCCGCGAGTTCTCGATGGCCGTCGCCACCTGACGGGCGACGAGCTTCAAGAGCTGCTCTTCGTCGGCGGCCGCGCTCGGGGGCAGGCGATGCCGGGCGACCATCGTGCCCAGCTCGTGGCCGCGCGCGACGAGCGGCACGCGCCACTCGACCTCGCTCCACGCCTCGCGGGCGTCGCTCGTGCGCGCCGGCTCCGGGCTCGGCGTGCAGTCGACCGACGTGCGGAAGCCGGCGGGCTCCCCCAGCTCGACCGCGAGGCTCAGGCAGCCGAGCGCGTCGGCGAGCGGAGGAAGCAGGCGCTCGAGGAGCGTGGGGACGTCGAGCTCCGAGGTGACGTCCTGCATGGCCGTGTACACGCGCTCGAGCTGGCCGGCGCGGCGCACGAAGTGCCCGTTCAGGCGCTTGAGGTCTTCCACGCGCTGCAGGAGGCGGTAGACGAGGTGCTGGTTGAGCTCGCGGAGGTACACGCCTTCGTCGCCCGCCTGCACGCGCTCGCGCTTGCCCCCGAGGAACTGCCGGACCTGGTCGGCGAGCCGATCGACGTCGATCGGCTTCTCGATGTAGCCGTCGCAGCCGGCGACCAGCGTCCGCTCGCGATCGCCGGCCATCGCGTAGGCCGTGACCGCCACGATCGGCGTCTGCGCGAGATGCGCGAAGGACCGGAGAATGGTCACGACCTCGTAGCCGTCGATGCCGGGCAGGTTGAGGTCGAGGAGGATGACGGCCGGCTCTTCGCGGAGCGCCGCCTCGACCCCGCTGAGGCCGTCGGGCGCGTCGACCACCGTGTAGCCGGCGGGCAGCAGCACCGAGCGCACGAGCATGCGGTTGTCGGGGTTGTCCTCGATGTAGAGGATCTTGGGCCGGACGGGCGTCATACGGTGACCAGCCCTTCGCGCGGCTGCCGGACGCTCGGCAGCGTGAAGTGGAACGTGGAGCCCCGGCCCTCCGAGCTCTCGACCCACATCCGGCCGCCGTGCAGCTCGACGAAGCGGCGGCTCAACATGAGTCCGAGGCCCGCGCCGTCGGTGTCGCGCGCGGTGCCCTCGATCCGGGTGAACGGCTCGAACAGGCGCGACAGCTCCGTCGCGTTGATGCCGGCGCCGGTGTCCGCGACCATCACGTGCAGCTCGGCGCCTTCCCGGCGCGCCCGCACCAGCACGCGTCCGGCCTGGGTGAACTTCACGGCGTTGGACAGCAGGTTCAGGAGCACCTGGCGCAGCTTGGTGCGGTCGGCATGCGCCGCCGGCAGGTCGGCCGCGACGTCGGCTTCGATGCGGAGGGACTTGCCTTCGGCGAGCACGCGCGCCGACTCGAGGCACTCGTCGACGAGCGCGCCCAGGGGCACGGCCTCGGGCGTGAGCGTCAGCTTGCCCGCCTCGATCCGCGACAGGTCGAGCACGCTGCTCACGAGCTGGAGCAGGTGCGTGCTGCTGGTGTGGATCGACTGCAGGTACGTGGCCTGCAGCGGCGTCAGCTCGCCGTCCACGCGGTTGAGCAGGATCTTCGAGAAGCCCGTGATCGAGTTCAGCGGCGTGCGCAGCTCGTGCGACATGCTCGCGAGGAAGCGGGACTTGTGGCGGCTCGCCTCCAGCAGGCGCTGGTTGGTCGCGCCGAGCTCCTCGTAGAGCCGCGCGTTCTCCAGCGCCACCGCCGCCTGGCTGCCGACCGCGCCGAGCAGCTCGAGCTCGCCCGCGTCGAAGATCTCGCCCGAGAGCTTCTCGCCCACGAGGAGCACGCCCACGAGCTTCCGCTCCACCTTGAGGGGGACGATCACGGCCGCGTCGATGGCGTCGAGCTCGCTCCCGGCGGTCGCGAAGTGCGCCGCGAGGCGCGGATCGACGTGCAGCTCTTCCTTGACGAGCACGCGGTCCTCGAGCCAGAACCACGCGGCCAGGGCGCCGCTCACCGCGAACGGCTGCGCCGGCGCGCTCTCGTCCACGGCCGACTCGTGCCGGACCGTGAAGCGCTCGTGGTCACGATCGAGCGTGAGCAGCGCGCAGCGCGTGACCGGGATGCTGCGCGCGAGGTCGGAGACGAGCGCCTCGACCACGCGGGTCGTGTCGAGCATCGTGCTCATCTGCTTGCTCAGCGCGACGAGCGCGTCCCGGCAGCCGTGGCGGCGGCTCAGCACGAGCCGCTCGAGGATGCCGGTGTGCGGATTCGCGACCACGGCGGCGATCATGCCGACGACCACCGCGAGCGTCGTGTAGGCGGTCGGGCCCCAGCCGAGCAGCATCTCGAGGTACGTGACGAGCGCGACGAGGCCGGCCGTGACCATCGCGGCCCCGACGGCGTACACGGCCGTCTTCTTCACCGCGGCGCTCACGTCGAAGAGCCGGAAGCGCACGATGGAGACGCCGAGCAGGAGCGCGAAGACCATGTTCGCGGGGATGCCGAGCGGATAGAGCTGGTCCGCCGCGGGGGCGAACCGTGCGGCGATGAAGCGCCCGATGTCGACGACGCCGCCCGTGAGCGTGATGAGCGTGGCGAGCACGATCAGGCGCGAGCGGTTGCGCCGGAAGCTCGAGTCCGTCCGGCGCTGGGCGCGGATCAGCAGCCACGGGCCTCCCACCATGCAGACGTGCATGAACACGATGTAGACGAGGTAGAGCGGCCCGGCGTCGGGCGCCCAGCCCCAGTACGTCATCTTGACGCCCTTCATGAACAGGGGAGAGCCGAGGAGGTTCAGCGCGAAGAAGACGCCCGCGACCGTGTACGCCAGCGCCAGCGACCGGCGCCGCTGCCGCGTGCTGTCGAGGAAGATCAGCACGAAGTGGTAGTAGAAGGCCGGGACCAGCACGACGGCCGCGTGGATCACGACCTCCGCCACCCACGCCGCCCGCTCGTCGGGCGCGCGCCGGAGCAGGAACGCGCCGAGGTTCCAGACGGCCATGCTGCCCACGCAGTAGGCGAACACGCGGTTGAGCCGGCTCTCGGTATTGCGGACGAGCGCGAGCACGACCAGGACCACGTTGAGGACGAACGCGCCGAGGGGCAGCAGCTGGTGGAGGGTCATACGAGCTCCGGGATGGTGTGGTACACGGGCGACCAGTCGTCGCCGGCCTTGTTCGCGAGGATCTCCGGTCCGAGGATGCCGAAGACCAGGAGGTCCTCGTACGCGCCGTCGTGATAGACCGCCTCCCGCAGCACGCCCTCGAGCTGCCAGCCCCGCCGCTTCATCGTGTTGATGCTGAGCCGGTTCCACGGGTACACCTTGGCTTCGAGCCGGCGCAGCTTCATGACTTCGATCGCCCAGTAGCAGACGAGCTTCGAGCCTTCGATGCCGTAGCCGAGGCGCAGCGCGCGCGGGTCGGCCACGATCGTCTCCAGGAACGCGTAGCCGTCGCGCCGGTGGATGTTGAAGAGCCGGACGATGCCGACCGCGCGGTCGTCGGCCCGCGTGCAGATCACCATGTTGAGCTGCGAGCGGTCGGCCCGCAGCGCGTCGAGGAACGTCGGCGAGCGCCGGTACACGTGCACGAAGTCGGAGAGCAGCTCGCTGCCCACCATTTCCTCCACCAACGGGTCGTGCGCCCACGCCGCGAGGAGGGGGAGGTCCTCCTCGCGGAGCGTGCGCGCGTAGACCCGCTTGCCGACCGCGAAGACGTCGTCGGCGAGCGGCGCGTTGGGAGCGGCAAGGTCGGGGAGGTCGAGCACGAGGGTCATCGGCGCGCTCCTACTGGAACCAGATGTCGAAGCGGACGGTCGGGGTGCCGAGCGACAGCTCGCGCGGCAGGACGTCGATGCAGCGTCCGGTCATGACGCCCGCCTCCGTGGTGTCCACGTAGGCGACGTCCCAGCCGGGGAAGTGCGGGTTCGGGTTCGGCGTGAGCGGGCAGAGGATGTCCCGGATCTCCGGGCTCGCGAGGAAGGGCAGGCGGAAGACGCCCTTGAACCGCGGGTCGGTCGTCGCGACGTCGTCGCGCTGTCCGTTGACGCTGCCCGTGATGGTCCCGTACGGCAGCCCGTTGATGAGCGAGGCCGAGAAGTCCATCTGCCCGCTGACCTTCACGCGGTCGACCACCAGCTCCGGGGCGTCGACGGGGTTGTCGCCCTGCACGACGATCGAGATGCGCGCCTTGAAGTTGCCGAGCCCGGTCTGGTAGTTGACCCGGTCGGCGCCGAGCGCGGTCGCGTCGCAGTGGATCGCCTTGGGGTTGTACGCCTGCGCGAGCGCGGAGGGACAGAACGGGGTGCCGAGCGTCGCCTTGCCCACGAGCGCGGCCACCGCCACGCGCGAGGCCTGCAGGCGCCCGCTCGCCATCTTCATGTTCTCGCTGACCTCGTAGAAGGTCGCGTGCGGCGTCGTCCGGATCGCGATGACGTCGCTGGAGAGCGTCGTGTTCGTGGTCAGCAGCGTCGGTTCCGTCGTCTCGGGCGTCGCGGGCGCCGGCGGCACCTCGGCGGCGGGCGCCGCCGTCAGCGCGGTCTGCGCGCCCGCCGGGCTCGAGGCACAAAGCGTTGCCACCATGGCGGCCGAGGTCACGAAGGTTCGGAGCGTTGTCATGAGTGCCCTCCCTGGGCTGTCACTTGAACCAGATGTCGAAGCGAACGGTCGGCAGCCCGAGCGCCAGCTCGTCGGGCGTGATGTCGATGCAGCGGCCGGTGAGGCTGCCCGTCGCCGTGGCGTCCACGTAGACGTAGTCCTTCTCCGGGGGGAAGTGCGGGTTCGGACCCGGCGTGAGCGGGCAGAGCTGGCCGCGCACGCCGTCGCTTCCGAGGAACGGCAGCCGGAACACCCCGATGAACGCGGGCTTCGGCTTCGGCAGCGACTTGCCCTGCAGCGTGCCGGCGACGGTGCCGTAGGGCAGGCCGCCGAAGAGCGCGGGCGAGAAGTCCATCCTGCCGGTGACGTTCATCTCGCCGACGAGGAACTCGGGGCCGTCCACCGGGTTGTCGCCCTGGACGACGATGTCGAGGCTGGCGTGGAACGGGCCGAGCCCCGTCTGCAGATTCAGGCTGTTCCGGCCCACCGCGTTGAGGCTGCAGAAGACCGGCGCCTGCATCACCGATTCCGCGAGGGCGCGCGGGCAGAACGGCGTGTCCACCTTCGCCATCCCGAGCAGCGCGGCGGTGGCGGCGCGCGTCGGCACGCCCGTCTTCCGGACCAGGAGCTTCATGGTCTCGGTCACCTCGTAGAACGAGGCGTCGGGCGGTCCGCTCGGCGGCGCGGGCACGGGCTTCGGCGCCTTCTTCGGCGCCGCGCTCGCCGGCGCGCTCAGCACGGCCACGACCAGCGCGGCGGCGACGAGAGTGATCCTGGATGGGGTCATGCGAGCACCTTTCCGGACGGCGCCCTCTCGCGTGTTCCGGGTACCGTCGCGCGCGCCCACACGAGCCGGCTGACGCCGGCGAGGAATGCCGGGCGCGACTCGTGGACGTCGAAGCCCGCGGTGGCCAGCGCCTCGTGCAGCGCGGCGACGTCGGGGTACCACGGGTCGTAATGGCGGAACGCCTCGAAGACGGCGGTCGGCACGAGCCAGCGCAGCGCGTGCAGCGCCGCGGCCCAGCCCTCGGCGCCGCGCACCGCGGCGAACGTCGGCCGCACCGCCGCCGCGCGCTGATAGCTGAAGAAGAGCGCGTGCCCGCCGGGGCGGAGCACGCGCCGGCATTCCGCGAGCAGCGCCGCCGGCCGCGGATGCCAGTTCAGCGTGTGCAGGCTCACGCAGGCGTCGAAGCTCGCGGCCGCGAACGGCGTCCCGTCGGCGATGTCGGCGTGCGTGACGCTGAGGCCGGTCGCGGGCACGCGGCGGGCGCGATCGATCAGGTGCGCGATCGTGTCGATGCCGACCACGGTGTGCCCCGCGCGCGCGAGGCGGCGCGCCGCCGTGCCCGTGCCGCAGGCGATGTCGAGCACGCGGAGCGGCCGGCCGTCGCCCGCCTGCGCGAGCCGGGCGACGAGCGTGTCGAGCAGCGCCTCGTAGGGCGCGAAGCCGCGCACGATCGCGTCGTACGTCGCGCCGTAGGCCCGGGCGATCGCGCGCTCGAGCGCGCGCGCGACGACGCCGTGCACGGGTGTCTCGAGGCGCGTGAGGGGCAGGGAAGCGTTCGCGATCGTGGCGGTCGTGGTCGGCATCGCGACCAGCCGTAGGGCAAGGGCGGTACCAAATTCGAAACGGCAGAGTTTTCCGCGTGTTGCGGAAATCGCGACCTAGTGCCGGCCCGGCGGCGACCGGATGGAAATCGACCGGCCGGTCGGAATCCGGCCGCCGGACTGTGCAGAAGTGAATGTTTTGGTAGGACCCGGCCGGTCGGACATCGTCGAATCTTCGACTAAGATACGAAGCCATGGGCGGACCGCTTCATCCTGATCCTGCTCCTCACTGCGGAGGGAGACACATGATCGCTGTGCGAACCGACGAGCGCGGCGCGTGACCGGTATGCCGTCGCTCTTCCCGATGGGCGACTACTGGTGGCTCTACCTGAGCTTCCTCGGGTTCGTCCTGGTGATGCTCGCCCTCGATCTCGGCGTGTTCCACCGCGAGGCGCGGGCCGTACACTTTCGCGAGGCCGTCACGTGGTGCTCGGTGTGGGTGAGCCTCGCGCTCCTGTTCAACGTGGCCCTCTACCTGTACGCGGCGTGGAAGTTCCCGCGCGATCCGCGCCTCGCCGCCATCCCGGGGTTCGACCCCGCGGCGGCCGCGTGGCAGGTCGCGCTCGAGTTCCTCACGGGGTACGTCGTCGAGTACTCGCTCTCGGTCGACAACATCTTCGTGTTCGTCCTCGTGCTCGGGTACTTCGGCGTGCCGCGCGCGTACCAGCACCGCGTGCTGTTCTACGGCATCCTCGGCGCCCTCGTGTTCCGGGCGATCTTCATCGCGCTCGGCTCGGTGCTGATGCAGTTCCACTGGATCGTGTGGGTGTTCGGGCTCTTCCTGATCTTCACGGGTGTCCGGATGGCGATGAGCTCGGAGGAATCCGTCGAGCCCGAGCGCAACATCCTGATCCGCCTCGTGCGCAGGATCCTGCCCGTGACCTCGGACTTCCGCGGCCAGAAGTTCTTCGTGCGCCAGGGCGGCCGCCTGTGGGCGACGCCGCTCTTCATCGCCCTGCTGTGCCTGGAGGCGAGCGACATCGTGTTCGCGGTCGACTCCGTGCCGGCGATCTTCGCGCTCACGCGCGAGCCCTTCATCGTCTTCACCTCGAACGTCTTCGCGATCCTCGGCTTGCGGTCGATGTTCTTCATGCTCGGGGGCGCGGTGGAGCGGTTCCACCTCCTGCGCTACGGGCTCGCGGTCGTGCTCGTCTTCGTCGGCCTGAAGATGGTGTGGCTGGACGCGGCGTGGGGCGGGAAGTTCCCGATCGGGCTGTCGCTCGGCATCATCGGCGCGGCCCTCGCGGGCGCGATCGTGCTCTCGCTCGCGTTTCCGAAGCACGGCGACGCGCCACCACCGCCGGAGACTCCGCAGGCGCCGCCCGCGCGGCGGCGGTCGTCACGGGTGCCGTGAGGCCGCCGCCGACGGCCTAGGACACCCGCGGGCGCCATGGACGTGGACGTGCTGGCCGGGATCGCGCGCCGCACCGAGGCACTCTACGAGGTGTCGAGCAGGCGCGCCGCGGTCGCCGCGAGCGCCGGCACCGTGTCCGCGATGGTCGCGTGCCGCGGATCGGCGGACGCGCCTTCGCGCCAGCGGTTGTGGAGCTGCTGCACCACCACCGCGGTCTTCCACTGCGCGAAGGCTTCGTACCAGCCGATCGCGCTCGCGTCGGCGCCCGTGCGCTCGACGTAGCGCGCGGTGATCTCGGCGCGCGGCGGCAGCCCCATCGTCCGCATGCCCTCGTGGCTGCCCCGGCGCGCCGCGGCGGGGTCGGACGGATCCGGCCAGTAGTTCAGCAGCGTGCCGAGGTCCACGAGCGGATCGCCCAGCGTGGTCATGTCCCAGTCGAAGATCGAATGCACGCGGTCGGGGTTCGCGGGATCGAACGCGCAGTTGTCGAGCTTCAGATCGTTGTGCACGAGCGACACGCGCTGCGGCGCGGGCAGCGAGCGCTCGAGGCGCGCGGCGACGGCGCGCATCGCGGCGCGCCGCTCCGCGCTCGCGTGGGACTCCGCGAGCTCCCAGCGCCGGAACCAGCCGCGGACCTGGCGCGCGACGAACCCGTCGGGCTTGCCGAGGTCGGCGAGGCCCGCGCGGGCCGGATCGACCGCGTGCAGCGCGGCGATCGCGTCGACCAGCGCGCAGCTCACGCGGCGCGCGACGTCGGCATGGCCGGTCATCGCGGGCGGGATCGCGTCGCGAATGACTTCGCCCGGACGGTATTCCATCACGAAGAACGCGGCGCCCGCGACCGACGCGTCGTCGCAGAAGACGTAGGCGCGCGGCGCCGCCCAGTAGTGCTCCCAGAGGCGTGCGAGGACGCGCCACTCGCGCTTCATGTCGTGCGCGCCCGGCGCGATCGTGCCGAACGGCGGGCGGCGCAGCACGAGCGCGCGCGCGCCGAAGCGGAGCAGGTAGGTGAGGTTGGCGGCGCCGTTGGTGAACTGCCGCACGTCGCCGAGGGGCGGCAGGTCGGGCACCGCGCGCCGCACGTGCGCCTCGATGCGCGGCCAGTCGAGCTGGTCGGCGTCACGGACGGGGGCGAGCGTCACCGTGCTAGAGTAGCGCGATTCTCGCGGCCGCCCTCGACGCCGAGGGGATCGGTCGCGCCGCTCCTCACCTCCGCTGCGCAGATCGACGAGGCCACACATGCGATCGCCTGCTGCCGTGTGCCGTGTCACGCTCGCCGTGCTCGCCCTCGCGCTTCTCGGCGTTCCCGACGCGTTCGGACAGGTGGCCCCGGGCACGATCACCGCGTGCGTGCGGAACCGCGCGGACATCGTGCGCATCATCGACCCGGGCGAGACGTGCGGGCGGAACGAGACGCGCGTGACGTGGAACGTCACGGGGCCGCAGGGCCCGAAGGGCGACGCCGGCGCGCCGGGCGCGACCGGTCCGGCCGGGCCGATCGGTCCGGCCGGCCCGCACGGCCCGGCCGGGCCCGCGGGACCCGCCGGGCCGAAGGGCGACACCGGTCCCGCCGGTCCGGCCGCCGATCTCACCGACGTGAACGCACGGCTCGCCGCGCTGGAGGCGCTCGTCGCCCAACTCGGCGGCGCGCCGAGCGGTCCCGCCGCCGACGGCACGTGGTCCGGCCGGTTGATGGTCGTCGAGCAGTTCCGCGGACCGTTCTTCACGGTCTTCAGCGACGCGCCGGGTGCGCCCAACGGTCAGTTCAACGTCGTGACGGTTCCGCTCTTCAACGGCGACGGGCCACAGCCGCCGATGTTCTTCGGCCACAACCTGGCGGAGGATGAGTTCCTCACGCGCGCGCTCGAGCTGCCTCTGTCGTTCACGCTCGCGCAGTCGGGCCGCGCCGTGCAGGGCACGGGCACCGCGAATGGCGAGGTCGCGATCAACCTCGAAGGCACGGCGCTGGGCAACGGCTTCGTCATGGTGCGCGGCGACTTCGCGGATCCGGCCGGCGGCAACTGCGTCCGTGGCCGGTTCTCGGTGTCCGGCGGGATCGCGACGACGGCGGCGGGGCACCTGCTGACGCTCTCGGGCGCCGGGCGGGGCGCTCAGTGCCAGCCGTTTCAGCTCACGATCGTGCTGACGCGCCCCGCGCCCTGATCCGCCGTCTGGTGGAGCCGCCGGCCGTCAGTCGGCGGTCTTCAGCCAGCCGCGCAGCACGATCGCGGCCTCGATGCGCTCGACGGGCGTCTGCCACACCGCGAAGGATCGCAGGAGCGTGACGCGCTCGACCGCGCCCACCACCTCGGCGCCGTCGCGCCGCAGCGCGCGGAGCGACGCGCGATTGTGCGGTGCACACACGCCGCACACGACCGCGCCGCCATGCCGGCGGAAGTAGGCGTCGCGCGCGGCGAACAGCAGGCCGTGGACGCGGCGGCCGCGATGAGCGGGGAGCACCTCGGCCCAGTGGGAGAAGATGACATCGGGGGCGACCGGCACACGGCGGCCGAGCGCCGAGAACACGCCGCGCTCCGCGAGCTCGTAGCCGATCACGGTCATGCCGCCGCCGTCGTCCCGCTTGGTCCGCGCGAGGCACAGCACGCAGCCCGCCGTCACCCTTCGCTCGAGCTCCTCGACGCAGTCGCGGAAGCCGCCCGGGATCTCGGGGGCGAGCGCGCGCAGCGCCTCCGGTGAGTCGACGATCACACACTCGATCCCGTGGATCGCCGGCGGGCGGGCGGCGTGCCCGTCGAGTCGCTTGAGCGTGATGAGCTGGCGCTGGCGCGAGTAGACCGAGCGGAGGAGCCAGCGCGCGACGGCGCGCAGGACGCGGCTGGTACGTACGAGGTGGAGCACCGATGCTGGGGTCCGCACGAGCCGTGCTTTAGCAAACCGAGCGCCAGCTGGGCGGAGCCGTGAGACCCCCCGGGCGTTTCCGCAGCGCGTGCCCGGATCAGGCGAATCCGTTTCATGAGCTGAGGCGCGCCGTACCCTGCGGCGACTGGTGCTACGCTCGCGCCTGATGACGCTCTCCCGCGGGGTGGTCGCCATGTGCGCGGCGCAGGCCTGCGCGCAGATCGGCGCGTTCGGCGTGGCGGCCCTGATCCCGACGCTCATCCCCGCGTGGGGCCTCACGAACACCGAGGCGGGCTGGATCGGCGGCATCTACTACGCCGCCTACACGCTCGTGGTGCCGCTGCTCACCGCGCTGACCGACCGCGTCGATCCCAAGCGCGTCTACCTCGCCTCGGTGGCCGTGACCGCCGTGGCCTTCGCGGGGTTCGCGTGGGCGGCGACGGGGTTCTGGTCCGCGCTCGCGTTCCGCGCGCTGATGGGGGCGGGCTGGGCGGGCAGCTACATGCCGGGGCTCAAGGCGCTCAGCGACCTCACCGAAGGGGCCGCGCAGTCGCGCGCGGTGGCGGCCCACGCCGCGGCGCTCGGCGTCAGCGGCGCGTTGTCGTTCGGCGTAGCGGGCGCCGTCAACGCGTGGCTGGGCTGGCAGTGGGCGCTCGTGCCCGGCGCGCTCGGCGCCGCGCTCGCGTTCGTCATCGTGCTCGTCGGCGTGCCGGCCGTGCCGCCGAAGCCGGTCGCCGGCCCGCGCGGCGCGCTGCTCGACTTCCGTCCCGTGCTCCGCAACCGCTCGGCGATGGCGTACTCGCTGGCGTACTGCGTCCACACGTGGGAGATGTCGGCGCTGCGCGCGTGGGTGGTCGCGTTCCTCACGTTCTGCGCGGCGCAGGGGAGCGGCGGCGCGGGGACGCTGCTCGCGCCCGCGACGGTCGCGAGCGTGATGGGCCTGCTCGGTGTGTGGGCCAGCGTGTGGGGCAACGAGCTGTCGATCCGTTTCGGCCGCCGCCGCTTCATCCTCGGGACGATGCTGCTCTCGGCGGCCATGGCGGCGCTCGTTGGCTTCGGGGCCGCGCTCCCGTACGCCGCGGCCGCCGCGCTCGTGCTCGTGTACGCGATGCTGATCTGGTGGGACTCGTCGTCGCTGACGGCGGGCAGCGCGGGGAGCGCGGCGCCGGGGCGCCGCGGCGCGACGCTCGCCGTGCACTCGACGCTCGGGTACGCGGGCGGCTTCGTGGGCCCGCTCGCCCTGGGCGCCACGCTCGACGTGTTCGGCGCGACGAGCGCGCTCGGCTGGGGCCTCGCGTTCGGGCACGTGACACTGGCGCTCGTCGCGGGCGCCGTCGCGTTCGCGTGGCTGCGCCCCGCCGACCTCGCGGGCGATCGGCCCGCCGTCGGTTCCCGGGTGGGATATCCTGCGAAGCCATGACCGACATCACGCCGTCCGTCCGTGCCGACCTCGCGCCCACCGGCGCCGTGCGCGCCGCGATCAACTACGGCAACGCCATCCTCGCCACGAAGGACACGGCCACCGGCGAGTCGCGCGGGGCCGCGATCGACCTCGCGAACGAGCTCGGACGCCGGCTCGGCGTGCCCGTGCAGCTCGTCGCCTACGACAGCGTGGCGGTGATGGGCGACGCCGCAGCGAGCAACGTGTGGGACATCGCCTTCCTCGGCTCCGATCCCGCGCGCGAGACGCTGATGGGCTTCACCGCGGCGTACCTCGAGATCGAGGCCACGTACCTCGTGCGGGGCGACTCGCCGCTGCGGACCGCGCCGGAGGTGGACCGCGCGGGCGTGCGGGTCGCCGCCCCCGCCCGCGCGAACTACGAGCTGTACCTGAAGCGCATGCTCGCGAAGGCGCGGCTCGTCTCCACCGACAGCGCGGACGCGGCCTTCAAGGCCCTCGTCGCCGGGGAGGTGGACGCGCTCGCGGGCCTCACGCAGGCGCTCCTCCGTCTGCGGGAGACGCTGCCCGGCTCGCGGATCGTCGACGGCCGCTTCATGGCGGTGCAGCAGTCGATCGCGATCCCGAAGGGCCGCGACGCGGGTCTCGCGTACCTGCGCGGCCTCGTCGAAGACGCGAAGAAGTCCGGCCTCGTCGCCCGCGCGATCGAGCGCACGGGCGCGCGCGGCGTCAACGTCGCGCCGCTCGCCCCCTAGCGCAGCTCACGGAGCCGGAGGCCCATCATGCGTCTGTCCGGGAAGATCGGGATCGTGACCGCCGCGGCATCGGGGATGGGACGCGCGGGCGCCCTGCGCTTCGCGCGCGAGGGCGCGCAGGTGGCCGTGGTCGACGTCGACGCCGCGGGCGCGGAGCGGGTCGTGCGCGAGATCACCGCCGCGGGCGGCCGCGCGATCGGGCTGCCCGCGGATCTCACGAAGGACGAGGACTCGCGCCGCATCGTGTGGGACACGGTCGCGCGCTTCAAGGGCCTCGACTTCGTGTGGAACCACGTCGGGCATCCGGGCCCGGCGGCGGTCGAGGGGATCGACATGAGCGCGTTCGACCTCGCGGTCGATCTGAACCTGCGCACGGTGCTGCTCACCACCGAGGCGGCCATTCCGGAGCTGCGCGCGCGCGGCGGGGGTAGCCTGCTCTTCACGGCGTCCACGTCCGGGCTGCAGGGCTCGTCGTACAGCCCGGTGTACTCCATGTGCAAGTTCGGGGTGGTCGGCTTCGTGAAGAGCCTCGCCGTGCGCCTCGCGAAGGACGCGATCCGCGTCAACGCGGTGTGCCCGGGGCCGATCGACACGCCGATGCTGCGCGTGTTCGTCGCGCGGCCCGACCAGAAGTCCACCGCCGGCATGAATCCCGAAGAGCTCGTGGCCAGGCGCGCGGCCGGCGCGGTGCCGCTCGGGCGGACGGGACGGCCCGAGGAGATCGCGAACGCCGCGCTCTTCCTCTTGTCCGACGAGGCGTCGTTCATCACCGGAGTCGCGCTGCCCGTCGACGGCGGCGTGACGGCGTCCTGACCCCCGCGCCGCGCGCGCCCGCGTTCCTCTACGGCACCGCGTGGAAGGAGGAGCGCACGCCGGCGCTCACCGAGCTCGCGCTGCGCCAGGGCTTCCGCGGGATCGACACCGCGAACCAGCGGCGCCACTACTTCGAGGCCGGGGTGGGCGAGGGGCTCGCGGCGGCGTACCGCGCCGGCGTCGTCACGCGGGAGGAGCTGTTCCTCCAGACGAAGTTCACGTACCAGCCGGGACAGGATCACCGCCTGCCGTACGACCCGAACGCGCCGCTGGCCGCGCAGGTGGCGCAGTCGCTGGCGAGTTCGCTCGAGCACCTCGCGACCGATCGCGTCGACAGCTTCGTGCTGCACGGGCCGGCCTCCGGCCAGGGGTGGAGCCGCTACGACGTGGAAGTGTGGGGCGCGATGATCGCGGAGCGCGACGCGGGCCGCACGCGCCAGCTCGGCGTGAGCAACGTGTCGCTCCGGCACCTGGAGCAGCTCGCGGCCACCGGCGCGGAGCTGCCCGCCTACGTGCAGAACCGCTGCTTCGCGCGCGTCGGCTGGGACTACCACGTGCGCGCGTTCTGCCGCGCGCACGGCATCGTCTACCAGGGCTTCTCGCTGCTCACCGCGAACCCGGAAGCGCTGCACCATCCGGTCGTCGCGCAGCTCGCGGCGCGCGAGCGCGCGACGCCCGCGCAGATCGTCTTCCGGTTCGCGCTCGCGGTCGGGATGCTGCCGCTGACGGGCACGTCGAACCCGACGCACATGACCGAGGACCTCGCGAGCGGCGCCCTGACGCTCTTCGAGGACGAGGTCCGCGCGATCGAGACGCTCGCCACGTGAGCGCGCTCACCGGCAAGCAGCGGCGGTACCTGCGCGCGCTCGGGCAGACGCTCGCCGCCACCCTGCACGTCGGCCACGACGGCGTGAGCGACGCGGTCGTCCGGCAGGCGGACGCGCAGCTCGCCGTGCACGAGCTCGTCAAGGTGCGGATCGGCGACGCGCCGCAGGACCGGCACGACGTCGCCCGGGCGCTGGCGGCGCGCACCGGCGCCGAGCTCGCGCAGGTGCTGGGCCGGACCGCGCTCCTCTACCGTGCGCGCGCGGACGAGCCGGCGATCGTGCTGCCGGACTGAGCGTCAGGCGGCTTCGGCCGCCTCGCGCGTGTCGGCCGCCCGCCGCCCCGCGGTGCGCCGGCGGAGCACGTCGAGCAGCGCGGCCGTGACCGACAGCGCGAGCGGCCCCAGCACGAGGCCCGCGACGCCGAAGAGCGTGAGCCCGCCCACGATCGAGAAGAACACCGGCAGCGGATGGAAGTGCAGGCGCTTGCCCACGAGGATCGGGTAGAGCACGTTGTCGATCAGCGCGATCGCCACACCGCCCCAGACGACGAGGATCAGCGCCTTGCCCCACGCGCCGCTCGTCGCGAGATAGATCGCCGCGGGCCCCCACACGAGGAACGTCCCGGTGACGGGGATCGTGGCGAGCACCGCCATGACCGTGCCCCACAGGACCGGCGCCGGCAGGCCGAGCAGCCAGAACATCAGCCCGCCCATGAAGCCCTGCACGGCGGCCACGGTGAGGGACCCGAAGATCGTCGCGTGGATCGTATCGGTCACGTAGCGCAGGACCGTGTCGCTCTCGCGCTCCGAGAGCGGCAGCAAGCTGCGGACGTCGGCGGCGAGGTCGCGCTTGTCGCGGAAGAAGTAGAACAGCACGAGCACGGTGATGAGCAGCTGCATGGCCGCGGCGAGCGAGCCCATGACGAACGCCGGCCCCCAGGCCTCGAGATACCCGCCGAGCTTCGGGATCACCTCGTCGAGCGCCAGCGCGCTCTCGAGCCAGCCGGCGACGGCGGCGACCTGCGGGCGGCTGTCGATCGCCTGGCGCCACGCGCCGCTTTCGAGCGCCTCCCGCGCGTACGTCGAGGCCTCCACGACCTGGCGCAGGAGCTGCTGGGTGACGAAGACGATCGGCGCGATGATCGCCACCGCGATCGTCAGCACCGTGAGCGCGGCGGCGATGGTCGGCTGCCGCACCCGCCGGCAGATGATCTTGTGCACCGGGTAGCCGATGACGGCCAGGGCGAGCCCCCAGGCGAGCGCGGGCATGAACGGCTGCACGATGCGGTAGCACAGGTAGACGCCAAGGGCGGTCGCGGCGAGGAGCACGAGGGCTTGCAGGCGCGTGCGGGACAGGAAGCCGGCCTGGGCGGCGCGCGGTTCGGCCATGCCCCCCCAAGGGGCAAGCGCTGTGCCAGCGGCGCGTCCCGGCCGGGACGCGCCGCCTGGGCACGGGATTACGCGGTGGCGGCCTTGAGGTCGTCCAGCTGCTTGCGCACGCCCGCCACCATGGACGCGAGGTCGGAGCACAGCATCACGAGGTCGAACCCGCGCTTCACCGCGCCGGCCGCGAACGCCGCGCTCGCGCAATGCATGCACGCCTTGATGCCGGCCTTGTGCGCGGCGTCGCGGATGCGGTCGCACGTCGCCATGTGGACGGGATCGGGGTTGTCGCCGCGCGGCGGCATCCCGAGCGCGAAGGAGAGGTCCGCGGGCCCGATGTAGACCGCGTCGAGTCCCGGCGTCTGGCAGATCGCGTCGAGGTTGGCGAGGCCCTCCTTCGTCTCGATCATGCCCATCACGACGATCTCGTCGTTGGCGTGCGCGACGTAGTCGGCGCCGCCGTAGTGGATCGCGCGCACGGGGCCCGAGGAGCGCATGCCGACCGGCGGGTAGCGGCACGCGGCGACGGCCTTCGCGGCGTCCTCCGGCGTGTTGATGAGCGGCACCAGGATGCCGTACGCGCCGAAGTCGAGCGCCTTCATGATCGTCGCGGGATCGTTGCCCGCCACGCGCACGACGGGCACGGTGTCGGTCTGCGAGATGGCCTGCAGCATCGGCCACAGGTTCGCGAGGTCGGTGAGCCCGTGCTGCATGTCGACCACGAGCGCGTCGAAGCCCTGGCGCGCCATGACCTCCGCGGTGAAGCCGTTGGAGATCGACAGCCAGCCCATGGTCACGCACTTGTTCTCGCGCCACATCTGCTTGATCTTGTTCGGTCGCACGGTCCACCTCCGCGCGGGAGCGTACCACGATATAAAGGGCGCGGTGATCCTCGCCGCCTTCCGCGTGCGCAGCTTCCGGTTCCAGTGGCCGGCCGACCTCCTCACGTCGCTCGCGTTCGAGATGGAGACGCTCATCCTCGGCTGGTTCGTGATGGTCCACACGGGCTCGGTCGTGCTGCTGACGGCGTTCGGCTCGCTCCAGCACCTCGGCACGCTCGCGGCGCCGATGTTCGGCGTGCTCGGCGACCGCCTCGGCGTCCGCACGATGCTGTGCGCGATGCGGGTGGCGTACGCCGCGCTCGCGATGACGCTCATGATCCTGGCGCACACCGGCAACCTCGGTCCCGTCGCCGTCCTGCTCATCGCGAGCCTGTCGGGCATCGTGCGGCCGAACGACCTCGTCATGCGCAACGCGATCATCGGCGAGACGATCCCGCCCGCGTACATGATCAACGCGCTCAGCGCCTCGCGCGCCAGCATGGACTCCGCGCGCGTGGCCGGCGCGCTCGCCGGCGCGGGGCTCTCCACGCTCCTGGGCGTGGGCCCGGCGTACGCGGTGATCACCGCGCTCTATCTCGCGAGCCTCGCGTTGAGCTTCGGCATCGCGCGCAGCCGGCCCGCGCCCGTGCCCGGGGAGGCGGCGGGCGGCGTGGCGCGGCCGTCGCGCTACGCCGACCTCAAGGACGGCCTCGTCTACGTGTGGACCACGCCGACGCTGCTCGCCGTGCTGGTCCTCGCGTTCCTCGTGAACCTCACCGCGTATCCCGTGTCCGGCGGGCTCCTGCCGTACGTCGCGCGGCAGGTGTTCGTCGTGGACGCCACGGGCCTCGGCTGGCTCTCCGCCGGCTTCTCGTTCGGGGCGCTGCTCGGCTCGATCGCGATGGTGGTGAGCGGCGGCCCGCGGCGCACCGACCGCGCCACGTTCGTCTACGCCGCGCTCTGGTATCTCTCGCTGCTGGGCTTCGCGCACGCGCCGAGCTTCGCGATCGGCGTCGTGATCCTGTTCGTCGCCGGCCTCGTGCAGAGCGTGGCGATGATCTCGCTGATGGGCGTGGTCCTCGAAGTCGGCGACCCGCGCTTCCGCGCGCGCGTGATGGGCGTGCGGATGCTCGCGGTGTACGGCCTGCCGCTCGGTTTGCTCGGCTCGGGTGTGCTCATCGAGCGCGCGGGCTACGCGGCGACCGTCAGCCTCCTCTGTGTGATCGGGCTCGTCTGCACGGTGGCGATCGGCATGCGCTGGCGCGCGAGCATCTGGGAAGCGCGCGGGGAGGAATCAAGGGGGCGCTAGCCCCGACCAGGTGGCGTGGCGCCTCGCGGCGCTACGCCACCCGGCCCGGCGCCGGGCGCGCGCACTGGACCGTGCGTCGCGCGGCGGACGTCCTGGAACCGAAGAGCCTTCGACCATCGCGTGGTCCGTGCGACCACGTCTCGCCCCCGCCCTAGCGCAAGCACGGTGCCAGAGCGGGACCATCGAGTTTCCAAGGACTTGCGCGCGAGCCGTGTCAGGACGGCGCGGGCGAGTGATCGAAAACCGGCCAGTCCGGTCGAGATCCGGCCGGGCGGCCGGCGAGCACGTGGAGCGCATCAGCGGTCCGGGGAGGCGGTCAGGCGAGCGGCGCGTACAGGCCGCGATGCGCGTGCACGTACCCCGGCGCCACGACGCGCAGGTGCGCGCGCAGCCGCCGGTGGGCCGCGGGCAGCCGGTGGAACGGGATGCTCGGGAACAGGTGATGCTCCGCGTGGTAGGGCAGGTTCCACATGAGGAACCGCACCGGCCACAACGACACCGTCGTGCGCGTGTTCGTGAACCCGTCGTCGTCCTCGCTGCAGCCGGTGTGCTCGGTCAGCAGGTAGAGGCGCAGGAACGGCAGCCCGAGCGCGAGCGGGAGCAGCCAGTACCAGAACAGCGCATCCGTGCGCAGCCAGAGCGAGCCGGCGGCCAGCGCGAGCAGCACGAGCGCGGTGCCGCGCATGGAGCGCACGATCTCCGGCCGGGCCACCTCGGGAATGAAGTCGAGGCCGTCGAACCGCCCCCGCGTCATGGTCACGAGGTTCGTCACGCGTGTCTTCAGATAGGGCAGGGACGAGGCGCGCAGCCAGTACTCGCGGCGCGTGCGCGGCGGCGGCGCCACGATCAGCTCGGGATCGCGCGTGGGATCCTGCGCGTAGCGGTGGTGGGCGAAGTGGAACTGGCGATAGTACGTCGCGTTGTACAGGATGCCGAGGCCCGCGAGCCACGCGACGATCGCATTGAGGCGCCGGCGGCGGAACGCGGAGGCGTGCACGCACTCGTGCATCGCCGCGAAGAGCGCCACGAGGAAGAGGCCCTGGAGCCCCAGCGCGGGCACGACCCACCAGCTCCCGCGCGTGACGTGAATGAGCCACGCGCCGCCCGCGAGGAGGGCCGCGTGCGCGAGCGTGCGCCAGGCGCCCTGCCAGTCGGAGCGCGCGTAGAGATCGGGCAGCGCCTCCGCCGGGATCACGCGCATCTGCCTCGTGCGCCGCCCGGGCTCGCGCCAGGCCGTCGTGCTCATGGCCTCCTGAGCACGCGCTCGACCTCGTCGACGAGCGCGTCCGCGATCTTGTCGAGGTCCGGCTCCGCCAGGTTGCCGATCGGGTGCTGCGTGTCGAGGAACCGGTAGCCGGGCAGCCCCCAGCTCTGCGCCATCGCTTCGCCCGTCTTGCGGAACGGCGCGGTGACGATCGCGACCGACGGCACGCCCTGCTGCTCCATCAGGATGGCGTCGAGCACACTGCTCGACGAGCAGGACCCTCAGTCGCCGATGCCGGAGATGACGACGTCCGCGCCCCCGCGCAGCGCGGCGATGGCGGCGTCGTCGATCTCGTGGCTCATCGACCGCTTGCTGTTGCGGACGGTCACCGTGGTCCCGTGGCGCGCCGCGAGCCGCTCCGCGAGCTTCTCGAGGATGGCGCTCGAGTTCACCTTCTTGTTCTCCACCAGGCCGATGCGCAGGCCGCGCAGGCTCGCGGGCCGCGCCGGCAGCGTGACGGCCGCGTCGACCGGCTTCGAGGTCGGGTCGAAGATCTTCATGCGGGCTCCTTGTCGATGCGCGTGGTGATGCTGCGCGTCCATTTCTTGCCCCAGCCGGGCAGGCACGCCGACCAGCTCCCGGCGCCGCCCGCGCAGACGATGAGAATGTCCTCCGGCGCCTCGTACACGTAGCGCCACGCCGTCTCGTCCGCGGGCGTCACGTCGCCCGTGAGGCGGCCCGCGCGCTTGAACTCGGCCACGCGGCGCCGTGCGTGCTCGACGAGCCACGTCTGCACGTCGCGGCGCGACCAGCCGGCGGCGCGCATGACCTCCGCGTGCTCGAAGCCCATCACGACGAGCCCCTCGTTGAAGCCGAGGACGTTCGGTGACCCGAGGTTGCAGAGCGCGTCGGCATAGCACGCCAGGATCGGCTCGGGCGTGGACGCGAGCTGGTTGAACACCTGGTGGAGGCTGTTGGAGGCGTAGACGGTGACCGTGCTGTCGGTCGCCGCGAAGCCGCGGCTCACGTGGAACGGCTCCCACGGATGCTCCGGGCGCTCCGCGAAGCAGAACGAGTACTTGCCGGGAGTGCCGAACGTCGCCCGGTCGAGGAAGCCGGGCTTCGTGTTCATCACGTTCATCATCACCAGCCGCACCGCGCGGCCGATGGTGGCGTTCGCGCGGTGGCCCTGGCCGAACGCGTTGTGGCCGCTGTTGATGCCGAGCGTCTCGGCCAACGACCCGTTGACGATGAGCACCATCGCCGAGCCGCCGGTGCTGCTCGCGGGGCCGTGATACGAGAAGTCCGGGTGGCAGAGGCCCGTGACGGCGGCGACGACCACCGGCAGGTACTCGGGCAGGCAGCCGGCCATCACCGCGTTCAGCGCGACCTTGTCGGCCGTGACGCGCGCGTTGCGCCCGCGGATCTCGCCGATCACTTCGTCGCCGCGCAGCCCGGCGCCCGCGAGCATGGCCGCGATGCTCGTCTCGCTCGGCGGCACGACCGGCAGGCCGTCGGTGAAGCCGGCCTCGTAGTACGCCTCGATCAGCGCGGCGGGGTCGTTCGCGGTCCCCGGCTCGTTCATCGTCTCGACCGTAGCACGGGCGATGCTAGAGTCGGACCATGAGCACGCTGACCGCGCCGCCGATCCTGACTGAGATCATCCCCGAGCCGCGCGCGTGGCACGGCCCGGCGCTCGCGCGCGAGCGCTACGTGTTGCCGATCCCCGATGACTGCCTCGCCGAGCTCGACGGCGTCGTCGCGGAGCTCCGCCGGGCGCCCGTGCCCACGCTGCTGCTGCTCCCCGCCCACTTCGCGCTGGCGCGCTGTGCCGCGCTGATGGCGCAGGCGCGCGAGCGGCTCGATCGCGGGCCCGGCTTCGTCGTCCTCGACCGTCTGCCGCTCGACCGCATCACGCGCGCCGAGGCGGTCGATCTCTACTGGCTCCTCGCCAACATGCTGGAGCCGCCCGTCGCCCAGGAGTGGAAGGGCACCGTGATCTACGACGTGCGGCACGACGGCCAGGCGTACGGCGAGGACACGCGCGGCGCGCTGACCCCGGTGGGGCTCGAGATGCACACCGACAGCAGCATGGGCGAGGCGCCGCCGAACTATCTCGGGCTGCTCACGCTCGCGACCGCGCGCACCGGCGGCATGAGCATCGTGTCGAGCGCGTGCGCCGCGCACAACCACTTCCTCGCGGAGCACCCCGCGCTGCTGCGGCGCATGTACGAGGTCTTCTATCGGGATCACCAGGACTACCAGGCCGCGGACGCGGCGCCGACGAACTTCCGGCCGATCTACGCGCTCGAGGACGGGCAGCCGCGCATCCGGTTCAACGCACGCCACATCCTGCGCGGCTACGAGAAGACGGGCCGGGTGCTGGACGACGCCGGCGCCGACGCCGTCCGCCGCGTGGACGCGTTCCTCGGCGACCCCGCGCACCGGCTCGATCTCTGGCTCGAGCCCGGGCAGATCCAGCTCCTGAACAATCGCGTGATCGTGCACGGCCGCACCGCGTACGAGGATCACGACGACCCGGCGCACCGCCGCCACCTCGTGCGCCTCTGGCTCCGCGCCGGCGATCGCCGGCACTTCCGCGGCTGACGGCCTCCCGCGCGCGGATCCCATCCGCCGCCCGGATGGGCTATACTGCGTCCGTGCCGAATAGCGAACGCAGTTCCATTATCCGAACGACGTCGGGCGCCGACGGCGGCCACCGCGCGGCCAATCGCGTGGTCGACATCCTCGAGCTGATCGCGCGCAGCCCCGACGGGCTCGCGCTGCGCGACGTGAGCGCCGAGCTCGAGGCGCCGAAGAGCAGCCTGCTGCCGCTGCTCCGCGCGCTCACCGCCCGCGGGTATCTCGCGCAGGGGCGCGCGGGCGAGTACCGGCTGGGCGCGGGCGCCCTGCACCTGGGCGCCGCGGCGCCGGCGCCGCGCGACCTCAACGACGTCGCGCGGCCCGCCGTGCTCGACCTCATGCGCCGCACGGGCGAGACCGTGTTCCTCGGCACGCTCACCGCCGATCGCACGTCGGTGGTCTACGTCGACAAGGTGGAGAGCGACCACGTGATCCGCTACGCGGGCGGTGTCGGCGACCGGCGCCCGCTGCACGCGACCTCCAGCGGAAAGGCGATCCTCGCGTTCCTGCCGCCGGAGGAGCGCGACGGCATCCTCAAAGGCCTCTCGCTCTCGCGCCATACGGACCGGACGGTGACGAGCCTGCCCGCGCTGCGCGCCTCGCTCGAGGAGGTCCGCCGGACCGGCGTGTGCGTCACGGTCGACGAGATCCTGCCCGGCGCCTCCGGCATCGCCGCGCCCGTGTTCGACCGTCACGGCCACGTCGCGGGCGCCTGCGCGATCGGCGGGCCCACGGAGCGTGTCCGCCCGCGCCTCAAGGCGCTGGCGGCGGAAGTGAAAGCGACCGCGGGGGCCCTGTCCGCGCGGCTCGGGCATCGCGCCCAGGACGACACGAAGCCCTCGGGGAGGAGCACATGAAAGTCGGAGTCGCGCTGAACATGCTGCAGAAGGCCGGACGCTCGGACGCCGAGGTGTTCGCGGAGCACCTCGCCCTCGGCGATCTCGCGGAGCCCCTCGGCTTCGACTCGCTGTTCTCGCTCGAGCACCACTTCACCGGCTACGCGATGTCGCCGTCGCCCACGCAGCTCCTGAGCTACTACGCGGGGCGCACCAAGCGCATCGCGCTCGGCACCGCGGTGATCGTGCTGCCGTGGCACGACCCGGTGCGCGTCGCCGAGCAGATCGCGCTGCTCGACGTGCTGTCGGGCGGGCGCTGCCTGTTCGGCTTCGGACGCGGCGCCGCCAGCGTCGAGTACGCCGGCTTCCGCGTGTCGATGGAGGAGGCGCGCGCCCGCTTCGTCGAGTCCGCCAAGATCGTCGTGGCCGCGCTGGCCAACGAGTCGTTCGAGTGGGACGGCGAGTTCTTCAAGATCCCGCGCATGTCGATCCGCCCGCGCCCGATCTCGCATCCCGAGCGCCGGTTCTACGCGTCGTCGGTGAGCCCGGAGTCCGCGGAGATCATGGCGAAGCTCGGCTTCGGCATGCTCGTGATCATGCAGAACGAGTGGCCGAAGGCCGCCGAGGACATCAAGCGCTATCAGGACATCTCGGCCGGCGTCGGCAATCCGCCGCGGGCCCCGATCATCCTCACGAACATCTCGTGCGCCGAGAGCCGGGCGGAGGCGCAGGAGCGCGCCGCGCAGTACCTGGCGCGCAAGTGGGACTCGATCGACAACCACTATCACTTCTCCGACGGCCACCTCGCGCACGTGAAGGGTTACGAGTTCTACGGCGGGATGGCCAAGACGTACTCGAAGATGAAGGACGAGGGCTACCGCAAGAAGGCCACGGACTTCTACGTGCGCATCCAGGTCGTGGGCACGCCCGACGACTGCATCCAGCAGGTCGGCGAGATGCGGAAGCTCACCGGCCTCGACCACCTCGTCACCGAGTTCGGCTACGGCGGCATGCCGCACGAGCAGGCCGAGCTAAACATGCGGCTGTTCGCCGATCGCGTGGTGCCGGTCCTCCAGCGGGACCGCGCGTTCGCGGCGCCCGCGGGGCCCGCGGCGGCGCCGAACGGCACGAGCGAGACGACCATCTCGGGCTCCGGCATCTTCGCGCCGGCGTAGCCCGTCAACGGGAGGCACTCAGCGATGGAGTTCGGCATTCTCTTCACGTCGCATCCCAACCATGCGACCGAGCCGTATCCGCACCAGGACGTGCACGCGCGCGTCACGAAGGAGATCCAGGCGGCGGACGCGCTCGGTTACGACACCGCGTGGGTGGCGGAGCACCACTTCTCGAACGAGTACGGCATCATGCCCGACGTCTTCGCGTACCTCGGCTACCTGGCCGCGAAGACCGAGCGCATCCGGCTCGGCACCGCGGTCGTCACGGTGCCGCTGTACGATCCGATCCGCGTGGTCGAGAACATGGCCTTTTGCGACATCCTCTCGAACGGGCGGATCACGCTCGGCCTCGGCTCCGGCTATCGCCCGTACGAGTTCGACGGCTTCGGCAAGGACTTCGACGCGCGCCGCGACGTGCAGGAGGAGGCGATCGACCTCATCCTCGAGCTGCTGCACAGGCGCCGCGTCTCCCACAAGGGGGCGCACTTCCGCTCCACGATCGAGGGGACGTTCGAGATCTACCCGGTCAGCCGCCAGCAGCCGCACCCGCCGCTGTTCATGGCGGCGGGCACCGAGCGCTCGATGGCGTACGCCGCCCGCCACGGCTTCGGGCTCATGCTGTCGACGCTGCCGTCGTTCGAGACCCTCGCGAAGCAGATCGCGTTCTATCGCGGCGCCTGTCCGCAGGCGCCCGCGCACCTGGCGAAGAACCCCGCGCACGGCAAGGTCGACATCGCGCGCTGGGTGTACGTGGCCGAGACCGACGCGGACGCCAAGCGCGAGAGCGCGGACGGCATCGTGCGCCACCTCACGCACTTCCTGAGCAGCGCGACCGCGGGCTATCTCGGCAACGTGTCGGAGAAGGACAGGAGCGTGAAGCTCGACTACGACGAGCTGGCGTCGACGACGATCCTGCACGGCTCCCCCGAGACGGTGGTGCGCCGCCTGCGGGAGCTGCGCGACACGACCGGCCTCACGTCGCTGCTGCTGCACTATCCGCCGTACTACGGCCACGAGAAGGCGATGAAGAGCCTCCGCCTCTTCGCGGAGCGCGTGATGCCGGAGTTCAAGGGGAAGTAGGGCGCGACGAACACGATGCGGGTTGTCGAGGAGGCACGCGAGGCCGCGGCGGAGGAATCGGCGCTCGCGCGGCCGCGTGCCGGCCGCGCGTGGGGGGCATGGGGGGCCATCTCGGGGCCCTCCCATCTCAAACTCAAATCGGCCATCTCGGCGCCGTCCCATCGCGTCGTCGCCGCGACCTTCGTCACCCTCGGCCTGTCCTACGGCTTCTGGTACGCGTACTCGGTCTTCCTCGTCGCGTTCCTCCGCGAGTTCGGCTGGAGCCGGTCGGTCGTGGCCGGCGCGTTCTCGATGCTGGTCGTCATCCACGGCGTGTCGGGGCCGCTCCTCGGCTGGCTCGTGGAGCGCTTCGGGCCCCGCGCCGTCATCGCGAGCGGGGGCGCGCTGCTCGCGGCCTCGCTCATGCTCGGCGCGCACATCAGCGCCGTCTGGCACCTCTACGTCGTCATCGGCGGGCTGGCCGCGCTCGGCGTGAGCGCCGCGGGGTGGGTGCCGTCCGTCGTCCTCATCCGCTCGTGGTTCCCGACGCGCGTCGGCACCGCGCTCGGCATCTCGTCGGCGGGCATCGGCGTCGGTATCTTCGCGCTGGTGCCGTTCACGCAGCTGCTCATCGACTGGTACGGCTGGCGGTGGGCGCTGCGCGTGCTCGCGGTGATGGTGGCCGTGTGGATCGTGCCCGCCACGCTGCTCCTCGTGCGCAATGCGCGGCCGGCGGCCGGCGCGACGGCGGTGGCGCCGCTCGGTGAGGGCAACACGCCCCGGCGGAGCTGGACCGTGCGCACGGCGCTCCGCTCGTGGCGCTTCTGGACCGTCGGCTTCGTCTTCTTCGCGGGGAGCGTCTCGACGCAGATGCTGCTCGTGCACCAGGTCGCGTATCTCGTGGACCACGGCGTGCCCGCGCTCGTCGGCGCCACGCTGGTCGGGCTCGTCGGCATCGCGAGCATCGTCGGCAAGACCGGGTGGGGGACGATGTCGGACCGCGTCGGCCGCGAGCCGACCTACACGCTCGCGTTCCTGTGCGTCGCCGCCAGCGTGGGCGCGCTCGCGCTCGCCGGCGCGTACCCCGGCACGCTGATGCCGTACGTGTACGCGATCCTGATCGGCGGCGGCTACGCGGTCACCGCGCCGCTGACGCCCGCGATCGCGAGCGATCTGTTCGGCGGCCCGCGCTTTCCGCGCATCTTCGGCCTGCTGCACTTCACCAACTCGCTCGGCGGCGCGTTCGGCGCCTGGGTGGCGGGCTGGATCTTCGACGTCACCGGCAGCTACGCGTACGCGCTGCCGATCGCCGCGGGCTTCGCATTGCTCGCCCCGGCGCTGCTCTGGGTGGTCGCGCCGCGCCGCCCGAACCCGGCGCCCCAGCCCGCGTGAGCGTCCGCGCGGTCCTGTTCGACGCCGGGCACACGCTGCTCGAGTGCGACTACGGCGCGCTGACCGCGGCGATCGCCGCGCAGGGCGGCGCGGTGAGCGTGGCGTCGGTGACGGAGGCGGAGCGCCGCGCGCGCGCCCGGCTCGACGCCGAGCAGGCCGCGCAGCCGACGCGCGCCCGCACCGGCGCCGGGCGTTACCTCCACTACCTGCTCGAGCATCTCGGCATCGCCGGCGACGCGGAACGCGCGGCGGTGACCGCGTGGCGCCGCGGCTTCAACCTGCCGATCGGCCTCTGCCATCGCGCCGATCCGCACGCGGTCGCCGCGCTCGCGTGCCTGCGGACGGCGGGGATGGTGACGGGCGTCATCTCGAACTCGAACGGCTCGGTGCGCGCGGCGCTGGCGGCGGCGGGCCTGCTGCCGTATCTCGACTTCGTGATCGACTCGACCGTCGTCGGCATCGCGAAGCCCGACCCGCGCGTGTTCCGCCTGGGTCTGAAGGAAGCGCAGGTGGATGCCGCCGAGGCGGTCTACGTCGGTGACGCGTACCACGTGGACGTCGTGGGCTCGCGCGCGGTCGGGATGACCGGCGTGCTATTCGATCCGGGCGGCGTCTGCGGCGCGCGCGACTGCGCGGTCGCGGCGAGCCTGCCGGCCGCCGCCGCGCTCGCGCTCGGCTGACGCGTCGTCAGTCGACCAGCCGATCCGGATCGGCCGCTCCACGAGCGTGATGCCCCGGCGGGTCGCGGCGGCGCGATGGACCTCCATGAGGGCCGCGGACCATTGCGCGGAGTCGTACGGCAGCGCGAGGCGCCTGAGGGCGGGCACGAGCTCGTGGAAGAGCTCGATGCGCTTCGGCGGTCGGTCCTAGCGCGCGAGCTCCTGCAGCGCGCCGAAGATCTTGCCGTCCGGCCGCGCGAGCTCCTCGAGGATCGAGAAGTGCTCGTGGCCCGCGAGCGGGAGGTAGTGGCCCTTGAGCCCCGCCTTCCGCCACGCCTCCGCGTATTCCTTCGACTGGCGGACCAGCTCCGGCAGCTCGTCGAGGCCCACGGTGACGACCAGCGGCGCCGCGCGCTTGGGCAGGTGATGGATCGGGCTGTTGCGCTGCGCCTCGGCCGGATCGAGGCCGAGCTTGTCGTTGAGATAGCAGAGCCGGATCGGCTCGAGGTCGAAGAGCCCGCTGATCGCGATGCCGCCGGCGAGGCGCGGCTCCTGCATCGCCTCGGCGGTGAGGTGACCGCCGGCCGAGTGCCCGGAGACGAACACGCGCGCGGGATCGGCGTCCAGCTCCTTCGCGTGGTCGATCACCCAGGCCACCGAGCGGCGGATCTCCGCGACGATCCGGTCCATGCGCGCTTCGGGCGCGAGCGTGTACTCCACGAGGACCAGGTTGAAGCCGGCCGGCAGGAGCGACTCGCCCATGAAGGCGTACGGCTCCTTGTCGTTGAACTGCCAGTAGCCGCCGTGGACGTAGACCAGCGTCGGCGCCTGCGGCCGGCCGCACGGAAAGAAGTCGAGGCGCTCGCGCGGCGTCGCGCCGTAGCGCACGTCGAGGCGCGCGGTGCCGATCTTCGCGCGGATCGCGTCGCTGCGCGCCGACCATCCGGCCACGTACGCATCGCGCTTCGGGATGCCGACGGCCGCCGTGTTGTTGTACGCGGCGTCGAGCGTCGCGCGGTCCATGCCCCGGTAGATCATCGGCGGCTCCTCACGACGCGGCGGACGGCGCGACCGCGCCGGTCAGGCCCGTCTTCGCGTACTTCACGTCGCGATACTCGCCGGAGAGGACCGGCGGATGCTTCGCCGGGCCCTGCGAGCCGAGGCACTCGATGCGCACGTCGTAGTTCGGGTGGTTGAAGAACGCGACGGAGAGGCGGGCCGCGCCCGTGCCCTGCGGCGGGTTGACCACGCGGTGCATGTTCGAGAGCCAGCGGTCGTTGGTCCAGCGCATCAGGAGGTCGCCGATGTTCACGACGAACGTGGTGGGCGCGGTCGGCACGTCGACCCAGCGCCCGTCGCGCGTGCGCACCTGCAGGCCGCCGGGCACGTCCTCGCCGCTGAGGATCGTGAACCCGCCGTAGTCCGTGTGCGGGCTCGCGCGAAGCTGCCCGGGCCTGGGCGCCGTCGCCTGCGCCGGGTAGTAGTTCAGGCGCATGGTGCCGATCGAGCGGTCGACCTTGTCGTCGAAGAAGCGCTCCTCCACGCCGAGCGCGAGCGCGGCGAGCCGCATGAGCTCGACGATGACGCCGCTCATCGTCCGGTAGTACGTGACGGCCGTGCGCTCGAAGCCCGCGGGCCGCGGCGGCCAGATGTTCGGCTCGAAGTGCCGCCGGCCCAGCGCGCTCGTGTAGTACGGCGCGTCGCTCGTGTCGACGGGCCCGATGTGGAAGAACTCCTTCAGGTCCGGCGGCGCCTCGTCGTCCATCGCCGTGGCGAGCGCTTCGCCGCCCACGGGGTGGTAACCGCGGTTCATGCCGCGGGGATGACGCACCGCGAGCTTCTCGGCGAGCGGCAGCTCGAAGAACGCGTGGGCGGCGGCGCGCAGCTCGGCGACGAGCGCGTCCGGCACGCCGTGCCCGCGGATGGCGAAGAATCCGATCTCGCGGCACGCGTCGTCGATGGCCGCGGCCACGCCGCGCCGGTTCGCGGCGTTGCCGCTGAAGGCGGGCGCGAGGTCGATGACGGGGACGTCGCTCATGGCTACAGCGTCGAGAACACCGAGCCGCCGTCGACCACGAGGGTCTGGCCGCTCATGAACGCGCTGTCGTCGGAAGCGAGGAACACCACGGTGCCCTCCACGTCGTCGGGATAGGCCTCGCGCTTGAGCGAGCGCACGCGCATGATCGCGTCGACCTGGAAGCCGGTGATGTCGGGGTTCGCCTGCACGGTGTCGCTCAGGATGAGCCCGGGCGCGACCGCGTTCACCGTGATGTCGTCGGCGCCGAGCTCGCGCGCCAGCGCGCGCGTCATCGCGACCACCGCGCCCTTCGACGTCACGTAGTGCAGGAGGTAGGCGGTGCCCTTCGCGACGATTGCGGAGGCGACGTTCACGATGCGCCCGCCCCCGTGCGCGCGCATCACGGGCGCCGCCGCCCGCACGCAGTTCCACACGCCGGTGACGTTGACCGCGAGCACGCGGTCCCACTCGGCGGGCGGGATCTCGTCGAACTTCTGCGGCTTGAGCGCGGCGAAGATCGCCGCGTTGTTCACGAGGACGTCGATGCGGCCGAAGCGCGCGACGGCGGCGTCCATCAGCGCCTGCGCGGACGCGGCGTCGCTCACGTCGGTGCGCACGCCGACCGCGCGGCCGTCGGCGTCGAGCTTCTCCGCCGCGGGCACGGGATCCACGATGTCGGCGATCACCACGCGCGCGCCCTCGGCGAGGAACCGCCGCGCGTACGCGAAGCCGATGCCCGACGCCGCCCCGGTGATCACCGCGACCTTGTCCTGAAGACGCATGCGTGGGGGCAGGATAGGGGCGACGGCGGCACGCGTCAACGCGAGGCGGTCGGACAGGATGCGCGACTTGTCACGGGGCACACCGCGGCGCACACTTGGCTCATGAAAACCACCCGCGCGCTCGCTGGGTTGCCCATCGCGCTGCTCGTGCTCGCCGCCGTCACCATCGCCGCCGCGCAGGACGCGCCCCGCTCGCCCACGCCGAAGGACAGCCCGTTTCCCGGGCGCGCGGTGGACGTGGCGAAGGGCCTCGAGCATCCCTGGGGCCTCGCGTTCATGCCCGACGGCCGCATGCTCGTCACCGAGCGCCCGGGGCGGTTGCGGATGGTCGGCAAGGACGGCGCGCTGTCCGAGCCGCTCAGCGGCGTGCCGCGCGTCCAGGCCGGCGGACAGGGCGGCCTGCTCGACGTCGTCCTGAGCCCGGGGTTCGCGCAGGACCGTCTCGTGTACCTCTCGTTCTCCGATCCCGGCGACGGCGGCGCGAGCACGGCGGTCGCGCGCGGCCGGCTGGGAGAGCGGGGGCTCGACGACACGCAGGTGATCTGGCGCCAGCAGCCGAAGGTCGGCGGCGGCCTCCACTTCGGCTCGCGGATCGTCTTCCGTCCCGACGGCACGCTGTTCGTCACCCTCGGCGACCGCTACAGCCATCGCGACCGCGCGCAGGACCTCTCCACGACGATCGGCAAGGTCGTGCGGATCGGCGCCGACGGCTCGGTGCCGAAGGACAACCCGTTCGTCGGCCGCGACGGCGCGCGGCCGGAGATCTGGTCGTACGGGCATCGCAACGTGCAGGCCGCGGCGCTGGATCCGCAGGGACAGCTGTGGACCGTGGAGCACGGTGCGCGCGGCGGCGACGAGCTCAACAACCCGCAGCCCGGCAAGAACTACGGCTGGCCGATCATCACGTACGGCATCGACTACTCGGGCGCGAAGATCGGCGTGGGCACCGCGCGCGCGGGCATGGAGCAGCCGGTCTACTACTGGGATCCGGTCATCGCGCCGTCGGGCGCGGTCTTCTACCGCGGGAGCGCGTATCCCGACTGGACGGGCCAGCTCTTCGTCGGCTCGTTGAATCCCGGACGGCTCGTTCGGCTCAAGCTCGCGAACGGACGCGTCGTCGAGGAGGCCCGCTACGCGATCGACGGCGGCGAGCGCGTGCGTGACGTGCGCGAGGGACCGGACGGCCTGCTCTACGTCCTGATCGACGCCTCGCGCGGCCGGGTCGTCCGGCTCGAGCCGGCGCGGTAGCGCGTCGTTGACAGTGGTCACGGCCGCCACGTATAACGGCGCAGACATGGTCTTCCGGTCCAAGCGCGCGGGTGACAAGAGCCGGCTGGGGTTCCGCAAGGAACGCCCAGCGACGGTGGCGCGCGCCGGCAGGGAGACGTAGACCGCAGCTCACCTCACGTCCCCCGGACCTCACGAGGCCCGCGACCACCCGGTCGCGGGCCTTTTGCGTTTCCGGGCAGGGAGAACAGCATGCAGAGGGAAGACAGGGGGGGCATGGGGGGCCATCTCGGGGCCCGCCCATCTATAGACGGCGTCTGGCTTCCGGTTGTGACCCCGTTCGTGGACGGGGCGGTCGACTTCGTCAGCTACGAGCGGCTGCTCGCGCACTACCTCGCCAAGGGCGTGACCGGGATCTTTCCGCTCGGCACGACGGGCGAGAGCCCGACGCTGGACGACGACGAGATCGAAGCCCTCGTCGATCGCACGGTGACGCTCGTCGCGGGCCGCGTGCCCGTCTACGTCGGCATCGGCGGCAACGCGACGAAGAAGGTGATCGCGGCGATGCGCCGCCTCGAGCGCTACCCGTTCCCCGGCATCGTCTCGGTGTGCCCGTACTACAACCGGCCGGGCCAGGACGGCCTGCGCGAGCACTTCACGGCCATCGCGGAGGCGACGGCCAAGCGGATCGTGATCTACAACATCCCGTATCGCACCAGCATCAACCTGCGGAACGACACGCTGCTGCGCCTGGCCGAGATTCCGAACATCGTCGGCGTGAAGGACTCGAGCGGCGACCCCGCCCAGTCGCTCGCGCTGCTGCGCGAGCGCCCGAAGGGCTTCGCGGTGATGACGGGCGACGACGGCTTCTTCTACACGGCCCTCGCGCACGGCGCCGACGGCGGCATCCTCGCGTCCAGCCACGTGCGCACCGAGCGCTTCCTCGAGGTCTACGCGCGCATGAAGGCGAACGACCACGAGGGCGCGCGGGCGGCGTGGACGGAGCTGGACGCGCTCGTCCCGCTGCTGTTCGGCGAAGCGAACCCGATGCCGCTCAAGCACGTGCTCCAGCGCCACGGGCTGATCAAGTCCGCGGAGTGCCGCCGGCCGCTCACGCGCATCTCCGCGGCGCTCGCGCAAACGCTCGACAACGCGTTACCCTCCACGCCGTGAACACCGTCCTCATCGCCGGCGCCTCCGGCCTCGTCGGCTACGCGGCGGCCCGCCACTTCGCGGGCCTGCCGGGCTGGAAGACCGTCGCGGTGTCGCGGCGGCTGCCCGACGATCTCCCCGGCGTGGAGCTGATCGCCGTCGACCTGCTCGACGCCGCGCGGTGCGCGGAGGTGTTCGGGCGCATGCGCGACGTCACCCACGTCGTGTACGCGGCGCTGTACGAGAAGCCCGGGCTCTATCAGGGCTGGCGCGAGCGCGACCAGATGGAGACGAACCGCCGCATGCTCGAGCACCTCTTCGAGCCGCTGCGGCGCGCGGCGGCGGGTCTGCGTCACGTCACGCTGCTGCAGGGCACGAAAGCGTACGGCGCCCACCTGAAGCCGATCCCGATCCCGGCCAAAGAGCGTGCGCCGCGCGATCCGCACGAGAACTTCTACTGGCTGCAGGAGGACTACCTGCGCGGCCGACAGGCGGGGGCGCCGTGGACGCTCACGATCCTGCGCCCGCAGGTGATCTTCGGCGAGTCGCTCGGCAGCCACATGAACCTCGTGCCGGCGATCGGCGTGTACGCGGCACTCCGGCGGGACGCCGGCCGGCCGCTGTCGTTCCCCGGCGGGCCGCCGTGGGTGCGCGAGGCCGTCGACGCCGATCTCCTCGCGCGCGCGTGCGCGTGGGCGGCCGAGTCCCCCGCGGCCGCGAACGAGACGTTCAACATCAACAACGGCGACGTCTTCGAGTGGCGGCACGTGTGGCCGGCCATCGCGGAGACGCTCGGCATGGAGGTCGGGCCCGACGAGCCGCAGTCGCTCGCGGCGACGATGCCGCCACGCGAGGCGGAGTGGCGCGCGATCGTGCGCAAGCACGGGCTGCGCGCGCCCGAGAGCCTCGCCGCGTACGTGGGGCAGGGCTTCGTGTACGCGGACGGCCAGCTCGCCTACGGCGCGAAGCGCACGCCGCCCACCACGCTCGTGAGCACGATCAAGGCACGGCAGGCGGGCTTCCACGAGTGCATGGACACCGAGGACATGTTCCGGAAGTGGTTCCGGCGCTTCCAGGAGCGCGGCTGGCTGCCGCGGGCGTGAGCTAGAGCGAGCGGAGGAAGCGCAGCATCGCGGCGTTGACCTCGGCGGGGCGCTCCTGCTGGGTCCAGTGGCCGCAGCCTTCGAGCACGATCGACTCGCGCAGGCCCGGCACCACGTGCTTCAACGCGGGGAGCAGCTTCTCCATGCCGCGAAAGGTCATCACGGGATCGCGGTCGCCGGTGACGTAGAGCGCGGGCACCGTGACCGTCGCGCCCGCCCACGGCGCGAACAGCTCCCAGTTGCGGTCGATGTTGCGATACCAGTTGAGCCCGCCGCGGAAGCCGCTCGTCGCGAACTGTCCCGCGTAGTGCGCGACGTCGGCCTCGGTGAGCCACGCGGGCAGCGTCGCCGGCGCGTCGCGCTTCGTGAGGAAGCCGCCGGTGCGCGGCACCATGCCGTCGCCGCCGCCGCCGATCGTCACCGGCGCGGGCCGCGTGTCGCCGGAGCCCCAATAGAGAATGCGCCGGATCGTGTCGCGCGGATCGCGCTCGAGCTCCTGCTCGGCCACGCCGGGCGTCTGGAAATAGAGCTGGTAGAAGATCGCGTCGTCGGTCTGCGGCATCGCGGTGGACGGACGCGTGGTCCCGCGCGGGCGGAAGGGCACGCTGAGCCCGATCACCGCGCGGAAGACGTCCGGCCGCACGAGCGCCGCGTGCCACGCGACCGGCGCCCCCCAGTCGTGGCCGGCGACGACCGCGGTGCGCTCGCCGAGCGCGCCGACGAGGCCCACGACGTCGCCGACCAGATGGAGGAGCGTGTACCGGTCGATCGCCTCGGGGCGATCGGTGTCGCCGTACCCGCGCTGGTCGGGAGCGACGGCGTGGAACCCGGCCTCCGCGAGCGCCAGGAGCTGGTGGCGCCACGAATACCAGGACTCCGGGAAGCCGTGGCAGAGGACGACGAGCGGGCCGGCGCCCGCCTCCGCCACGTGCATGCGGATGCCGTTGCTCTCGACCGTGCGGTGCGTGATCGCCGTCACGCGGTCACGCGGGATCGAGTCCGATCACCTCGTTGAAGCGGCCGAGGCCGATGAAGAGCGTGGTGTGCACCGCCAGCTCGATGATCTCGGCTTCGGAGAACTGCTCGCGCAGCTCCGCCCAGAGCGCGTCGTCGACCTTGTGGTGGTCGACGGCCAGCTTCTCGGCGAAGTGCAGCGCGGCGCGCTCGCGCGCGCTGATCAGCGGGGAGGTCTCGTCGTGGATCGCGGCGACCTTCGCTTCGGTCAGGCCTGCATGCCGGGCCCCGGCATAGCGGACCTTCATTCAGTAGCGGCACTCGTTGAGCGCGGCCACCTTGAGGCGGACGAGCTCCTTCAGGACGGGGTCGAGCGCGCTGTCCTTCGCGAGCGCCGCGCGAAAGCCGGCGAGCGCCTGCATGACCGCGGGGTTCTTCGCGTAGGTGCGGGGACTGGCCGAGGTGCCCGTCTCCTTCTCGGCGCCCTCGCACATGTGACGCAGTGCCGGGTCCACCTGCGACATCGGAAGCGGCTCGATTCGTGCCATGAGGGATCCTCCTGCGCCCGACGGTATCACGTCACCGGCGGGCCGGCGCCAGCGTGCCGATCGCGATGCCGCCGAGGATCAGCACGATCGCGCTCACGAGCGTGAGCGTCAGGGGCTCGCGGAGCCAGACGGTGGCGATCGACACGCTGACGACCGGCGTGGCGAGCAGCCCGAGCGACATCGTGAACGCGGGCAGGCGGCGCCCGGCGTTCGCGCTCGCCCAGTACGCGAGCGCGGTGCCGGGCCCGCCGCCGTAGAGCAGCAGCGCCGCGAGCGACGGCGTCCACTCGATGGACGGCACGCCTTCGAGCGCGAGCGCGATCGCCACGAGCAGCACGGTGGAGAGCGCCATCTGCCACGGCAGCAGCTCGAACGTCGAGACGCGCCAGCGGTGCGCGCGGATGTGGAGGATGGCGCCCGCCCAGAGCAGCGCGCCCGCGAGGATCGACGCGTTGCCGAGCACGACGCGTCGGTCGCTCCAATCGAACGCGACGGGGTTGAAGAGCAGCGCGAGGCCGACGAGCCCGATCGCGACGCCGAGGAGACTCCGGGCGCCGAGCCGCTCGCCGAGGACCAGTGCGGCCGCCGGCGTGACCCACAGCGGCGTGGTGTAGGCGAGGACGACGGAGCGTCCCGCCGGCACGACCTGCAGGCCGAGGCTCGTCAGGACCGTGAAGCCCACCATGTGGAGGACGGTGACGCTGATCAGGACGGGGACGTCGCCGCGGACGGGACGGACCAGGCGGCGCGTCGCGACCGCGATCGCGAAGAGCACGACGACCGCGATGACCGAGCGCAGGGCCACCGACCAGATCGGCGCCACGCTCAGCAGCACGAGCTTGTTCACCGGCCACGTGAAGCCCCACGCGAGGACGACCGTGATCAGGAAGAAGACGCCGACGCGCCGCTCGGAGGGCATGCGCGCAGCACCGTACCACGCGGGCGTAGACTCACGGCATGAAGACGCCCAATCCGTACGCCTTCACGCCGCACGCGGGCCTGCACCGCGGGCTCCGTAGCGAGATTCCGCTGCCGACCCGCCTGGTGTCCAACGAGGAGTTCGCGCCGCTGCCCCAGACGCCGGCGCAGCAGGCGGTGGAAGCGCGCATCCTCGCGGAGGCGGCCCGGCTGGCGCCGCGGCTCGGCCTGAGCCGGCGCGACTTCCTGCGCACGAGCGGCGGCGTCGCGACCTCGCTGCTCGCGATGAACGCGGTGTTCGGCCATTTCTTCGACGTGCTGCCGGTCGAGGCGCAGCAGCCGCAGGCGTTCGCGGAGCGCGCGGGCGCGCCGCCGTTCATCTTCGACGTCCAGCTCCACTACGTGAGCGCGGGCTACGACCCGGCCAACGAGGAGGCCAAGCGCAAGGGCGGCATCCCGAAGGCCGCGCTCCTGAACCTCCGGCAGAATTCGCGCCGCCTGAACCCGAAGCTGGCGTCCGACCGCGGCACCATGGAAGACCTCGGCTGGGCGAACTTCGTGAAGGAAGTGTTCCTCGACAGCGAGACCGCCATCGGCCTGATCTCCACACCGCCCGGCCCGTATCCGCACGAGGCCGTCGTGCCGCCGAAGGAGATGACGGCCATCCGCGACGAGATCAACCGCATCACGCAGTCGCGGCGTATGCTGGCCCACGGCCTGGTCTCCCCGCAGCTCGGCCAGACGGACCTCGACTTCATGGACCAGCAGGTGGGCCAGATGAAGATCGACGCGTGGAAGGCGTACACCGGCGCCAACGCGAAGGGCTTCGACCGCGGCTGGCTCCTCGACGACGAGAAGCTCGCGTACCCGATGCTGGAGCGCGTCCGCAAGCTCGGAGTGAAGCGCTTCTGCGTGCACAAGGGCCTGCCGCTCGGGCCGGTCCCCGACTACAACCACCCGCGCGATCTCATCAAGGCCGCGAAGGACTTCCCGGACATCGACTTCCTCGTCTATCACGCGGGGCTGCTGAGCGTGAGCGCCGCGAAGGACGCGGAGGTGCCGTGGACGAGCGAGTTCTGCCGCATGAAGAAGAAGGAGCCGGGGCTGCGCAACATCTACATGGAGCTCGGCTCCACGTTCGGGCAGCTCGTGACGACCAACCCGACGGCGTGCGCGCACCTGCTCGGCCAGGCGATCGACGCGTTCGGCGCGGACCACGTGCTGTGGGGCACGGACTCGATCTGGTACGGCACGCCGCAGTGGCAGATCGAGGCGTTCCGCCGGTTCGAGATCCCGCAGGCGTTGGTCGACGCACAGAAGTACGCGCCGCTCACGCGCGAGGTGAAGGCGCAGATCTTCGGGCTCAACGCCGCGCGGGTCTTCGGCGTCGACGTGGCGGCGAAGCGCAACGAGATCCCGAAGGACTACCTGAGCCGCATGAAGATGGCGTACCTGGACGAAGGCCCGGCGCCGAGCCATCGATGGTATGGGTGGGTGACGCGCTGAGCGGCTAGAATCCCGGCATGCCTGGACCGCTCGCCGGAATCCGCGTCGTCGATTGCACCACCGTCGTCCTCGGGCCGTGGGCCGCGCAGCAGCTCGGCGACCTGGGCGCCGACGTCGTCAAGATCGAGCCGCCGGAAGGCGACACCACGCGCCAGCTCGGGCCCATGAAGAATCCCGACATGGGCGCGTTCTATCTCGCCGTCAACCGCAACAAGCGCTCGATCGTGCTCGACCTCAAGCAGGAGGCGGCGCGCGGCGTGCTGCGCACGCTCGCGTCGACCGCCGACGTGCTGCTCCACAACTACCGCCCGCAGGCGGCGAAGCGGCTCGGCATGTCGTACGAGACGTTCCGCGCGCTCAACCCCGGCATCGTGTACGTCGGGACGTACGGCTTCCGCGCCGCCGGGCCGTACGGCGAGAAGCCGGCGTACGACGACATCATCCAGGCCGCCTCCGGCGTGTCGTCGCTGCAGTCCTCGCTCATCGGCGAGCCGCGCTACGTGCCTACGATCGTGGCCGACAAGACCAGCTCGATGACGGTGCTCGTGCACACGCTCGCCGCGCTCCACCACAAGGCGCGCACGGGCGAGGGGCAGGAAGTCGAAGTGCCGATGTTCGAGAGCATGGCCGCGTGGGTGATGATCGAGCACCTCTACGGCGAGACGTTCGTGCCGCCGATCGACAGCGTCGGCTACAAGCGCGTGCTCAACCCGTGGCGGCGCCCCTTCAAGACGAAGGACGGCTTCCTCGCGATCCTGCCGTACACGGACCAGAACTGGCGCGACTTCTTCCAGATCGCCGAGCGCCCGGACCTGCTCGCGGACGAGCGGTTCAAGACGCTCGGTACCCGGCTCAAGCACATCGAGCTGCTCTATGGCGAGCTGGGGAAGATCGCGGAGAGCCGCACGAACGCGGAATGGCTCGCGGCGCTCGACAAGGCGAACATCCCCGGGATGATCGTCAACTCGCTCGAGTCGCTGCTGACCGATCCGCACCTCGAGGCCACCGGCTTCTGGCAGCTGGTCGATCACCCGACCGAAGGCCGGCTGCGCATGCCCGGCATGCCGGCCGCGTACAGCAAGACGCCCGCCGACATCCGGCGGCTGCCGCCGCGGCTCGGAGAGCACACGGTCGAGATCCTGCGGGAGGCGGGCTACGGCCAGGCGGCGATCGACGCGCTGGTCGCATCCGGCGCCACGCGCACGGGCAGGGTCGCGGCGCGATGAAGTTCGGCCTGCGCTACGCGAACCTCGGGCGCTACACGAGCGGCCCGGCCGCGATCGAGCTCGCGCAGGCGGCGGAAGAAGCGGGCTTCGAGTCGATCTGGACGGTCGAGCACGTGGTGGTCCCGCGCGGCTATCAGTCGCGCTATCCGTACTCCGAGACCGGACGCATGGGCAGCGGGCTCGAAGACTTTCCGATTCCCGATCCGCTCATCTGGCTGACGTACGTGGCCGGCGCCACGCGCCGGCTCAAGCTCGGCACCGCGATCATGATCCTGCCGCAGCGCAATCCGGTCGTCACCGCGAAGGCGCTGGCCTCCCTCGATCACCTCGCGGGCGGCGACCGCGTGCTGCTCGGCGTCGGCGTGGGCTGGCTCGCCGAGGAGTTCGCGGCGCTCGGCGTGCCGTTCGCGGACCGCGGCGCCCGCACCGACGAGTACGTCGCGGCCATGCGCGCGCTGTGGAGCGAGGAATGTGCGAGCTTCGCGGGCCGCTTTGTGAGCTTCACCGACGTCTACTGCCGCCCGCTGCCGCCGACGCGCCGCATTCCGATCATCGTCGGCGGGGATACGCCGGCGGCGGCGCGGCGCGCGGGACGGCTCGGCGACGGCTACTTCCCGGCGCGCACGCCGTCGCCGGCGTTGCTGGACGAGCTGCGCCGTGCCGCGCGCGAGGCCGGCCGCGATCCCGCGTCGATCGAGCTGACGGTGGCGGCGCCCGCCGACCCCGCGGAGATCGCGACGCTCGCGCGCGAGGGCGTGAGTCGCGTGGCGGTGCCGGTGAGCAACGCGGCAGGCCTCGCGGCGCAGGTGCGTACGCCCGAGGACGTCCTGCGCTACGGCAAAGAGGTCATCGCGCGCTTCCGGTGACGAGGGGCGGGCGCCCTCGTCTCAGCGCGACAGCGGCGCCGCGCAGGTCCCCGCCGGCGGCTCGGCCACGGGCGCGGCGCACGTGCCGCCCGCGCTTCCCCCGTCGCGGTTGTACGGAAGCCGGCCGAGGAGCAACGCCATGCCGCAGCGGTCGGTGAGACCCGCGTAGACGAGCCCCGCGCCGACGAAGGCCGGAAGCAGGCCGAACCACGGGCTGACGGCGACCGCCAGGGCGCCGCCGATGCCGGCGAGCGCGCCGGCCACGATGCGGACCTGGCGCTCGAGGCTCATGTGCGCCTTGCCCGCGACGGCGGGCAGGCCGGCTTCCTGCCAGGCCACCATGCCGCCCTCGAGGACGCGGGTCCGCACGTCGGCGAGCTGCGCGGCGGCGAGCCGCGCGCGGGTGCCGGTGCGGCAGACGAGCACGACGTCGCGATCGCGCGGCAGCTCGCCGTGCCGCCGGGCCAGCTCGTCGAGCGGGAGCAACAGGCTGGGCTCGAGGTGGACGGCGCGATACTCCGCCGGCAGGCGCACGTCCACGACGAGCGGGGGCGACTGTCCGCGCAGGGCGGCCGCGAGGTCGTCCGCCGTGATCGAGCCCGACGGCCGCAGCCCGCGGATGTTGGCCGCCACGATCGCGTCCATGTTCGCGGGCTTGGGTTGCACCGCCGCGCGCAGCGTGCTCACGAAGCGCTCGCGCTCGGCGAGGCGGAGCAGCGCGTTCGTCCGGCGCTCCTGCCCCAGCGTCGAATGCGTGTGGCCGGCGTAGTCGTGGCCCGGGTAGACCGTGAGGTCGTCCGAAAGATCGGCCAGGCGCTGGTGGAGGCTGTCGTAGAGCGACTCCGGGCTCCCGTTCTGGAAGTCCGTCCGGCCGGCGCCGCCCACCAGGAGCGTGTCGCCCGTCAGGAGCGCGCCGTCGACGAGGAGGCTCATCGAGTCGTCGGTGTGACCCGGCGTCGCGAGGACCTCGATCGCGTGACGGCCGAGCGTGACGCGGTCGCCGTCGCGCAGCCGCCCCGTCGCGACCTCGGACCTGGCCTGGGCCGACAGGAGCACCTCGGCGCCGGTCCGCGCGCGGAGCTCCGCCGCGCCCGACAGATGGTCGGCGTGCGTGTGGGTCTCGATGACCGTGCGCAGGCGCAGGCCGCGCGCCTCGAGCTCCCCGAGATAGTCCGTCACGCGGTCGGCGCGCGGGTCGACCAGCGCGGCGTCGCGGGTCGCGGGATCGGCGATGAGGTACGCGAAGCAGCTCTCCGCCCGCATCTGGTGGACGGTCAACGTGTCGGTCGTCGCGATGGTCATGGGCGTCTCCTTCGGGTCGCCGCGCGCGGCGACGGGGTCGAGGTTCTCGGACCGGCGGTCGCCAACGCGGGCAGGCGCTCGGCCTGCCGGTCGACGTGCGCCCGGAGGCTGCCGCAGATCGCGTCACAGATCTGGTCGATGAACGGGTCGACGATGCGGTAGTGGACCTGCCGGCCGTCCTGCCGCCGCGCCACCACGCCCGCGCGGAGGAGCAGCGCCAGGTTGCGCGACACGTTCGGCTGCGTCGCGCCCACGCGCTCCACGATCTGGACCACGTTCAGCTCGCCCTCGCGGAGCGCGTTCAGGACGCGCAGGCGCGTCGCGTCCGCGAGCAGCCGGAGGCGTTCCGCCACGGGTTCGAAGAGCGTATCGGAGAGGATCATATAAGTGGAAGCTTATATGATGATAAGTTGATGTCAACCGCCGGCGCCCGCCTGAAGACAGCGGGCGCCATCTGCTAATCTGAGCCCCATGGCTGACTCTGGCGCGCCCGAGCTTCGGATGGACCCGGCCTCGCTCTATCGGGAAGACACCTATACCGACCGGCGGATCGGCACGATCCGCATCCTCACGCCGGTCACGCGCGACGGCGGGACGGATCCCGGACGGCCCGTCCTCTACGTCGGCGAGACGCAGCTCCTCACCACGGGCGGGCTCTTGCCGCTGGTGTTCGAGATCGAGGCGACCTCGCTCGGGGACGCCGCCGACAAGTTCGCCGACGGCGCGGAGATGGCCATCGAGCGCACGCGCCGCGAGATCGAGCAGATGCGCCGCGAGCAAGCCTCCCAGATCATCGTCCCCGACAGCATGCCCGGCGGCGGCCTCCGCGGTCCTGGGCTTGGCGGGCCGGGCATGGGTGGCCCCGGCAGCGGCCTCATCCGGCCCCGCTGATCCCGGCCGACGATAACGGCGCATCTGCGTCGTTGCCTCGTCGTCGGCTCCCTGCGGCGCACAGGAGTGCGCGCTCAGTCGCTCCTCCTCGGCGCCTCGCATCTGCACCGTTCTCGTCGGCCGGCCGCCCACGGTGCGCACGGCCCTCGCTTCGCTCGTGCCTCCGGGTGGCCGATTCGCAGTCGCGGCTGCGCTGCGCTCGCCGCAGCGCGGCCGACCAGTTACACCAGGATCGAGACTTCTCGGGCGCGGAGGCAGCCGTCGCAGAGACGGGGCACGCGTCGGATCACGCGGCTCGCCTCCAGCGCCCGCACCACCGTCAATACCTCCTGGAGCGGGCGGGACGTGATTCGCGTCAGACAGTCCACGCAGAGAGCGCGGTCCTCCAGAAGCGCGACCACTTCGAAGGATTCCATGCGACGCGGGATCGCAAGAAGTACGCCGCGCCGTGCCGGCACGGCGTACGCGGACTTGGCGATCACCGCGGCCTCAGCTCCGTTCGCGACGGGACAGCCGGACGTCAGGTGCGCGGCGCGACGAATTTCGTCGTGTCAGTCGGGCAACACCGCCACCGCGGAGATCTCGATCAGCGCGCCTTCACGCAGCAAGCCTGCCACGATGACACCGGTCGCCACCGGGTAAGGGGGGCGGAAGAACTCGCGGCGCACGGACGCCGTGCCGCGGTAGTTCTCCGTCGTCGTGATGTACTCCGTCGTCTCCACCACGTGCTCGTAGCCGCCGCCTGCGGCGGCGAGCAGCGCGCCGAGCTTCTGCAGGATGTAGCGCGTCTGGCCCACGATGTCGCCGGGCGCGACCAGCGCGCCCGCCTCGTCGACCGCCGTCGTGCCGGCCAGGAACAGCAGGTTGCCCGCGCGGATCGCGGGCGAGAACGTGTAACGCTCGGGCCACGTGGTGCCGGCGGCGGTGATCATGCGAGGGGTCGCCATCGTCGTCCTTTCGATGCCGCTCAGGCGCGGCGCAGCAGGAAGCGTTGGATCTTGCCGGTCTCGGTCTTCGGAAGCGCGGGCACGACTTCCACCACGCGCGGAGACTGGTGCCGGCCCACGCGCGTCTTCACGAGCGCGACGATCTCGTCCGCCAGCGCCGGCGGCGGCGTCACGCCCGGGCGCACGACCACGTACGCCTTCACGATCTGGCCGCGCAGCGGGTCCGGGGCGCCGACCACCGCGGCCTCCGCCACCGCGGGGTGCGCGAGGATCGCGCTCTCGACCTCGAAGGGGCCGATGCGATAGCCGGCGCTCTTGATGACGTCGTCGGCGCGGCCCTCGAACCAGAAGTAGCCGTCGGCGTCGCGCCGCGCGAGATCGCCGATGGTGATCCAGCCGCCGCGGTCGAGCTCGCGCGTGCGCTCGGGATCGTTCCAGTAGCCGAGCGCGTAGTAGCCGGCGGCGCTCGGCGCCATGCCGACGTGGCCGACGGTGTCCGCGGGCAGCTCGGCGCCGTGGTCGTCGACGATCGCCATGCGAGTGCCGGGGAGCGGCAGCCCCATCGAGCCGGGCTTCACCGCCATGTCGACCGCGCCGAGGTTGCCGATCACGAGCCCGAACTCGCTCGAGCCGTAGTGGTCCATGACCGTGACGTCCCACACCGCGCGGAAGAAGCCCACGACTTCGGCATTCAGCGGCTCGCCGCAGCTGCTCGCGCGCCGCACGCGCGCGGGCCGCGCGCGCACGGCCGGCTCGCCGAGCGCCATGATGCCGCGCAGGAGCGTGGGCGTGGTCGCGAGGTTCGTGACGCCGAGCGCGCCGATGCGCTCGAGCGCGAGCTCCGGCGACGGCGCGGCTTCGTGACAGACGACCGGCACGCCGAGCGCGAGCGCGCCCATGTAGCAGATGAGGCCGTAGCCCCAGCCGGGATCGCCGGTCGGCCAGAAGACGTCGTCGGCCCGGAGATCCACGCCCAGCGTGAGCCACGGATGGATCGCGAGCACGAAGTTCGTCGCGATCTGCACGCCCTTCGGCGGCCCCGTCGAGCCGGACGTGTAGAGCAGCACCGCGGGGTCGTCGCGCCGGCACGGCGCCGACGGCGCGCGCTCCGGCTGGCCGGCGACCGCCTGGTGGAAGGCGAGCTCGCCCGCGAGCTCGGCGCCGCCGCCGCGGATGGTCACCCGCGTCACGCCGGACGGCAATGCGGGCACGCGGTCGCGATACTCGTGATGCGTGAAGAGCACCCGCGCGCCGCTGTGGCGGACGCGGAAGTCGATCGCGTCGGGGCCGAAGCCGGTGAAGATCGGGACGTACACCGCGCCGACGTGCCACGCGCCCAGCATGATCGCGAGCGTCTCGGGCACGCGCGGCAGGAAGCCGGCCACGCGGTCGCCCTCGCGGATGCCGGCGCTCGTGAGGAACCCGGCCACGCGGGTCGCGAGGCGGTGGAGCTCGTCGAACGTCAGCGCACGCTCGAGCCCGGGCGCCTTGCCGTACCAGCGCAGCGCGAGCCCGCCCCCGGCCGCGTGCCGCCCGACGATCGTGTCCGCGAGGTTCACGGCGCCGTCGCGCGTCCAGCCGAGCGCCGCGAGGCTCGCGTCCCAGGAGAAGCGGGCGCACGCCTCGGCGTAGGTGAGACCCAGGGCGGCGCTCCTCAGGCGAGCAGCGCGCGCAGCGGCGCCAGCACCGCTTCGGTGTGGCTCTTCGGCACGATGATCGCATCGTCGAAGCCGAGGTCGGCCAGGCGCTCGAGGCGCGTCCTCGCGGTGGCCGGATCGCAGCGCAGGTGGAAGGGCGCGTCGTCGGGCATCGTTGCGGTCGCTTCGCCGAGGTCCGCCGCGATGTTCGTGACGATCGCGCGCCGGCCTCCGGCCTCGCGATAGCGTCGGATGCCGTCCTTCAGCGTGGCGTAGCTCGTCTTCGCGGCGGACGCGATCCAGCCGTCGAACTCCTTCGCGGCGCGCGGGATCCAGTGCGTGCCGTTCCAGCTCCCGATCAGCAGCGGGGGGCCCCCCTTCGCGGTCTCCCACGGCGTGAGGTTCGCGGCGCCGACCGGCTGGCCGTTCCAGAGCCGCCGCATAGTGACGAGCGCCTCGTCCATCGCCTGCATCCGGGTGGCGAAGTCCACGCCGACGGCGTCGAAGTCCGCTTTCGTCGAGCCGGCGCCCACGCCGAGGAGCAGGCGGCCGCCGCACAGCAGGTGCGCGGTGAGGATGCGATGCGCCAGCTCCACCGGCCGGCGCAGCGGCACCTGCAGGATGCACGTGCCGACCGTGAGCCGCTCCGTCACGGAGGCGGCCACCGAGAGCGCGATGAGGGGATCGGGCAGCATGAAGCCGCGGCCGATCGCGTCGAAGCACCAGACGCTGTCGAAGGCGAGGCGCTCCGCGAGGCGCGCGGTGCTCGCGGTCGTGTCCGCGCCGAGCGGGCCGCCGCCGGCGAGTGCGTGGGGCATCGTGATGCCGAGCCGCATGGTCAGGACTCCGCTTTCAGTCCCATCACGCGCTTGGGCGGATAGGCCTTGAAGGTCGCCAGGTGCGCGCGCATGCCCTCGCGAAGCACTTCGAGGTACGCGAGCTTGCGCGTGAGGTAGCTCCGGCTCTCCTTCGGATCCAGATAGAGGTTGTAGAGGCGCGGGTAGGTGTAGCGCTGCGTGACGCCGGTGAAGCCGCCGGTGCCGTGCAGGTCGGTCTCGTCGTCGCTCGTCGCGCTGAGCACCCACTTGTATTCCCCGACGCGCAGCGCGGAAAAGGTGTCGACGAGCCAGTAGTAGTGATACTTCCGGCACGACAGCCCATCCGGCGCGAGCAGGAACGAGCTCTGGTCGATGCCGTCGATGAACCGGTCCGTCGGGAGTTGGTCTGCCGCGCCCGCGAGCGCGAGCGCCGTCGGCAGCAGGTCGCTGAAGTTGAGCAGGCCGTCGCTCACGCGGTCGGCGTCGATCATGCCCGGCCACACCGCGAGCGCGGGCACGCGCACGCCGCCTTCCCACGTCGAGCCCTTCGCGGAGCGGAACGGCGTGTACGCCGCGTCCGGCCACGTCTCCATGTGCGGCCCGTTGTCGGATGACACGACGATCAGCGTCGACTCGAGCTGGCCCGTCGCGTCCAGCGCGCGCACGAGGCGGCCGACGATCTCGTCGAGCTCGAGCACCGTGTCCTTGTACGGATGGCGCGCGGGGGAGGCGCCGAGGAAGCGCTCGAGCGGGTAGTTGTCGAAGTGCGCGCCCCGCGTGCCGTGATAGAGGAGCCACGGCCGCTTCGCGGCCGCCATGCGGTGGATGAACGCGGTCGAGTACTCGCACCACATGTCGTCGAGGCGCGAGAGGACCGGGATGGTCACCTCCTCGACGTTCTCGGTCGCCCCGCCGCGGGTCGCGTGGACGAACGACTTGTTGAACGGCATGTTCTTCATCCACTCCGTGCGCGCCTCGGAGTACACGATCTCGGGGAAGAAGTTGGGATCGCGCCACTCGCTGTACATGTCGGACACCGAGAGGAAGCCGTAGAAGTCGTCGAAGCCGACGTTCTGGGGCTGGGATTCGACGTTCTCGCCGAGGTGCCACTTGCCGACCGCCTGCGTCGCGTAGCCCGCGTCCGTGAGGAGCTGCGGGAGGGTGACCTCGCCCTGCAAGCCGCCGGGCTCGCCGTACATCGGCGGGCGCTGGAGGCCGTGGCGGCGCGGCAGGCGCCCCGTCAGAAGGGTCCCGCGTGACGGCGAGCACGACGGCTCGGAGTAGCACGAGGTCAGTCGAAGCCCACGCCGGGCGAGCGCGTCGATCTGCGGCGTCGGGGCGCCGACGGCGACCCCGCCGCCGTAGCAGCCGAAGTCGCCCCAGCCGACGTCGTCGAACAGGACCACCAGGATGTTCGGCCGACGTCCGAGGCGTGCGAGCTTTGCCGCCGCGGCCGCGGCCTGGTCGGGGAAGACGAAGGCGGGCTCGCGCGAGGGCGCGAGGCGCACGGCCGGCGTCGCGAGCGGGTCGAAGGTCATACGATCTCCAGCAGACGGCGCGGGGTGTCGACCAGGATCGCGTCGATCTCTTTCTCCGTGAATCCGCGCCGGCGCATCATCGGCACCACGTTGGCGAAGATGTGCCCGTAGCCGTGGCCGCCGAACGCGACGAGCCGGCTCTGGTAGCAGATGTCGTGCGAGATCACCACGCGGTCGCCGTGGCCGCGCTCGATGAGCACGCGGATCGCGCGCAGCCGGACGGCGTCGTTCGGCATGTCGATGTCCGCGAGCCGGTAGTACGAGCTCTCCTGGCCGAAGAGGTCGAACTCGAGCACGCAGCCGGTGTCGGCCAGGCGCAGGAGGCGCTCGACGTCGAAGATCGTGCGGTCGATATGGCTGATGATCGTGCGCCCGAGGTCGCCGCCGTGCGCCTTGACGAAGTCGGCGACCTCCTGCGGCTGGTCGGGATGGCGGCCGGGATGGACGTTCAGGGCGAGGCCCGTCTCCTGCTGCGCGACGATCGCGCCCTGCATCACGCGGCGCTCGAGCGCGGTCCACGGCGCCTGGCAGCCGATCTCGCCGATGATGCCCGCGCGCACGCCCGTGCCCCACGCCCCCTCGAACGCCGCGGTGATCATGTCGCGCGCGAAGTCGTCGGCGGAGCGCGCGCGGTTGGCGTCCGGCTGGAACTCGTCCACGTAGTGGCCGCAGCCCATCACGACGTGCGCGCCGCTCTCGCGCGCGATCGTCGCCAGCGCCTCCGGCCGCGGCTCGAGGCCGCCGGACGAGAGCTCGACGATCGTCCGCCCGCCCGCGGCCACCATGCGCCGCGCTTCCGCGGTGGCGACCGCCACGTCGGCGAGCAGGTAGTTTCGCGCGGCCGGGAGCGTGCCGTAATTGATCGCCCATACGGTGTCGAGCGCGAGCTCGGGGCCGAGGTGCGCGGGCTCGCGCTTCGACGGCGGGCGGATGTCGACGAGCAGGTGCTCGTGCATGAGCGTGGGGCCGAGCGCCTCGGGCGCGACGAGGCCCAGCACCGTCTGCGCGCGCCCGCGCAGGTCGCTGCGTGTCACGGCGACTACGCGCTCGCCGCCGCCGGCGCGAACGAGCGGAGCAGCCGGCCGAAGCCGGCGATCGGCTGCGTGTGCCCGAGCTTGCGCAGCGTCATCCAGATGCTCGACTGGTTCGAGGTGACGACGGGCTTGCCGGTGCGCCGCTCGATCTCCTCCACGGCTTCGACCGACCGCCACGCGGTGCAGGAGCAGAGCAGCGCATCCGCCTCGGGGCGGCACGCCCTGGACGCGAAGTCGACGATGACCGCCGGGTCCTGGTCGTTGATGCCCTGGTTGCCGGCCTTCGCGGCGACGGGCTCGGCCTCGAGGTTCAGGACCTCGAAGCCCTGCGCGGTGAGGTAGGCGCGCAGCCGCGTGTTGTTCCACTCGGGGTACGGCGTCGCGACCGAGAGGCGGCGGGCGCCGAACGACCGCAGCGCGTCGACCACCGACGGGCTCGTCGCCACCGCGGGCACCTTCGCCGTGCGCTCGATCAGCTCGATCATCTCGCGGTCCCACCCGGGCCCCTTGAAGAAGCTGCCCGTCGTGCAGCCGTAGGAGATCGCGTCGACGCTCGCGGTGGCGAGATACTTCGCCCCGCTCTCGATCTCGCCGTTCATGCGCAGCATGCCTTCCTCGCCGAGCGCGTCGTTGGTGAGCCACAGGCGCTGGCCGTGGATGGTGTAGCCCTTCGGGGCCACGAGCTGGAAGTCGGCCTCGCAGGTGGTGTTGGTCGAGGGAACCATTACGCCGATACGCTTTCTCGATGCCATGGGTGTCGTCCTCATTTCATCAGGCTGGGGAGCCAGAGCGCGAGCGCCGGGAACAGCAGGATGAGCGCCAGGCGGACGATGTCCGCGTAGACGAACGGCATGACCCCGCTGAAGATCGTGCCGGTCGAGACCTGCGGGAGCAAGCTCTTCAGGACGAACATGTTCATGCCGACGGGCGGGCTGATCAGGCCGATCTCGACCACGCACACGATGATGACCCCGAACCACACCGGATCGAAGCCCAGGTGCACGACCACCGGGAAGAAGACCGGAATCGTGAGCAGGATCATCGACAGCTCTTCCATCGCGGTGCCCAGGATCACGTAGACCGCGCAGATCGCCGCGATCACCATCATGGGGCTCAGGTCCCAGCGGGTGACGAGGCTCTTGAGGTCCGCCGGCATCGTGGTGATGTTCACGAACTCCGCGAACATGAGCGCGCCGATGAGGATCATGAACAGCATCGCGGTCGTGCGCGCGGACTCGAGGAGCGCGGCGTAGAGCGTGCGCCACGTGAGCGCCCGCCGGGAGAGCGCGAAGACCATGGCGCCGAACGCGCCCATGCCCGCGCCCTCCGTGGCCGTGAAGAAGCCGCCGTAGATGCCGCCCATCACGAAGATGAAGAGCGCGACGACGCCCCACACCTCCGTGAGCGCGAGCCCGCGCACGCGCCAGCTCGAGCGATCACCGGGCGGGCCGGAGGCCGGGTCGCGCAGGGTCATGATGAAGACCGCGGTGCAGAGCAGGAGCGCCCCGAGGATCCCCGGGATCACGCCCGCGGCGAAGAGCTTGCCGATGTTGGTCTCGGTGAACACGCCGTAGATCACCATGATCGTGGACGGGGGGACCATGATGCCGAGCGTGCCGCCGCCCGCCACCACGCCGGCGGCCAGCCGGTCGGAGTAGCCGAAGCGCTTCATCGACGGGTAGGCGACCTTCGCGAACGTCGCCGTCGTGGCGATCGACGAGCCGCAGATCCCGCCGAAGGCCGCCGAGGCCCATACCGTCGCCATCGCGAGCCCGCCCCGCAGGTGGCCGATGAACGCGTACGCGGCGCGGAAGAGCTCCTCCGACATCCCGGCCCGGGTCACGAAGTTGCCCATCAGGATGAACAACGGCACGACCGACAGCGTGTAGTTGCGCCCGGTCTCGTAGACCTTGGTCTGCGCGATCGCGAAGGCGACCGTCCAGTTCCAGTCGCGCATGTACGCGTAGCCGACGATGCCGACGATCCCCATCGCGAAGGCGATGGGGATGCGGAAGAACGCGATCGCCATGATGGCGACCAGGCCGACCAGGCCCTCGATCATTTGTGGCCGAACGCGCGGTAGAGGTGGATCGCGCCCGCGAGCGCGATCGCGAGCGCCATGAAGTACACGAACGGGCCGTACACGATGCGCAGGACGTCGGTCGCGTCGCGGTAGGCCCAGATGCGGTCCGCCTTCAGCCACACCAGCCAGGCGAGCAGCGCGAGCAGTGCGGCACACAGCACGTCGACGCCCGCCCGGACGGCCCGGCGCCCGCGCGGCCGCAGCAGGCGGTCGATGAAGTCCATGGTGGCGTGCTCGTCGGCGAACGACACGAGCGGCAGGCCCGCGAAGATCAGCACGAGCAGCATGAGCTCGGTGATCTCGAAGGCGCCCTGGACGGGCCGGTTGAACACGTAGCGTGCCACGACGTCCACGAACGTGAGGACCATCATGGCGAAGAGGATGGTGGACGCGGCGGCGCCGAGGAGCCCCTCGACGCGCCGCTCCCACCGGGCTTCGGGGACGCTCACTTCGCCTTCTTCAGCTCCTCACGGAACTCGGCGAGGATCGCCGCGGCGTCCACGCCCTTGGCCTTCGCCTGCTGGATCCACTCCTCGATGATCGGCGCCGAGCGCTTGCGCACCTCGGCCACGAGCTCGGGATTGGCGTTGACGATCTTCACGCCCGACTTCTTCAGCGCGTCCATGCCGCGCTGGTCCGCGTCGTCCCACGACTTGCCCGCGAGGCGCGCGATGTGCTCGCCCGAGATCTTCTCGATGGCGTCCCTGTCCTGCGGGGGGAGCTTGTTCCACTTGTCCTCGTTCATGAAGAAGCCGAACGCGGAGCTGTACATGCCGCCCGGGAAGAGCGTGGCCTGCTCGAGCACGGTCTCGAGCTTGAACGAGATGATCGACTCCATCGGGAAGAACACGCCGTCGGCCACGCCCGACTTGAGCAGCTCGAACGACTCGGGCGCCGGCTTGACGAACGCGGAGGCGCCCAGCGCCCTGGCGACCCTCTCCGCCACGCCGCCGCCCGTCCGGATCTTCAGGCCCTGCACGTCGGCGATCGAGCTCACCGCCTTCTTGGTGAACATCTGTCCCGGTCCGTGCGTGAACACGCCCAGCAGCTTCACGCCCTTGTACTCGCCGAGCTTGTGGAAGTGCTTCCAGTGCATGCGGGAGTACGCGACCGAGTTCGCGAGCGAGGTCTCGCCCGCGCCCGGCAGCTCCGGCATGAGCGGCATCACGTGGCGCGCGGGCGTGTAGCTCGCGGTGACGTACGAGAGGTCGACGAGGCCGTCGCGGACGGCGTCGAAGGTGCCGGGAGGCGCGGAGGGATGCTTCGGCAGCATCGTGAACTTCACGCGGCCGTTCGTGGCCTTCTCGACCTCGTTCGCCCAGCCCTGCAGGACGGTCGACGTCAGGTGGTGCTGGGGCGACACCCACGAGGACATCGTGAGCGTGGTCTGCGCCTGCGCGGGCGCGGCGGCGGCGAGGCCGCCGGCGACCAGCGCGGCGAGCGCGAGGAGCCTCATCTTCGACATTGGTGTCCTCCAGGTGGACGGCGGTCGGTTCGCGGGCGGTAGTGTAGCATTCGCGGATGGCCGATCTCGGCGGCGCGGCGCGGCTCCGGGCCGCGTTCGAGCTCAGTCCCACGATCCTCGCCGTCTCGAGCTTCGACGACGGGCGCCTCCTGGAGGTCAACGAGGCGTTCCTCCGCGTCACGGGCTGGAGCCGCGAGGAGGTCATCGGCCGCCCCATTCCCGAGATCGGCTTCTGGATCGATCCGGAGGTGCGCCGGCGCGGGCTCGACACGCTGCGCGCGGGCGGCGCCGTCCGCGACATGGAGGTGCGCTTCCGCACCAAGCGCGGCGACGAGGTCGTCGCGCTCCTCAACGCCGACCTCGTCGAGCTCGACGGGCGCCGGTGCGTCATCACCGCGCTCATGGACATCACCGGGCGCGTCCGCGCCGAGGCGGCGCTGCGCGAGAGCGAACGTCGCTTCGCCCAGCTGTTCCACGCGAATCCGGTGCCGATGACGATCGTCCGGCTGCGCGACGGCGTGACGCTCGAAGTGAACGAGGCCGTCGTGCGCGTGAGCGGCTACACGCGGGAGCAGATGCTCGGCCGCACCACTCCCGAGCTGGACGTATGGGCGCAGCCGGAGGAGCGCCGCCGCCTCCTCGAGCGCTTCGAACGCGACGGCGGCGTGCGCGACTTCGAGATGCTCTTCCGGACCCGCACGGGCGAGCTCCGCCACATGCTCGTCAACGCCGAGGTCATCACGTACGGCGGCGAAGCGGCGGTGGTCAACGTGGTGCTCGACATCACCGAGCGCAAGCAGCTCGAGGCGCAGCGGGAAGCGCGGCGCGAGGAGGCGGAGAGTCTCGGTCGCGCCAAGGACGAGTTCCTCGCGATGCTCGGTCACGAGCTGCGGAACCCCCTCGGCGTCATCGTCAACGCGCTCGCGGTCCTGCGGCCCGAGCTGCACGGCGCCGAGGCCGAGCGCGTTGTCGCGCTCATCGGCCGGCAAAGCCGGCAGCTCACGCGGCTCGTGGACGACCTGCTCGACGTCGCCCGGGCCACCGCCGGCAAGGTGGAGCTGCGCCGGGAGGTCGTGGACGTGCGCGAGGTGGTCCGCCGCTGCCTGGACGCGCTCGCGCAGGCCGGCCGCACCGCGGGGCACCACATCTACCAGGAGGGCGAGGCCGTCGCCGCCTTGGCGGACCCCGATCGCCTCGAGCAAGTCGTGGCGAACCTCGTGGACAACGCGTTGAAGTACACCCCGGCGGGCGGGCAGGTATTCGTGCGGACCGCGCGCGAGGGCGACGACGCCGTGCTGGTCGTGCGCGACACCGGCGAGGGCATTCGCGCCGAGCTGCTCGGACAGATCTTCGACGTCTTCGTGCAGCAGCCGCAGGCGCTCGATCGGGCGCGCGGCGGCCTGGGCCTGGGGCTCACGCTCGTGAAGCGGCTCGTCGAGCTGCACGGGGGCTCCGTCACCGCGACGAGCGACGGCGCGGGCCGTGGCAGCGAGTTCACGGTGCGGCTGGCGGCGGCGGCCGGCGGCGCGGCGGCGGCCGGCGAGGG